>Ga0070741_10013700_pt1 | contig 14227 bp, 10 predicted proteins | sample Coa_R1_4_FD_66440 | JGI IMG/M metagenome (GOLD analysis project Ga0070741, IMG submission 66440) | Surface soil microbial communities from Centralia Pennsylvania, which are recovering from an underground coalmine fire - Coalmine... | ecosystem: Environmental > Terrestrial > Soil > Unclassified ... | reverse complement strand
CCGGCGCCCTCGAGCGCGGCGAACGCGCCGGGCACCTCGGACGGCTTGCCCTTCGCTTTTCTCAGCGCGGGGTAGAGCACGTCCTGGACCAGCGTCGACTTGCCCGAGCCCGAGACGCCGGTGACGCACACGAGCTGGCCGAGCGGGAACGCGACGTCGACGCCCTTCAGGTTGTGCTGGGTCGCGCCGCGCAGGACGAGCGCCGCGCCGTCGCGCCGCGGCGGGTGCACCATCGCGCCGTCGGCGCGGTTCCTTCCGGAAAGATATTCGGCGGTGAGCGTGCGCGCGTTGCGCATCTCCGCGGGCGTGCCGAAGAACACGACCTCGCCGCCGCGCTCGCCGGGGCCCGGCCCCATGTCGAGGAGGCGGTCGGCGGCGAACATGATCTGCGGATCGTGCTCGACCACGACCAGCGAGTTGCCGGTGTCGCGCAGGCGCCGCATCACCGCGATCACGCGGCCCATGTCGCGCGGGTGCAGGCCGATCGACGGCTCGTCGAGGACGAACAGCGTGTTGACGAGCGAGGTGCCGAGCGCGGTGGTGAGGTTGATGCGCTGCACCTCGCCGCCCGAGAGCGTGCGCGACTGCCGGTCGAGCGTGAGGTAGCCCAGGCCCACCTCCTCGAGGTAGCCGAGGCGCGCGCGGATCTCGGTCAGCAGCAGGTCGGTCGCCTCGTCGAGCGGCGCGGGGAGCTGGAGCGAGTCGAAGAACGCGCGCACCTTCGAGATCGGCAGCAGCATCATCTCGTGGATGCCGAGGCCGCTTCGTGCGTTGCTGTTCTGAAGTGAGGCCCCGAGCCGCCACAGCAGCGCCTCCGGCTTCAGCCTCGCCCCGCCGCAGTCCGTGCACGGGTTGTACGCGCGGTAGCGCGAGAGCAGCACCCGCACGTGCATCTTGTACGCCTTCGTCTCGAGCCAGGCGAAGAAGCGGCGCACGCCGTACCAGACGCCCGGCCACGACTTCCTCCAGCTCACCCATTCGGGCTCGCCCTCGAGCACCCATTCGCGGTGCTTGTCCGAGAGATCGCGGAACGGGATGTCCATCGGGATGCCGCGCTTCTTCGCGTACTTCTCGAGGTCGTCCTGGCACTCCTTGAACGAGGGCGACTGCCAGCAGCGCACCGCGCCCTCGCGCAGCGTCTTCGCCTCGTCGGGGACCACGAGACCGTAGTCGATCCCGATCACCCGCCCGAAGCCGCGGCAGGTCTCGCACGCGCCGATCGGCGAGTTGAACGAGAACAGCGAAGGCGTCGGCTCCGAGTAGTGGATGTCGCAGTCGGCGCAGTGCAGGTCGGCGGAGAATTTCCAGACTTCCGCTCCTCGAAGAGGAGGGGTGGCCGCCGCACTTTCGAAAACGCCGGCCGGGGTGGTCTCGACGTAAACGTTGACTTTGCCTTGACCCACGCGCAGCGCCGCCTCGAGCGCTTCGACCACGCGCGTCTTCTCCGCCCCGGACCACCGTATACGATCCTGGATCACCTCGAGCGCCGTCTTCGTCTTCGAATGAAACCGGTCGTAGCCTTGAGCCTTCAGCGCGGCCTCGATCTCCTCGGCCTTGAAGTTCTTCGGGATCGCGACGGGGAAGGCGATGATCAGCCGCGGATCGGTTTGTGTCGATGCGCGCGCCGCGATCTCCGCGTAGATCGACTCGGGCGTGTCCCTACGCACCGGCCGCGCGCAGCCGCGGCAGTAGAGCCCCGCCGCGCGCGCGTAGAGGAGCTTCAAGTGGTCGTTCAGCTCGGTCATCGTGCCGACGGTCGAGCGCGACGTGCGCACCGGGTTCGTCTGGTCGATCGCGATCGCGGGCGGGATCCCTTCGATCGCGTCGACCTGCGGCTTGTCCATGCGGTCGAGGAACTGGCGCGCGTACGGGCTGAACGTCTCGACGTAGCGGCGCTGCCCCTCGGCGTAGAGCGTGTCGAAGACGAGCGACGACTTCCCCGAGCCCGAGACGCCGGTGACGACGACGAGCTCGTTCGTCGGGATCTCGAGGGTCAGGTTCTTGAGGTTGTTCTGACGGGCGCCGCGGATGACGATCGCCGCGCCGGGATTGCGGTGCTGCATCCCGCTATTGTAATGGGCTTCAGCCCCGCAGACCCCCGAGGATCGCGAGCGCCCGCGTCATCGAGAACTCGCGCGTCGCCGGGTGGAACGCCTCGGTGCTCCCGCGCATCATGTACCCGTGGAGCACGCCCGGGAAGACGTGCACTTCCACGCTCGGCTTGCGCGACGCAAGGGAGCGATACGCCTCGAGCACCTCGGCCGGCGCCTGGTGGTCGCGGTCGCCCCAGAGGATGCAGACCGGCGCAGCGGCGCCGTCGAGCTCTCCGATGTAGTCGAGCATCCGGCTCCCGTGGCACGCGATGCCGGCCGCGTAGCCGAGGCGCTTCGGCCCGAGGATCGCGTAAGGCCCGCCGTAGCAGAAGCCCATCGCCGCGGCGCGCCCGTTGAAGTCGGGCCGCGTGCCGAGGTACGCCAGGGTATCGGCCATGTCGGCTTCGCCGGCCCTGATCTTCTCGGCGCGCGGCTGCGCGCGCCGCGCGGCGCGCTCGTCGTTGCGGGACAGCGGTCCGGGAATCGAGCGCCAGAAGAGATCGGGCGCCGCGGCGATGAAGCCGCGCGCCGCGAGCTCGTCGGCGATCGCGCGCAGGTCCGCGTCGACGCCGTGGACGGCGGAGGCGAGCACGGCGGCCGGGACCGGCCCGCCCGTCGCGGGCGCGGCCACGTAGCAGGCGAATTCGCCGCCGTCCCTCGAGCGGATGTCGATGAAGCCCGTCGCAGCCTCCAGGTCAGTCGGGCCTGATTTTCGCGAACTTTATGACCTTGCCCCACTTGTCGGTTTCGGCGGCGACGATCTTGCCGAAATCGGCGGGCGAGCCGCCGAGCACCGCGCCGTCGAGCTTGGCGAGCCGCGCCTTGAACGCGGGATCGGCCAGCGCGGCGTCGATCTCCTGATTGAGCTTCTCGACGATGTCGGCGGGCGTGTTCCTCGGCGCGCCGATGCCGAAGAGCGAGCCCGCCTCGTAGCCCGGGACTGATTCGCCCACGGCCGGGAGGTCCGGAAACGCGCTCGAGCGCTTCGCCGCGGTGATCGCGAGCGCGCGCAGCCTGCCGGCCCGGATGTATTGCACCGTCTGGCCCGGGTTGGTGAACACGACCTGCACCTGCCCGGCGAGCAGGTCGGTCAGCGCGGGCGCGACGCCGCGGTAGGGCACGTGGACGATGTCGACGCCGGCCATCATCTTGAACAGCTCGGCAGTGATATGGGTGATGCCGCCGACGCCGCCCGAGCCGTAGGAGAGCCTGCCCGGGTTCGCCCGGGCGTAGGCGATGAATTCGGGGAGCGTCCGCGCCGGAACCGACGGATGCACCACCATCACGAGGTCGCCGCGCATCAGGCCCGCGACGGGCGCGATGTCGCGGATGAAATCGAAGCCGAGCCTGTCGTAGAGCGTCGCGTTGATCGCGTTCGGCGAGCCGACGAGGAGCAGCGTGTAGCCGTCCGCGGGCGCGCGCACGACGGCCTCGGTCGCGATGTTGCTGCCCGCGCCCGGGCGGTTCTCGACCACGAACGGCTGGCCGAGCCGCTGCGACAGCCATTCGCCGATCTGGCGCGCGAGGATGTCGTTCGGGCCGCCGACGGCGAAGCCGACGAGGATGCGCACCGGCCGCGACGGATAGGCCTGCGCCCGCGCGAGGCGCGGCGCGGCCGCGAGCGCGGCGGCGCCCGCGGCGAGATCCAGGAAACGGCGGCGCGAAAGTGTCATGGCGTGCTCCTTGGGGCCGAATATACGCGGACGCGGCCATGCGCACATAATGCCGTCTTCTGATGCTCCCATATCGGGATTGCAATGGCTGACCCTCTCCGGATGAAGCTGCGCGACCTGCACGTGCTCATGACCGTCGCGCAGGCGGGCAGCATGGGCAAGGCGGCGGCGCGCCTCCACACCACCCAGCCGGCCGTCTCCCGCTCGATCGCCGAGCTGGAAGGCATGCTCGGCGTGCGGCTGCTCGAGCGCGGTCCGCAGGGCGTCGAGCCGACCGCGTACGGCCGCGCGCTGCTCGAGGGCGGCGTGGCCGTGTTCGACGACCTGCGCCGGGCGGTGAAGGCGATCGAGTTTCTCGCCGACCCCGCGGCGGGCGAGGTGCGCATCGGCTGCACGCCGATCCTCGCCGCGAGCTTCGTCTCGGCCGTCGTCGAGCGGCTGTCGCGGCGCTATCCGCGCATGGTGTTCCGTCTCACGACGGCCTACGCGGAGCCGCTGCGCCGCGCGCTGCGCGAGCGCGAGGTCGATCTCCTCGTCGTGCGGAGATTCGCTCCCGTCGCGGAGGAGCGGTTCGAGTTCGAGCCGCTCTTCGACGACTCGTACGTCGTCGCGGCGGGCGCGAGCAACCGCTGGGTTCGGCGGCGCCGGATCGAGCTCGCGGAGCTCGCGGGCGAGCCCTGGACGCTGCCGCCGCCGGGAAGCGTGATCGCCACGCTCGCGGCGGAGCTGTTCCGCGCGCGCGGGCTCGACGTCCCGCGCACGGCCGTGGTCACCGACTCGCCCGAGGCGCGCATCGGCCTGCTCGCGACCGGGCGCTTCATCACGATCTTCCCCGCCTCGATCTCGAGCTTCCCGAGGATGCGCCCGGAGATCCGCGTCCTGCCGGTCGAGCTCTCGATGCCGCGGGTGCAGAACGTCATCGTCACGCTGAAGGACCGCGCGCCCGGCCCCGCCGCGAAGCTCTTCGTCGAGCGCGCCCGCGAGGACGCGCGGCCGGATCGAGCCGGAAGGCGGCGGGGCGGCTGAGGGCCGTGGGGCGGGCCGGCATCCGGGCTATGCGACGCCCGCGAAATCGCACCGGGTCGTCCGGCATACTGGAAGGTCCGTTCAGGCTGCCGCCGGCATGCTCGCGAGCATTCTCTCCGTCGTCATCGTCGTGCTGCTGGTCGTCATCTGGTCGATCAAGCGGCACCGCGAGCCGCGCCTGCACATCCAGAGCGACGCGCCGCTCGTCGACCTGATCCCCTCGCTCGCCGGCCTGACGCATGCGACCGTGGTCGAGGGCAACGCGGTGGAGGTGCTCGAGAACGGCGCTTTCTTCGACGTCCTGCTCGAGGACATGCGGGCAACGCGGCGCTCGCTGCACTTCGAGACCTATCTGTGGGAGGAGGGCGAGCTCAGCCGGCGCGTCACCGCGGTGCTCGCCGAGCGCGCGCGCGCCGGCGTGCAGGTGCGGGTGCTGGTCGACGCGTCCGGCGGCAGCGGCATGGGAGACGCCGCGCCGCGCGAGCTCGAGGCGGCCGGGTGCCGGCTGCGCATGTATCACCCGCGCCGCTGGCGCAAGATCGGCCTGCAGAACGAGCGCGATCACCGCAAGCTGGTGGTGCTCGACGGCCGCACCGCCTTCCTCGGCGGCCACTGCATCAAGGACGCCTGGCTGGGCGACGCGCAGGACCGGGCGCATTTCCGCGACCTGTCGGTGCGGCTGCGCGGGCCGGTCGTGCAGGCGGCGCAATCCACGTTCAGCGAGAACTGGGTCGAGGAAAGCGGCGAGCTGTTCACCGGGGACGACGTGTTCCCGCCGCTCGAGCCGCAGGGCGAGGTGGCGGTGCACATCGCGCGGGTCAAGCCCATGGGCTCCGCCCCCGCGGTGAAGATCCTCTACCACCTGGTGATCTGCATGGCGCGAGAGCGCATCTTCATCCAGAACCCCTATTTCCTTCCTTCGCCGGCGGCGATCGAGGCGCTCGGCAAGGCGGTGGCGCGCGGCGTCGACGTGCGCGTGATGGTGCCCGCGGCCGCGGCCTCCGACATGCCGCTGGTGCAGCACGCGGCGCACCGCAACTTCGACACGCTGCTCGCCCGCGGGGTGCGCATCTTCGAGTACCAGAGGACCCTGCTGCACCAGAAGGTGATGACGGTGGACGGGGTCTGGTGCGCGATCGGCTCGAGCAACTTCGACGACCGCTCGCTCGAGATCAACGACGAGATCAGCGCCGGCTTCCGCAGCGCCGGGCTCGCCGCGCGGCTCGAGGAGATCTTTCAGCGCGACGCGCTGCAGTGCGTCGAGCTCGAGCCCGGCCGCTGGGCCGGGCGCGGGCTGTGGCACCGTTTCCGGGACAACGCGTCCTACCTGCTCAAGTACCAGCTGTGACCCGGGCGGCCGGGGCGGGCTGCAATATTCGCCGGCGAACCTATTGTTCCCACTTCCCCATGCGCTCGAGAAACGGCGACATCTGCGCCTCGCCCCAGCGCAGCGGCAGCGACGCTTCCACCCGCCTCGCCTCGCGCACGCGGAAGCGCAGCAGGCGCTCGGCCCCGGCAAAGGCGTCGAGCTCGGCACCTTCCCAGAGGATCTGCGCATCGGCGGCGAGATAGAGCAGGTCGCCGGCGGCGAAATCGATGAACAGCAGCCCGGCGCGCGGATCGAGCGAGAGGTTGCCGAGCGTGTTGAAGAAGGAGTTGCCGACGAAATCCGGAACCGTCAGCGCATCGTCGGCGTCCACGCGGACGAATCCGGGCTTGCCGCCGCGATGGGAGACGTCCACGCCGTGCGCGGGCGCGCTCCCGCCGCGCGCGGCGGGATGGGCGGTGGCGATGAAGAACGTATCGGCCTGCCGGATCATGCGCCGCGCCGCGGCGTCGAGCCGGTCGGAGCGATGCACCGCTTTCGCCGCCGCGGCGCCGCCGACGTACTCCGGCGCGCGCGCCTGGATGTATTTCGGGCAGTTGCCGAAGCTCTGGCGGACGCCGACCGAGAATCCCTGGTCGGTCACGCGCCCCACCACGCCGTTCATGCGGTTGCGCCGGCGCGTGTGCGGCTCGATGCCGAGCAGGCCGATCGGCGCGCCTTCGGCGAGCGTGCCGGCGAGCGGGTCGCCCGCGGGCGGAAGCGCGCGGACGACGAGCTCGCGCGGGTCGGGCGATTCGATGAACCCGGGCGGGTTCGCCAGCACCGAGGCCCACGGCTGCCCTTGCGCATCGACCATGCCGACGATCACGAACGGCAACTTCGCGAAGAATTCGCGATGCTGCTCGGGCATGAAGTCGCGGAATACCCGCGGGCCGAGCGCGGCGACCTTGTCGCGCACGCCGGCGCGCTCCTGGACGGCGCGCTCGCCTTCGTGGAACGCGGGAGGCGACGCCATGACCGGCGCGGCTGCCGGGTCAGTCGAGCGGCTCGACCCTGACGATGCGGTGGTCGTGGTTGCTGCCGACCCAGAAGGTCACCGGCGTCGTGGAGTTGTCGACGAACACGGTGCGCATGTTGGTGTCGGAGGGCATCAGGTACTGCACCGTGGTCGCGGTCCTGGGATCGAGGCGCACGACGCGGTCGGTGTGCATGGTCGAGGCCCAGATCTCGCCGTTCTTGTCGAAGTTCGCGCGGTACGGGTAGGTGCGCGGCGGCAGCTCGTACGAGGTGAACTGCTCGGTGCGCGTGTCGAACACGGTCGCGCGGTTGCCGCGGTACTCGGTGACGATGATGCGGTCCTGGGCGTCGATGTTCATGCGCCGCGCGCGCGCGTGCGGGTTGGGCAGCGGGTACCACGTCACCTTGGTGGTCTTCGCGTCGATCTTGCCGATGTGGCCCTCGGTGAACTCGGCCATCCAGCAGTTGTTCTGCGAGTCCGAGATGACCTGGTAGATGCTCGCGCCCTTCCTCTTGTCCTCGGGGAGGAAGTCGGCCGGGTGGAAGCGCTCCCACTTGCCGGTGTTCAGGTCGACGCGGAAGATGTGCTGCGTGCCGACGGTCTTGGTCCAGACCTTGCCGTCGACGTCGTGGCGCAGCCCCGTGAAGTTGAGCTGCACGGTCTCGTCGTTCCACTCCTTCGGCACCGGGTAGTAGGCGATCTTGCCGGTCTTCGGGTCGAGCGCGCCGAGCGAGCCCTGGTACATGGAGTCGAACCAGAGCTTGCCGTCGCGATCGAAGTCGATCGAGAGGAGCCCGGTGGGCGCCTTGGCCTTGAACTTCTTGATCGGGTACTCGACGCGCTTCAGCGTCCGCGGGTCGAACTTCGCGATGAACATCTCGCCGAAGTCGGAGTACCAGACGTAGCCGTCCTTGTCGACGAGCACGTCGTGCGGCTCGCTCGTCGGCCGCACCACGTCGTACTCGGTGACGATCGCGCGCGTGTCGCGGCCCTTCGGGCGCGGCATCGTCTTCAGCTCGTAGCTCCACTGGTCGGTCGCGGAGAGGTTGAGGGTCGCGAGGTACTCGGCGAACTTGCGGAACTGCTCGGGCCGGCCGGCGCGGTTCGCGTCGAGCATCTTCTGCGGCTTGATCGGCTGGCTGACCGCGCCGTAGCCGCGCATGCGGGTGATGACGTGCGTGAACTCCTCGGCGTCGTGGGTCGAGCGCGCGATGCGCTCGAGCGTGTGGCAGCCGACGCAGTTGAGCAGGCCCGCCTTCTGGTCCTCGGTGCCGGGGAAGCTCATCATCCACTCGGCGTTGGTGAGCTGGTGGGCGAGGTTCCTGGTCTTCACGAGCTTGAGGTCGGCGCTCGCGGCCTCGACGGTGGAGACGGTCGCCTTGACCGCGGCGGGGAGGTCGTAGCCGACCGCGCGGATCTCGAGCTCGTAGGTGCCGGGCTTCAGGTGGCTCGCCGGGAAGCTGTAGCGGCCTTCCTCGTTCGTGGTGACGCTCACCTGCACGATCGAGCCGGGCTGGTGCGCGGTCACGACGACGCCTTCCATCTTGCCCTCGGCCTCGGAGCTGACGGTGCCGGTGAGCGCCGCGGCGGTTTCGGCGTGGAGGGCCGGGGGAAGGGCCATCGCGGCGGCGGTGGCGGCGAGGGTCAGCATCAGACTGGCGCGCATGGGGCTCTCCTGATGAAATACCGGGGTATCGGCTCGCCCCGCTGCGGGGCGTGCCTATAATACGCCCGGACATCAAGGAAGGGGAGGCCGCCATGTTCGCACGCTTGCTCGCAGCCATTTCGGGAATCGGAATAGCCCTCGCGGCCGCCCTCCCGCCGGCGCACGCCGCCGACGAGATCGAGGGCAAGGTCCAGCTCTGCGCCGCCTGCCACGGCCAGAACGGCGTCCCCACCGACCCCAAGACCACCCCGCCCATCTGGGGCCAGCAGCAGAGCTACATCATGAAACAGCTGCGCGACTTCCGGACCGGCGAGCGCCCGAGCCCCGTCATGGCGCCCATCGCCAAGGGCCTGGAAGAAGGCGACCTGCGCAAATACGCCGCCTACTTCGCCGGCAAGAAGTGGCCCGCGAAGAAGACCGCCGCGAAGGCGGAGGCGGTGCCGAAGGCCGCCGCGCAGTGCCAGGCGTGCCACCAGCCGGACTTCAAGGGCGGGATGCCGGCGCCGAGGTTGGCGGGGATGAACTACGACTACCTCGCCGGCGAAATGCGCAAGTTCGCCTCCGACGAAAGACACAACAACCTCGACATGCCGAAGTTCATGAGGATGTTGAGTGAGAAGGAGCGCAGCTCGATCGCGAGGTATTTGGCGGGGTTGTGACTCGATATTGGAAAGCTGCGGGCGGCCCCGAGTGGGCCACTCTAAGATGAGATTCGTTAGTTTGTTCTGCCGCTCGCAGCTGGTTTCTTGAGCACCTGAATTTGCGGCACCTTCTTCGGGCGTTTGCGGGCTTGTTTTGTAGGCCGTAACGATTCGAGAATGTCGATGACTTCTCCAGCCTTTCGACCTGCCGTTTCGGCAAACAATTCGCCTTGCCGTTTTGGCCCTTGTGTCGCTTTTAGGCGCCGCATGCTGCGCGGCCCAAGCGATACGCCGGGATGTAATGCACTCTCAGTTCCATTGAGTAGGCCTTCCACCGTGATGACCTGAATGCGGAAGAAGCGGTCCCGCCCAGTCACATAGAGACCCGCCTTCCGCGCCTCCTCTCGCATCGGCCTTGTAGGTTTCGCCAGAGTCACAAACCACGCGATGGCTGCTTCTTCGCGTTCAAGCACTCCCCTCAAGTCTCTAATCATCTGGACCGAAAGGTTTTCGCCTGACTTGACCGAGAGAACAACTTTCTTCGTTTGCTTCGCATCGTCGACAAAATAAGTAATGCCATCGATGCCAGTGTCGGGACCTCTCTTCTTTTGCTTGAACGGTCTGGCATCGACGAGGGAACATATCCAGTATTGAAATTCATACTTATCTCGTTCAGCGAGCTTACGTGCGCCCTCGAGATCCTGCGGCCGTCCATTGACTTTGATGTGCTGAATGGATGGAAATGCACGCCGAAGCCTGTCTTCAACCAAGTCGATTGCCAAGTTCGTGATGTCTATTCCGATCCAACGTCGACCAAGCCGGTGCGCAGATTCGATGGCCGTGCCACAGCCACAAAACGGATCAAGTACCAAATCGCCGACGTTGCTCGACGCCTGAATGATCCGGTCGAGCACTGCTAGTGGCTTTTGGGTCTGATATCCGAGTCGTTCGTCCGACAAGTTGTGCATTGGGCCAATATCCGTCCATACATCTTGAAGTGGCACGCCCGGCTGTTCATCTAGATATCGCTTTAGCATGGGCATGCCGCCGGTCTTCGCCGGCCAATGAATTTTCCCCTGTCTATCTAGCTTACTCAGGACCGATGGAGGGTAAGCCCAATGGCGCCCCTTTGCCGTGATATCGATACCGCGCCAAGCCTGCCCGGTCTCGCCACGCCTAGTCCCTGCACCAGTCAGGTCAGACCTCCTCCACCTACGCCGGTCTTCGTCAACGTGCGTGTAAAACTCGTCTAGGTACGTCTGATCGTAGGGCTGAAATAGCTGATTCCAGCGATAGACAGAGTTTCGTGAGTAGAACAGCAGGATATCGTGCACTGGCCCATAACGCTTCGCGCTGCTGTGTGCGCTGGTACGTTTCCAAACCACCTCATTACGAAAATTCTCTACACCAAAGACTCCATCCAGCACGATCTTTAAATAGTGGCTGGCATTGGGGTCGCAATGCAGGTAAAGGCTACCGCTGGGTTTGAGAACGCGATGTAGTTCTAATAGCCGGCTAGCCATCATTGTGAGATACGCCATCACGTCGTTTTCGCCAAGAAAACGCCGGAGCGCCTGCATCATCTCCGCAACATCGGTATTGGGTTGTCGAAGGAGATCGTCAAACTCGCGCGCCGCCTGATCGCCCCAGTGCCACGTGTCTTCAAATGCTTCAATTTGTGCGCGGGAATCGTCGCCAGTCGGGCTCTTAAACAGCTTGTTATAAGTTGCCGACGAATTGAAAGGTGGATCTAGATACACCAGATCCACTGACTGATCCTTGATGTACTCGCGCAGAATCCTAAGGTTGTCGCCAAAGTAGAGCTCGTTCGCCATTCGCTCCCCCCAAATGCGAAGGCGCCCGTTTAGGGCGCCCAACGCAAGGCTACTATGCGAACTACAGTCGCTCTATTAGATCAGGCGCAGACTGCTCCGTCAAAGACACAAGGCATAGTAGGAATGCAATTCGCTCACTACAACTAGCAGTACGGTGCAATTGCTGGGCACTTTAAGTGAGGCCCTGAGAACCGCATCCTGACCTGTATCCGCGAATTTGAAGATGCGATTCACTTGTCGTACGCGAGATGGATGAGTTCCTGTGTTAAGACGCGGACGCCTTGTCGGAGAACCGTTAGGTCTGGCGCCTTTGCGATATACCGGCGAGCGTGTGCAGACCAATTTCCCACGTTCCGCGCGTCTTTTAGAGCTTGCTTGGAGTCACGTCCTAAGTTCAGCCCCGAGTGTCCTTTTTCACCACACGCTCGATCGACCAAGTCGCTTAGCATGTGATAGTTGCCAGCGACGTCCTTTATTTCCGATTCTCGCTTTAGACGCTCGTACGCCTCAATGATCAGCGTCTCCAGGACTCGGCGCAGCATAACGCCAGCTGCGTTGTAGTAAGCGCTGTGGAAGCAGCCGTTAAGCTCTCGACACCCAGCTTCCACATAGCCGCGCGTGTCCTTCCAGACGGCTTCCGGTAAATAGCCGGCATTGTGGTCGATGGTTGGCTGGATGCCTTCTAAGTCATCGGGTAACCAATCCCGAATCACTTTGCGCGAGCCCGGTTTCAGCGAGAACCCTACCTTTGATTCGTTTGCTAGTTTCGTCTTCCGTATTGCATCGGTGAGGAACGTCGGATTGGGCGAGCCAATGTGATGATCATCCATTAACCTGCGCAATTCCCAGGCGGTCTTGGCAATATCTGTCTGCTTCCGATCAAGGAACCACAATAAGGCTAGTGCCTTTTCAGCATTGCTCTTGTCAAGGCTGCTGACGACTCCACAGAAATGGTCCAGGGATAGATGCATCAGCGAGGTTACTTAGTCTGCTTGCCCATTTCATGCTCAACGTAATTTTCACCCTCAGTTGCCACGCGAATCGCGTCGAGCGCCGAAAAGTCGAGCCAGTTTTTGTCTTTCTTCATGTTCCGTATCGTCTGCTTCAGGTCAATGGGCATTGAAACTGCAACGTGTTTCAGCGCGGTACGTATGTGCCCAGGACTGATCGCATCAATGTCCATCGTGTGCTCCATGTAATACGTGACTACGAGCACGTTCTCGATGTCATTGGTGGGCGCCTTTTCGGCAAAGAATGCTTTCAGAGCCGGCTTACCATCTGGCACAAAATCTAGATTCGGGACGAGTTCGATGCCTGCATTGCGATCTTTTTTCGGGCCGGCCCCGCGCGGCTTCCGCGATGTGACTGGCGTCTCATCGTTTGTATCTTCAAACTCTTCGATGTTTTCTACGCCTTCATCCACACTGGCCGTAGACTCAAGCTGAGCGCTAAGTGTTCCTTGCGCATTTGCGTTCGAAGTGCGTGCTGGAATCATCTGAACCGGGCGGTTCATCGCCGCCACCATCGTCTTAAGAGCCTCGCGCACGCTATCGTTGCTTCCTTCTACTTCCGCGAAAAAGACGCGAACTTTTGCTTTCTCAGCTCCAGTATCCTGCTCACTATTGCGCTTGGCCATTGGACCCCTCCTTTATGGGATCTTGTTGGGAGGGGCGATCCTAGCGCACAACTGTATAAACGTCCAGATACGGTAGGAAGCCAAGACCTTTGAAGCAGTCGGGTGCTGCTGAGAGTACTGCAAGTACTCGGCCAATTTGAGGTTCGGGACGTCGTAGTACGACCCCATACCGGTCGTCGCTAAGGCCCCGCTCCAATGTCCGAAAACGGCCAGACACCCTAACCGCCCGCGCCCATAATGCGCGCATGACTCTCGATTCCGACGTCTGCTACCGCGCGCTCCGCGCCCGCGATGCGCGCTTCGACGGGCGGTTCTTCGTGGCGGTCTCTTCCACCAGGATCTACTGCCGCCCGGTCTGCACGGTGAAGCCCCCGAAGCGCGAGAACTGCCGCTTTTTTCCGAGCGCGGCGGCGGCGGAGGCGCTCGGGTACCGGCCGTGCCTGCGCTGCCGGCCGGAGCTGGCGCCGGGGAACGCGAGCGTGGACGCGACGACGCGGCTGGCGCAGGCGGCGGCGTCGATGCTGGAGGACCGGGCGCTGGACGACGAGGGGCTGGACGCGGTGGCGGCGCGGCTGGGGATCACGGATCGGCACTTGCGCCGCGCGTTCGGCGCGGAGTTCGGGGTGTCGCCGGTGGAGTTCGCGCAGACGCAGCGCCTGCTGCTCGCGAAGCGGCTGCTGACGGACACGGCGCTGCCGGTGACGGAGGTCGCGTTCGCGAGCGGGTTTCGCAGCGTGCGGCGCTTCAACGCGCTCTTCCGCGAGCGCTACCGGCTCGCGCCCGGGCGGCTGCGCGGGCTGCGGCAGAAGGCGGCCGGCGCCGACGCGCTCGAGTTCGAGCTCGCGTTCCGGCCGCCGTTCGATTGGCCGGCGGTGAGCGCGTTCCTCGGCGCGCGCGCGATCCCGGGCGTGGAGGCGGTGGAGGGCGCCCGCTATCGCAGGACCGTGCGCATCTCCGCGGACGGCAAGGCGCACATCGGGTGGATCGCGGTCTGCGTCTCGCCGAAGAAGCCGACGCTGCGCGTCACGGTCTCGGCCTCGCTCGCAAAATCGCTGCCGCCCGTGCTCTCGCGCGTGAAGGCGCTCGCGGACCTCGCCTGCCATCCCGCGGACGTGGCGCTCGCGCTCGGGGAGCTCGCCGAGCGCCGCCCGGGGCTGCGCGTGCCGGGCGCGTTCGACGGCTTCGAGATGGCGGTGCGCGCGATCCTCGGGCAGCAGGTGTCGGTCGCGGGCGCGAGCACGCTCGCCGGAAGGCTCGCGGCGGCGCTCGGCGACCCGGTGTCGACGCCGTTCGAATCCCTGCGGATCCTGTT
>Ga0070741_10013699_pt1 | contig 14229 bp, 10 predicted proteins | sample Coa_R1_4_FD_66440 | JGI IMG/M metagenome (GOLD analysis project Ga0070741, IMG submission 66440) | Surface soil microbial communities from Centralia Pennsylvania, which are recovering from an underground coalmine fire - Coalmine... | ecosystem: Environmental > Terrestrial > Soil > Unclassified ... | reverse complement strand
GACGAACATGGCACGTATTGCCGGCGTAAACATTCCGAACCAGCAGCATGCCTGGGTCGCGCTGACCGCGATCTACGGGATCGGGCGCTCGCGCGCGCACGAGATCTGCGCCAAGGCGGGCATTGCTCCGACCAGGAAGATCAAGGATCTGACGGATACGGAGATGGACAAGCTGCGCGAGCAGGTCGCCAGGCACACGGTCGAGGGCGATCTGCGCCGCGAGATATCGATGAACATCAAGCGCCTGATGGATCTGGGCTGCTATCGCGGCGTGAGGCACCGCAAGGGACTGCCGGTGCGCGGCCAGCGCACCCGCACCAACGCCCGCACGCGCAAGGGGCCGCGCAAGGCGATTCGCGTCGCCGCCCCTGCGCCGGCGAAGTGACGAATTGAACCGGGGGACATTGCCGATATGGCCAAGGCTACGACGACTACCACGCGGGTGCGAAAGAAGGCGAAGAAGAACGTCGCCGAAGGCATCGCGCACATTCACGCATCTTTCAACAACACGATCGTGACCATCACCGACCGTCAGGGCAACGCGCTTTCCTGGGCGACTTCGGGCGGTGCGGGCTTCAAGGGCTCGCGCAAATCCACTCCGTTCGCCGCGCAGGTCGCGGCCGAGCAGGCAGGCCGCGCGGCGCAGGAGTGCGGGGTGAAGAACCTGGAGGTGCGCATCAAGGGCCCCGGGCCAGGCAGGGAATCGGCCGTTCGCGCACTCAACGCAGTGGGCTTCAAGATCACCAGCATTTCGGACGTCACGCCGGTTCCGCACAACGGCTGCCGCCCACCGAAGAAGCGTCGCATCTAGACGCAAGGAGAACACCGTGGCCAGAAATCTCGACGCCAAGTGCCGCCAGTGCCGCCGTGAAGGAGAAAAGCTCTTCCTCAAAGGCGAGAAGTGCTTTACCGACAAGTGCGCGATCGAGCGCCGATCCTACGCCCCGGGCCAGCACGGCCAGAAGAACACGCGTCTGTCCGGTTACGGCACCCAGCTTCGCGAGAAGCAGAAGGTCCGCCGCACCTACGGCCTGCTGGAGCGCCAGTTCCGCAACACCTACAAGAGTGCCGCCCGCAGCAAGGGCGTGACCGGGGAGGCGTTGCTGCAGGGTCTGGAAAGCAGGCTGGACTCGGTGGCCTACCGCATGGGTTTCGGCGCCTCTCGCGCCGAGGCGAGGCAGGTCGTGCGCCACAACGCGATACTGGTGAACGGCAGGCGCGTGAACATTCCGTCCTACCGGGTGCGTGCCGGCGACGTGATCGAGGTGGTGCAGCGGGCGAAGAACCAGCTGCGCATCAAGGCCGCCTGCGAGGCCGCGGAACAACGCGGATTCCCCGACTGGGTGGAAGTCGACGTCAAGGCACTGAAGGGTACGTTCAAGGCGGCACCGCCGCGCAGCGAGCTGTCTGCCACCATCAACGAAGGAATGGTGGTCGAGCTTTATTCCAAGTAGTTCCGCAGCGAACGCCGACGCCGCGCGGGTCCGCAGAGCGCCGCAGGCGGATTCGTTCGGGACTTTTTAGAGGATCCATTCTATGCAGAGCAGCTTCCTCAAGCCGCGCATTATCGACGTTCAAGCCGTCGCCCCCTTCCATGCGAGGGTCACCATGGAGCCATTCGAGCGCGGCTACGGGCACACTTTGGGCAACGCGTTGCGCCGGGTGCTGCTTTCGTCGATGCCGGGCTTCGCGCCGACGGAAGTCAAGATCAGCGGAGTCCTGCACGAGTACTCCACCATCGAGGGAGTGCAAGAGGACGTAGTCGACATCCTGCTCAACCTGAAGGGCGTGGTGCTCAAACTGCACAATCGCGACGAGACCATGCTCGCCCTCAAGAAGCAGGGCGAGGGCGCGGTGACCGCGGGCGACATCGAGGCCTCGCACGATGTCGAGATCATCAACCCCTCGCACGTCATCGCGCATCTGGCGCCGGGCGGCAAGCTCGACATGCAGATCAAGGTCGAGGCGGGCCGCGGATACGTGCCGGCAACCACGCGCGCCACCGCCAAGGAAGGTCGCGCGATCGGCTCCATCATGCTCGATGCCTCGTTCAGCCCGGTGAAAAGGGTCAGCTACGCGGTGGAGAGCGCTCGCGTCGAGCAGCGCACCGACCTGGACAAACTGATCGTGGATATCGAAACCAACGGCGTGGTCGAACCCGAGGAGGCGATCCGCTACGCCGCCCGCATCCTGATGGAGCAGTTGGCGAGTTTCGCGGACCTGAAGGGCACGCCGGTCCCGGTGGAGGCACCCAAGACGCCGCAAGTCGACCCGATCCTCCTGCGCCCGGTCGATGACCTGGAACTCACGGTGCGCTCGGCGAACTGCCTCAAGGCCGAGAATATCTATTACATCGGCGACCTGATCCAGCGCACCGAGACCGAATTGCTGAAGACGCCCAATCTCGGGCGCAAATCGCTCAACGAGATCAAAGAGGTGCTGGCGGCGCGCGGGCTGACGCTGGGCATGCGCCTGGAAAACTGGCCTCCCGCCGGCCTGGAAAAGGTCTGAAAGGACAACGGAAATGCGTCACCACCTCGGACTACGCAAGCTGAACCGGACCAGCAGCCACCGCGAAGCGATGCTGCGCAACATGACCAATTCGCTCCTGAAGCACGAGGTCATCAAGACCACCCTGCCGAAGGCGAAGGAGCTGCGCCGCGTGGCGGAGCCGATCATCACGCTCGGCAAGAAGCCTTCCCTGTCCAATCGCCGCCTGGCGTTCTCGCGGCTGCGCGATCGCGATGTGGTGAGCAAGCTGTTCAACGAACTGGGCCCGCGCTACGCGAAGCGCAACGGCGGCTACCTGCGCATCCTCAAGTTCGGTTTCCGCCCCGGTGATAACGCTCCCATGGCGCTCGTCGAACTGCTCGATCGCCCGGAAGCGTCGGATCAAGGCAAGGCACGGGACAAGACCGCCTCGTAACGCGAGCCGCGCCCGAAGCGCAGACCAGCCGGGCTTCCGCCCGGCTTTTTCGTTTGTGACGGGTGCGGGAAAATCAGCCGGCCGCGGCGCGATCCACCGGCGCCCCGGCGCGCAGAGCGGCCTTCAGGTAGCGGCCGGTGTGACTGTCGGAGCGGGCGGCGATCGCTTCGGGCGTTCCCTCGGCGACGAGGCGCCCGCCACCGTCGCCGCCCTCCGGCCCCAGGTCGACGATCCAGTCGGCGGTCTTGATGACGTCCAGGTTGTGCTCGATCACCACCACCGTGTTGCCATGGTCGCGCAACCGGTGCAGCACCTTGAGCAGCAGCTCGATGTCGTGGAAATGCAGGCCGGTGGTCGGTTCGTCCAGGATGTAGAGCGTGCTGCCGGTGTCGCGCTTAGACAGCTCCAGGGCGAGCTTGACGCGTTGCGCCTCGCCGCCCGAAAGCGTGGTGGCGCTCTGGCCCAAGCGCATATAACCGAGTCCGACGTCGATCAGCGTGTCGAGCTTGCGCGCCACCGCCGGCACCGGGGCGAAGAACGCGCGCGCCTGCTCGACCGTCATGTCGAGGACCTCGTAGACGCTGCGGCCCTTGTACTTGACTTCCAGCGTCTCGCGGTTGTAGCGGCGTCCGTGGCAGACATCGCAGGACACGTAGATGTCCGGCAGGAAATGCATCTCGACCTTGATCACGCCATCGCCCTGGCAGGCTTCGCAGCGTCCGCCCTTGACGTTGAAGGAGAAGCGCCCCGCCCCGTAGCCGCGCTCGCGCGCAAGCTGCACGCCGGCGAACAGCTCGCGGATGGGCGCGAACAGCCCGGTGTAGGTCGCGGGGTTGGAGCGCGGCGTGCGCCCGATCGGGCTCTGGTCGACATTGACCACTTTGTCGAAGAACTCGAGACCCTCGATCGAGTCGAAGGGCGCCGGCTCTTCCGTCGAGCCGTGCAGGTGATGCGAGACGGCGCGGTAGAGCGTGTCGTTGATGAGCGTCGACTTACCCGAGCCCGATACGCCGGTTACGCAGGCGAACAACCCGGCCGGCAGATCCAGCGTCAGGTTCTTCAGGTTGTTGCCGCGCGCGCCGACGAGCCGCAGACGTCTGTCGGCCTGCGGCCGGTGACGCAAGCCGGGCACCCCGATCCTCCTGCGCCCGGACAGATACTGTCCGGTCAGCGAATCCCGGTGAGCGGCGATCGTGTCCGGGCGGCCCTCGGCGACCACTTGCCCGCCGTGCTCTCCCGCGCCGGGGCCCATGTCGACGACATGATCGGCGCTCATGATCGCCTCGAGGTCGTGCTCGACCACGATCACCGTGTTGCCGAGGTCGCGCAGGCGCTTGAGCGTGGCGAGCAGGCGGCCGTTGTCGCGCTGGTGCAGCCCGATCGACGGTTCGTCGAGCACGTACATGACGCCGGTCAGGCCGGAGCCGATCTGCGAGGCGAGCCGGATGCGCTGCGCCTCGCCGCCGGAAAGCGTGTCTGCGGCGCGGTCGAGCGAAAGGTAGTCCAGGCCGACGTTGTTGAGGAACGAGATCCGGTCGACGATCTCGCGCAGGATCTTGTCCGCGATCGCGAGGCGCGCTCCCTCCAGCGTGAGACCGGCGAAAAACGCCTGCGCGCTCTTCAGCGGCAGCGCGGAGAGCTCGTAGATCGGTCTTCCGGCGACGAAAACATGCCGCGCCTCGCGTCGCAGCCGCGAGCCTGCGCACTCCGGGCAGGCGTGCGCCGCCTGGAACTTGCCGAGCTCGTCCCGCACCACCGCCGAGTCGGTCTCGCGGTAGCGGCGCTCGAGATTCGGAACGATGCCCTCGAAAGGATGCTCGCGCTGAAACCTGTTGCCGCGCTCGCCGACATAGACGAACTTCACCTTTTCCTTCCCGGTGCCGTAGAGCACGATGTTGCGCACATGCTCCGGCAGTTGCTCGAACGGCGTCTCCACGTCGAAGCCGTACTGGTGCGCGAGGCTGGCGAGCATCTGGAAATAGAACTGGTTGCGTCGATCCCAGCCCCGGATCGCGCCGGCGGCGAGCGACAAACCGGGAAACGCCACGATGCGCTCGGGATCGAAAAAGACCACCGTCCCCAACCCGTCGCAGCGCGGGCAGGCGCCCATCGGGTTGTTGAACGAGAACAGCCGTGGCTCCAGCTCCGGCAGCGAGTACGAACACACGGGGCAGGCGAAGCGGGCCGAGAACAGATGCTCCTTGCCCGAGTCCATCTCCACCGCCGCCGCACGGCCCTCGGCGTGGCGCAGCGCGGTTTCGAAGGACTCGGCAAGGCGCTGCTTCATCTCGGCGCGCGCCTTCAGGCGATCGACCACGATCTCGATGGTGTGTCGCTTCGTTTTCGCGAGCTTGGGCAGGCCGTCCAGATCGTGCACGACGCCGTCCACCCGTACCCTCACGAAACCCTGCGCGCGCAACTCCTCGAACAGCTCGGCGTTTTCCCCCTTGCGACCGGCAAGCAGCGGCGCGAGGATCATGAGCCGCGTGTCTTCCGGCAGCCGCAGCACGTGGTCCACCATCTGTGACACGCTTTGCGCGGCAAGCGGGAGGCCGTGGTCGGGGCAGTGAGGTTCGCCTACGCGGGCGTACAGCAGGCGCAGATAATCGTGGATCTCGGTCACCGTGCCGACGGTGGAGCGGGGGTTGTGGCTGGTTGCTTTCTGCTCGATCGCGATCGCCGGCGACAGGCCCTCGATCAGATCGACGTCGGGCTTTTCCATCAGCTCCAGGAACTGACGGGCGTAGGCCGACAGCGACTCGACGTAGCGGCGCTGCCCTTCCGCGTAGAGGGTGTCGAAGGCGAGCGAGGACTTGCCGGACCCGGACAGCCCGGTGATCACGATCAGCTTGTTGCGCGGCAGGTCGAGGTTGACGTTCCGCAAATTGTGGGTGCGCGCGCCGCGGATGCGGATGGTGTCGATCGCCGGGACATTCACGTTGAAAGCAAGGCCGTCCGGGGTGAAAACGAACCTGTTACTATACTGGAGTTGAAATTCGCTTCCCACTTCGCTTCTCCGGCCTGTCCCCCCATGCGTTACACGGACCGGATGTCCGCCCGGGAGCTGCGCGCGAGCTTCGGTCTCGCCGGCATCTTCGGTTTGCGGATGCTGGGCATGTTCATCATCCTGCCGGTGTTCGTGCTCTACGCGCGCGAATTGCCCGGGGGCGGCAATCACACGCTGGTCGGGATTGCGCTCGGTGCCTACGGCCTCGCCCAGGCTTGCCTGCAGGTGGTCTTCGGCTGGCTATCCGACCGCTGGGGCCGCAAGCGAACGATCTATGTCGGACTCGCCGTCTTCGCGGTGGGCAGCGCCGTAGCCGGCCTGGCGCACGACATCTATCTGGTCATCGCCGGCCGCGCGATCCAGGGCGCGGGGGCGGTTTCCTCGGTGGTGATCGCGCTTGCCGCGGACCTCACCGCCGAGGAAAACCGCACCAAGGCGATGGCGATCATCGGCGTGACGATCGGCGCCACCTTTGCCCTGTCCATGGTGGCCGGGCCGGCGTTGAGCCATGCGATAGGCGTGCCGGGGATCTTTTTCATGACCGGCGCACTCGCGCTCGTCGCGCTGCCCGTGATGCGCTTCGTCGTGCCCGATCCGGCGCCCGGCTTGGATTCGACGCGGCGCGGTGTTCCGATACGGGCCGTCCTGCACGATCCCCAGCTCGCGAGGCTCAACCTCGGCATTTTTACGCTGCATGCGATCCTGATGGCGCTGTGGGTGGTGGTGCCGCTGCTGCTGGAGCGTTTCCTGTCCGGCAGCGCGCACTGGAAGATCTATCTGCCCGTGATGCTGCTCGGGGTTGCGATCATGGCCCCGATCATGATCGTCTCCGAGCGCACAGGCGCGCACAAGGCGGCTTTCGTCGGCGCGATCGCAGCGCTCGCGCTCGCCTGCCTCGCACTCGCCTTCGCCGGCGCCTCGCTCGCGAGGCTCTTCCTTTGCCTGACGCTGTTCTTCGCGGCCTTCAATCTGCTCGAAGCCTCGCTGCCGTCGCTGGTGTCGAAGCTGGCGCCAGCGCAGGCTAAAGGTACGGCGATCGGCGTCTATAGCACTACGCAATTCATCGGCAGTTTCGCCGGCGCGTCGGCGGGCGGCTGGCTGTTCCAGCACGTCGGCGGCGCGGCGGTGTTTGCCGCCTGCACGCTGGCCGCGTTCGTGTGGCTGATTGCGGCCTCGGGCATGCGCCTGCCGCGCGCGCTCGTCACCCGCCGTTATCCCTTGCCGCGGCTCGATTCGGTGCGTGCCGAAGGTCTTTCGAGGCAGCTCGCCGGGCTGCCCGGAGTGCGCGAGGTCTTGCTCTCCGCAGAAGGGGTGGCTTACCTGAAGGTGGACAGCGCCGGCTTCGACGAACACAATGTCATCAAGCTGCTTGCCAACGAGAACTGACGACGGATGGGAGAGAGCACATGGCTTCCGTGAACAAGGTAATCCTGATCGGCAATCTCGGCGCCGATCCCGAGACCCGGTATCTGCCGAGCGGCGACGCGGTGACCAACATTCGGATCGCGACGACCGAGACGTGGCGCGACAAGAACGGCGAAAAGCAAGAGCAGACCGAATGGCACCGTGTGGCACTGTTCGGCAAGCTCGCCGAGATCGCGGGCGAATATCTCAAGAAAGGCTCTCCGGTCTACATCGAGGGGCGGCTGCAGACGCGCAAGTGGACCGACAAGGACGGCCAGGAGCGCTACACGACGGAAATCCGCGCCGACCGCATGCAGATGCTCGGCAGCCGCGGCGGTGGCTCCGAGCGGATGCCTGCGGCGGAGGAGGCGCCGGCAGCCGGCTCTGCCCCGCGCAAGAGCGCGGGCAGCGGCGGCAAGGGCGGCAACCTCGAGGATCTAGAGGACGATATTCCCTTTTGACCGGTCGGCATCCAATCCGCAACGCAAACAGAGGCCGACGCGAGTGGGCCTCTGCTTTTTTGTCGGTAGCGAAAGCGGAGAGCGCGCACGCCGGCAAAGCAGCGAGCACCGCGATACGGGCGTGATTCTCGAACCACCTCCAACGACAGACACGGTGTACGTCGTCGAAATACGCCGGCACCGTTTCGGCCGTGCGCTGTCCAAAGATGCGTAGTTCCCCGGTTTGACGCGAGATTGGAGAACGGGCGGATTTTGCTGGAAAATAGCCGCTACCCCGATCGCATCGCGCGGCCGGAGACACCCGAAAAGGCTTTCTTCGATGGCTCTGAGAAACGTCACCCTGGAAGACAAGTACATCCTCAACGAAGGCCGCATCTTCCTCACCGGCACGCAGGCGCTGGTGCGGCTGCCGATCATGCAGCACCTGCGCGACAAGGCTGCCGGGCTCGATACCGCCTGCTACGTCTCGGGCTACCGAGGCAGTCCACTGGGCGGCTACGACCAGCAGCTGTGGGCGGCGAAGAAACATCTGGAAGCGCACAACATCGTCTTCAACCCCGGCGTCAACGAGGATCTCGCGGCGACCGCGATCTGGGGCACCCAGCAGCTCGGCTTTCACGGCGAGCCGAAGTACGACGGCGTGTTCGCCATCTGGTACGGCAAGGGTCCGGGCGTGGACCGCACCGGCGACGCATTCCGCCACGGCAACCTTGCCGGCACCCACAAGAACGGCGGCGTACTGGTGTTGATGGGCGACGACCATACCTGCGAGTCTTCCACCACGGCGCACCAGAGCGAATTCGCTCTGGTGGACGCGATGATGCCCATCCTCAATCCCGCCGGAGTGCAGGAGCTGCTCGACTACGGACTGATCGGCTGGGCGATGTCGCGCTTCACCGGCTGCTGGGTGGGACTGAAGTGCATGAAAGACACGATCGATGCCAGCGCGTCCGTGGACGTGGGCTCGCAGCGCGTGCGGATCGCGATCCCGACCGATTTCTCGATGCCGCCCGGGGGTCTGAATATCCGCTGGCCGGACCACCCGCTCGACCAGGAGGAGCGGCTGCACAAGCACAAGATCGAGGCGGCGAAGGCTTTCGCCCGCCTCAACGGCATCGACCGCACCGTGGTCGATGCGCCGCAGGCGACGCTGGGCATCGTCGCCTGCGGCAAGTCCTACATGGACGTGCGTCAGGCGCTCGCCTATCTCGGCATCGACGAGCGCGAGGCGGCCCGGCTCGGCGTGCGCATCTACAAGGTCGGCATGACCTGGCCGCTGGAGCCGACCGGCATCGCGCGCTTCGCGCAGGGGCTGAACAAGATCGTCGTGGTCGAGGAGAAGCGCGCGCTGGTCGAGACCCAGTTGAAGGAGATCCTCTACGGCCGCGCGGGCGCGCCGGAAGTGCTGGGCAAGCACGACGAGATGGGCAGGGAGCTGTTCCAGTCCAACGCCGCGCTCGACCCCAACGCGATCGCGATCGCGATCGGTCGGCGGATTCTCGATCGCGCGCAGGACGCGCGGCTCGCCGCGCGCGTGGCGGAGCAGGAGCGGCTCGCCGCGCGCGTGCCGGAGAGGCCGGCAATGGACCGCACCCCCTACTTCTGTTCCGGCTGCCCGCACAACACCGGCACGCGCGTGCCGGAAGGCTCGATCGCGCTAGCCGGCATCGGCTGCCACTTCATGGCGCAGTGGATGGACCGCAGCACCGCCGGATTCACGCAGATGGGCGGCGAGGGCGCGAGCTGGATGGGCGAGGCGCCGTTCGTGAAGACCGCGCACGTATTCCAGAACATCGGCGACGGTACCTACTACCATTCCGGGCTGCTCGCCCTGCGGGCGGCGGTGGCGTCCGGCGTGAACATGACCTACAAGATCCTCTACAACGACGCGGTGGCGATGACCGGGGGCCAGCACGTCGACGGCCCGCTCACCGTGCCGCAGATCACGCATCAGGTCGCCGCGGAGGGCGCCAGGAAAGTAGTGGTGGTTACCGACGAGCCGGAAAAATACCGCTCCGACGCCGGGTTCGCGGAAGGTGTCGAGGTCTATCATCGCGACGACTACGACAGCGTGCAGAAGACGATGCGCGAGATTGCCGGCGTCACGGTCATCGTCTACGACCAGACCTGCGCCGCGGAGAAACGCCGCCGGCGCAAGCGCGGCCAGTATCCGGACCCAGCCAAGCGCGTGTTCATCAATGATCTGGTGTGCGAAGGCTGCGGCGACTGCGGGGTGAAGTCGAACTGCGTCTCGGTGCTGCCGCTCGAGACCGAGTTCGGCCGCAAGCGCATGATCGACCAGTCCGCCTGCAACAAGGACTACTCCTGCGTGAAGGGCTTCTGCCCGAGCTTCGTCACGGTGCACGGCGGCGCGCTGAAAAAGGGCAGGACGGCACCCGCGGGCGGCAACGTCGAGACGCTGTTTCCGGCGCTGCCGGAGCCGAAGCCCGCGGCGCTCGCCGAGCCTTTCGGCATCCTGGTCACCGGCGTGGGCGGCACCGGCGTGGTCACCATCGGCGCCATAGTCGGCATGGCGGCGCACCTCGAAGGCAAGGGCTTCGGCGGCCTAGACATGGCGGGGCTCGCCCAGAAGGGCGGCGCAGTGTGGAGTCACCTGCAGATCGCGGCGCATCCCGAGGACATCAAGACGGTGCGGCTGGGCTCGGGAGGCGCGAAGCTGGTGCTGGGCTGCGATCTTGTCGTTTCCGCGAGCCAGAGGACCATGGACACCACTCGCGAGGGCGCGACGCGCATGGTGGTGAACGCGCACCGGCAGATGACCGGCGAATTCACCCGCAACGCAGACGCGCAGTTCCCGGCGGCGTCGCTCAGGCGCTCCATCGAAAAGGCGGTAGGAGAGAAAAACGCCGAGTTCGTCGACGCCACCCGGATTGCCACTGCGCTGATGGGCGATTCGATCGCGACCAACATGTTCATGCTCGGCTATGCCTATCAGAAAGGCCTGATCCCGGTGACGGCGGAGGCGATCAACAAGGCGATCGAATTGAACGGCGCGGCGGTCAAGATGAACCAGGCGGCATTCCTCTGGGGACGCCGCGCGGCCGCGGATCTCGTTGCGGTCGAACGCCTGGTCGCGCCGAAGCCGGATGCCGCGGCAAGCGAGAGGACTTCTGGATCGCTCGACGAGATGATCGCGCGCCGGGTCGAGTTCCTCACCTCGTATCAGAATGCCACGTACGCGACGCGTTACCGATTGCTGGTCGAACGCGTGCGTCAGGCCGAGGCGGCGAAGGCCAGGGGATTGTCCGGACTCGCGGAGGCGGTGGCACGTTACTATTTCAAGCTGCTCGCCTATAAGGACGAGTACGAGGTCGCGCGGCTCTACACCGAATGCGGTTTCGCACAGAAGATCGCGGCGGCTTTCGACGGGGATTACAGGCTGCACTTCCATCTCGCGCCGCCGTTGCTCGCCAAGCGCGACCCTCATACCGGCGAGCTGATCAAGTCCGAGTACGGTTCGTGGGTGTTCGCGGCCTTCAGGGTCCTTGCAAAACTCAGATTCCTGCGCGGCAGCGCATTCGACGTGTTCGGCTACACCCACGAACGGCGCATGGAGCGGTGGCTCATCGCGGAATACGAAAAGTCGATCGAAGAAATCCTCGCGCGTATGTGCGCCGACAACCATGCGCTCGCGCTGCGCATCGCCTCCATTCCGGAAGACATCCGCGGGTTCGGCCACGTCAAGGCGCGCAGCGTCGAGAAAGTGAAGCCGGCGTGGGCCGAACTGCTGTCCGCGCTCCGGGCGCCCGCGGCGATGCGCTCGGCGGCCTGACGCCGAGGCGACACGGGATCGGGCAGCCCCGTGAGCCCCCCTAGCGCGCAGCGACGACGCGCAGCGTGTGCCGGGCGATCATTTCCTCCTCGTTGGTGGGAATCACGGCGACCGCCGCCCGGCTGGACGCCGTGCCGATGAGCGCCGCGTGCATCGCGTTGGCGCGGGCATCCAGTTCGATGCCCAGCCAACTGCTCGCTTCGCACACCGCAGCGCGCACCGACGACGCGTGCTCTCCGATGCCGGCGGTGAATACCAGCGCGTCGAGCCCGCCGAGCGCGGCGGCGAGCGAACCCAGTTCGCGCACGATCCGATGCACGAACAGATCCACCGCCAGCCTTGCGCGCGGGTCGGCGGACGCGAGCAGCGTGCGCATGTCCTGCGAGAGGCCGGACACGCCGAGCAGGCCGGACTCGTGATAGAGCAGATGCGCGATCTGCGCGCCGCTCATTCCTTTTTCCTCCATCAGATAGAGCAGCACCCCGGGATCGATTGCGCCGGTGCGGGTGCCCATCATCAGTCCGTCCAGCGCGGTGAAACCCATCGTCGAAGCCACGCTCCTGCGCCCCTTCATGGCGCACATGCTGGCGCCGTTGCCCAGGTGCGCGACGACGACCCGTCCCTCCGCTCGATCGCCCAACAGCTCCGGCAGCCGCGTTGCGACGTATTCGTAGGAAAGCCCGTGGAATCCGTAGCGCTTGATTCCTGCCTCGGTCAGTTTTGCCGGCAGGGCAAACAGGCGCGCGATCTCGGACTGCGTCTGGTGGAACTCGGTGTCGAAGCAGGCCACCTGGGCAAGCGCGGGACGGTGCGCGGCCACCGCCCGGATCGCGGCGAGATTGTGCGGCTGGTGCAGCGGCGCCAGGGATTGCAGCGTGCCGAGCGCCGACAGCACCTGCTCGTCGACCCGCACCGGACTCGCATAGCGATCGCCGCCGTGCACGACGCGGTGGCCGGCGCCCAGCAGGCGGAATTTTCGGTCGTGGCCTTCGATCCAGTCCAGCACCGCTCCGATCGCGGTGCCGTGGTCCGCCGCGGGCGGCAGCAGCCGGACGACGAGAGCGTCGCCGGCGGCGTCCCAGGCCGAGAGCTTCGGCGCGACCCCCAGACTTTCCACCTGGCCCCGGAAGACGCAATCCAGGCTGGGCTCGTACAAGGCGAATTTGATGCTGGAGGATCCGGCGTTGAGGACGACGACCGCCTCGTTCACGTTCGCCTCCGGCGGTTCACGTGCGCTTGGGCGGCTTTTGGCGGGCGAGCAGGAGCGCGACCGCGCAGGAGGCGATGCGGGCGCGCGCCGGGTCGGCGCGGCTGGTGAGGACGATGGGCACGCGCGCACCGAGCACCACGCCCGCGCTCTGCGCATCGGCGAGGTATTCGAGCTGCTTGGCGATCATGTTGCCCGATTCGAGATCCGGCGCCACCAGGATGTCTGCCTGTCCCGCGACCGCAGAGGCGATGCCCTTGGTCTTCGCTGCGGCGAGCGATATCGCGTTGTCGAAGGCGAGCGGCCCGTCGAGCACGCCACCGCTGATCTGGCCCCGCTCGGACATCTTGCACAGCGCGGCCGCATCCAGCGTCGAGCGTAGCTTGGGCGTGACCGTCTCCACCGCGGACAGGATCGCCACCTTCGGCTGCGCGATGCCGAGCACCAGCGCGAGGTCGATCGCGTTCTGCACGATGTCGCGCTTGGCGTCGAGGTCGGGATCGATGTTGATCGCCGCATCGGTAATGAGCAGCGGCTTCGGGTAGGAGGGCACATCCATCAGGAACACATGGCTCGCACGCCGCGCGGTGCGCAGGCCGGAGTCGTCGGCCAGGACCTCCGCCATCAGCTCGTCGGTGTGCAGGCTCCCCTTCATCAATGCGTCGACGCGTCCCTCGCGAGCCAGCACTACCGCGGCCGCGGCCGCGGCATGACTGTGCTCGACGTTTACGATCTCGTACCGGGAGAGATCCGTTCCGGCCTGCCCGGCGGCCGCACGGATCTTCTCTTCCGGCCCGACCAGCACGGGCAGGATCAGACCGGCCTGGGCGGCGGCGATCGCGCCGCTCAGCGACTCGCGATCGCAGGGGTGCACGACCGCCATGCGGATCGGCTCGAGCCCGTTGGCTCTTTCGATCAGCCGCTCGAAACGGTTGCTCGGGTCGCGCAGCTGCACTTCCGGCAGCGACATGCGGGGACGGCGCACCTTTTCCGTGGGCGCGAGCACTTCGGCCGCGCCGCTGATGACCGTGTGTCCGTCCTGGTTGACGCACTTGCAGTCGAAGACGACGTGCCTGGTGCGCTCGAATTTCTCCTTCACGGTCACCGTGACGGTGATGGTGTCGCCCAGCGTGACCGGCCGCGAGAAATGCAATGTCTGGTCGATGTAGATCGTGCCCGGTCCGGGGTACTGCGTGCCGAGCACGGTGGAGATGAGCGCCCCGCCCCACATGCCGTGGGCGATCACCTCGTGGAACAAGCTGCTCTTCGCGTATTCCGGATCGACGTGGGCCGGATTTACGTCGCCGGACATGACCGCGAAGAGCTGGATGTCCCGCGCCCCGAGCGTGCGGGTGAGCGACGCACTGTCGCCGACCAGGATCTCGTCGAAGGTCTTGTTCTCGATGAATTCCATGTGCGCACCAGCTTACG
>Ga0070741_10013698_pt1 | contig 14229 bp, 8 predicted proteins | sample Coa_R1_4_FD_66440 | JGI IMG/M metagenome (GOLD analysis project Ga0070741, IMG submission 66440) | Surface soil microbial communities from Centralia Pennsylvania, which are recovering from an underground coalmine fire - Coalmine... | ecosystem: Environmental > Terrestrial > Soil > Unclassified ... | reverse complement strand
CTACAGGCCACAACGCGTCATCGATTCGCTGCCGAAGCCGGACGCCGATATTCTCGCTGTCGCGATTGTTCCCGGTGCCGCGCGGCCGCCTTCTCCCATCGTGGATTTCAGCGGGTACCAGTGGCGGCTGCGCACTGCACTGAGCTCACGCGGCGGACGGAACAACTACTCGCCGTCCAATATCTTGGTCGACGGGCAGGGCGCGATGCACTTGCACATTTCTAAAACAGAGAAGGATTGGAGTTGCGCGGAAGCCAGCCTGACACGGAACCTGGGCTATGGAACCTACGAATTCGTCGTACGGCGAGTGGACACGCTGGAGCCCGCCGCTGCGTTCGCCATGTTCACCTATGACTATGCGAGTGGGGCGCTGTTTAACCGGGAGATGGGTATCGAAATCAGCCGGTGGGGCGACCCCAAGAAGGCAAACGCCCAGTATGTGGTGCAGCCATTCTACGTTTCCAGAAACGTGCATCGTTTCAGTGCTCCGGCGGGAGCGCTCACGTTCTCGCTCCGCTGGGAGCAGGACCGCGCCACCTTTTGCACTCTGCGCGGGTCCACCACGGTCTCGAAGTACGTTTTCACGGCGGGTGTGCCCTCGCCGGGCATAGAATCCATGCGCGTCGGGCTCTATATCTATCGTGAAGCCGCCGTCAAACTGCAGCATCCCATGGAGGTCGTGATCGAGCGGTTCACGTATTTCCCGTGATGCGCCGCATGCTGCTGGTCTACATTTTCGCGTTGGTAAACTCTCCCGGCAGTCTATTCGCGCTAGACCCGAACCGGAGCCTTGGGCAATATGTGGTAACCAACTGGGGGTCGCGCGACGCGTTCCCTGGCGGCGCAGTCAATGCCATCGCGCAGACACCCGACGGCTTCTTATGGATCGGTGCCGATAACGGCCTGGTGCGTTTCGACGGGATCAGTTTCCGCCTGATCGATCACGCCAACTCACCTTCCCTCCCTCCCGGGCCGGTGCTCGGCCTGGCCGTGGATCCGGAAGGCGTGCTCTGGGTGCGCATGCAGAGTCCTTACCTGATGCGCTATCGCGGCGGGGTATTTGAGCAGATCTATCCTGCGGAAGTCCCGCCGCCGTTTACTGCCGCCAGCCAGGGAGGCGCGACCGCCGTAACTCGCGGGATGCGGGGAATCCTGATCGATGTGCCGGCCGGACCGCTGCGCTATAACGCCGGTAATTTCATGCCGCTAGTTTCTTCGGGTTCGGCCGGCGGGCTCGCGATCTCCATGGCGGAAACCTCCGACGGGGCCGTGTGGGTTGGAATGCGCGATACCGGCTTGATCTGTGTACGAGACGGCCACGCATCCCAAATGACGGGCTTGCCGGACCAAAAGGTCAATGGGTTGCTGCCAGTCGCCGGTCCGGAGTTATGGATTGGAACGGATGCCGGCCTGGTGCGCTGGGATGGAAGCGCTGTAACGCGTCGGGGCGTTCCTGCGGGACTGGCGCGCAGCCCGATTCTGGCTCTCGCGCGCGACCGCGACACGAACCTGTGGGTCTCGACACCGGCAGGAATCGCTCGGATGGATTCGCGCGGCTTCGCCATTCAGGAGCCCCTTGCAGCCGTCCCGGGAGAAGTGCATGCCATTTTCGAAGACCGTGAGGGAAGCCTCTGGCTCGGAGGAACCAAGGGCCTGACGCAACTTCGCGACGCTCCTTTCCTCACTTACACCGGTATAGCGCCCGCAGGTGGTTCCGTATATGTCGATACTTCAGGGCGCGCCTGGGTGGGGCCTTCGTCCGGGGGACTGGTTTGGATTCGTGGAACGAAACCTGAGCCAATATTCGGACTGGGCCTGGAGCGAGATGAAATCTATTCCATCTCGGGCGGGCCTGGTGAAATCTGGCTGGGGCGGAGGTTCGGCGGAGTCACGCAGTTGCGCAAAGAGGACGGGGTCCTTCGAGCGCAGACATATACAGCGGCTAACGGGCTGGCGCCGGGAGTCGTTCACGCCGTTTGCCGCACTCGCGGTGGAACTGTTTGGGCCGGCACTCTTAATGGCGCGATCAGCCGAATTCAGAACGGCCGCATCACCACCTTCACGAACGCCGACGGCCTGAGCGCTGAGCCGGTTAACACGATAGTAGAGGCAGCGGACGGCGTGATCTGGGCCGGAACCGCCGGGGGGCTCGACGCCTTCCGCAACGGCAACTGGCGAAGATATAGCGGCAAGGACGGGCTCCCGCCCGGCGCTGTCAATACTCTCACGGTCGATCGAGAAGGAATTCTCTGGATCGGCACCTCCGCGGGTCTGTTCTACTGGTCGGGCACGCAGATCGAAGGGGCCCGCAACGTCCCTGATTCGCTGCGGGGGCCGATCTTTGGCCTGGCGGCGGACGGCGCCGGCGGGTTGTGGGCAACCACGGATCGCACCGTGGTGGAAGTATCCCGCGCATCGCTCCTGCGACAGTCGAACGCGCCGTCGGCGGTGCGCGAGTTCGGCATGGCCGACGGTCTGCCTTCAACGCGCGGAATCCGGCGCGACCACCCGGCAGTGAACGATCCATCAGGCAGGATCTGGTTCTCCCTTCAGGGGGGCGTGTCCGTCGTGAATCCGCTACGCCCTGGCGTACTCGCACCGGCGCTGGTGCACGTGGAATCGGTCGTGGTGGATGGCCGTCCGCTGGGCACGGGATCGGGCGCGAGCTACCCTTCCAACCGTCAGCGTGTCGTCTTCAACTTCGTCGGCCTGAGCCTCGCCGTTCCGGCTCGCGTGCGCTACCGCTACTTGCTCGAAGGCTACGATCACGACTGGAGCCAGCCTACCGGATCGCGGGAGGCGGCCTACACCAATCTGCCGCCGGCCACCTACACGTTTCGCGTGATGGCCACCAACAGTGAAGGCTTGTGGAACGGATCGGCAGCAAGCGTGGCGCTGGAAGTGACGCCGATGCTTTGGCAAACCTGGTGGTTTCGAGTCGTCGCCCTAGGACTGCTGGGTGCCGCCATTTTCGGCTGCTTCCGTTACAGGCTCGCACGGGTCCGGGCCGCAATGAACCTGCGCTTCGAGGAGCGGCTTGCGGAAAGAACCCGCATCGCTCAGGAGCTGCACGACACGCTGTTGCAAGGATTCATCAGCGCGTCCATGCAGGTGCACGTCGCCGCTGATATGCTGCCCCAGAATGCGGCATCTCGCCCGTTGCTGGCGCGTGCGCTTCAGCTCATGCAGCAAGTCATCGAAGAAGGCCGCAACACCGTCCGAGGACTGCGCGCGAGGGGCGCCGCTTCTGTACCGCTCGAAGCGGCCCTTTCCCAGATCGAAGAAGAATTGGGAGCGGTCGCGCAGGCGGACTTTCGGGTGGTGGTCGTCGGCCACGGCCGCGACTTACACCCGCTGCTGCAGGATGAGGTCTACCGTATCGGCCGGGAGGCGCTTATCAACGCATTCCGCCATGCCCGGGCCCGGCACATCGAACTGGAGTTGAGATATGCTCCCGAGGCGTTCCACCTGTTGGTCCGGGATGACGGCGTCGGAATCGATGAGCACGTTTTGCAGAGCGGACGGGATGGTCATTGGGGTCTGGTCGGATTACGGGAGCGCGCCGAGAGAATCGGCGCACAACTTCACGTGTTCAGCCGGCCTTCCGCGGGTACAGAAGTCCAGCTGGATGTGCCTGCGAATGTTGCCTTTCGTGCTGCCGGCTCAACGCGCTCCCGATCGCAACCTTGATGACCGCCTTCGATACTGCGTGGCACCTGTTACGGCGGGGCCGCGGCCGGTAAACAGGTTCCGAACGCGCGTTTCGCATCGTCAGCGATGGCATTCGTCTCACCGGCAGTGAGTTGATGGAAAGGAGAATCGAAAGCAACGAGGCTGCGCTCGTAGGAAGTGATCGCGCGTACGACATCCGGACCTTCGGCGCTCGGCCGAAAACGTTACGTGACCGCGACCTTATAGTCGTTTCCACCTGCGATTATTGCACCCGCAGCTTCGAGCCTGGGTTGCCCGGTCTCGAGCGGATTAGTGATCGGAAGAGCGCCTGCTCCTCGAGAGTCGGTGCGCCCCGATCCCAGAACTGCGTCTTGTTGTATAAGGCATTCAGAAAGGTCGGCGAATTCCGTTCGCCAACGCGATCCTTTATTCGACTGAGGTAGTGCCCATCAAATGCGCGCCCGGGAGGTGCGTGCAGAATGCCTGCACCAAGGTCCTGTCCAAACGGGCCGCGGGACTCGAAGCGGCGCTCGGGCCGCCAGGCGGACTGAAGTTGCTGCGGTACGCCAGGCCGGACAGGCTGACGGCTAAGAAAGCGATACTGTCTGTCTAAGTACAAAAGGCGCGGAAGTCCGAGGGCGCGAAACTCCTCTGGGCTTACCTGTACTGCGTGGCTAAGGCGGCTCCGGCCGACGGCGGCCCCGCGGATGGGGAGCGATTCGAGCTGAGGGTGCAGTTCGAACTGTGGCTTAATTAAGGACAACAACGGCAAGTTCGTCAACGCCCTCGAAATCGCGGTGGACAAGCCGCCTTTCGGCGATGAATGACTGGTGGTTCACTCGCGATGACGGCTTCTATATCGAGCTGAACGGTGCGGCGGAGATCTGTGCTTTCGAGGCGAAGCTCGACATGCTGATCGAGCGGGCAACCGCGGTTATCAAATCGGTCAACAAGCCGAAATGACGCGGCAGCGGCACATTGCCGGCCGTGATTCTCAGACCCAGGGCACCCCGGACGAATTGCGCGGTGTGAGTTCCCCGATTTATGGTGCGGTCAGTGCGATATGGTCCCGATAGCGGAGCCGGCATCGAGCCTTTCCTCGAGGCGCATCATTTCGTCCCATGTCACGGTTCCTCCGCGATAGGCCGCCGACCGGCCCAGAATCGAAGTGAGGGTGCTGTCGGCGCTCTCGGCGGCATTGTTGAGATACTGCCCGCTACGGATGCTCTGCACGAAGTCTTTCAAGTTCTGAATCGCGCCGCCGGTGAAGGTGTCGTCGCGCTCGACGCCTTTCCAGGATTGGGCGCCGGACATCGCAACCAGGCCGTCGTAGCGCGGGTCCACACCGGTGCGAAAGCCCAGGCCGTAGTGCGAGTCGACCGTTCCGGCCGTGCCGTAAAGCCGGGCGCAGATGTCGTAGAAGCCGCGGATGAACTGAACGGAACTGAAGTCGACCGTGACATCGCCCGGATAAGCGAAGGTCAGGACAAACGAATCCTGGCAATCGCCGAAATTCAGCCGGACGGTGCGGGAACAACTCCCCGACGCCTGCACGGGATGACCCCGCAGGTACCAGTTAGCGATGTCGAGGGCATGGACGTTCTGTTCGACGATGATGTCTCCCGACAGCACGCGATCGCGGCTCCAGAAGCGCAAGCGTGCCTCTGCCGGCGACCATTCCGGGCGCGGCTTCGGATCGCCGCCGGAGCCGTGATAGTAGAAATGCCCGAACACCGGCTTGCCGATTTCGCCGCGATGAATCCGGGCTGCGGCCTCCTGGAAAGCCGGGCGAGCGCGGGTTTGGAAATCCACCAGGAAACTTGTCTTGCCACGCGCGCGTTGGCCGCTCTCCCGGATGCTGGAGCAACCGGGAACGTCGACCCCGACCGGCTTGGCCAGGAACACATGCTTGGCCGCGGCCACGGCGGCGGCCGCCTGCTGCGGATGGAAGTACGGCGGGGTTTCGATGAGCACCGCGTCGAGTTTCGACGCGAGCAGTTCCTGGAAGGATTCGAACCCGCGGTAAAGGCGGGACGACGGCAGGTTGAACTTCTTGCCGGCCGCCTCCAGACGATCGGCGAAGACATCGGCCAGCGCCACGACGCGCGCGCCGGTGTGCTCCACCATGAGGTCGCCCAGCCAGGTTCCGCGACTACCCGCACCGATAATGCCGACTTCCACGGCAGAATTGGCCTGGCTGCCGAATACGGTCGTGCTCTGCAAGAACATCAGTCCCGCTGCGGTGGAAGATTCCACGAACTCCCGCCGGCCTAAAGATTCTTGCGGACCCTTCTTTTCTAATTCTTTTCCGCTCATAGCCAACCTATTACACTCCCGCAGCGCCCCGGACAGACGCCAATGCCCGTGTGCAGCCGGGATAGACCATACACGGGCATCAGCGCATAGAAGCGGGTTATCCGATGTTCAGAAGCGCAGTTTGAGCGCCAAGGTGACGCTGCGGCCTTGGTTGCCGGTGGTGATCGTACCGGCGCCGGCGAATCCGATGGTCATGTTAGGCATGCCGGGATTGAAGTGATTCAGCGCATTTGCGAACTCGCTGCGGAACTCGATGATTCGCTTCTCGTCGATGCGGAATCGCTTGCCCAGCAGGCCGTTGAAGTTGAATGTCCCGGGGCCGAACATCTGCGGCTCGGTCCGCGAAGTGTTGCCGAAGGTGAAAGCGGGGGGCAGTGCGAAGGCGGAGGGATCATACCAGTGCGAGATATTCCGCGCGCTGCCCGAGAGTGCGCCATTGCGGAGGCGATTGGGCCGGGAGGAGCCGCTCAAAGCGCCTGTCTGATTGGACACGGTAAACATCACCAGCGGCATTCCGCTCGATAGAGACGAAATCACGCTGATGTTCCAGCCGCCGAGGATGGCATCCGTCACCCCGCCTCGATTCAACCAGTGCCGCGACTTTCCGAACGGCAGTTCCTCGGAGAACGAGAAGGAAAAGTTCTGCGGGATATCGAACGTGGAGACCGAACGCTCCAGGTGCAGATTGTAGTAGTTCTGCGGAGACGTCAGGCTGAACGTCCGATAGCCGAACAGACCGGAGGAATCGTCGATCGACTTACTGAAGACATAAGTGCCGGTGGCCGTGAGGCCGTGGCTCAGACGTTTTTCCACGCGGACCTGCAGAGCGTGGTAGATGGAATTGCCGATCGGCTCATAACTGGCGCCGACGCTGCCGATGTTGGGATAGGGACGCCGCGACTGGGCGTTGCCGGGGCCGAGCAGGCTGGCGGGTACCTGGTTGAGGTTATTGTTCAACTGCAGGTGGTTGCCCTTGGTCCCCACATATCCAACCTCCACCAGGGTGTGGCCAGGTATCTCCCTTTGTACGTTGAAACTCCACTGCTGGCTATAAGGGATTGAGTAGTCGCGCGGCAGCCACGACACGCCGGTGGCCGTGGTCAGGACGAGCGGGCCGGTGGCGTTGTATGCCGGGAACGCGGTGCTCAGCGTCACCGGGAAAGTGACTCCGCTATCCAGGGTCTGGTAAGTCAGCGCTTGACTCCACGGCCCTTGGGCGAACGGCGTCCCGCCGATGGTATTCACCGGCAGCACAAAGATACCGTAACCGCCACGCAGCACTGTCTTTGCATCGTTGAACGGCGTGTAAGCAAAGCCGAAGCGCGGAGAGAACTTCTTCCAGTTGGGATCAAACAAGGTTGTGGGATAGCCGTTCACTCCGGCGTAGTCGATTTTCTGAGTGCTCAAGTTGAAAACAGACTGGCGATTCTGCGCCTCTTTCCTCGGATAGTCCAGATCCCACCGGAAACCTAAGTTTAACGTGAGTTTCTTGCTCACCCGAAAGTCGTCCTGGACGTAAGCGCCCGCATACCACCACCACATGTTATAGGGATTCGAAGGCGGCAGATAGTAAGAGACACTGGCTGAAGTGGGAATGCCCAGCAGGAAACTGGCAAAGCCGATGCCTTGCGTATTGGTGGCCAGATCCATGGTGGGCTGGTTATTGAAGCTGAAGTTGCCAGATGTGTTCGCCGGCTGCCACCAGAGGATGCCCAGCTTGTCAATCTGGAAGCCGGCTTTGATGGTGTGCCGGCCTTTGATGATCTGCAGCGAGTCCGAGAACTGATAGTTGCCGGCCTCGTGGCCCGACGCCATGTTGGCGCCGCCGAACGACGTCAGACCGCTGATGCTGGCAAGGGGGAAGAAGTCGGACGTGACGTTCTGGAGACCCAGTTTTTGCGCCCAACCCTGCTGTGTCCCCGGGTTATAGGTTTTGGTGGGCTCGATCAGGTATCCGAAGCGGAACGTATTGAGCATGCTGCTGCTGAACATGTAAACATGTTCAGCGGTGACGTGCGAAGTGTGGATGTATTCGTCCGCGAAATTGCTGTTGCTGCCGGCTCCGGCCGGTCCGGGCAGCGGCATCAGGTTGACAAGATCGTTGGGCGAGTAAGCATAGCGCGCCGTGAAACGGTTTTTTTCGCTGATGTTATGGTCAACACGAACGTTGTATTGGTCGGAGTTGTAACTGGTCGCCCCGGTGTAGACATAATTGTTGGCGGCGCCGCCGAGGCTGGGCGTCGGATATGCCACGGCCAACATCGCCTGGGCGATCGGGTTCATGCGGGCGGAGGGGATCTGGTTTTGCGGAAATGGGGTACGCAGGAATCCGCCACTCGGGTTCGGCGTAGTCGTATTGGGATCGTAGATGGTGGCCTGGCCCGCGAAGTTGCCGGCTGACATGGCCGTCGTGGGCACGGTCGAGATGTTCTGGCCGAACCCCCGGTTCCGCGTGCCTTCATATCCGAACGAGAAGAAGGTGCGATTTCGGCCGTTATAAAGCTTGGGCAGGTACACCGGCCCACCCACAACACCGCCGAAAAGGTTCGATCGCAGCACGGGCCGCTTTGCTCCGTAGTAGTTGTTAAAGAACGTGTTGGCGTTGAGAACGTTATTGCCGAAGTAGTGGAAGAGGACGCCGTGCACTTCATTCGTGCCGGCCTTTGTCGTAACGTTCATCTGCGCGCTGCCGCGAGCCGCTTCCGCGCTGTAGTTAATCGGCTGCACGACGACCTCTTCAATCATCTCCAGGATCGGAGCAATGATGCTGCTTCCCTGAGTGGTCAACATGGCGTCGGTGCCGTCGACCTGATAGTCCGTCATCGAGTCACGGCTGCCGTTCACGTTGCCGTCAGCGGCAGCGATCGTCGAGTAGTTCGTATATTGGGCCGGCCCGAAGCCGGGGATCAATGGTAACACCGCAAACGGAGAGCGGCCCACCGGCAACTTGCTCATGTTGGAGCCTTCGAAGCTCAGACCGAGGTTGGCCTGTTCGGTCTGTACCAGCGAGGCTTGCCCTGCGACCACGACATTCTCGGTGATCGCGCCCAACTCCAGCGCGAAGTCGATCCGCATACGCTGATCCGCACCCAGGGTGATGTTGCTGCGAACCGATTTCTTGAAGCCCATACTCTCAACCGTCACTTCATACGCGCCGGGCGGTAGTGCCGGCAGCACATAAACTCCGGCTTCGGTCGTGTTAGTCGTGTAAACAACGCCGGTATTCGTGTTCGTTGAGACTACCTTCGCGCCCGCAACATTGGCGCCGGTCGGATCGACCACGACACCTGTAAGCGTGCCGGTGATGTTCTGGGCAGAAAGTGCACCGGCAAGAATCGAGATGAGCCAAAAAACTGCAAACAATAACTTAAAGCGAGAGTTCATGGCCTTTTCCTCTGAAAACGGACAGTTATTCTTAAAGCGCGTCGGCACAGCGATAGTGTCGACGGCCTCCCACTATTCGCAAGATAGGCGTTCGATTAATCTATAATCTACTGCTCAGGTTAAGTCAAGAGCTATTTTGGGGGGGAACTACGGACGCATCACCGCAACCGATTGAAATTCATCGACAGTCAGGTCCAGGCTGTAGTGCTCGTTCCAGTATTTCAAAGTTTGGCTCACGAAGGCGCGTCGGGCTTGGCCGGCGTCGCGTGTGGTGAGGCCTGCCAGGATGCCCACGTGCTGCTGCACGCTGGCGAGATTCGCGTTGCGCTTGTTGGGCCTGGGGCCCACCACGGAAAAGACGAACAGCCGGAAAGCCACCCCTTCCAGCATCGATTTGAGATACGCATTGTCTGCCAGGTCCCAGATCGCCCGGTGGAACATTACGTCATTCTCGTGGAAGCCTTTTAAGTCCCCGGCTTCAGCCGCCGAGCCCATTCTCACCACCAGCGACGTCAGTTGCTGCTCCGTTTCATGAGTCATACGGATTGCGGCGCGGCCTATGGCCAGGCTCTCTAGTGGGATGCGCACCTCCAGGATCCGGCGATAGTCGCCTTCCTTCAGCTGCGTCACATACGTGCCGCGGCGCGGGATCTTTTCCACAAAGCCCTGGTATTCCAGTTCGCGCAGCGCCTCCCGGATGGTCGGCTGACCGATCCCTAACCGGGCGGCCCATGCCTGTTCTACCAAATGCTGGCCCGGCTGGAGTTCACCCACGATGATGGAGTCGCGAATGGCTTCTGCTGCCGCGGCTGCAGCAGAAAGAACCGCGACCGGCGTACGAATCGGACTACCTACCGGCTGACTGATGATCTTTATCCCTTGACTCACAATCTATAATAGATCATACTCGAAGCGAATAGCAACGACCTAAACGAAATTGTTCACGAAGGTCACGCGATGAAAGGAAGCGTCCTGGATCGCCGCCGCATGCTGGAGTCTTCCTGCGCGGCTGGTGGCTTGTTGCTTCTCAAGCCCGCAACTGTCTTTGGTAGCCACGCCAACTCAGCGATCGAAATCGGTATAGTCGGCTGTGGCAATCGCGGTGCGTGGATTGCACCTCTGTTTGTTGAACATAGCGGCAGCCATGTAGCGGCTGTGGCAGATCTCTATCCACGGAGGATCGAGGATTTCTTCCGGCGCACGAAATTGACTGTGGATCCTGCGCGCGTCTACAAGGGCATCCGAAGCGGCGAGGAACTGATTCAGTCCAAGCTCGATGCGGTCGTTCTGGAAGCGGCGCCTTACATTTTTCCGACCCTGGCAAACGCAGCCGTCAAGGCCGGCAAACATGTGTTCATGGCGAAACCGGTGGCGGTGGACGTGCCGGGCTGCCTGGAAGTAAAGGCCGCCGGCGCCCATGCACGGGGTAAGCTGAACTTCCTCGTCGACTTCCAGACGCGTGCGCAGGATGCTTTTCGCGAAGCTATGCAGCGCGTGCGCCGGGGCGACATAGGCAAGATCATTCTGGGCCAGGTGAGTTATAACGATACGTCGATACGGCCCCAGCCCACCGAAGGACTCCCGCCGGCGGAGGCGCGCATGCGCAACTTCTATTTCTACCGCGCGCTCGCCGGAGATCTGCCGCTGTCACGCGATATCCACGTGATTGACGGCGCAAACTTCTTTCTGGGAGCCCACCCGGAAAAGGCTATGGGAATCGGCCGGTCGAACGCTCACTCCGTGGGCGACTGCCACGATAACTACATTCTGACCTATTGGTATCCGAACGACTGCGTCGTGGCGTTCAGTTCCACGGAATTCACCACGGGCTATCGGGACATGTGTATGCGGTTCTACGGTACGGCAGGCACGCTCGACGCACACTACAACGGCACAGTTACCATCGGTGGATCGAACCCATGGCCCGGTGTCCAGAAAGATGATACGTTCCGCGGCGGCGCCGTGGCGAACATCAAGGCTTTTATTGGGGCCATCCGCTCAGGCTCGGTGTTGAACAACGTAGATGACGCGGTTGATAGCACGCTATCGGCGCTCTTGGGCAGGATGGCGGCGGACTCGGGCCGTGTGGTCACTTGGGAGGAAGTGTTGCGCGACAGGCAGCGTCTCGATCCGCGTGTCGAGGAGGGGGCCTGAGGGCCGGACCATCGCGGTACACATCCAGACGTTGATACAGGCGTGGGGACACTTGCCAGGTCCACCCGCGCCGGGCGGGTGCGGACACTGGCCCCTTACATTTCTTATTGCGTTGAAAGAGGAATGATTCATGAATCCAACCACTACCCGAAGGCAATTCCTGGCCGCCTCCGTCGCCGCCGCTGCACGGGGGGCCAATGATACGATCAACCTCGGTCTGATCGGCTGTGGCGCCCGCGGCCGCGGCTTGTTGATTCCGCGCTTTTCCGCATTCCCCGGCGTTCGCTTTGTAGCCGTCTGCGATGTGAACTCCAAGTACCTGGCCGAGGGACGCAAGCGCGCCGGCGGCGACCGTGTAGCCGCTTACAGTGACTATCGCAAGCTGCTCGAGAACAAGGATGTCGATGCTGTGATCATCGCCACCAATCAGCATTGGCACGTGCTGACGATGATCGCGGCTTGCCAGGCCGGCAAAGACATGTACCTCGAAAAGCCTCTCTGCAACTCGATCGGCGAGGGTCCGTTTGCGATCGAGGCCGCGCGCAAGTACGGCCGCATCGTGCAGGTGGGCACGCAGCAACGCAGCCAGGAGCATTACCGCCAGGCCGTGGAAATGATCCAGGCGGGTAAACTCGGCGACATCTCCGAGGTGCGGGTGTGGGATTACGAAAACTACTATCCAGGCCCCGGCTCACCGGCCGACTGCACGCCGCCGCCCGAACTGGACTGGGATTTCTATGTTGGCCCATCACCGTTCCGCCCCTATAACACCAACATGTATTACAACTATGGCTACGATTGGTTCAGGACCGCCGGCGCAGGCCACCAAGTCGCCTGGGGCGTGCACCATTTCGATATCGTGCTTTGGGCGATGGGTGTGGATTATCCGGAAACCGTGTATGCCACCGGCGGCAACTTCGCCTACCAAACCAACCACGATTATCCGAACACTTTCACCGCTGTAGCCCACTTCGGGCCGGGACCTGTAGCCAAGCACGGCTTCGTCCTGCACTACAGCATGCGCACCGGCTGCCGCAGGGAAACGCGATCGCACGGCAAGAGTTTCATGGGGACGAACGCGTCGATGCTGCTCGATCGCGCCGGATACTCGATCGTGGCCGAACCCGCGCGCGGAGCCAAGATTCCGCCCAACGATTTTCTGGTCACAGCCGAGCAGAGTATTCAGGCGAAGGACGATCACCTCTATCATTTCGAAGTCTTCCTGAACAACCTGCGCAACCGCAAAGCACCTGTGGCCAACCCGGAAACCTGCCATCACGCTACCACCCTCGGCCACCTGATGAATATCTCGTGGGAAACCGGCAGGAGCATCCGCTGGGATGCCGCCCATCAGCGGGTGATCGACGATCCTGCGGCGCAGGCCTTCGTCATGCGGCCCTACCGCGCACCTTGGAAACTGGAGGTATAACGAGAATGCCCTTTCGAGTCACCCGACGCGACTCATTCCGCGTGCTCGCCGCCGGCATGCCGCTCGCTGCGCCGGCGAAGAGCGCAGCGGTGCCCGTGGGCGTCGCCACCACGGATTTCCGCGATCAAACGAATACCAGTCTGGCTGCGGAGTTGAAGAGCCAGAACGTGCGCGTGATCCAGCTCTTCTTCACGCAGAAGGATAGCGCCTACTGGCGCTACGGCATGAGGAGCGATCTCACCGGCATGACCCCGGAGCGCGCCAGGGAGATTGCCGCGACCTATCGCGAGGCGGGCATTTCCATCCATGCTCTTGGCGTCTATGCCACGCTGATCCACCCCGACGCCGTCGAACGCCGGGCCAATATGGCCTACTTCGAAGCCATGATGAAACTGGGCGGGCACATGGGTGTGGGCACGTTTCTGAGTGAGATGGGCCACTATCAGCCCGAGGGCCCGGCTCCCCGCATCGCCTTCGATTGGCAGGACGAGGTCTGGAACCGCGCCGTGGACACCGGCAAGGAACTGGCCCGCCTCGCCGCGGACAACAACGCGACCGTCCTCCTCGAATCCATCTACTACAGCTTACTGGCCAGCGCCAAACGCACGCGCCTGTTCATCGAGGAGGTGGACTCGCCGCATGTGCGCGCGCAACTCGACCCGGCCAATCTGCTCGAAGTAAATGACCTGGAGGAGATGTTCCAGCAACTGGGTCCTTATATCGGCGGCATTCATGCCAAGGACCGCAAGTTGCACGTGAGTGCCGGAGTTGCCGCGGGCCAAGGCGACATGGATTATCGCAAGTTCGTCACTCTGGCCGCACGCCACGCGCCTGGCGTCCCGCTGATCGTTGAATACGCGGGCACCAAGACCTACCGGCAGGCTCTCGCGTATCTGCGGGACGCCATGCGTAAGGCCGGCGTGAAAGAAGCCGGCGCTTAGCCGGCGCGTTCGGCCTTCTGCCTTTTTTGCAACACTACCGTTCACTCCAATTGGCGGTAGCAGCGATACTGACGAAAATACAGCCCTCGAACTTGATCATTCGCTGAGATGGACGGCCTTCAGCCGACCGGCGGAAACATTACCGGTAACAGTTCGTCCAAGTGTTGGCGGATGGGGGTTGATCGGGTCAAGTCCCAAAGTGACGTCTTCATGTGACGCATGGCGAGTACTGATGCGATCCAAGCCTGGGTCCACCCCGTCTCGATAGACCAGGCGCCCCAACCGACGTCCGCGTTGCTGGCCCAGTATTCCCAGCGCTTGAACTCGAACGCC
>Ga0070741_10013697_pt1 | contig 14231 bp, 7 predicted proteins | sample Coa_R1_4_FD_66440 | JGI IMG/M metagenome (GOLD analysis project Ga0070741, IMG submission 66440) | Surface soil microbial communities from Centralia Pennsylvania, which are recovering from an underground coalmine fire - Coalmine... | ecosystem: Environmental > Terrestrial > Soil > Unclassified ... | reverse complement strand
GCATTATTTGCTGGACGTGGTTGATCCACAGGAAATCTACACCGTTGCGCAATACCAGCAGCAAGTCATCGCCGCCATTGATGATATCATAGGGCGTGGTCTCCAGCCGTTGCTTGTGGGGGGCTCGCCGCATTATATCCAGGCTGTTGTCGATCACCTTGATATACCCGCAGTGCCCCCGCAGTCGGAGCTGCGCATACAGCTAGAGCAGCGTCCTCTCGCCGCTCTCCTGTCGCAGCTTGAAGAGCTGGACCCGCAAAGCGCGGCGGTGATTGACCGCAGCAATCCGCGCCGCGTGATTCGCGCCCTTGAGGTCTGTCTCGTCACCGGCAAACCGTTTTCGCAACAACGCGGCGTAGCAGCTCCACTTTATCGCTGCTTCCTGCTGGGGATACATTGGCCGCGAGAAGTGCTTTACAGGCGCATTGACGAGCGAGTAGATGAGCGTATGCATCAGGGGATGGTAGACGAGGTGCGCCATCTTATCGAGCGGGGGATCGGCCACGAACGCTTAGAGGCGCTGGGGTTGGAGTACCGTTTTATCAGTCGCTGGCTGCGTGGCGAATATGGTAGCGAAGCCGAAATGGTGCAGCGCCTTAAATATGCCATTCACGACTTCACGCGGCGACAGCTCACATGGTTCCGCAAAGATGGACGCATCGTCTGGATCGAGGGCGGCGATACAATGGAGCAGGAAGCGACGAAAGTGGTGGAAGCATTTTTAAGACAACAATAACAAAGGCGGGTACCTTTCCTGGCACCCGCCTGATCACCTGTCCAACGGAGTACTCCTTTCTGGGGATACTACAATGGATAAGTTCACTTTCCGGTTTTGATGGCGGCATAACGACTGTCATTTTGATGACATTACGCAGGAATTGCTATTCCATCTGTCGTGTACTTTGTCCTTATGGGGCGCCATTCACCCGGGTCAGCCAATGGAGGATTTTCTGCGTTCTATCAAAGCGCCGCCTCTCCACTTCAGAAACCTCACCGCTAATAGCAATGTCCTCCTCTCATTTATTCTGTCTGGAAGGTTTCCCTCTCCTTTCATGTTGAGAGTATAAAACACAACTATCACGTCTAGATCACACGAGGGGGATTTTTTCACACAGAGACGTCACAGTGGTGTGCAAAGGGCAAATAAAATTCATCCAGGGCTATCCCTGGATGAATTTTATCAAACAATGCTGACTGCTACGTCGCTTATTCGCTTTTTACCTGGCTGAGAGCAGGCACCAGAGCCGCATCTTCCGCCGGTTCGTCTTTGCTGCTGACATCGGTCAAGGGAAGAGGTTGCACCACGGGGAGGTTACTTTCGACCACCAGCCCGTTATCCATATACACATGATAAGGGAACATAGCAGGATCAAAGGCGCTGCTATGCGAAATGAGCAGGATCTGCTCAAAATGCTGGCTCATAAGCTCGCCGGTAATCACATCTACCAGCGCCTGCGCTCGCCCGCGATCAAAGGAACTGAGCGGCTCATCAAGCAGCACAAAGCCCGGAGCCGCGCTTAGCTCGCGTGGGAGCGCGGCAATAGCGAAGGCCAGGCGCAATGCCAGCGAAAGCTGATCAGCCGCACCAGCAGAAAGGGCCGAGCGAGATACATATTCGCCCGCGGCAGCATCCCATACGCTCACCTGGAAAGCGCCTTCATGAGAAGCCTCAGCCTCCGACTCCGTGCTAAGATGCACATCATGATAGCGACCACCGGTCAGCAGGCGCAGGATCTGCTGCATATAATATTCCGTGCGTGGCCCCATCTTGAGCATAAGGCGCTGATCAACAGCTTTCAGCAGTTCGCTGCCATGTTTCTTCGCCAGGTAGGAACGTTCCAATCGCTCCGCATATAGTTGCTCCTGCTCCAGATCCAGGGGAACGTTGCCTGTTTGCAGTTCCGCACTCAGGGCCATGTCCTGTTCCTCCAGAGCTGTCAATTCCTGGTCAACGCTATTGCGCTCCTCATCCAGGCGGTCACGATCTTTAATAGTAAATTCCTCAAGCAGGGGCCAGACGGCGGTGAGCGCGTCAAGCTCGTAGTTTTTGGGGGCGGGACGGTTGCGCCGGGTGAGCATAAAGGAGATGCGCTCGCGTATATCCTCAATTTCCTGGCGGCATAATGCCATCTTCGCCTTCGCCGCTCCCTCCCTGTTTTTCAGCGTTTCAAGCTCTTGCAAGCTACCGACCTCATTCAGCTCCTCAATTTCGCGCTGGCAACGATTGCGCAGAGAGACAAGGGCGCCGGCAAAAGGATTAAGCGGGACGATCCAGCTCCCCAATGTATTGCTAAACTTCGAGAGCTGTTTGTAATGATCGGAAAGCTCCTCCTGGCGCTCTTTAAGGGATTGAGTAGCGCGAGCATGCTGTTCCTGGAGCATAACTTTATTGCCCAGGGTGATTTGCAGCTCCTCCAGTTGCTTGCGAGCCACCGTCTCTGCATTGCTGACAGCGGCCTGACCGAAAGCCACCTCAAGAGGTTTTACACGCTGGCGCAGCGAATCTTGCAAAGATTGCAGAGCTTGGCGTAACGCGCTCTGTTGCTCGCGCGCTCGCTCAAGCTGGAGAGCAGGGTTACTCGTCTGATAGCGCTCATTGCGTTCGGCCAGCACTCTCTGGCGTGCAAGGAAAACGTCAAGGGCCTCCTGGTGAACTCTAATTTGCTCATTCAGATCGGCTACCAGGTCCAACTTCCCATCGATGGCCTCAATTTCACGTTCGGTTGCTTTGAGTGTGCTCTCGACCAGGACCTCCAGTTCCGGCACCTCTATCGCATCCTCGTCTCGCACCAGGGGGTTTAGCGCCACAGGGCCTTTCTGGAGCCGGGCGTTAATGCTGGGTAACGGCAGACCTTCCTGACCTGCAAGCAGGGTAATCTCCTGATGCATGCGCTCGACGGCGGCCAGATCGTTGCGCAGGTCCTCCTCGATATTGGACCAGCCGCTTTTCTTACGCGTTTCCTCCAGTTGATTTTGTTCTCTCTGTAAGGAGGCGGTCGTCTCTTTAAGAGCATTGATCCTGGCATAGACTGCACTCAGTTCGTCGCGCCTGGCCTTCAACTGTTGTTGGGTTTCGGTAATGCGCTCGCTCTGCTCCGGCGTTGGCTGGAGCATCTGTTTTGCTTCCTCAATCGAGGAGGGTAAGGAGCCATTAAGCAAGCGAATTTCCTGCTCAAGCTGGGTCAGCGTTTCTTGACTTGCCCCTTTGCGTATGACCGCATCGCGTGAGGCCACCATCGACCCTACAAGATTAATGGCCTCCTGCTCCTGCTTATAGATATCCTTTTCTTCTTTGCGCGCTTTTGAGTACTTATAATAGCTGGACGACATACCGATGCAGAGCAGGATAAAGGCCACGCCCGCAAAAATCGCGAACAGGGTTGCATGTTGTAACACTTCCACGATGGCAACGCTAAGACCTAAGAGAGCCAACACCAGACATACGACGAATAGCCCCATATATTTTGTGGCACTGGAACGCGCATTCATGACACCCTGTGTAAGCGTAGCCTGATGCTGGCGCGTCAGCATCAAATGTTGCTCAATCTGCGAGAGTTCCTGCACCAGTTCTTTCTGGTGGCACCACTCCTCAATCTGCTGGCCCACATTTAGTTGCCGCCACGTTCTATCTAAAGTGGCAATTTGCTGCTGAGTCTGCTGCGCCTCGGTTTCAGCCTGTTCCAATTCATAACCAGCATCACGCAGGGATTTGCGCGTCTTATTCAGTTGCGTGATATGTTCATCCGCCTGCTCTCCCACAGCCTGGCTACGCGTATATTGTTCTTCGGCCTGCTTGAGGACTTTCATACGTTCAGAGAGTATTTTCATCCGCTGGAGCCGGGCCTCCAGATGAGGGCGCCCGGCGCGGCGTCGCTCCTCCAGCTTCTCCAATGATTGCTGAGCCTCCTCAAGGCGTCCGCGGGTATGCGCCACCTGTTCATCCAGGCTCTTCAGATCGTCGCGAGCTTCGTCCTGCTGCTTGAGTTCCTGCTCAAGTTCTTTGAGCGTCTCTACAGAGGTAAGCAGATCATTCGACATACGCTGGAGCGTACCGAAGGAACGCATCAGCTCTCCTAATTCACTGACGCGTTTCTCCAGGCCCGGCAGATCCTCTCTTTCTCGGCGCTCCAGGGCTGAGATCTGCCTCTCCAGATCTGGCAACACGCGCTGGGCTTTTGCAATCTCCTCGTAAGCGGCGATGATTTCGGCCAGCGTTTCATCGGCATTTCTCAGTTGTTGCGCGCGCGCTCGCCGATTGTTTAGCTCAAGCCGTTGCTCTTCAATGTGCTGCAAGGTCTGTTCCAGTTCCGTAATTTCGGCATCCTGGCGGCTGATTTCTTCCAGATCCTCATGAACCTTAACCGCATCAAGGGCTGCTTCAAGGTCGTCAAGCTTTTTACTCAGCTTTGGAATGCGGGCCTGGATCTCAGCCAGACGCAGCCGGTCAGAACTTGTTTTAAGTGAGAGTTCGTCGTCAGGGGTGACGCTAAAGCGTTTGGCCAGGAGAGCAAATTTTTCCAGACCGAGCAACTTGCGCACAGTTTTTTCCCGTTCTACGGCTGGCAATGTCTCCAGGTGATCCAGTCTTTTCTGTTCAATCAAGCAAGAGTCGCGCAACGCCCTGCCATCCATATTTCCTAGCGCGGCTATAATCTGCTCATTCGCCGTATCCAGATCGGTAACTGGCTCTGCTTCGGGAGTGCCGAGGTGACGAACATAGAGAGTGACCTGCTGCCCTTGCCCACGCTCAAGAGTGCGCCTCACAGTGAACTCTGTCGCGCTTACCGAGAACGTCAGGGTCACGACCGCGCTGCTCGCTCCGTAGAGAATGAGATCGTCAAGCGAGCGTTTCCCGCGGTCGGCAGCGAGAGATTCGCCGTATAGCGCGAAGTAAATACACTCAAGCAGAGCTGATTTGCCGGACTCATTAGGCCCCTGGATTAAGATGCTGCCACGCTGTGGAAAGTGCAAATTCAACTCACGCAAAAGCCTGAAACGCTCAACCGTCAAATGTTTCAAAATGATCATACACACGCTCCGTTCGCCAAAGCCAGGCAGAGATTCCCAATTACCAACGACCTTTGGTCTCATCAATTGCTAACAGCAGTTCTTCTTTGGTAAAGGCCAGCGCTTTTTTCTTTTGCTCGTCAGTTGCGGCAGCGATCCATTCGTCGGCCACCGCGATAAGTTCTTCTCGTGGTGAGAAGCGTTCGCCCGCCTCAGCAGAAATTGCTTCCTGCTCTGGCAGCAAGGACAGGGCGCTATCATCGATGGCAAGAGCAAAGCAATGTTCTTCACCGTAGCGCCGTATTTTATTCAGGTCCAGTTGATGATACTGTCTGCGTGTAAGTTCGCCCTCAAGCTGGAGCTGGAGCATGGCTTCTTCATCGCAGAGAGGACGCAAGTGTTCAAGGATAATTTCGGTAGGGGTACGCTCTGGCGTAGAAACTTCGGGCGGCCAGAGGTCCCTAGTATGAATAACAGTACGCTGCACCTTTAACGCATCGACACTGATATGGTTGCACCAGCGTATGCCATCGGCGGCCAGGCCCAGGAAAACGAAGCCGGGAGATTGATCAGGGGCGCTAAAATCGACGTGTTGCGTCGCTCCGGCCACAATAACATCCGTCTGCCCGATGCGCAACTGGCAATGACCATGATGATAGCCAGCCAGGATAAAGCGGAACGCGCTCTGTTCCTCAATGCTGGCACGGCTCACCTGGGCGCGCACATCCAGTAGAGACGAACCGGCAGTCAGGCCCTCTATCGGGGCATAAAGCATCAGAATTGGAATAGAGGCCCGCTCAATCTCGCTTTGCACCTGCAAGCGAGAGAGCGGATCACCTTCCTGCCCAGCCAGAACGCCCAGACCGCAGACGCCCACCACCATTCCCCGGATGGTGAGCATTACCGGTTCCACTTCCTCAGAGGTTTGCGCCGGAGGAAAATAGTGGAGCGCCCCCAGACGCGCGTAACTGATCTGAGGAGCCGGTGCAGCTTCATCTACTGATGGTTGCACCTCCGTCGGGGTATCACGCCCACCGCCGAGCGCGAAAGAACGGACTCCGGCCTGTTTTAGTTGCGCGAGGCGTTCCGCTACAAAGGTGCGGTCCCGTTCGTTGGGCGCAGGAGTATCAAATAAATCGCCTGCCTGGATAAAAAGATCAACGCCCTGCATAATTGCAAAATCCGTCGCTTGCTGAAAAGCTCGGCGCAATCTTTGCTGACGTTCTTCACGTTTACGAGGATGCTGTCCGAAAGCCGTATATCCCAGATGGTTATCAGCGGTCAGGACTACCGTTATGACATCCCCGCTGCGACCATCCTGATCAGCGGTCACGCTCTGCTCCGGTTCATTTTCCACAGTGTTCTCTGCCATCGTAAATTGCTCTCGCTTACTACAAATGCACCAGACCCGCAAGAAGTTGATGATGGTACTTTTTTCTAAGCCATAAGGTGAGTCTATCACAAAAGGCAGCGATAAAAAACGAATTGGGTAGCAAAGAGGGACTATTTGGGGAATAGGTATCGGTAAACGTCGATATAAAGGAATACCAAACAGAGCAGGTGACATCTGGATATTTTTAAAACTTCTGCTTATCAGCAACAATATAAGCTTTTAGAGCGTGTGTTGAGGAGCGCAAGCTTATAGAACGAGATACTTGATTAACAATAATGATAAAAGCAGACACAAAAGTACCTGTTGACGGTCAGGCATGGACAGAAATAAAACCGAAATATTAATATAGTATGGACTGGTATAAAAACTTTGCACAAGGGTAGGTTTTACTTCTACCCTTTCTGTCCAGGATATACGTCTATGCTAAAAATCTTTTATCGCCGTCCAGCGGCATATTGTCGAGGTAACTATGGTGGTTGCCTGTCTGATCAGTTAAGTGGAAGAGAATGTGATGGGAATAATGTTTGTGGAGCGTGAGGCAAGGAAGGTCCTGCTTTCATTCGCGAAAAGCATCCAGGAGCGGGATATTGTGACCTACGAGCACTCGCGTCGAGTTGCAACGTATGTACAGCGATTGGCCCGTTTTTTGGGCTGGAGCAGGCGGGAGGCGCGCGACCTGGCCCTGGCGGCTCTGGTTCATGATCTGGGTAAGACGTGGATCGCCAATGATATCCTGAATAAATCAGAAGCCCTTTCCGCCGAAGAACGACTGAAGATGGAGCGTCATCCGGTGATTGGGGCGCGGATTCTCATTGGCTGCGATGTCCCCCCTTTTTACGTAGAGGCTGTGCTTTACCATCATGAAGCCTGGGACGGGCACGGTTATCCCTCCGGGTTGCGGGGAGAAGAAATCCCATTGAGCGCACGCATGCTAGCAATTGCCGATGTCTATGATGTTCTTACTTCGCAACGTCCCTATAAAGCGCCGGTATCAATAGATGTCGCACGCGAGCGGCTCCTGCAAGGCTCCGGGCGCAGTTTTGATCCGATGGTGGTTCGCGCCTTCCTGCACCTGATCGATATCACTCCCAATTTTACCCTGCCGCCACGTAATGCTGAGCTATCGCAGCAGGATATCCAACGATTTTTACGCTGGCACCGCTCCCTTATAAGCGGCTCGTAACAACATTGCCGACTGATCCCGACCGGCGCAGCCCGATTTGATCAGCGTATGATTCCCAGAAAATCCTTCGTGCGCTCATTTTCGGCATACTCAAAAAGCTGTTCGGGAGGTCCCTGTTCCACAATTACCGCTTTATCCATGAAAATCACATGATCGGCGACTTCGCGTGCAAAGCCCATTTCATGCGTCACCACCACCATTGTCATACCTTCTTCGGCGAGCTGACGCATGACTTTCAAGACCTCGCCCACAAGCTCTGGATCGAGGGCTGAAGTGGCTTCGTCGAAGAGCATGAGCTTGGGATTCATCGCCAGGGCACGCGCGATAGCCACCCGCTGCTGCTGGCCGCCGGAGAGTTTGTGAGGATAGGAACCGGCCTTATCAGCAAGTCCAACTTTATCTAACAGGGCGCGCGCGCGCGCCATGACGACTTCTCTGGGTTCGCGCAATACATGAATCGGCGCTTCAATAATATTCTCCAGCGCGGTCTTATGCGGAAAAAGGTTGAAGCGCTGGAAGACAAAGCCGATTTTGGAACGGATACGGGCAATATTGGCATCAGTATCCTCTACCAGCTTCCCCTTTTTTTCCCGGTAGCCCACCAGCTCGCCATCAACATAAATGGAGCCTGCATCAATTTTCTCCAGATGATTGATGCAGCGCAAAAGCGTTGTCTTGCCGGAGCCACTTGGTCCGATAATTACCACCACCTGGCCGCGCTTCACCTGGAGATCAACGCCATTGAGCACGGTCAGATGCCCAAAGCGTTTGACGATGTTTTCGCCGCGCACCATCGCATCGCCATTCGTCGTGTTATCACTCATGCCAGTATATTCCTCAATACCGCAAAAATAACGCCTAGCGTCCGACCAGGGTACCGCCGGAACGCGACGAGCCAAAGCCAACCATGCGCTCGGTCCAACCTTTTTTCTCGACTACTTCTGCTTTTCCTGTCCGGTTCGGGTCCATGCTATTCTCAATCCAGCTCTGGATATATCCCCAGCCGGTCGTCAGCACAAGATACCAGAAGGTGGCAACGATAAGCAGCTCAAAATTAACAAATGCCTGCGAGCCGTAGACCTGGGCCGTACCGGTTAGCTCAAGCAGTCCTATCACGGAGGCAATTGAGGTTGTTTTTAGCATATTATTGAACTCGTTGCCCAGCGGGGGCACAATCACACGAGCCGCCTGAGGCAAAACAATGCGGCGCATAGCCAGGCTATAACGCATCCCCAGCGACTTCGCCGCCTCCATCTGTCCAGGATCGACCGAGGTAATACCGGCGCGGATGATCTCTGCCATGTATGCCCCCTCATTCAAAGAAAAAGCGATGAGGACGCAAACTACCGGTGTCAGAATTTTTGTTGTTTCGGGAGAAGGGAACAGTTCGGGTATACCATCAAAGAGGATCAACACCTGGACCAGCAGAGGACTGCCACGAAAAAGCCAGATATAACCGGCGGCGGGCCAGTTGAGCCAGCGAAAGCGGGACATGCGCATTAAGGCAAGGAAAAGACCTATGACGACGCCTGTGAATTGCGCGATCACAGATATCCATAGTGTTGTCCAGGCAGCATTAAGAAAAAGACCTGAAAAAAGGTTTTGCCAGACAACATCCCAGTGAAACATACCGGCCTCCTACCCACAAGTATGTTGTAGAGATGGCAAAATTGCCATCTCTACGGTTCCTTCACCCGCCCTATTATGTATTATGCAAAATAGGTCCGGCGGTCTATCGTCGTTATCGCCTCATTGGTCAGGCCCCATTTATTAATCAGGGAGCGATAAGTGCCATCGGATTTGAGCGTGTTAAAAGCTGACTGCACGGCATTGAACATGGCTGTGTCACCTTTGCGGATCACGATCCCTTCGGGAGCTGCGCTAACCACCGAGCCGCCAACTTCAAAACGACCAGGATTCTGCTTGAGATAGTAGTCAGTTACTGGCGAGTCTTGATATGTTGCAACAACACGATTGGTTTGCAGTAATTGTATCACGGCGGTCTGATCCTGCAACACAGTCATATTGATTTCTGGCTTGCCAGCTTTTTTGCAGGCATCACTGGCTGTTTGCAGATCGGTTTGCTCAATGGTGCCATTTTGCACGCCAACATCCAGCCCACACAGATCTGCGGTGCCCTTGATGTTCTTGGGATTACCTTGTTGAACCAGCAGAGACTCGCCCGCGTTAAAATACGGTACGAAATCAGCCTGTTTTTGCCGCACAGGTGTGATAGATACTGCGGAAATAACCACATCGAAGCGCTTGGCGGCCAGACTTTGAATGATCGAGTCGAACGGGGCCGTGACGACCTGCGCCTTCAATCCCATCTTGTTTGCAATAGCACTGATTAAATCAACATCGAAACCGGCTGCCTGGTGGGTTGCGGTGTCGATATACTCCTGTGGCGGATAGGTTGTGTCACTACCGACCGTCAATACTCCAGGAGTGATGAGATCTGGGCCATTGTTGGATGCAGGAGCGCTGCCACAGGCCGCTAGCAACAACATCAGCACAGCCAGCACGCTCATAGAAGTGACCAGTATAGAGAGCTGGCGTCTTCGTGTTCCAGCTTTGAGGAACATTGATAACATAGAAGATAACCTCCTCAATCAGATACGATACGCACGGCGCAAAGTACCCTGCCATTGTATCATGCAATCCCTGAAAGGCCAATAACGGCCTTGTGGACGCCCTGGAACTGACCTGATACAAACGTAAACACACCACTTGTATGCATAATACTACGCTTTGTCATCGCTTTGTATCACGTCTGAACATTTGTGTAACGGCAAATGTCATCCTGTTGATCAAAGAATTACAGAGAAAATTATCAAAAAAAACACCTATATGCTGTTTCATGCACATAGGTTGTGCTACACTATGAAAAGGTATGTACAAATCCATACCCAGGATTGTGTATCGAAGCAGGAAATTGTATCCATCTTGTAGTCATAGATCATCACCTATCGAGGGGCTTGGAGGGTCTGACATGCCTGTAATGCTTGATCGCAGCATCTGCTGCAATCTTAATGAGACCATCGCTCGTGAATGGCTGATAACCAATGGCCTGGGAGGATATGCGGCGGGAACCGTTGCCGGCGTCCTCACCCGAATGGAACATGGCCTGCTGGTGGCATTACCGCCTGGAGCCACAACCCCTCAGCTCCTGCTGGCTAAGATTGATGAAGAGATCCTTTTTGATCAACGTACCTACTACCTGGGTACAAATGAGTATCCCGACGGTACGCTCAATCCGTCCGGGTTCGTTCACCTTGAAACGTTTCGCCTCGAAGAAGGCTTACCCGTTTTTACCTATCATCTGGGAGGCGTTAACGGCATTATACTCGAAAAACGCATCTGGATGGAACACGGACAGCATATTACATATATCCAGTACAGCGTTCTTCGCAATGCGATCCAGCATCCCTCGTCACCCGAGAACGGCCACGGACGCTACTATGAATACGCGGAAACCTCTTCGCACACGCTTAGTCTGACGCTGCTTCCCTTTGCTGCTTACCGGCCCTATAACCAGCCTCAGCGCGGTAGCAATGATTGGCATTTTCAAGTACACATGCGTCGGGCAGGGGACTTTATCGACAACAATGTATCTGACCCGACAACATATATGCCTACAGGTGTGGCCGGCTGTACTATTCTAGCAGGTGAAGGAGTATATCCCTATCATATTCTGGCAGTCGGACAGCCCGAAAGCCAGATTACATTTTTACCTACCGGGGTGTGGTACTGGAATTTCCTTCATCGGTACAATAGAACAGAAAACCACCCGGCAACAAGCGACCTTTACCTCCCCGGGGTTATTCGCGCGACGCTCTGGCCTGAGAAGCAGGCAACGTTGACAGTGGTTATCAGTGCCGAAAAGTTGTCGTTACAATACTTACAGCCTGAGCAGCTTAGCAGCTCTTACAAACGTAGCGCCGAAAGGCAGCAGGGACTGTTACAGCATGCCCTGCAACCCAGACGCTACTTCGGCGAGGGGGGAGAAGCAGCTCAGGCTCACCATCTCCGCGTTCTCCCATTAACTACTACTTCCGATCCCTATGCCGGCGGGGAGGAATACCTGCGTTTCCTGCTCCAGGCTGCCGATCATTTTCTTATGTACGGTACAACAGCCGATCCTGGCAAAAAACAGGGCGCTTTCTTTACCAGGCCCGAAGATGGTTCATTTTTGCTCGCGGATTATTTCCGCATGGAACAGAGCACGCGCGACGCATTGATTGCTCTGCCCGGCCTTCTCCTCACAACAGAGCAGTTTGACGAGAGCCTGCGCATCCTGCGAGAGTATAAACACTATCTTCGCGATGGGGTGCTCCCGGACCGTCTGCTTCTCCCAGACTCTAAGTTAGAGGTGAGCGACTATAGCAACGCAGATACCGCGCTGTGGCTTTTCTATGCCCTTGATCACTATCTGCGGGTCACTCGCAACTATGAGTTCCTGGAGGAGTTCTTTATTCCGCTCAAAGAGTGCATCGACCGATATGTGCAGGGGACTGCTAACGGTGTTCGCATGGATGCTAATGATGGCTTGCTTTACGCCCATCGACCAGGGAAAGCGTTAACCTGGATGAATGCTACCGTCGATGGCGTTCCCATCACTCCCCGTGCCGGTAAGCCGGTTGAAGTTAACGCACTCTGGTTCAATGCCCTCTCCCTGATGCATGAGTGGTCTCAGTATTTCAAAAATAGAGGGTATTTTGGTTTTGCGCCCGATTACTACCATAAGCTGCTCACAAGGTGTCAAATAAGCTTTCAGCGACGTTTCTGGTATGCCGATGGAAGCTATCTCTATGATGTGGTAGATGGACCGGATGGTGATGATCCAGCCCTGCGCCCAAACCAGCTCTTTGCAATCTCTCTCCGCCACTCAGCGCTGGATAATTCTTGCAGGCAGGCAGTATTTGATGCGGTGACGCAACACCTGCTTACGCCCTATGGCCTGCGTACGCTTGCACCGCACGAGAACTTATATCGCGGCCACATGGGAATGCGCCAGGATGAGTGGCTAAACGCCCTCCATCAAGGGAGTGCATGGCCCTGGCTGATCGGGCCGTACATCGACGCATTGTTAACGATGCAATGCCAGTCTTTGGAGTTATCCGAGCAGGATAATAGCCTCTGCCAGGAATATCTATGGCGGGAGGGCCTGCGATTGCTGGAGTCATTTAAAAGCTGCTTTGACAGGAACCTGCTAGGGATGTGTCCTGCCACCTTCGATGGCAATGCCCCATATCATCCAGGGCCGGTTCTGGCTTCGGCCCTTAGCATAGGTGAGCTTCTGCGCACTTACGATACTCTGGCCCGACAACAAATAATCTCGCCAGAACATGTTTTTTCCTGGTAGGGGCCTAGTCTTGCACCAGCTCCACAAAATATCCCCTCAAGCCTTTTTCCCAGGTTTGCAAAGAATCCCATTAAATTCGACTTCTTCACAATTTGCGTCCCGGTTATCCACAGGAAATGTGGATAACTCATAACCGGAATGAGCATATCTTACAGCGTCATGTCAGGACTGGTTTACAACCAGCTTTAATCTGAACAATATTTCTCTATCAGACCTGACCGGTGGTTGCGCGAAAAACTTATCCACATATCCACAACGCTAAGTACTACTATTATATATATTTTTTAAAAGAGATATATAAACAGCAGTAGTAGGGGCTGTGGATATGTGGATAACTCTGCTACAACTTCGATAAGAAAAAGCCGGGAACAGGCCTCGATTGGCCTGAGAAACGTCACCAGCCACTGCGGAAAATTCCCCATTCTCTTGCGAGAACGCGAATATCCTGTGGATAACCTGGGGATAGAAGTGGATAACCTGGGGATAAACTTTATTGATAATCGTCTATGTGGATAAGTTATCCACAGGTGATGTGGACAAATACTCGTAGTTATCCACTGCTTTTGGATGTTGTGGATAAGTTGTCCACAGCAAATGTGGATAAACACAGGAAAAGATGAGTTGATGGAACTCAACTCAGGGATAAATGTGGAAAGTGTGGACAACTTATCCACAGCAAATGTGGATAACCAATAACTCAATGTCAAGTTGAGTTACTACTTATCATGTCATAGATAGATATGTGGAAAAGTGACAGATGTCACTATGAACGGCCTGTAATTATTGGAAATTAGGGGACGAAAAAGGAAAAACTCGCGTGTAATAGTACACCGCCATCGCCAGCTCTTAACCGTTTCTCCACTTTATTATAGATTTCTATTTTTGTATAAAGATCGAAAAACGTCTCTTCTTTAATCCAATCCTAACACCATTTAATCCAATTTAATATAATCTTAATATCGTTTCTTGTATAGATGCTAGAAAAATTGCCGAAAAACGGAATATTTGCCAATTTCCAGAAAAAAAAGCCATGTGGTGTGAGTTGATGCGGCTCAACTCAAGGTGATGATGTGGATAATGTGGAAAACTTATCCACATCAAATGTGGATAAACACAGGAAAACGTGAGTTGATGGGAATCAACTCAGGGATAAATGTGGAAAGTGTGGATAAGTTGTCCACATTGATTGTGGATAAACACAGGAAAAGATGAGTTGATGGGAATCAACTCAGGGATAAGTGTGGATAATGTGGATAAGTTGTCCACATTGATTGTGGATAAAC
>Ga0070741_10013696_pt1 | contig 14232 bp, 17 predicted proteins | sample Coa_R1_4_FD_66440 | JGI IMG/M metagenome (GOLD analysis project Ga0070741, IMG submission 66440) | Surface soil microbial communities from Centralia Pennsylvania, which are recovering from an underground coalmine fire - Coalmine... | ecosystem: Environmental > Terrestrial > Soil > Unclassified ... | reverse complement strand
GCCACCGGGTGTTTGCTGGCACCATTGGACTACCGCGCTGCTCTCATCAACAAAAGCTTCGCGATCGAGCGCGACATCCAAAAGGACATCGGTATCGAGGAGAACCTTCAACGGCTATGAACGTATTTGCGTAACAAATACGTTAAGCGAGGATCGGATGGGTCGGGCCGCGGTTCTTTAAACTGACCCCGCCACTTCTCGACGAATGAGTGCGTGCCCAGTCGATTAAACTGTTGCTCGACGATTTGAGAAAGAGATGTGTGTTCTCGCTTCGCAAACACTTTTGCCCGCGCGATTGCCTTGCCATCGATCGTCAGAGTTAGCTTGTCCTTCATTACACGTGCAGGATACTTGGCACACGTGTTACCGTCAAGGAACCGATTAGAAGGGAATTTCGTCGTTGTCTGGCGCGGCCGACGTCGAGGACTTCGGCGGCGCGGTCGTTTTGCTGCCAGCGGTTCGATCTTCTTCGGCAGCCTCACCTGCGGCGCTCCCCGGACGACCCCCTAGTAACTGCATGCTCTCGCCTACGACGCGAAGTTTGGTCCGCTTTTGCCCAGTCTGCTTGTCATCCCAGCTATCCATTTGCAGACGGCCTTCGATGAAAACGGGCCGGCCTTTCCTTAGATACTCCCCGGCGATTTCGGCAAGGCGCGCCCATAGCACAACATCAACAAAAGTAACTTCTTCGCGTCTTTCCCCGCCCTCAGTTGTGTATACGCGGTTGACAGCGATACCGAGATCGCACACCGCACTGCCTTTGGGGGTATAACGGACTTCCGGGTCGCGTGTGAGATTGCCGAGGAGAATGACTTTATTAAAACTAGCCATTCCCGGGTTATACCTAACTCATTTTGCTTTTGCCACCTTTTTCGCAGCCTTTTCCTTCTTTTCCTCAAGGCGCTGGTAATTTTGGCGATAAATTTCGGGATCGAGTTTAAACTTCGAGCGGAGTTTCGCAATTGATTGCGGCTCGGCGTTGAAGACAAAATTAACGTAATAGCCCGCGTTGAGCGGGCCGGCCGCGTAGGAAAACGGGCGCTTGTCCATTTTCTGCACTTGTTCGATCTGGGCGCCCTCGTGTTGGAACTCGGATTCCAAGCGATCGATGACTTCCTTGATTGTATCTTCTTTGCCGTGCGTGTTTAGCACAAGCAGAGCTTCGTAACGGTGTTTCATGATTCTTCGGTTTTGTTGAAAATGTTCATCGCGGAATTGAGATCGTTGTCAATCGCGCATTTCACCGCTTCTACGGCGCGGTCGATGGTGGATCTAACCATTGGTTTTTCTTCTTCAGAGAAACGGCTCAAAACATGATCGATCGATCCTGCTCGCGGAGCCGCTCCGATTCCGACGCGGAGGCGGGGGATCTCTTCGGTACCAAATTGGACGATAACGGATTCGAGACCGTTGTGTCCGCCCGTTCCACCGCCGGCCCGCAATCTCAGGCGGCCGAGTGGCAATGCCATATCATCAAGCACCACGAGAAGCTCGGGGGGCTCGATCTTGTAAAACTGCGCTACTGCCAGGAGCGGATAGCCACTCCGATTCATATAACTCATCGGTTTTGCCAGGAACACATCTCCGCATTTGGCCAACAGGGCGTCCCACTTATTCGATTTTTCCCAAGTCGATCCAAACCTGGCGGCAAGCTGATCGACTACCATGAAACCAACATTGTGCCGTGTACCGGCATATTCTGGTCCAGGGTTTCCCAGCCCGGCAACCAGGTGAATCGACGATGCTTGCACGTCCGCTCAATCCTCGATCCGGTCCGGGCCGGACTGGCATTTTGCGTAATCCGCAATCAAGAAGGCTACTTCTTCTGCTCTTTTTCCTTTGCAGCCGGCGCGGCGCCAGCAGCTTCGCCCTCTTCCTTCTTCTCGGTGATAACTTCTGGTCCTGCAGCAGCAGCTTCGGCCTCAACGGCAACCGGTTCTTCTTCGACAGCAGGAGCCAGAACCGAAAAGGCCGTCAGATCCGCTGGGACCTCGGCAGTAACGCCGGAAGGAAGTTGAATATCGCGTACGTGGATGGAATCACCGATATTTAATTGCGAGACATCGACACTAATTCGATCTGGCAAATCACGAGGCAAACATTCGATGGCAAGAGCGCGCAGGCTTTGCTCAAGCAATCCGCCGAAGGTCTTCACGCCGATCGGCGTGCCAGTTGGCTCGAGAGGAACCTCAGCCTGGATCGCTTCATCCATGGAAATGGCATGAAAATCGATGTGGACGATCTCACCACCAACTGGCGAGTGCTGCACTTCCTGCACCAGCGCCGCGCGATTCGATTTTTCGCCCGCGATTTCAAGGTCAACCAAGACGTTTTCGCCTGAGGCGTGGCTCATCATTGCATTGATTTCCCGGGCGGCGACTTGTAAGGATTGCGCTTCAACTTTTCCGCCGTAAATGACCGCTGGAATAAGTCCGCGGGCTCGTAGCTTGCGTACACCCGAGCGGCCCACGTTCGTCCGCGGCTCTGCTTTTAATTTAACCTGTTTTGCCATTTGTTTCGTTCTCTATGTTAAACAGCGACGAGACCGACTCGTCATTGTGAATCCGCTTGATGCCTTCCCCAAGAAGCTCGGAAACGCATAGCACCGTGGTTTTAAACCCTTTCACGGTGCGCACAGGCGTGCTGTTTGTGGTTATTAATTCCGCAATTTCCGACTTTTGCAACCGTGGAATTGCGACATCGACAAGCACCGCGTGCGCGACGCCTGCATAAACGTCGCGTGCGCCCTGCTTTTTCAACATCGCCGCCGCCGACGTGAGTGTGCCGGCCGTCTCCGTGAGATCGTCCACGAGCAGCACATCGGTATCTTTGACATCACCGATAACATATGACGCTTCGGTCTCAGTGGCGCTCTTGCGCTCCTTCGCCACTATCGCAAGGTTCGCGCCCAGGATTTGGGCATAAGCCGATGCCATCTTCAGCCCGCCCAGGTCGGGAGAGACCACAGTCGTTTTGCCTTTAAGCCGTTTGCGCAAATACTTGATGAGAACCGGCAGTGAATAAAGATGGTCGACTGGGATATCAAAAAAGCCCTGCACTTGTTGGGCGTGTAAATCCATCGTCAACACCCGGTGCACTCCCGCCGCGTAGAGAAGATTTGCGACCAGCTTCGCAGTGATCGGTACACGTGGCTGATCTTTTCGGTCTTGCCGTGCATACCCGAAAAACGGGATCACGGCAGTGATCCGATCTGCGCTGGCGCGTCGGGCCGCGTCCACCATGATCAGCAACTCCATCAGGTGCTGGTTTGTGGGTGGACAGGTCGGTTGAATGATAAAAACGTCGTGGCCCCGGATATTCTCTTCAATGCGTACATAGGTTTCGCCATCGGGAAACGATTTTACTGTGGCCTGACCCAGCGGCACACCCACGTACTTGCAAATGCGTTCGGCCAGATCGCGGTTGGCGGAGCCGCTGAAAATTTTTAATTCCGGTTGGAGGGCGAACATGGAGCGGCTAACTTAGGCGTGTAGCAATGCCCTTGGCAAACTTGAAAACTTGCCAATCAACTCTTCTGTAGCGAAGTTTCAGCACCCCCGATTCTCTCAAATGAATACCGAGGTCATTCGAATAGAGCGACCGACGACAAGCTCCAGGTTGTTCGCGCATAGTCGCTGGGATGCTATCCCCGCGTTGGCCGGCCTGTTTCATCTGGCTTATTTCGTTGGACTATTTTTCCTCTACCCGCATGCGCCGCTGTGGGTCGTGCTGATCCTGGGCTTCATTTATTCGCTAATGGTCAATGCGAACATCAACGGGGTAGGGCACAACTTCATTCACAATCCGTTCTTTCGCTCCAAGACGCTGAATCGCATTTTTGGAGTCACCCAATCCATCGCCTGCTGCTTCTCCCAGACGATGTACGACGCCGTGCACATGCAGCATCATAAGGGGAATTCCGACCGCCAGGACGAAAACGGTAATACTATTGATTGGCTCTCGATTTATCGTCACGGCCACGACGGCGAGGCGGAAAATCCATGGAGCTATGTGTTCCTGGGTTTCTTTCGCGACGATGTCGGGGCAATTCGGAGAGAACTGCGCAAACGCAACAATGGCGACGTATTCTGGGGGAACCTCGAGCTGGCTGCCTTCGCGGCCACGCTCTTTGTAATGTTCCTGCTCCACTGGCGCTTTGTAATTTTTTATTTTCTGCCGTTCTGGTACCTCGGTCACTGTTTTAGTTACCTCAACGGTTACTATCGCCATTATGGAGCGAATCCCGACAAACCGATCGCCTGGGGTGTAAGCAGCTACGGAAAAATCTATAACTGGCTGTTCTTCTACAACGGTTACCATGCCGAGCACCATTTCCGGCCCAAAGTGCATTGGACGAAGATGGAAAAATTTCACCAAAGCATCGAAGGGCTCCAAAAACAGGAAGGTGTTCGCACAATCAAGCGCGCGCATGTGCTCGGCTTTCTGGATCCCGATCTGCCGAAGCGCGGAGAGCGAGCAACCACCTCTGTGCAAGAGCAGGCCGCTTCATCGGCGCGATAGTTGTTGTAGCCGCCTCGCTGCGCGCGGCGTACCTGTTTTTGCATGCGCGCCGCGCGTCTCACAGAGACGCGGCTACAGCTTTGCGAAACTTGCTCGAAGCTTTTCTTTCTTCGCTTCGCAATCTTCCTGCAACCGGCGCACTTCTGAGGCAAGCTGTTTCTCGAGTGATTGCGCTTCTTCGAGAGTCCCGGCGATTTGCGCCTTGCGAATTTGATCTTTCAAGAAGAGTTCTCTTTCAGCGATTTTCGCCTGATAAACAGAATCGACTTCTGCGATTTCTTTTTTCTGATCTTCGGTGAGCGAGATGGAAGGCGACGCTTTCTCAAGCCGCTCCATTGCCAGTTCGTAAGCCGATTTCATTTGGGTATCCTATTCTTGCTCATGCTCCTTTTTAATCCAGACGGCGCGCCTGGCAGTCCCGCCCAGCCTAAAAACGTGCTGAATTGCGTCTAAAGAATCAATTCTTAAATTGTTTTAATGTCTTTGCGAATCCAATTGCTCAGTATCGATTTCGACGGAACGCTCGTCTCGCACGCTGGCGAACCTGCATTGGATCGGCAATGCATGGAATTGATCCGTGAGCTTCAGAACGCAGGTGCGACCTGGGCGATCAACACCGGGCGCTCGGTGGATCTGCTCGAATCCGGGCTCGCCAGTTTCGAAATCCCAATCCGCCCGGATTTCATTCTGACAACCGAGCGAGATGTCTTTCGTGCCGGCGGAAACGGCGACAAATGGGAGCCATTCGGCGATTGGAACGACCGCTGCGCGCGCGATCACGCTGAGTTGTTCACTTCAGCGCAGCCGGTCCTCGCTGAGGTAGTCGATTTTGTGACTCAAGAAACAAAGGCCCGCCCTATTTACGATTCCGATCGCCTGGAAGGCCTCGCAGCGGAAGACGAGGAAGAAATGGAGCGGATTGCCAGATTTATTGAGGAGACACGCGCCGGGCATCCAAAATTTGATTATCAACGGAACGGCATTTACCTGCGTTTTTGCCATGCCGATTATCACAAAGGCGCAGCGCTTGCGGAGTTGGCGCGTCTAATCGAAGTCTCGCGCGACAACATCTTTGCAGCCGGCGATCATCATAACGATATCTCGATGTTGGATGGGAAATTTGCAGCGATGCCCTCCTGCCCAGCCAACGCAATTCCCGAGGTCCAAAGCGCGGTGCGCAACGCAGGGGGTTACGTTGCGCAGCAAGAACACGGCGCCGGCGTCTACGAAGCACTGTTGCACTTTGCAGATGGAAAATCGTTGAGGACCTTGGAGCGCTAAGTTGTAGCCACGGCGCTGCGTCGCCGTGCCAGCAAATCGCGAGCGGGGCGCCTCGACACAGCGAGGCGGCTACACCAGCCTGGTTGGTTTCGCCGTCGCCAGCGCCAGCGGCGCATCGGCTTCAATTTTCCCGGCAAACCGATTCGTCATGTAGGTGAGGAGTAATACCCAAAAAGTAAGCGCCAATCCGAATAGTGGAAATTGAAGCGCGAGCGGCAGCGAGTAGATAATGGCCATCAGCGGAATCCAGACTGCCCAGGTGGCGAGCAATGTCGGAATGATTTTGTCGCGGTAATGTTCCCATGTGAAAAGATCGCGAACGGGCTGCAGCGAAATACCGTTGTTCTTCCATTCGTAAGTCAGCACTCCAAACGGCGCCGCAAAAAGGGGATTGTAACCAAATTGATCGACGCAGATTTTCGCCGCGACTACTGGAAGCGTTGCGACGTCTCCAAACCAGGCTGCTTCACTTCGATACAAAAAATCGACAAGCGTTCCGTCGAGTCCCCACACAGGTACGGTAAACAGCAAATTACGAAGATTCCGGTGACTCGGGCGTCCTCGCTGGAAGAAAAGAATCAAGAACAACTCCGGAATAAGAGCCCCTGCTGCCACGGATGCGACGATGATAAACAGCGGGCCGTATGTTCGCTTTAGCTCTGCCAGTCGCGAAAGGACCGCGAATGCAGTGTGACTTGTGTAAAAACTGAAGAGCAATATCAGCATGAGCGCCTGAATGATTAACGCTGGCATTGCGTTGGCTCGCGCCGCTTCCCAACCAAGAGCGAGCGGCGAGCGCGTTCTATGCGTCATCGTCGCTGAGTGTTCTCCGGGCGCCCGTGCGATCAAGTACAAATCTCCGCGGCACTGTAGACGCTTCGCTCTGCGAAGAGCGCCGCTAACTTGACCAGGAATCGTTGGCTGCGTCGCCCGGAAGTCGGCGGCTGCAGCCGAATTACCAATGAACGGTTCCGCTGGCTCCAGGCCCACCTGGAGTGAACTTTCCCTCATCGTTCAGTTTCTCGCCAGGAACAGGTGTACCAGATGCAGCAGATTCGGAGACCGAGTCGCTGCTTGTCGAATCCTGCGATGTTGCACAGGCAGGGAGCAGCGATACGACCATCAGTAAAAGAACCGCGCGCAGGGCAAAGCGTTTCTTCACTCGGCGAACGTACCTGTGCAGGTGTTTGATGCAAGCCGCGGTGTCCGATAGATTTTGTGGTGAAGAGCGCCGGCAAAGCCGATCCCGATAGCGCCCGGAGAGCAGCCAAAGCTGATCGCCGCGGCGACTTCGGCGATCTTAAATCTCTCGTTTTTAGCGAACTTCAAGACCAGGTTCGCGAACTGGGAGAGCCCTCATATCGCGCTGGTCAGATCATGGACTGGCTTTACAAAAAGCGCGTCGACACGATCGACAAAATGACCAATTTACCGAGACCCTTTCGCGAACGGTTCTCCGAGACATTTTCGCTTGGCAGGATTGACCTCGTGCGCCAACTGGGCGCGCGAGATACAACGCGGAAATTTCTTCTTCGTTTAGCCGACGGTAATTTGATCGAATCGGTTCTGATTCCCGCGTCACCGGCCCTTTACGGAACAAGATCGGACCGTCGGACGATCTGTGTCTCGACCCAGGTGGGTTGCGCGTACGGCTGCAAATTTTGCGCGAGCGGTTTGGAAGGTTTCTCACGCAACCTGAGTGCAAGCGAGATTGTCGACCAGCTCCTCGCAGTTGAGCGCGCGACGGGTGAAAAGATCGACAACGTTGTGTTCATGGGAATGGGCGAGCCGCTTGCCAACCTCGAGAACGTGCTGCGAGCGATTCGGATAATTAACGCGGAGTGGGGCCTCGGCATAGGCGCTCGACACATCACGATTTCAACCAGCGGTTTGGCGCCGCAAATTCGCAAACTGGCTGAAGAGCCTTTGCAAATTCGGCTGGCCATTTCTCTGCACGGTGCCACCGACCAAGTTCGCAATCGGATCATGCCGATCAACCGCCGTTACAACATTGAGACACTGCTTGCGGCCTGCGATTACTACAAAGCTCACAAGACGCAGCGCCTTACCTTCGAATACATCCTGATTGCAGGCGTGAACGATTCTGATGAGCAGGCGCGTCTCCTTTCTGGCCACGCGCACCGGCTCTCGGCGAAAGTGAATTTGATTCCGTACAACAGCGTATCCGGTCTTCCTTGGGCACGACCTTCGGAGAAGCGTCAGGAAAACTTTCTGTCGATCTTACGAACTGAAGGAATTCCGGCGACGCTGCGTCGCGAGAAAGGGCATGACATCGATGCCGCATGCGGACAGTTGCGATTGCAAACGCAGCGCCAAGCACTTCGTACACTGTAGCCACGACCATATGGACCCTCGGAAGGTAGTGTGTCGGAGGCCGCCCACAGGGCGGTGGCCACAGATCAAAACTTTTTGCGCGCAGAGAAAAGCTCGCGTTTAGTGCTTTATCATGGCCGGCCATCAGGGTGAGCCCGAACGCGTCTGGGACGAGTACCAGTGGGAGCGTTTTCTACAGCAACAGGAGGGCAAAGCGGAAAAGTACATGCGATTGCTGGAAGAATACCTTGATGATCCGCAGCGTGACGCGATTATCGCGCGCGAAATGGGTTGGACCCAATTATTGGATACCAGAGATTGGAGCGCGGATCTCGACGCGCTCCCGGATGAAGAGATGGACGACCAGGAGGACCGTGTAATCGACGAGACTTTCGGATCAGCGGAGACCTTCGAAGAACATGATCTTTATCGTGCTGCCTTCGCTTTGACGATCTGGATTGATCACCTTTTCGATCGAAACGCCTCGCTTCCGAGCGAGCCGGCAGCTGTAAAATTGGCCACTCAAGCCGCGCTGGCGAACGCCAAGCTGGCCGCTGCCTTGAGCAGCGATAGCCTGAGTGAAATCGGGATGACAATCGCGTATTTGAAGCGGGCCTTAAAAGCGATCACCATTTCAATGGATGCGGCAGCTCAACTCCGGAAGATCGCGGGATTGGTTACTCGCTCACAATACGCAGTCCTTCGCCAGCGGCTTTTTCAAGTGCGAGACGGCATTGTTACTCTGATGGGAGAATATCGCGGCGAGTGGCGTCGCCGGTTCGGCCCCGAAGGTTTTCGGCGTTGAATGAAATAGGGCCAGCTCCCGTCCAATCATGCAAACGGAAGCGACTCTGGCTCAAGCCGATGTGTCGGAACTGGATTTGGTGGCCCGATGCCAGACCGGTGACACCGAGGCATTCGACGAACTGGTAACTCGCTACCGAACACGAGTATTTGGCATGATTTACAACATGGTTCATAGCGAGCAAGACGCCTGGGATTTGGCTCAGGATAGCTTTCTTAAAGCATGGAAATCGATTAACCGCTTTCGGGGGCGCTCCTCGTTTTATACCTGGATTTACCGAATCGTCATGAACGTGACGATCGATTGGCTACGGAAAAAACAAATTAAGGGCGGAGGGAGCGAATTCAACGATTCGATTCAGCTAAGGGAAGTTGAGCCGGCATCCAAAACTGTGCCGAAGTCAGGAGCTTTGCCTCACGAGATGATGGAACGGAGCGAAATCCGCGCCCGAATCGACGAAGCGATTGCTCAACTCTCGCCCGAGCAACGAGCTGTCATTTTGATGAAGGAGATCGAAGAGATGCAATATCATGAAATCGCGGAAGCACTCGGTTGTTCGATAGGCACGGTGATGTCGCGCCTGTTTTATGCGCGCAAGAAATTGCAAAATTTGCTGAGAGACGTTTATGAAAACATTTGAAGAAAAGTGGACAGCATGGCTGGACGGACAGCTCAGCGGGCGAGAACTGTCGGAATTCGAGGCGTCATTGCCAGATAAAGCTGGCGCTGAAGCCGAGAAAGCCGACGCAAGAAAGCTTGGCGCTTTTTTGAAGCGCGAGCTAGGTGTCTCTGCGCTGACGAACGAAGAGTTTTTTAGCCATCAGCTCCGGAAAAAAATCGGTGATAGTAGCGCGCCTTCCGCGGAGCGCGAAGCCAGAGGCTCTACGTGGTGGACAATTCCTCGCCTGTTATGGACGGGAACAGCGTCGCTGGCCGTCTTTTTGGTTTTTACGATTTTCGTCATGCGCGACAAGAATCCGGCGGAAGAATCGCAATATCTCACCCAGATTCTAAATGCGCGCGTTGATCCGGTCGTTAGCCCAAACGCGAGCGTCTCAATGTTCGAGGTGAAGCAAGACCGGGTAACGGTGTTGTGGACGGAAGGTTTGCAAAGTTTGCCTGCCGACTACGCCGCCAAGTAATTGCTCATGGGTCGCTCGCTGGCGTTCTTATTTCCTTTTGTCTCACTGATCGCTGTTGCGGCGTCAGGGCTGCAGGGTTCTGAAACCGTGTGGAGCGGACTTGTTATTGCGGAAAACGTGGCCCAGCCGCAGCCGATTCCTCCGGAACTCACGCGGATCGAAGGGTCTCTGAAAAAGTTTTTTGGCTACAACCAATTTCAGGTGATCGGCCAGTCACAAAAGATTCTTAAGACCGGACAAGAAGACTGGCTGGCAACCAGTAAATTTTTTGGACTGCATGTTGACGCACAGGGTGAGACCAAGGCCGGCTATGTTTTGAATTTGAAGCTTTACAAGGAGAAGGAACTCTTGCTTGAAACGGATACCAAGCTGAGCAAACGCAGCCCGCTGGTTATCAAAGGTCCCCAAGTGGGCAGTGGGCAATTGTTGCTGGTGTTGGTAGTACAATAAGCGTCGCGCGTTTTTGCAGATTAGAGATGCGCATCCTGCTTCTTTTTCTAATGGCTGAATTTTCAATTGTGTCCTCCGCACTTACTTCAGAAAAACCATTCGCTTTCAAAGACACGCCGGGGAAGCTGCCGAAAGAAGTGGTCCCGACGGACTACTTCATTCGGATCATCCCGGATATCGACAAGTTGACATTTGCCGGGACCGAGACGGTGAAGCTCGACGTTGCTAGCCGCGTCCGCCAATTAGTGCTCAATGCACTCGAACTCAAAATCGAAACGGCGTCTGTCGATGGCAAAGACTTGCCAGCCTCCGCGATTAAGACCGACACCAGAAATGAACTGCTTACGCTCGCGTTACCGTCCGAACTCGCCAGCGGCGAGCACACGCTTACGCTTCGTTTTGCGGGCAAAATAAATGAGCAAGGGCAGGGCCTTTTCTACATGCGTTATCAGGAGCAAGGCAGTGGCGCTCGGAAGATCATGCTCGGAACCCAATTTGAAGCGACCGATGCCCGCCGTTTTTTTCCTTGCTGGGACGAGCCAGTTTTTCGCGCGCGCTTCCAATTGACTGTGGTCGTGCCGGAGAACTGGCTTGCTGTCTCGAACATGCCGATCGAGAGCGAGAAGAAAATCGCCGGTGGTAAAGAAGTCCGCTTCGCTGCAACACCGCCAATGTCCAGTTATCTGAATGTTTTCGTCGCGGGCGAACTCGATTTCATTGAATCGCGAAGCGGCCCCACCCAGCTCCGAGTGATCGCGACGAAAGGCAAGGCTGAAATGGGGCGTTACGCGCTGGAAGCCACCGCGCAAATTTTACAATATTACAACGATTATTTCGGCGTGGCCTATCCGTTGCCGAAACTGGATCAGATCGCGATACCCGGCGGCTTTGGTGGCGCGATGGAAAACTGGGGCGGCATTACTTACTACGAATCGAAGCTCTTGTTTGATCCGAAAAGTTCTTCTGCGGAAACGAAGCAAGATATCTACGAGGTTCTCGCGCACGAAATGGCGCACCAATGGTTTGGCGACCTGGTAACCATGGCGTGGTGGGACAACTTGTGGCTCAACGAAGGTTTTGCGTCATGGATGGGCTCCAAATGCACAGCGCACTTTAATCCGCAATGGGAAGTCTGGCTGCGCCGGGAATTTCCGCGGGACCCCAGCCGCCGTGTCGGGATTGCCAGGGAAGCGGCAATGGAAGGCGATGCGCGATCAACCACTCATCCGATCCAACAGCCAGTCGCGACCGAGGCTGAAGCCAACAGCGCCTTCGACGATATCACATACAAGAAAGGGCAATCATTTTTGCGGATGTTGGAGAGTTTTCTCGGTGAAGATGTGTTTCGGAAAGGAATTCGCCGTTACATGGCGGCGCATAGATATTCAAACACCACAACAGCGGACTTGTGGAAAGCGCTCTCGGAGGCTTCCGGTAAACCAGTTGGGGAGATCGCGGCCGGCTGGACGGAGCAACCGGGATTTCCAGTCGTAAAAGTGAAACGAGAACAAGGCGGCAACGTCTCGCTCTCGCAGGAACGTTTTACTGTTAATTTCACAAACGCTCCGCCGCTCGAATGGAAAATTCCCTTGACGTATGCGGTTGTCGGTCAAGCTCCGGCGGCATTACTGCTGACCGGGAAGTCCGGCAACATTCATGACATTCCTCCGGATCGAGCGCTTAAGCTGAACGTAAACGGCGCCGGCAATTATCGCGTCGAATACGATCAACCATCGTGGAAATTATTGCTCGGAGCTTTAAAGAATCTGGGCGTCGCGGATCGCGTGAACCTGCTGAGCGACGCCTGGGCGCTGGTCCAAGCAGACCGCGCACCGATCGCTCTTTATTTCGAATTGGTGGAAAAACTGCCCGCTTCGACCGAACTTGCCGAGCGTGAACAGATCATTCACGTGCTTGATTTTATTAACACGCTTTTGAGCGGTAGTCCTGAACACGAAAAATTTCAGCGATATGCGCGATCGCTCTTGCGTCCTGCTTTTGATGCGGTTGGCTGGGAAACTAAACCGGACGAGCAACCGGCCACAACAAACCTTCGGGCGAGCCTGATTACGGCGCTCGGGAATCTGAATGATTCGGAAATCGTTCAGGATTGTCGCCAACGTTTTAAAGCCTATCTCACGAATCCAGAAACGCTGGCTCCTGATCTTCGGCCGGCCGTCTTTTCAGTCGTTGGACGATACGCTGACGAATCGACATGGAATGAACTTCATCAACTCGGCCTGAAGACAACGAGCATTGAAGAAAAACAGCATTATTACGACGCGCTGGCCGCCGCGATCGACCCCAAATTGGTGACGAAGACCCTTCCGATCGGCCTTACGGACGAATTGCCGACAAGCCGCGCGGTCTTTCTGGTCTTGAGAGTCGCTCGCGAAAGTGGTCATCCGGATATCGCGTGGGATTTTGCCAGAGCGAACATGAAAGCACTCCTCGCAAAGACCGATGCGCTTGGCGCTAACAGGTATGCGCCCAGCCTGTTCACCTTTTTCACCGATGAGTCGCGAGCCGAGGAGTTACGGACATACGCGAAAAACAGCATGCCAGCTGCGAGCGCTCCGGAAGTAGCAAAAGCCGTGGATGAAATTCAGTTCCGAGCCGAGTTCAAAAAACGCCTCGCACCCCAACTCGGTGCATGGGTCGACACCGAAACACGCCGAGCTCCGCAGATCACTGATCACTGATCACTATTCTGCTGCGGCGTGACCCACAGACGCATCGGAATCATCGAAGACTCGACAAACCCGTGGTGGCGGAAAAATTCCTGTGCCGCATTTTCCGGCCGGTCGGTCAGCAGAGTAATGCGAAGGAAATTTTTCTGTTTAGCAAAATCGATCGCATGCTGGAGAAGCCTGGTACCGTATCCCTTCCCCTGATATTCCTTATGAATCACCAGATCTTCCAGGAGGATAACGAAGCCCCCCTCAGCCGTGCTGATGGTAAACAGCAAATTGATCATCCCCACGATCGCCCCGTTTCGCCGCAATACAAAGACGCGGCCCCTGCTGGGCTGTTCGAAAATCAGACGCAAACCACGAAGCTGTTTTTCCTTGTCCGGGCGGAAATCCCCTTCCTGAGCAAACAAACCCCCGAGCATTCCCGACAATTCGTCCAGGTCGGCTTCGGTCGCCGGCTCGATCACCACAATTTCTTTTTCGCCCATTGGTTGCACTGCTTATTCCAAAAATCCGCCTTCCTGGCAATCAAATTAGCCTGACACGCCGTGGCGCCGCTAACTATTGATGCATCTGGCGGCGTTGACAATGTTGAGCTCGACCTTACTGTAGCCGCTCTTAAATCGCACCGAGTCTGTTTTCGGTTTTATGAAACGCACTTACCAGCCATCCAAGCGAACACGCAAACATCAACATGGTTTTCGTGCCCGCATGAAAACAAAAGGGGGCCGCGCGACCCTGGCCCGCCGCCGCCAACGCGGCCGCAAACGCCTGCTCCCAAAGGGCGTCGAAACGCATTACGCGCGCCATACGCAGGCATAACCTATCTTGTTCCTGCCAGCCGTCCTGTTTGTCTGACTGAGATTGAGCAACTCTTTTGTCGTTTGGTCACGCCAGGCCGGCTTGGCTACGCTGCGACCAGAAAATTTTCCTTAACGAAAATCAAGCTACTCGCAGCATGCGAGATCGTCTGATCTGGAAGGGATATAGACCGGGGTTCCGAGCT
>Ga0070741_10013695_pt1 | contig 14234 bp, 14 predicted proteins | sample Coa_R1_4_FD_66440 | JGI IMG/M metagenome (GOLD analysis project Ga0070741, IMG submission 66440) | Surface soil microbial communities from Centralia Pennsylvania, which are recovering from an underground coalmine fire - Coalmine... | ecosystem: Environmental > Terrestrial > Soil > Unclassified ... | reverse complement strand
TAGTTTGCGTCTTGGCGCTTGCACCGAGGACCTCGCCCCCGCACACGGGCCATTTGTCTCCGCAACCTGCGCCCGATCCCGTGGCCCTGACGTATGCGCCCCAAAGCACTACGCCAACGTTGCACAGAAGCGTGGCCCAGGCGAAGCGGGCCACATACGGCATTCCCGAGACCTTGGTGCTTTGTGCTGGTATCTCGGCTTGGGCCTTCGATGAGGGAAAAATGGCAGAAGGCATTCGAGTTGAGGATATCAAAGAGAGTGCTCGGGAAGTGCGCACCGTTTTGGGGCGATTCCCAAAGTAATTTCGTCCCCCGCTATTTTTCTCGATTCTCGTTGACTACTATTCCTGTAGTCGTTCATTCTGGCTGCAATCTTCGGCTGTTGCCAGTCTCCCCTCCCTGGTCTGTGTCTCGATTAAGAGGAGTCGAAATGAACGCCATGCTGCGCAGTTTTTTTGCCGCTATCTCTTGTACCGCTCTCTTGCTCGGCAGTGCCTTTGCCGCGCCAGCGGATCCGGCGGGCCAGTCGCTAAATTCAACCCCAGCCGCTGCGTCAACCAACGTTGCTAACATGTTTGGCATCGGGGTGAAGGCATCACTTCTGGGCGTGGGCGCTGAGGTCGCCACGCGAGTCACGCACCATAGCAATGTCCGCGCCGGCTTCAACATTCTTGGCTACAGCCGCGGCTTCAGCAAAGACGGCATCGACTACAACGGGCATCTCAGCTTCCGCACTGTCGAAGCGCACTACGACTATTTCCCGTGGGCGAGAAGCTTCCACCTGGGCCCCGGCGTGCTCTACTACATCGGAAATCCGGTCACCGCAAATGCCCTTGTTCCGAGCAACCAGAGCTTCACGCTCGGAAGCCAGACATACTACAGCGATCCTTCCGCGCCGGTTAGCGCCGGCGGCAGGGTCAACTTCAATCAGGTTTCACCAATGGCAACGTTCGGGTGGGGAAATCTGGTTCGCGAAAACAGGCGTTTCAGCATTCCGGTGGAATTCGGCGTAGCCTTCCAGGGATCTCCGAAAACGACGCTAAATCTCTCTGGCAGCGTTTGCACCAGCCCTGGCCTGAACTGCACCAGCACAGCAAGTTCGTCTGTCCAAACCAATGTGGTTGCTGAGCAGGGAAGGATCAACAAGAGCATGTCGCCATTTAAGGCGTATCCAATTATTTCGGTGGGATTCGGATATAAGTTTTAAGAAAAAACATTGAGCTAGGACATCGCCGCGACTATTGAGTCCGCGAACTCCGATGTTCCCGCTTTTCCGCCCACATCTTTCGTGAGCTTATCGCGGTCGCGGTAGACAAGCTCGAGTGCATTGCGGATATTGAGTGCAGCGTCGGCTTCTCCGATGTGGCGCAGCATCAGCAGCGCCGAACGCAACAACGCCGTCGGATTCGCCAGGTTCTTTCCTGCAATATCGGGCGCCGATCCGTGTACTGCCTCAAAGATCGCGTACTTGTCGCCGAGATTTGCGCTAGGCACGAGTCCCAACCCGCCGACCAGGCCCGCACAAAGGTCCGAGATTATATCGCCATACAGGTTTTCCATTACCATCACGTCATACTGATACGGATTCATTACGAGTTGCATGCACGCGTTATCAACGATGTGCTCGCCATAAGTAATCTCAGGAAATTCCTTGGCCACATTGCGTGAGCAGCGCAGGAACAGGCCGTCGGAGAGCTTCATGATGTTGGCCTTGTGAATGGCGTGAACTTTCTTGCGCTGGTTCTTGCGGGCATATTCGAACGCAAAACGCGCGATGCGCGTCGAAGCCTTTTCCGTGATGATCTTCAGACTCTCGACCACGCCCGGAACGACTTCGTGCTCCAATCCAGAGTAGAGACTTTCCGTATTCTCGCGCACGATCACGAGATCAATATCCGGATAGCGTGTAGGGATGTGCGGCAGGTTGCGAACCGGCCGAAAATTCGCATAGAGATCAAACTGCTTGCGCAGTTGCACATTGATGCTGGCAAAACCGCCGCCGACAGGCGTCGTGATCGGCCCCTTGAGAGCGACACGCGTCCGTTCAATAGAGGCCGTCAGCTCCTTAGGAATGTACTCTTTGTATTTCTCGTAGGCCTCAGCGCCCGCCTGCACTGTTTCCCATTCGAACTTCACGCCAGTCGCTTCGAGTATGCGGACGACCGCCTGCGTGACTTCAGTGCCGATGCCATCGCCGGGGATGAGTGTGATTTTGTGAGTCATGAAGATTGAATCATTGAATCATCGGGGGATTGAGTAATCGGGGATTGAATCATTGAATCATCGGGGGATTGAATCATTGAAAATCTCTCTTGGCCGTTCGAAGAGATGCACTAAAGATTGCAAGCAATTCATTGGCCTCTTTCTGAAGCTCCTGGGTCCTAGGCGGCGGAATCACTCCGGTCTCGGTCAAGACCTCCAGCCAGAATACCGCCTCGTCGGCCTCTTCAACCACGATTCCCATCTTCGAGACAAACTCGGCTTTCGAACGAGCTCGGCAGACGGCACGATAATTGGCAGCAACTGAAGTTCCGGATCGAAGTAGCTGCTTTCCGAGAGTTTGTGCGTCGGGTGACCGAGGCAGAGATCGAAAGAGCGTAACAATGCGGATTGCGAACCGCTTGGTGCGTTGTCGAAGCTCATCTGCTTTCTTTAGGGAACCTGAGTACTCTGGTTCCAAATGATTCAACCCTCCGATGATTCAATGATTCAATTCTTAAATGGGTTTCGATGTGGTCTTCGCCTGCGGCTCCCCTTCCTTCGTCTTCAGCAAGTCTTTTAACTCCGCCATGAATTCCTGAACGTCCTTGAAATCCAGGTACACAGATGCAAACCGCACGTATGCCACTTTGTCATAGCGGCGCAGCCGACTCATGATCAGTTCACCCACTTCGCTGGTCTTACGTTCTCGTTCAGGAGACTCGATAACGAACCCTTCGGCCTCATTCACGATCTGCTCCAGCTTACTAATGGGTACGGGGCGCTTCTCGCAAGCTCGCAGAAGCCCATTCAAGACTTTTTGCCGATCAAATTTTTCTCTGCGCCCGTCCTTCTTCACCACCATGTACGGAATTTCATCGATGCGCTCGTAAGTCGTAAAGCGCTTCTGGCATTTCAGACACTCGCGGCGGCGGCGGATGGAATCGGCTTCCTTACTCTCGCGCGAGTCCACGACCTTGTCATTGGCAAAGCCGCAAAAAGGGCACTTCATAGTGATTGGGAAACTGATGGCATTGTAGCAGTAGGAAAAGCAGCACTCAGCAGTCAGCATTTAGCACTCAGCCGGTCAAGATGTTTCACCCGAATTGAACTCCCCAGGCTGGTTTGGCTGACTGCTGAGTGCTGAATGCTGAGTGCTATCTTCGTGGCTTGCCTTCGATAGCGTGCGTAACGATAAGTGCCCCTGGTGGGCGAATGCCAACCCTACTGGCACGCATGACATGAACGTCACCAGCCAGAGCAGAATGCCGCAACTCAGCGCCAGTTCCGGCGGAATGCCATAGATCACCTGCAACGCGCTGATCACCGCCAATTGGCTTCCTCCACCGACCGCCGGCAACTGAACGACCGAGCCAATCATGCTGAATCCCATCAGCAGCAACACGTGAGGCACGTCCATGTTGGCCAGGTGAGGGCGGTCGCCTACCTTCTTTATGCGTTTGTGCTGGCGGAAAAGCCAGACATCGCCTCCGACCATTCGTAACACGTAGCCTTTGCTCTCCAGCCCGACATTGAGAGATGCTACGGCCTCGTCGGTCAGTGGCTGGCCGGCAGTTTCAGGGAGATTCGCCAGATTGGCGGTCTCTACGTCCACCGATGCCGGCCCCTGCTGGATAGTTTCTACGGGATAAGAATGCGCCACCTCACGATATGCCAGAGCGATGATGAACCACATCACCAATGAGACCGCAATTAACTTCAGCAACGAACCAACACCGGAAATCGTGTTCAGTCCTTCGCCGAACGCCCGCACTTTCTCGTCGACCGTGCGCGCGAAGGCAGCGGAAAACCTCACTGTCACGTTGTGGAGAAATCTGGCAACCACGTGCCCGCGCAGCCGGATCACGAATGCCACCAGCGCGGCAAAGGCCACGATTGCGCATAGGGCAACAGCGGCGATGCGAAACTTAGGCAAGTAAGGGTTCACGCGAATCGCTGAAGAGAAGAAAACGTCCACCGTCATAAGTACGGTGAACGCGCCGATATCAAAGATTCGCTCAACCGTCCATACTCCAATTTGAGAGGCGAATGGCAAATTCTCCTTGCGGGCGATCAGATATGGCCGGATAAATTCCCCTGGCCGTCCCAGCAGCGCGAGTCCGGCGAATCCAATGAAGGTTGCCGGAACAAGGCGCCACGAAGAGGTCTTGCACACCGGTTCCAGAAATATTTTCCAGCGCAGGGCGCGCAAGATGTAGGTGACATAGATGAGACCAATGGCTGCGGCGATGTGCAGCAGATCGACTCTGCTGGCGCTGCGGAAACGCGCCCAGTCGAAACTGCGCCAATGCTGCACCTGAAAATAGACCAGAACACCGAGGACAACGAGCACGACCGCAGTGGTGAAGATGCGTTTCTTGTTCATCGGTGCGCGTCTACGCTCATAGCAACTCCACTGTCACGTTATCCGGGATGTTGTTGAAGGTCAATTGAGCACAAATGCCGGTTCAGCGGGCAGCGGACTCTGATCCGTGTGGAAAGGCTGCTGAAGGAGTGCTCGCAATTTTCTTCTGCGAAATTTTCTCTGCCGTCGAAGCGAAAGATGAACCCCTGGTGGAGGTTTTCGGAAGTTTGCTGGCCGTGGTTCGCACTGGTTTCTTGTTCCTGGCGGACAACGCCGGATTTTCCGCCAGCTTCTTCCGGTTGTAGTCGCGAATTATGCTCGCTACGTATGTCCGTGTCTCAAAATACGGCGGCACGCCGTGGTACTGATCGACGCGGCTTGAGCCGGCATTGTAGGCGGCCAGAGCCTTGGGCACGTCATAGTTGTATTTCTCCAGCAGCTCGCGCAGATATCTGGTGCCGCCCTCGACGTTGGCATTTGCATCAAATGCGTTCCGCACGCCAAGCTGCGACGCCGTCTGCGGCATGAGCTGCATAAGTCCTCGCGCGCCTTTCTTGGAAACCGCTCGAGTGTTAAAACCGCTCTCGGCGCGAATCACGCTGTTGATGAAGTCGGGATCGATCTGATGCCGCTGGCCGGCGCCGTTCACCATGAGATTCAAACTCTGGCGGTCGACAACGGGAGCCGGTTGGATAAAAGACGTCTGTGATTGAGCAGAGAACGACGATTGGGGAACCAGGCTTGGAGAAGCGGCGGGCGCAGGGCTCGTGTCCTTTTCAAACCGTTCAATCTGATCACTGGGAATCTCAATATAACCGCTTGCACCGTCGCCCAAATAAAGTCGAGTAACCGAGCCAATCACTTCGCGTCTTTCATGGCGAATCGAGTTGCCATTGCGCAGTACGGCCATATCGGCCGCGCACGACCACACAGAACCCAGCACCAGCAAAATTGCCGCGCCGGGTTGCATGACCGATCGCACGATAGTGCCTCGCACTGTGAAAGCGTCCGTAGAAATCAAACTGTCTTAAGTGAGGCCCGCTCTCGTTCTAACACTTGCTCAATCGCGGCCGCCACGCCACATTCGTCATTCGAAAGCGTTACCGGCCAGCCTTGTTCCTTCAGTTCGGCACAGGCATTTCCCATGATAAACGGCGCTCCCGCAAAGGCAAGCATCCCGAGGTCATTGAAATTGTCGCCAATGGCCATGACCTGTTCGCGGGGAATGCGACGGTAAGCCGCCCATCTTTCAAGAGCATGACCCTTTGAACAGTCGCGGTTCAGGACATCCAGAATCGTGAGATCGCGAATCGGATATTCAGTCCGCAGCACGGTCACTCGATCGTGCACTGAACTGGACTCAAGTTTACTCAGCGCTTGGCCCATACGGGCAACCGTGCCGCAAAACATCGTCTGCACCGGATCGCCGGCTAAGCAATCCTCGAGCGGCACCACGAAATCTATGTACTGTCTATTCTTTTCCAGCCATTTCTGGATGCTCGGAGTCAGTTCATCCATGCGCTCCAGCACCAGCGCACCTTTGGACTCTTGGTCGAAGGTCACGACCGCGTTTCCGCGGAATTCCCGCATGGCGGTTAAGAGCTCGCGGCAAGTTTCCGCAGGTAACAGGTCGCGATGAAAAGTTTCGCCCGCGAGAGATCGCGTGATAGCGCCATTTGAGCTGATCAGCCAAAGATCAAATCCGAGTTGCTCTGCAATGGGCAGCGCAAAGGTGTGGCGGCGACCGGTTACCAGCATGATCTCTATCCCGCTCGCGCGGGCTTGCCCCAGCGCTTCCAGATCGCGGTCCGAGATATGAAATTGTGAGTTGAGCAGTGTGCCGTCGATATCCACGGCAACCAGGCGGATGGGAGTCACCGATGAAATCTTAGCATCTGGAAGGCAGCGGGCTGTAAATTGTGGCTCGTGAATCGTGGCTCGTGGTTCGTGGTTCGCACTCCATCCCAACCATTACTGAAACTGGCAACTGGCAACTGGCTACTGGCTGCTGGCGACTGACAACTGCCAACTGGTCACTGACCACTAGCCACTAATCACAAGGCACTGGTTCTGCTATATTTCGCTCACGCATGGGGTTCATTTACGCACTGCTTTTCCCGTGGAACCTGGTCCTGCAGGCGATTGCCATCGTCCACTTCATTCGGCGCCGCCCGGATACTTACTGGCTCTGGATCATCCTGATCGGCGGCTGGATTGGCGCGCTGGTCTATATTTTTGCTGAAGTCCTTCCCGACGCAGGACTTCTCCGGCAATCGTTTAAGACCTTCCCGCGAATGCGTAGAATTCACGAGCTCCAGGCCATCGTTCTCGACAATCCTGCCGCGGGGAACTATGAGGAACTTGCGGACCTTTATCTCGACGAGAAAAAGTATGCCAAGGCCCGCGAATGCTATAACAAAGCAATCTCTGCGCGCACGGATTCTCCGGACCCCTTCTATCGGCGCGGAGTAGCTGAAATTGAACTGGGCGACTTCCCTGCGGCCTTAGCAGACCTTGAACGCGTGGTGACAAAGGATCCAAAGTACGACTTTCATCGCGCGGCGGGATTGCTGGCGCACGCCTATGCAAAAACAGGTCAGCCCGAAAAAGCCGACGCGCTCTTTCGTCAGGCGACGCAGATTTCTACACTGTCCGAGACTTATTTGAACTACGCCAGCTTTCTGGCATCGCAGGGACGCAACGCCGAGGCACGTGAATGGACGCAGCGGATTCTAGCTAAAAAACCGACTTTGCCCGGCTACTTGCGCCGGCGCGAGCGCCCATGGTTCCGCAGAGCAAAGGGACTGCTGAAACAACTGCCAGCCTCATAGCGATCGCGATCACAATAAATCCAGCGCCGAACGGTTCTCCCGCTCCACCTGCTTCGTCGTGCAGTCGCGTGGCGCTTTGTCCGGCCGCCATCGCAGGAATTTTGTTCCATGACGAAAGCGCCCACCGGTAAAGTGATCGAACTGAACCTCCGCCACGAGCTTTGGCGCCAGCGGCTTCCATTCAGCGGAGCGTTCGGTGCTCCAGCGGCTCGGCCCTCCGGGCGCATTGCCGGTGAAACCCGGAGGCTTGATCATTCCTTCAAGCCTTTTCGTCAACGCTGGACGCTCATCCGCTTTAATTGAGGACGTGAACCCCACGTGATTGAGCTTGCCTTGCTCGTCATAGAGGCCCAGCAACAGCGATCCCACCAAGGGTTTCTTTTCGAGATAGCGAAATCCCCCAACTACGCAATCCGCCGTACGCTGCCGCTTGATCTTCTTCATGCCCGTTCGTTCACCGGACTGATATGGCAAGTCGCGCAACTTCGCGACTACGCCATCCAGTGCAACGCCCATGTGAAACCATTTGCGGGCAACCGACAGATCCCTAGTCACCGGCGACAATCGAATCGTGCGGTTACTTTTGAAATATTCCGCAGCGAACTCCTCGAGCGCTTCGCGACGTTCTTCGAGCGGCGATTTCACCAGCGATTTCCCGCGGTCGTTCACTAACAGGTCGAAAACGATGAAGATCGAGGGCGTCTCTTCGCTCAGCTTCTTCACCCGGCTCGCGGCGGGATGAATTCTCATCAATAGATGATTGAACGAAAGCGAGCCATCGATCGGAATCACAATTTCTCCATCGAGAACAAACTTTGTCGCTTCCACCTGCAACAGAGCTTGCGCCAATTCCGGAAAATATCTGGTGAGCGGTTTGCCGCCTTTCGACATTAATTCCACCCGCTTACCGTCGCGGAAGGCGAGGCAGCGAAAACCATCCCACTTGGGCTCGTATTGCCAAGCCGGCCCAACGGGAGGCTCATCCGCAGGCATAGCCTCCATGGGCTTAAGCTTCGTTTGCAGCGGCAACGACATAAAATTAACGCTCTCGCCGTTATGATGCGCCGATGTTGCAGGCGTTAGTATGCGTCTGAGTTCCACAAACTGATAAACTCGCCCCCGTGTCCAAAGTTATTCATCTTGAGTGCACCCGCTGTGGTTCCGATCTTCCCGCTGACAAGCCGCAAAATGTCTGCCCCAAGGATGGCGGAGTGCTCTTCGCGCGCTACGATTTGCGATCATTAAAAACGAACTTCACTCCAGACCTTTTGGCCGACCGTAGCGCGACACTCTGGCGATATCGCGAAGTCTTGCCCGATGTCGGTCCCATATCGCTCGGCGAAGGTTTTACTCCGCTATTGCCGAGCCGGGAATTTCGTAATGTCTGGATCAAAGATGAAGGACTGAACCCAACTGGTTCGTTCAAAGCCAGGGGAGTTTCTGTCGCGGTGAGTGTCGCCAAATCGCTCGGTATAAAGAAAATTGCCATGCCCTCGGCGGGCAACGCAGGAAGCGCTCTCGCGGCATACGCAGCGGCTGCCGGACTTGAAGCCCACATCTTCATGCCAGCCGACGTTCCGCTCGCAAACCGCGTTGAATGCGAAGTTTACGGCGCGAACCTTACGCTGGTGAACGGGCTCATCAGCGACTGCGGCCGGATCGTTGCCGAACGGAAAGAAACGGAAGGCTGGTTCGATGTTTCGACATTGAAGGAGCCTTACCGCGTAGAAGGAAAGAAGACAATGGCCTACGAGTTATTCGAACAACTCGATGGTCAATTGCCTGACGCGATCATTTTCCCGAGCGGGGGCGGAGTCGGTGTGATCGCGATGTGGAAGGCGTTCGACGAGATGGAGCAACTCGGTTGGCTCACGAATCAGAGCCGTCCGCGCATGATCGTTGCCCAAGCCGCAGGTTGCGCCCCGATCGTGAAAGCCTGGAATGAAAATAAGCTTGCAGTCGAAATGTGGAAAGACAGCGCGACTGTAGCCGCTGGCCTTCGCGTTCCGAAGCCTTACGGTGATTACCTCGTGCTCGACATCCTCCGACGCAGCAAAGGCACGGCCGTCGCGGTTACCGATGATGAGATTCGTACTGCGGTCCGCGACTGGGGAAAGCACGAGGGAATTTTCGCCGCGCCTGAAGGCGCTGCCAGCCTCGCCATCTATCGCAAGCTGCGAATGAGCTCCGGAGCCGATCCCCCGTTTCTCTCTGAAAACGAGCGAGTGGTCCTCTTCAACACCGGCACGGGATTGAAATATCTTGACGTATTCCAGGGGCGCAAGCACCCCGTATCGCGCCACATCGGTGGAATCATCGGCCCGTATTAAGCCGCTTCTTGCCAAAGATCGGTGCTACAGTTTCTGTAGGCACTCGCGATCATGGAATATCGCCTGATCCTGATCAACCTTCTGGTCAAGCTGGGTGTGGCTGCGGCCATCGCCGCCGCCCTGGTGCGCTCGGTGGAATTCAAGTCACTTCTCTTTCGCGAGGAACGTTCCACAAAAGACCGAATTTACCTGGCTCTTTGGCTGGCGATCTCCGCCTGGATTGGCTTTCACCTCGCCCTGGGCATCTGGGTAAGATTCGGCGCGGAAAGCACCTTCGCTGGCGATCTCTCGTTTGAGACAACCATGCTGCTCGGAGTGATCGCCGGACGATTCACTGGCGTTGCCGGGGGCGTACTGCTCGCGCTTTTCAACGGCGCATGGATCATGCTGCCGGTAAACATCGTAGTCGGTCTTGTCGCCGGCCAGCTTCGTGAATTCGCTCCGAATCGCGAAGAGGTCTGGCGCTTCTCTCCGTTCAACTACTTGAGCGTTTTCCGCTGGATTCGCCAGGGCGAAGCGCGACCAAGCTTCTCTGACTGGCAGATGATGTTTCTGTTCACCATCATTGCCTTGCGTTTGTTGCAGAGCGTGGCCTTGCGCTGGTTCCCTGGCTACACCTACGCTCAACATCTTCCGCTTTGGGTGGAGATTCTGATTTACGCCACTTCGGTCACGGTAATTGTGATCGAGCTGAAAATCTGGAATGGCGTCCGCTTGCAGATCAAGCTCGACGAGCAGGAGCAGATGCTGCTCACGGCACGCATGGCTGCACTTCAGAACCAGATCAACCCCCACTTTCTTTTCAATACTCTGAATTCGATCTCCTCCCTGGTGCGTGTCAGTCCGGATACGGCACGCGAGCTGATCATCAAGCTGGCGACGATTTTGCGCCGCCTGCTTCACAGTAGCGATGCCTTCGTCGCGCTGCAGGAGGAGATCGCATTCATCGACAACTACCTGGATATTGAAGTGGTCCGCTTTGGGTCGGACAAATTGCGTGTGGTTAAAGAACTGGATCCCGAATCGCTCGATGTGCTTGTTCCCAGCATGTTGCTTCAGCCGCTGGTTGAAAATTCAATTAAACATGGGCTTTCTTCAAAGATTGATGGCGGCAGTATTTACTTGCGCAGTGCGCTTTCCGATGGGCACGTGACGATTGAAGTTGAAGACGATGGAGTCGGAATGGGTTCGGCGTATTTTTTGCAGCCGCCAAATGGATTCGGGGAAGGCGGGATCGGCATGGCCAACGTAGCTGAGCGGCTTAAGGTCCTATACGGAGAGACCGCCCGCATGACGATCGACAGCCGTAACGGAATCGGGACTCTGGTTCGTTTGCGACTCCCGATTCTGCCGGGGGATTCGAAGCTGTCATTTTATGAAGAGCGCTCCAGCACCCGGCGATAGAACGCCTCATACTGCGGAATGATTTTTGTGGTGCAGAAACGTGCGCGCGCCGCCGCGCGGCATTGCTTCCCCATAGCGCGCAGCTTGCTTTCATCTTTCAAGATTTCGATGGCATCGCGCGCCATCGTCTCAACGTCGCCAACCTCCGCGAGAAATCCGCTCTTTTCGTGTTCAATCACTTCGGGCACTCCGCCCACTCTGGTCGCGATGGGGACAACTTCCGCCGCCATTGCCTCCAGCGCAGCCAAACCGAATGATTCCAATTGACTCGGCAGCAGAAGAACGTCGGCAATCCCCAGGGTTTCGTAGACCTGCTCGCGCTTGCCCAGGAAAATTACGTCATCGTGAATTCCCTTCTGCACTGCAAGCCACTCGGCAGAAGAGCGGTCCGGCCCGTCACCTAAGAGCAACAGCTTCGCTGGCATTTGCTTGCGCACGCGGTCAAAAATTTCGATCGCATCCGTCACCCGCTTAACAGGGCGGAAGTTGGAAACATGAATCAGAATGCGTTCGCCATTTGGTGCGTACTCCTTTCGTCGGTCGGCAAAATCATTCGCACGGGAGTAAACGTCGCAATTGACAAAGTTGTAAATCACCTCGATATGGTTCTTGACTTCGAATTCGCGCACCGTCCGCTCGCGCAAGTAGTTCGAAATGGCCGTAACACCATCGCTCTGCTCAATCGAAAACCGCGTGATCGGCAAATAAGACCGGTCCTGCCCGACGAGCGTAATGTCGGTGCCGTGCAGAGTCGTTACAAATGGCAATTTCCGCGGCTTGGGTGCTGCGGCTAACATTTGCCTCGCCAGCATGGCGCTTACAGAATGCGGGATCGCGTAATGAACGTGCAGCAAGTCCAGTTCGTAGAGCTCAGAGACCTCCGCCATGCGCGTTGCCAGCGCCAGGTCGTAAGGAGGGTATTCGAACAGCGGATATCGCGAGACTTCAACTTCATGGTAGTGAATATTGGCGTCCGCGGGCTGATTCAGGCGAATCGGCTGGGCGTAGGAAATAAAATGAACTTCGTGTCCGCGCTGCGCCAGTTCCAGCCCCAGTTCGGTTGCGACTACACCGCTTCCGCCATAGGTTGGATAGCCGGTGATCGCAATTTTCAGGCTTTCCCGCATGTCCCATTCGATGGGCAAAGTTGCAGGAAGATTCGGATTTTGCTGAGAAACTCGAACAGGGCCTAGCGGCCTTCGGTCGCGGCTTTGGAAAAGCCCTTGTCGATTTTTTCCAGGTACTGCTGCAGGCGCTGCTGAATGTCGTTTTCGAGCGTGCTGAATTCAATGCCCATTCCGACGCCAGGATCGCTGGTTCTCACGATTGCATTGCTGCAAATCTTCTCCGAATCCAGCCAGAAGGTAACGATGATTTCTGTATTCAGGCCCAACGGTGAGAAAGATTCCACATAGCATCCGCGGCCGCCAATGTCGGTCGCGCTGCATTGCATATGTGGCCGGTGCTCGTCCTGAAAGCTGATCACCATGGGGAAATTGACTTTGTGCCGGATAAAACGACGCTTCTCTCCCTTGCTCTTCGCCGGCGCACGCCGGTTCTCCAGAGTTATGTCCGTCCAGGGGGTCGATTGGCCGGTGAGAATCTGAACCCCGGCGGAATTTTTTCGCGGTGCGCTCGACGGGGTTGACCAGATCACTTTGAATCGAGCTTTTTTCTCGCCATACTGAATGCCGATGATGTCCCCGATTTTCAGGCAGTGATGCAATTCATTCAGTTGCGCGCCATCACTGCTCAAGCTGCTCGCTAAAGCGCTTTGGAAGAAGGGCTTACTGTCCGCATCCATACCCCAGATGCGCACGGGGATGTCGGCTGGGACTCTGGACTCTGGTCGTTTCTCCATAAGTGCGCACATCATATCGTGTGGGTTGACGCACTCGTAAGTAACCGTTAGTCACTAAGGCGCACCCGAAGGTGCTAGTACCTGCGAAATGGCAGGCCTCGAAGACACAAGTTCGCCGTAGGAAATAACTTGCACCTGTTCGCGGCGGAGCAGATCCTTGACTTCCTCTGAAGTCAGAAGCTCGAGCTCCTTTTGCCGGGAGGCATAAAGCCGGGTCTTGATGCCGGCAAGCTCGGCATCGCTGTATCCAGGATGGCTGACGAACTCCCACGTGCCTTCCGGCAGGTTTTCGATCAGCGATCGGAATCTTTGGAAATCCAATCCTCCGGTAGCAATAATGCCGATGCAGCCATCCGGCGTGATCATTCCGGCCTCTTCAAGCGCCTGTCGGAAGTTTGCGCGAAACGAGCGGAGAATGCCAAGTTGAAAGCGCCGTTTCCAGTTTCCCGCACTTGCAAACAACAGCGGCTCGAATGGATTCCTTATGGCGAGAATGCCGCATGCCTTGGCTGCTCTCAACATGGGACGAAATACCACGGGAAACATGTGTGTGTGCTTGTGGGAATCGAGATGCGAAACCTGAATGCCCGCCGCTTGCAACTTGCGAATCTGTGCCGCGATCTCGGCTTCGATCTGCTCTTCGTTTAGCTTGCGACGCAGCGCCGCCACGGCAAAGTCGGCAATGCTCTCTCGAAAGAGTGGCACTTCGGAACGTGCAACCGTCAAACTCGACACCTGCGTCGAGTCGAGAACGGGTGATGCATCGACCAGTAGCGCATGACAGCCGACGCTCAGGCTCGGCATTTGTTTCGCGAGATTGACTGCCTCCTGGAATTTTGCCCCGCAGGCCATCAGCGTGGAGGATGTGACGATCCCGCGCCGATGTGCTTCCACAATCCCGCGGTTGACGCCTGAAGTCAGGCCGAAATCATCCGCATTTACGATCAGCCGCCGCACAGGCCGAGTTTAGCAGGCGCTCGGTCGCGCATGGGCTGTGAGGTTTGACCGGGCTTTGCAGCAAAACCTATACTGCAAACAGTCCGAAATTTGCCCTTGCGCACTGCACGGTCGGTTTGAAATCCCTCGCCATCTGGCATCTGGGAACCGGCAACTGGCAACTGTTCCGGGCGGTTAGCTCAGCTGGTTAGAGCGCCTGGACAGCCAGCATATTCCCGAATATTTACGATACGCCCGAAAGCTCAGTGTTATCTGGAACATACAGAGCCGCCAGTGCCATTTTTGGCA
>Ga0070741_10013694_pt1 | contig 14235 bp, 10 predicted proteins | sample Coa_R1_4_FD_66440 | JGI IMG/M metagenome (GOLD analysis project Ga0070741, IMG submission 66440) | Surface soil microbial communities from Centralia Pennsylvania, which are recovering from an underground coalmine fire - Coalmine... | ecosystem: Environmental > Terrestrial > Soil > Unclassified ... | reverse complement strand
CAAGCACGCCCTCTCCGCGTCTCCTGTGGATCAGCCTTTCACCATCGTCTCCAAACCCGCTGCCTCTTTCATCCCGGCCCTTTCCTCCTCTCCCACCCCTGATGCTCCTGACGCTTCCCCGGTTCCTGCAGACGATCTGGCCTGTCTCTATGCCCCAAGCCTGCCGATCCTTCGCTGGCTGCCCCCCGACTTGGGTTGGCCTCCACGCGAGGGGGCCAACGCCTTGCCTGCTGTCCCGGCTGCTCTCTCGGCGATCCGTCAGGCCATCCTTTCCTGCCTGCTGGCCAGCTCACGCCCTCTGCCCATCCCCGAAATCGTCGAACACATCGATCACGGCTACGATGCCGTCCGTCGTGCTCTCAGTCGCATGCGCTGTGCTGGCGAAGTCGTCTCCCCTTCTCGTGGCATCTACACCACTCCCAACCATCCCTGTCTTTCCTCCCCCGCTCAATCATCCTCTCCCGAGATGCATCACCCATCCCAACCGTCACAATCGTCCGATCCCATTGAGTCTTCTACTCTTGCTCATGATCTAACCTCATCATCGCTACCACCTCAAAGCACCCACACTACTCAAGAGCCATCTACCAATGCTGTACCCCAGCCACAACAACGACAACCTTTCGGATCTGTACAACCGTCACAACCGTCTCAATTTGCAAAGCCGTCTCAACCTCCTCGACCTGGACAACCATCTCAATCTGTAGAGCCATCTCAACCGTCACAATCGGACTATTCACAACATCCGTCCCAACAAGATGAATCCCAACTATTCGAGTCTATACAACCGTCACAATCGTCCCAATCCGATCCCACTATCTCAGGAGACTCTCGACATGAACCCCCATCCTCCAGCCCACCTCCCTTCACCCCATAAAACTCTCATTCAAACACTGCCTGCATCTCTCCCAAATATACGCTTTATATCCTACCTGGTGCACCGCTTACTCTTCGCCGCTTTATCAACCCACACCAGGAATAATTCCTTGGGCATGCTAATCGGCCCCATTCCGCTAGGCAAATTGACGCGATTAACAAATAGGCTTATACTGAGGTCAAGTATGAGGGAGGCAGCACGTGTTATTTGAAGAGTACGAGAAACAGCACCAGAACCATAGCCCGGTGCGTACACAATATCTGGCTATTAAACGCCAGAATCCAGACGCTATTCTCTTTTTCCGTATGGGCGATTTCTATGAGATGTTCGATGACGATGCTGAAATCGTTGCTCGTGAACTGGAAATAGCCCTTACCCGCCGCGATTTCGGGCGTGGTGAAAAATCTCCAATGGCTGGTATTCCCCATCATGCCGCTGATGGCTACGTTGCACGCCTTGTCAGCAAGGGCTATCGCGTTGCCATTTGCGAGCAAACCAGCGATCCCGCCCTTTCCAAAGGTCTCGTTGATCGTGAAGTTGTGCGCGTCGTCACTCCCGGCACGGTAATCGATCCTGCCATGCTTGCCGCCAAGCGCAACAATTTTCTGGCGGCAGTCATTTCTGGGCGCGAGGCCGTTGGCATTGCCTATATCGATATCACTACGGGCGAATTCGCCGTTACTCAGTTCAGTACACCCGAGCCCGATCTTGCCATACAACAGGAAATTTCTCGTGTTGGGCCTGCCGAGGTTCTTGTCGAGGCTCATTTCAACCACATTGCCAGTCGTAAACGCCGCTGGCTTGCCTCCGTAATGAGTGAAAAGCAGGTGACGAAGCTTGGCAGCAACGGCAATCCCAACGCCGAGATCCCCGAGCTTGAAGAGGATGACGAGGACGATATTGCTCCTCTCGCGAAACTTCTGGAAGGTGTTGCCGGTCACGTCACGCCCTACGATTCCCGTTACTTCTCTGAGGATGACGCTCGTCACCGTCTGCTCAAGCAATTCAACGTGGCTTCTTTAGAGGGCTTTGGTTGTGAGCGCAGTCCGCTCGCTATCCGTGCCGCTGGAGCCGTCCTGGCCTATGTGCAGGAGACGCAAAAAGACCTGTTACAGCAGCTTACGTCGCTCGAAACCTATTCCATCACCGGCTTCATGACGCTTGATCCCTACACGCGCCGTAATCTCGAACTCTTTGAGACCGGGCGCAATGCATCCACGAAAGGCTCGCTGCTGTGGGTGCTCGACAAAACGCGTTCTCCTATGGGTGGTCGTCTACTGCGCCGCTGGATCAGCCAACCCTTGCTCGATATCGCTATCCTCCAGCAGCGTCAGGAGGCCATCAGCGAACTGCTCGCCGATACGCTCTTGCAAGCCCGGTTGGCCGAGGCTCTCAAAAAGGCTGGCGACCTTGAGCGTCTCATCAATCGTGTGCGTCAGCGCCTCGCTAACCCACGCGATCTGGTTGCGCTCGCCAATGGCTTGCGTGCTGCCTCCGAGGTACGGTCCTGTCTGGACGAGACTGCTGAGATACTTATGCCGACGCTGACCCGCATCATGCAGCGCCTTGCCGATAACGACGATATCGTTACGTTGATCTCCAATGCCATCGTCGATGAGCCTCCAGTGAGCATCACCGAGGGCGGTATTATCCGTTCCGGTTTCAGTGCGGAACTCGATAAGTTGAAGCAGGCATCGCAGAATGGTCGCCAATGGATCGAAGATCTTGAGCAGCGTGAGCGCAAACGCACGGGCATCAATAATCTCAAGGTTGGCTACAACAAGGCTTACGGCTACTTCATCGAGGTCTCGCAATCCAACCTGAACCGTGTGCCCAAAGAATACACACGCCGTCAGACGCTTACCAACTGTGAGCGCTTCATCACCGCTGATCTCAAAGAATACGAGACGCTCGTGTTGAATGCGCAGGACCGTATCTCCAAAATGGAGAACGAGTTCTTTGTGCAGTTGCGTGCGGATATCGCTATTCACGCTTCTGAGCGCATTCTCGATACCGCTCACGCGCTTGCCGAGATCGATGTCTACCTGGGTCTTGCCGAGGTTGCGGCCCGCCAGAACTACTGCCGTCCGCAGCTCAACGATAGCGACACCATTCACATCGTTGCCGGTCGTCATCCCGTGGTCGAGCAAACGCAGTCCGAGATGCCTTTTATCCCCAACGATACCAATCTCTCCAACCACGAGGCGCAAATCGGCATTATCACTGGTCCAAACATGGCCGGTAAATCAACGTACTTGCGCCAGGTTGCGCTCATCGTGCTCATGGCTCAGATCGGCAGTTACGTTCCAGCCGAATCTGCCTCTATCGGTATCGTTGATCGCATCTTCACCCGTATCGGTGCTCAAGACGATCTGGCAACGGGTCAGAGTACCTTTATGGTTGAGATGGTTGAGACCGCCAATATCCTGCATCACGCAACGCCGCGCAGCCTCATTATCCTTGATGAAATCGGGCGTGGCACCAGCACCTATGATGGTCTTGCCATCGCTCGTGCCGTCGTTGAGTACCTGCACAACAACAAGCGCAGTGGAGCGCGCACGCTCTTCGCCACCCATTATCACGAACTGGTTGAGGTAGCCCGGTTGCTGCCGCGCATTCGCTGCTTGAATGTAGCCGTTACCGAGGAAGCCGGCAAGGTCATTTTCCTGCGCAAAATCGTCCCAGGGGGTGCCGACCGCAGCTATGGCATTCACGTCGCCCAGCTTGCCGGTATCCCGCGTCCCGTCATTCATCGTGCAGAGGAAATTCTTGAGGAACTGGAACACAAGGGTGATGCCAAAGCTCGTCGCAAAGCCATGCGCGACATGACCATGCCTGTCGCCTGGCAAATGACCCTGCTCGCCTCCGAACCTCATCCTCTCATCGAGGACATCAAAAATCTCGCTATCGACGAACTCACTCCCATCGAGGCCATCAGCAAACTCTACGAGTTACAGCAGCGCGCCCGCCGGGAAACATAACCATGAGTCATCTCGTTTCAGAAGTGCGCTATCCCGCCTGCGGCGGGGATCGAGTGTACTTGAACGGATGATCGAAAAAAGTCGGGATGATTCATGGTTATCGGGAAACTGGGTGGTTAAAACACCACTCACATGTATCTGACTTCTGGGCATATTGCACGCCTGTCGTGGAATAAACTCTGCCCCCTTTGTGGTATTATATAGAGAGGTTAGTGTACATAATACAATAATTTAACACACTGTTTACATTACATCATTGGGAGGTTCATTTGACTACCCTACAACAAACGTCAACACAGAACAAACAGCTTGAACAACTGTACATCAATACGATCCGCACCCTCGCAATGGACGGCGTACAGAAGGCCAATTCAGGCCATCCCGGAACCGCTATGGCCCTGGCTCCTCTCACCTACCTGCTCTGGACGCGCTTCCTGCGTTACAATCCGCACAACCCGTCCTGGCTCAACCGTGACCGCTTCATTCTCTCCGCTGGCCATGCTTCGATGCTGCTTTACAGCATGCTTTATCTGACAGGCTACGATCTCCCTCTTGACCAGCTAAAAAATTTCCGCCAATGGGGCAGCCACACTCCCGGCCACCCCGAACACGGTGAAACCCCCGGCATCGAAACCACCACCGGGCCACTTGGTCAGGGCTTCGCCAATGGCGTCGGTATGGCTATCGCAGAGCGTTTCCTTGCCAGCCGCTACAACCGTCCCGACCGGGCCATTCTCGATCACTATATCTACGCTATCGTCAGTGACGGCGACCTGATGGAAGGTGTTGCCTCTGAGGCCGCATCGCTTGCCGGTGCTCTCAAACTTGGCAAACTGATCTACTTCTATGACGACAACCACATCACCATCGAGGGTGACACCGCAATTGCCTTTACCGAAGACGTAGGACGCCGTTTCGAGGGCTACCACTGGCACGTCCAGCACGTCGCGGATGTCAACGATCTGGAGTCTCTGGAACAAGCCATCATCGCCGCTCAAGCCGAGATCGACCGCCCCTCGCTCATCATCACGCGTACACACATTGGCTTCGGCAGTCCCAACAAACAGGACAGTGCCAAAGCTCACGGTGAGCCTCTGGGAGCCGACGAGGTTATCCTGACGAAGCGCAATCTGGGTTGGCCTTCAGAGGAACCCTTCTACGTTCCAGAAGAGGCGCTGACCTTCTACCGTCAGGCCGTAGAGCGCGGTGCCGCCCAGGAGCAGGAGTGGCAGCATCTCTACAACGCCTACGCCGCCGCTTACCCCGAACTCGCCGAGCAGTTGCAACAAGAACTAAGTGGCAATCTGCCTACCGGTTGGGACAAAGCCATTCCCACCTTCAAAGCTGGTGAAGCGCTCGCCAGCCGTGTCGCTTCAGGTCAGACGATCAACGCGATTGCCGCCAATCTGCCCAGTCTCATCGGCGGTTCGGCAGACCTGGCCCCTTCGACCAACACCTACATGAAAGGGCTTGGCGACTTCGGCCCCACCGAAAGCGGACGCAATATGCACTTCGGCGTGCGTGAGCACGGCATGGGTGGCATCCTCAACGGCATGGCGCTTTACGGAGGTCTCATTCCTTTCGGTGCAACCTTCCTGATCTTCTCTGACTACATGCGTCCCTCCATCCGCCTTGCTGCGTTGATGGGTCTCAAAACCATCTACGTCTTCACCCACGACAGCATCGGCCTTGGCGAAGACGGCCCGACCCACCAGCCCATTGAGCAACTCGCCGCCCTGCGTGCCATCCCCAACCTGACGGTCATCCGTCCCGGTGATGCCAACGAGACCGCCGAAGCCTGGCGTGTCGCCATCTCTCATTCCGGTCCAGTCGCTCTCGCCCTGACCCGTCAGGCGTTGCCGACCCTCGACCGCACCGAATTGGCCGACGCGAGTAACGTTGCTAAAGGCGCATACGTACTACTTGATAGTGGGGCCACTCCGCAACTTATCCTGATCGCTACAGGTTCAGAACTTTCGCTCGCCTTTGAAGCTGCAAAAAAACTGCGTCAAGACGGTATTGCGGTTCGTGTAGTAAGTATGCCAAGTTGGGAACTCTTTGAAGCACAAAGCGCCGAATACAAGGAAGCCGTACTACCCGGCAGCGTCAGTGCCCGCATCGCCATCGAAGCTGCCTCCCCGATGGGCTGGGATCGCTACGTTGGGCCGCGCGGCACCACTGTCACCCTGAATCACTTCGGAGCCTCCGCTCCCGCGAAAACGCTCTTCCAGCAATTCGGATTCACGGTCGACAACATCATTGCAAAAGCCAAATCCTTGTTGTAGATGGCATAATAAAACTTGACAGAACAAATTTGTAATAAAAACTCGTAGAAACATCACAGGGCGAATCGCCCACCAACTGTTAAGGAGAACATCCTATGACAAACCCATTACTACAACTCAAAGAGCAAGGACAGAGCGTTTGGTACGACAATATTGACCGCGTACAACTCGTCTCCGGCCAATTCAAACGCCTGCTCGACGAGGATGGAGTTTCTGGCGTTACATCCAATCCGACCATCTTCGACAAAGCCATCAGTTCCGGTCACGCCTACGACAACCAGATTTCGGAACTCATTCAAGAAAGCAAAAACACCAGCGAGATCTACGACGCCCTGGTCTTCCAGGATATTCGTACCGTCGCTGATCTTCTCCGCCCCGTTTACGACAGCACTTCGGGGCACGATGGCTACGTGAGCATCGAGGTTTCCCCCGATCTAGCTCACGATACCCAGGCCACCATCTCTGAGGCCCGTCGCCTCTGGCAGACGATCAATCGCCCCAACCTGATGGTCAAGATCCCTGCAACCCCCGAAGGCCTGCCTGCCGTTTACGAGGCGCTACGCAGTGGCATCAACATCAACATCACACTCATCTTCTCGATTGAGTTCTATCGCAAGGTAACCGACGCTTACATTCGCGCTCTGGAAGATCGCCATGCCGCCGGTGAAGATATCAGCCGCATTGCTTCGGTCGCCAGTTTCTTCGTCAGCCGCGTCGATACCCTGGTCGATAACCTGCTCGATAGTCAGATCAAAGCGACCAGCGATTCCGCTGAGCAGCAGAAGCGCAAGTCCCTGCAAGGCAAGGCCGCTATCGCCAATGCGCGCCTCGTCTACCAGGACTTCAAGCAGACCTTCGGCTCGCCTCGCTTCGAGACACTCAAGCAGGCCGGCGCACACGTGCAGCGACCCCTCTGGGCCAGCACCAGCACGAAGAACCCTGCCTATCGCGACGTACTTTACGCCGAGGAACTGATCGGCCCCGATACCGTAGACACCATGCCGCTGGAGACCATCAACAACTTCCGTGATCATGGTCAGGTGCGCTACAGCATCGAGGACGATATTGCTGGGGCCAAACAAACGCTTGACGAGTTGGAGACGCTTGGTATTCACTACCACCAGGTTACCCAACAGCTGCTGGACGAAGGCGTACAGAAGTTCGCTGACTCCTACCACCAGTTGTTCGCTGGCCTGGAAAAGAAGAAACAAGCCATTCAACAACAGGTTACGCGTTAATGCACGGACAGTAAACTGGCGCTATCTTCGCCTGCACATCTCCGGCCCTCTCGGGCCGGGGCTATAGGCCATCAAACAATTGTTGTAACGTTCCTTTGTATTCAGTCGTGCAACCAATGTTGAGATAACCGTCAAGAACCCCCTCCATTCAAGGAGGAGGCTTGCAAAAGCCTGGCTTGACTAGTCTTGGTGCGTAAGCACTCCGTTCAGTGAGTCATGACACCCTCTGGTGCCTGCTCTAGCCAGTCGCGCTGTCGTGAGTGATTAAAAGACCTGAGAGGGAGGGTCGGTGTTGCTCACCTCACAAGCTCATCTGAACATTGACGAAGAGCACCCTACATCTCGAAAGGATGGTAAACGCTTTGTTCGTTTACGTTTTAAATTGTCACGGTGAACCGCTGATGCCTTGTCACCCTCGGAAAGCACGACTGTTGCTCAAAGAGAAGAAGGCCAAGATTGTGCGTATGGTTCCGTTCACCATAGAACTGCTCTATGGCAGTAGCGGATATAAACAAGAAGTGTCTTTAGGGATTGACGCTGGCACACACCAGATTGGCGTCTCGGCTACGACCAAAGATGCCGTCCTCTTTGAGGCACACGTCCAATCGCGAAGAGATATCCAGGAATTGCTTGCCACACGTCGGCAATTCAGACATGCGAGAAGGAGCAGGAAAACGAGATATCGCCAACCTCGCTTTCTGAACCGAAAGAAGTCTCAAGGCCGGCTGGCTCCATCAGTAGAGCACAAGGTCGATGCTCATATCAAAACGCTTCGCATGGTTCATCAGATCCTTCCCGTGAGCAAAACCACGATCGAGGTCGCACAATTTGATCTCCAGAAGCTCAAGAACCCAGAGATTGAGGGTGTGCAATATCAGCAAGGTCCGCAATTGGGCTTCTGGAATGTACGAGAGTATGTGTTGTTTCGAGATGGGCATACGTGCCAGTGGTGCAAAGGGAAATCAAAGGAGAAGGTGCTCAATGTGCATCATATTGAGAGCCGGAAGACGGGTGGCAATGCGCCCTGTAACCTGATCACGTTATGTGAGAGGTGCCATGATCTCATCCACAAAACCCATCAGGAACACCAGATTGAGAAAAGAGCGAACGGATTTCGCGATGCCACTCAGATGGGCATTCTTCGCCGGAGGATCTACGATCAAGCCAGGGAACACTTCCAAAACGTTCACCTGACGTATGGATACCTCACCAAGCATACGCGTATCGAGCATAGTCTAGAGAAGTCTCATCTGATTGATGCACGCTGTATCAGTGGGAATCCTCTCTCTCGGTCTGATGGCACATGGTACGTGATCAAACACGTGAGACGAAACAACCGACAACTTTATAAAGCGACCATCAGGAAGGGGGGGAACCGCCAAAGAAATACGGCTCCCAAGTACGTACATGGCTTTCGCTTGTTCGACTGTGTGAGCTATCAGGGGCAGATCTGTTTTGTCTTTGGAAGAAGGAGTACAGGCTACTTTGATCTGAGAACGCTTGAGGGAACAAAAGTCCATGCCTCTGCCAACAGCAAGCATTTAAAAATCATTCAGAGGGCTACCACCTCTTTAGTCGAAAGGAGAATCGACATTCCTCACGACTCTGAAGGGGTGGGTATCCTGCCGAAAGAAGCATGAATCATCCCAAATTTTTTGAACTCTCGCTTCGAATAATCCCCTCCTGCGGTGGGGATTTAGAGATATTGAACAGACGGTCGAAAAATTCGAGATGACTCATGGCTCTCTTGACGCGCTTGGAGAGACCGGGCGGGTCATAGAGAACGTTATACACCAACTATTTGCGTCCGTAAAATATTTAACCATTGATAACTATATAATACAAAGGAGAGCACATATGGAGATCGGGTTTATTGGTCTCGGACGCATGGGTGCCAACATGGTTCGTCGTCTCCTGAAAGACGGGCATCGTGTCGTAGCCTGGAATCGTACTGCCTCCAAAACTCGAGAGATCGTTTCAGAGGGTGCCGAAGGCGCTTACAGCATTCAAGAACTCGTCGAGAAACTGCACACCCCGCGTATTATATGGGTCATGCTTCCGGCGGGTCACACCACCGACGAGATGATCAACCAGGTCGCCCCTCTGCTCAGCAAGGGCGATATCATTATCGATGGTGGCAACGCAAACTACAAAGACTCCATACGTCATGGCAAGGAGCTTGCCGAAAAGGGCCTCCGGTTCTTAGACGCTGGTACCAGCGGTGGCGTCTGGGGTCTCAAGGTCGGTTACTGTTTAATGGTTGGCGGCGAGCGCTCAACCTTTGAACATGTTGAGCCAATCCTGAAATCTCTTGCTCCTCCCGATGGCTACTTGCTTTGTGGCCCGGCCGGAGCAGGCCATTTGGTCAAAATGGTGCACAACGGTATAGAATATGGTATGCTACAGGCGTATGGTGAAGGCTTTGAAATCTTACAAGCTAGTCAATTTGACATTGATCTTCGTGCCATTGCCCATCTATGGAACCAGGGCAGCGTCGTTCGTTCCTGGCTCCTTGAACTTGCGGAGAATGCCTTTCAGAAAGATAGTAAGCTCGATTCTATCAAAGGCTACGTAGCAGACTCCGGCGAGGGACGCTGGACCGTTCAACAAGCCATTGACACTGATGTACCGGCACCTATTATCACTCTCTCCCTGCTCGAACGCTTTCGCTCGCGAAGAAGTCAGGATGAATCCTTCTCAGCGAAAGTAATCGCAGCGCTGTGTAACGAGTTCGGGGGACATGAAATCAAAACCAACGACACCAAATCATCATAATATAGGAGATTTCGCATGCCTCAGCGTAGCATTGTCGAGGCGCCCAACCCCCTTCGTGAGGGGCTACGCATCAAACCAACTTTGGAGCCGTGCGTTATGGTCATTTTCGGCGCTACTGGTGACCTTACGCACCGCAAACTCCTTCCAGCCCTCTATAATCTGGCGCTGGAACATCCTTTGCCTGCGGGCTTTTCCGTAGTCGCTTTCGCCCGCAGACCTTACACCGATGAGGAATTTCGTCAGCTAGCTCTGGACTCGATTAACGAATACTCTCGCCAGAAGCCTGTCAATCCTCAGGTCTGGGAGAGCTTCGCCTCTGGTATCCACTATCTACAGTCGAATTTCAACGATCCAGCAGGCTACGATAAACTCAATAACTTACTCAACGCGCTTGATCAGGAACGCGGCACCAGTGGCAATCGCATCTTCTACCTGTCTACGCCGCCCAGCCAGTATCCCGAGATCATCCAGCGTCTCGGTGCCGCTGGTCTGAACAGAAATCGCAAGGGCTGGACCCGCATTATTATCGAAAAGCCCTTCGGTCATGATTTGCCTTCGGCCCGTGAGTTAAACCGTCAGGTCGGCAAGGTCTTCCGCGAGGAACAGATTTACCGCATCGATCATTATCTCGGTAAGGAAACGGTGCAAAATATCCTCGTTTTCCGCCTGGCCAACGGCATCTTCGAGCCTATCTGGAACCGCCGTTACGTCGATCACGTGCAAATTACCGTGGCCGAAAACATTGGTATTGAGGGTCGTTCCGGCTACTACGAAGAGTCCGGGGCTATCCGCGACATGGTCCAGAACCACATGCTGCAATTGCTCACTCTGGTCGCTATGGAGCCTCCCATCGCCTTCCATGCCGACGCTGTCCGTGACGAGAAGGTCAAGGTCCTTCATGCCCTTCAGCCCTTAGTAGGCCGCGATGTAATCACCAATACTGTTCGTGCCCAATACGGCCCTGGTTGGGTTACTGGTCACCAGGTCCCCGGCTATCTAGAGGAACCGGGCGTCTCCCCCACTTCCTCTACCGAAACCTACGTCGCCCTGAAACTTTTCATTGACAACTGGCGTTGGGCTGGCGTACCATTTTACTTACGGACTGGTAAACACCTACCCAAACGCGTTAGCGAAGTCGCTATTCAGTTTAAGCAGGCACCGCTCATGCTCTTCCAGCGCAGCGACGCTGGCAGCCAGGTCGAGCCGAATGTCCTCACGTTGCGCATCCAGCCCGACGAGGGAATCTCTCTCAAGTTCGGAGCCAAAGTACCAGGCACCGATATGCAGATCCGCTCCGTGAACATGGACTTCTTCTATGGCTCTTCCTTTGTTCGTCAGCAGCCGGAAGCGTACGAACGTCTCTTGCTCGACTGTATGCTCGGCGACTCTACGCTCTTTACCCGCCGCGATGAGGTAGAGGCTGCATGGACGTTTGTACAAGGTATTCTCGACGAATGGAAAAACGAACCACGTGAGAGTATCCTGACCTACGAGTCAGGTACATGGGGGCCACAGGGGGCCGATGAATTCATCTGGCGTGATGGCCGCCGCTGGCGTCGTCCCTAGCTACAGGTGCAATCCTGTAGCCAGGGACCCGTCCTGCAACAGTACGTTGTCCCTGATAGATATTGCAATTTAATATGAAGAGGGTATGGTTTTGGGCATGGCAAAGGATAACACCGATACAAGGCCACGTCTACCCTGGGCTGGCAAACAGGTGAGCCTGGAGCAGGTCGAGAGTGAACTCACCTTCCTGTGGCACATGGCTGCTGATAATATGCGTATCAGCCAGAACATTAACGTGCGCACAAGCGTTCTCAATCTCATTATCTGTGCTTTCGATACCGAAACTGCGCGTAAAGCCAGCGCGCTCTTACGTGAAGTAGCTAGCACTCATATCGGGCGTGTCACGATTTTGATCTTTGACACCAACAGTAGCACCTCCAATGCGGTCACTTCCTGGGTGACATTACGTTCTTTCCCTATCATCTCTGACATTATGCGTCACCATTTCGAGCAGATCACGGTCCAGGCAACTGGTTCCGCCATTCGCTCCGCCGCAAACATTGTTCAGCCTTTGCTCAAACCCGATCTTCCCGTCTATTTGTGGTGGCTGGGTGACCCTCCTGATGACGAGACGATCTTTCACAATCTGATCAACATCAGCAACCGTATCATTGTTGATTCCAGCACTTTCTTCAAACCTGAAGAAGGCATCAGTAAGCTATCCACCATCTTACAGGCATCACCCAACAGTGCACTCAGCGACCTCAACTGGGCACGTGTTACGCCCTGGCGCGAGTTGATTGCCCAGTTCTTTGATGCCTCTGATTACAGACCTTACCTGCAGGGTGTCGATGAAATCGAAATCGAACATGCCGTAAATCCCTCCTCCAGGCCTACTCTTACCGCACAGGGAGATACCACTCCCAACCCGACGCGCGCTCTGCTCCTCGCTGCCTGGCTGAAAACCCGCCTCAGTTGGAAGCTGACCGCCAACGAGTCATATGCCGATCACGATGCCATCACCGGGACTCACACCTGGCAAATGACGCGTATCATTAGCCCTCTCACAACGCGTATGCTCGGCGTTGGTACGGGCCGATCCGGCAAACTGGGTAGCTTGACTGAGGGCAAACGCATCAGTTCGATTTCCATCCGTCCACGCGTACAATCCGACCTTCGTCCTGGCACAATCTGCCTTGTACGCCTGACAAGCACCCTGGATACCAAACAAGCCACCTTCACCATCAACCGTGAAGATAGTGATCACGTGCTCACCACTGTCGAACTTGAGCAAGAAGCACTGCCGCCGCGCACCGTCTACATCCCAACATCCCGCAACCAGAGCACCTTGCTCAGCGACGAACTGGAAATCATGGGCCACGATCACCTCTACGAGGAAACCCTGCACGAAGTATTCTCACTTCTTGCCTGATTCCCTCACCCATAGTAATCGCAAGGGGTGACCGAACCTGAGGAACTATTCACAATCATCATTTTGCGCGGAGCGCAAAATGATGATTGTGAATAGTTCCTCCCCGCCGCCGCAGGCGGCGTTGAAACAGATAAGGATGCAGATTATGTCAGAAAAAAAATATAAAGATGTCTCCATCTTTCCTGATACAGACAGCCTGAGCCAGGCAGCGGCCCGCTACATCATACAGGTCGCCAACGAATCCATCGTCACGCATGGCCGCTTCACCTTCGCGCTTACGGGCGGCTCCACTCCCAAAAAACTCTACAGCCTGCTCGCTAGCGAACCCTACAGCAGCCAGATCAACTGGGCGCTGGTCGAGGTCTTCTGGTCAGACGAACGCTGCGTGCCACCCGATGACCCCGAGAGCAACTTTCATCTGGCCCAGCAGGTCATGCTCAGCAAGTTGCCCATCCCAGCCAATCAAATTCACCGTATGCCCGCCGATGCCCCCGACCGCAATGCCGCATCTCTTGCCTACACCCAGGAAATGCAGCGTGTCTTCGGCACCAACGGCATACCCAGCTTCGACCTGATCCATCTGGGCATGGGACCCGAGGCACATACCGCCTCGCTCTTCCCGCACCAGGCTTCGCTCCACGAGCAACAGCGCCTGGTCATGCCCGTAACCGTGCCCAAGCCGCCCCCGCCGCGTCTCACTTTCACACCACCCGTGCTCAACGCAGCCATTCACGTCCTCTTCCTGGTCACTGGCGAAGAAAAGGCCGAGGCCATACAGGCCGTGCTCGAAGGCCCCTACCAGCCGGACGAATACCCCGCGCAAATTGTACAACCAGCGCGTGGTGAAGCAACCTGGATGCTCGACGCAGCTGCCGCCAAACAACTAAAGCACAAGTAGAGGTCGTAGGAGTTTTCGTTGTATGATCCAATTAGTTCCATCCATCCTCTCTGCCGACTTCACACGCCTGGGCGATCAGGTGCGTGAAGCCGAGGCAGCCGGAGCCAGACGTATCCAGATCGACGTAATGGACGGCCATTTCGTCCCCAACATCACTATGGGGCCAATGGTCGTCGAAGCCGTGCGCCGTTGCACCACTGCCACCCTTGAGGCGCACCTGATGATCACCAACCCGCAGGAATA
>Ga0070741_10013693_pt1 | contig 14235 bp, 16 predicted proteins | sample Coa_R1_4_FD_66440 | JGI IMG/M metagenome (GOLD analysis project Ga0070741, IMG submission 66440) | Surface soil microbial communities from Centralia Pennsylvania, which are recovering from an underground coalmine fire - Coalmine... | ecosystem: Environmental > Terrestrial > Soil > Unclassified ... | reverse complement strand
TGCTCGGTACAAACCGTCGCGGAGAACAACGTCACCGCGACGTTCACGCCGGTTCCAGTGGTGACGCATTCGTTGTCGGTCGGGATCCGGGGCGGGGGCGGCGTGAGTTCGTCGCCGGCGGGTATCGACTGCGGAACCATCTGCAGCGCCACGTTCCGCGACCTCGTCTTTGTGCGACTCTCGGCGACTCCGGCGGACGGATGGCGTTTCTCGGGATGGGAAGGCGATTGCAACGGTGCAGCATGCTCGTTGTCGATGACGAGCGACCGGTCCGTGACCGCCATTTTTTCGCTGGCGCCTCCGCCGGTGCCCGACTGCGCCGGGCTGATTCCGCACTCGATGCCTCCCCCAATACCGGCAACGTTGCCTTCTGCTGCGTGTGCCACCGGGACCTCCGATGACGGCGATGGGACGTTCGCGCTCAGCTACATCGCCGGCGGATCCGGTCCGAACTATCCCATCTATCTCTTCTTCATCGTCCAGGACGGAGCCGCTGTGGGCACGGGCGGCATGGTCCCGGGCGGCGACGATAGTGTGATCGATCTGCACAGCCAGCCATCCGGGTTCACCGTCTTCCACGAGGCCATCTTCGCAGGACCGGATCTCGTCACTTACGACCATGCCGGAAACCGCGTCGCGACGGCGTCGATCGCGCCGCACGACACTGTTCATCCACCTGCAGCAGCGGTTGGGATCGATCCGGCTGGTGGGACGGTGACCGTGGCGCAGGTCTGGGACGGCGCCGGCAACCAGTGGAATACGATCTACAAGCGGTACGATCAGCGCGGGACGGAGTTGACCAGCGTCATCCTGGATCACCAGGCAGCGACGATGGTTGGAATTGGCGTCGCGCTTTCGGGGAACGTGCTGTTGATTGAAGCGACCGCGACAGCTGGCGAGTGGACCGCGCAATGGATGACGCGCGATGGGGCATTGATCGGCAGCAGCTTTCCGATCTCGGGGCAGCGATTCCCCGCCCTGCGGCCTCTCACGGACGGCAGCGTTCTCGTTGGCTTCTGGAGCGTAGCATCCAGCGTAGACGTGCAATGGAGCTATCGCATCGCCGACGGCGCAACTGCAACGACGCCGGCGCCGGGTTGGATCACCGAACGGGCAGGAAGCGAGTTCTGGCCGATCCGCAGTGGACGAGGTTACGCCGTCGCTGGCGGTGTCGCGTGCGGACCCGGCGTGCTGGAGATCGTCACCGCAGAGGGCGAGAGTTGCGGATGCATGCCGATCCCTGCCGCTGGCAGGTCCACCAGCGTCGGCCGCGATGGCTCGTTGATCGTGCCCGCGGGAAAGGTGAACACGACGACGTGCCGCTTCGATCTCTACCCGCACCTGTTCAGGTGAGGTTCCTGCGCTGAGGGTTCGTGCCGGGGCGGTTCATGAGGATCGTCACAGCGCGCTTGACGACCACGTGCTCGACGCGCGGATGGTTTCTGCACGATCCGCGCGCGCGCCGGAAAGGTCAGGCCGTTGCGGATGGTGAGCAGCACGATGACCGCGGCCTTGGAGAGAGAGGCGTCGGAGTCGAGCGCCAGCCGCAGGACTTCCCAGTCGGCATCGAGCTCGCCGGCGCCGAGCGCGAGCAAAAAGTCGTCGGGGCGTTCCTTCACCGACCTGTTCCAGGCGAGGACGCCGGCGCAGTTCTCCACCGATTCGACGCGGTGGCCTTCGGCGAGGAGCGCGGTGCAGATCATCGCCCGCAGGTCGACGTCGGGCTCCATCACCAGCGCGAATCCCGGAGGACCCGTTCCGTCTTTCCGCTCGTTGTTCATGGCGGCCTCTCGCCCGGTGCGCGGCCGGTTCGCCTGGTTCTACGGCCCCTTCATGGAGCATGAGCCCTTCCTGCACCGACTCGATCAGCCGCGAGAGCGCGAGCTTCCTCGCATTGGCGTCAGCAAGGAGCTGCGCGACCAGCCGGTTCGCTTCCTGGATGTCGCGGAACGGTCAACCGCGGCGCCGGCTCATCGGCGCAGCGCGCCCATCTCCTTCTCGATCTGCAGCGACATCTCCATCGCGTCCGCCCACTCGCCCGGGTCGCTCGTGACGATGGCCGCCGCCGGGTCCACGATGGCTGCGCCGAGCGCGCTGGCGAACAGGCTGACCAGGTTCTGGAAGGGATGGATCCGGTCCTTCCCGTCGAGCTTCCCGCTGGCGATGCTCACGTACGTCTGCGCGTTCTGCTGAAGATGGCTCGCCGCCTCCGAGAGCTCCTGATCGCGCGCCCCGATGTGATCGAGCAGGTCCCGGTGCGGGCTCTGCGGATCGCGCATGTCGAACACCTGCACCAGGCAGTCGTGCGGCGGCGCCGCTGCCGCGTCGAGCACCGTGATCCTCCAGCTCCGCTGCGCCGCGAGCTGCTCTGGGGACGGGCCGCCCATCGGCGAGAGCGTCAGCGAGGCCCCGGCGTCCTCCTGCCGCATCGAGCCGATGCACGCATTCACCAGCCGCTCCAGATCCTGCGGCTTCATCGCGTGCCCGGTGAACAGGCCCACCATGCGCGCAGGCCTCTCGGCATCGATCAGCGTCCGCAGATATCCCTGGTCGGTTCCAGCGGCCATGGGTGGACTGTGACCGCGCGGGAGCCCCGCGTCAACGCGCCCTAGACGGACTCCACGATCACGGACACGCCCTGGCCCACGCCGACGCAGAGGGTGGCAAGCCCGTAGCGGCCGCCGCGCGCCTTGAGCGCATGCACCAGGTGCCCGAGGATCCGCGCGCCGCTCATTCCCAGCGGGTGACCCATGGAGATGCCGCCGCCGTCCACGTTCACCCGCTCTAAATCGAGGCCCAGCTCCTGGATGACCGCCAGCGACTGCGCGGCGAACGCCTCGTTCAGCTCCACCAGATCGAGCTGCTTCACCGAGAGGCCGGCCTTCTTCAGGGCCTTGTGCGTCGCGGGCACCGGGCCCATCCCCATCTCCCGCGGGTCGACGCCGGCGCTCGCGGCGGCCACGATGCGCGCGAGCGGCCGGAAACCCAGCTCGGAAGCCTTGCGCGGGGACGCGAGGAGGAGCGCGGCCGCGCCGTCGTTGAGCGAGCTGCTGTTGCCCGCCGTGACGGTGCCGCCCTCGCGGAAGGCGGGCTTCAGCTTCGCCAGCTTCTCGAGCGAGGTATCCGCGCGCGGACCCTCGTCGCGGTCGACGACCACCGGCTGCTTTCCCGGGATTGTCACCGGCAGGAGCTCGGCGCGGTACCGGCCCGCCTCGTGCGCCGCCAGCGCCCGCTGGTGCGAGCGGAGCGCGAACTCGTCCTGCTTCTCCCGCGGGACGCGGTAGTGCGCGGCGACGTTCTCCGCCGTCTCCCCCATGCTCTCCAGCGGGAAGCGCTTCGCCATCTTCGGGTTCGGGAAGCGCCAGCCGAGCGAAGTGTCGTAGCTCTGCAGGGGTCCGCCGGCGAACCCGTCTGCCGGCTTCATCACCGCCCAGGGTGCGCGGGTCATGCTCTCCACGCCGCCCGCGACACAGAGGTCCATGTCGCCCAGCCGGATCGCGCGCGACGCCTGCACCGCCGCCTCCAGCCCGCTGGCGCAGAGCCGGTTCAGGGTCACGCCGGGGACCTGCTCGGGGAGCCCGGCGAGGAGCAGCGCCATCCGCGCCACGTTCCGGTTGTCTTCGCCGGCCTGGTTGGCGCAGCCGAAGAAGACTTCGTCGACGTCGGCGGGCTGCGCGGCGGGGTTGCGCCGGAGCAACTGTTCGATCACGTACGCTCCGAGGTCGTCCGGCCGCACCTGGGAGAGCGCCCCGCGCAGCTTTCCGATGGGCGTGCGCACGGCGTCGATGATCATCGCTTCCATTTCCGCTACCATCCCTTCATGGACCTGCGCGTCGGCGATGCAGCTCCCGACTTCACCCTGCACGGCGTCCCGCCCGGCGCGTACCACCTCGCCTCCCAGCGAGGCAAGGTCGTGGTTCTAGCCTTCTACCCGGGAGACTTCACCCCCGTCTGCACCCGGCAGCTGCAGCACTACGAGGCGCAGCGCCAGCGGCTGCTCCAGACGGGCGCGATCCTCTGGGGCATCTCCACCGACGGGCTCGAGCAGCACGAGCGCATGGCGAAGAGCTACGCGCTCAGCATTCCCTTGCTGTCGGACGAGGGGGGCGGCGTTGCCGCGGCCTACGGGGTGCGGGGCATGCTGGGGAGCGCCCGGCGATCGCTCTTCATCATCGATCCGGAAGGGATCATCCGCTACCGCAAGGAAGAGCTGCTCTCGCTCAACTACCGCAGCGTCGACGACATCCTCGCGGCGCTGCGCGACAGCGGGCTCTCCCCCGCGAGCGGCTAGAGCGACGCCGGCACCGTCTCGTGCAGCTTCGCGTAGTCGAGCTGCAGCCGCCCGTCCGGCTTCGGCGAGAGCATGTCGGCATACCGCACCCCGAACTCGACCTCCTCCGGCAGGTACCGGTGGCGCGCGTGCAGGGTCTGCCAGGTGGTGCCGTCGATCCCGGTCACGGACACCATCACCTCGACGTCTGCGCCGCGGATCGATTCCGCGGTGACGTCGCGAAGCGGGCTGTCGTGGTCGATCCGATGGAGGACGGTCCAGCTCCGGCCGAGCGCCGACGAGCGGTCGCGCACGAGCTTCAGATCGTAGAGCCGGTAGACGAACACGCCCTCCTTCGTCGTCTCGGCGCGGATGAACGTCGCCCGCGACTGGGCCTCGACGATGAAGTTGCCGCGCCGGTTCGCCATCCGCACCGCGAGCGTCCGCACGCCGTCCTGGACGAAAATGACCGCGGTGCGGGCGAACTCGAGCTTCGCCACCGGGATGGAGAACTTGGTGAACACGATGCCCGTCGCGAGCGCCAGCGAGACCAGGGAGACGATCGACTCCGCCGTCACCGTCAGGTGCGCCGCCAGCGACTGCGGGTACATCGCGCCGTAGCCGATGGTCCCCGCGGTCTGCACGCTGAAAAAGAACGCGTCCCTGAACGACCCGTGCTCCGCGTTGGCGATGCCGCCGGTGACCACGTAGACCAGCGCGAAGAAGACGTTGATCACCAGCACCATCGCGGCGATCGACAGGAGCGTCATCCACCAGGGCGCGCGAACCAGCTCGTGATAGAGGTCGCCCCAGACGTCCTTCGGAGCGTTGACGACGTCGATTCCGGTGTCGTCTTGCGGGAGCGGCGCTGCCATGGCGGCCCGAGCATCGCGCGCCCGGGCCGCATGGCAAGAAACCGGCCTACTTGGTCGCGTCCTTCGCGTCTTCCTTCATGTCGTTCTTCTTGTGGCGCGCATCCTTCTTCGCGTTGCGCACCGACTTCTTCGCGTGGCGCTTGGTCTTCGCCGTGCCGCTGTCCGTCTTCAGCGTGTCCTTCGCGCTGTCCTGGGCGTTCGCCGCGGTGTCCTTCACGTCCTTCGCCGTGTCGCTCTCCGCGAACGCCGGAAGCGCAAGCCCGAGGGCCAGCGCCGCAATGATTCCCTTCAGCATCTCAAATCCCCTTCCGAATGGGCCGGCCCCATGACCGGCAGTCCTCCGGGAAGCTGCGCACGGGATGTCCGCTGCACAACGTCCCGGAGGAAGCCTGGACGACCGCCTACTTGCTCTTGGGCTGGTCGGCGGGAGCAGGCGCCGTGTCGACCGGCTTCTGCGTGTCCGTCGGCTGGCCGCTCACGTCACCCGGGCGCGACGACATCCCGGGGTCCTTCGTCGCGCCGCTGGCAGGACTGGCTGGCCGCGCGCTCCCCGAGGTGCCCTGGTCCGCGCTGCCCGAGGCGCCGGGGCTGCTGCGCGTATCGGTGGCGGACCCGGAGGTGGTCGATCCCGTCGTGGCAGAGCCGCTGCTCGAGCCTGTGTCGGTCCCCGAGGTGGTCGGATTGCTCGGGGTCGCCGGAGTCGTCGGGCTGGTCTTGGTCTCGTCCGCCGCCGGCGTGTCCGAAGGCGAGGTGCGGGTCTTGTGCATCGAGCTCGCATCGCTGCTGCGCCCCTGCGCTGCGGACGTGTCCGACTTCTTGTGGTGGTGCTTCTTCGCCTTCTTCTCCTTCGAGGGCGAGACCGACTCGTCCGAGCTGCCCTTCGCGTCGGCGCCGCTCTTCACCTCACCCGAGCTGTCGTTGCCGATGCCCGTGGTGGTCGATGCGGCGCCCCTGCTCGGGACCGCGCTCGAGGAGGTGTCGCTGTTCGACGATGTGTCGGGGTGCTCCTTCGCGCTCTTCGAGCCGGTGTCGCCTGCGGGCGACGAGTTGGCCGCCGGGTTGTTGCTCGGCAGCGAGTTGTTGCTGGACGAGGCGTTCGACGAGTTGCCCGGCAAGGAGCTGCTGTTCTGGTCTGCCGGCAACTTCGTCGTGCCCTTGTCTTCGGTGCTCTGGCTGTTCGGTGTCGAGGTGGTGCGTGTGTCGCTGGTCCCTGTGCCCGTGCTGGTCTGCGCGCGCGCCGAGAACGCCGACAGGGCGATCGCCAGCGCAGCGATTCCGATGATCTTCATTGAGCCTCCTTGGCTGTGAAGGAGACGGTAGAGACGGGTACGCGGAGATCCTACGGTCGAGGGAACGCAGGGCCGAAGCGCGAAGAGGGAGGGGGCCGCTCGCCCTCTCCCTCTCCGGATGTGCTGCCAGCCGGCGGCTGGATCACGCACTGAAACTGGAGCCGCACCCGCACGTGTGCTTGGCGTTGGGATTCTTGAAGCTGAACCCGCTCTGCCCGAACTGCCCCTCGACGTAATCGACCTCCACGCCGAGGAGGTACATCGAGCTCATCGGGTCGACGAAGCAGCGGACGCCGTTGACCTCGAACACCAGGTCGCCTGCGCGCTCGTCCTTCTCGATGTCGAGGCTGTACTGGAAGCCGGAGCACCCGCCGCCGACGACGGCGACGCGCAGGCCGGAGCCCTGCAGGCCCTCGCGCTCGATGGTTTCCTTCACCATGGCGGCGGCCCTGTCCGTCAGCTTGATCGGCTGGGGCGCGGCGCCGGACTGCGTCTTCGTCTCAGGAGCGGAGGTCTGGGTATCCATGGCGTCTCAGTATAGTCGGATGCGTCGCAAAAACTAGGGATTCAGGGACCGCCCGCCATCCACGGTGAGGATTTCGCCGGTGATGAAGGGCTGTTCGGCGAGGAACACGACGGCGCGGGCCACGTCATCCGGCTCTCCGATGCGGCCGAGTGGAATCCGTTTCACCAGCCGGGCGGCGTCCATCTCCGCGGGTGGCAGGACCGCGCCAGGCGCCACCCCGTTCACCCGGACCTCCGGCGCCCACTCCAGGGCGAGGAGCCGGGTGAGGGCGGCGAGGCCGGCCTTCGCCGCGGCGTAGTGCGCATAGCCTTTCCACACCTGCGTGGTCCCGCAGACGTCGAGCAGGGTGACGATGGATCCGCGCGAGGTGCGCAGGATCGGCAGCGCCGCCTGCATCAGGTAGAACGGACCGGTGAGGTTCGACGCGAGCATCGCCTCGAACTGGCCGCGCGGCAGGGTCTCCGCCGGCGCCTTCTGGAACTCGGCGGCGCTGCACACGAGCAGATCGAGCCCGCCGAGCGCGGAGGCGGCGTCGCGCACGATCCGCTCGGGCTCGCGCGCCTGGTCGCCCTGCACGAGCGGAGCGCCGCCGAGGAGCGCGGCGGTCTCTTCCGCCTCGGCGCGAGAGCTGCGGTAATGCACCGCCACGCGGTGGCCGGCGCGGTGCAAACCGAGCGCGATGGCCCGTCCGAGCCGCTTCGCCGCCCCTGTCACCAGCGCTTGCATCTGGAGAGAATACGCTCTCTATTGCCGCCCGCGATGGGGAAGAAGAACAAGGCCGCCAAGGTGAAGGCGGAGGCGGCGCCCGAGCCGGCCGCGAGGGAAGCGGCGCCCGAGCAGGAGATTCCCCTCTCCACCGCGCCGCTCCCGCTGGAGCAGCTCGACGCGCGCGCGATGGGCGAATTCCTCGAGCTCTGCTTCGCCGACCGGCGGCTCCTCGAGCTCTGCGCGGAGCTGCGCCTCTACAGCCCGGGCTATCGCCTGGAAGCGATGCCGCCGAACCAGGTGGCGCGGCTGCTCGCCGACGAGGCGCGATCGGCGAAGGACGCCCTGCAGCTCCTCGACACCGCCGTCCGCGGAGCGCTGCGGAACCCGGTGCTGGAAGGAAAGCCGCTGACCGACGAGCACTACCGCGACCTGCTCGAGCTCTTCACCGGCGATCCGCTGCAGCATCTGGCACGCGTCGCCTGGCGGGCGCTGATCGACGAGGACGAGAAGCTGCGGGCGTACGCGCTTTCCGCCATCGATCTCGGCGTCGAGGCGCTCGATGCGCCGGCGAAAGCCAAGGCGCCGCCGCGCAAGCCGCAGCTCCCGGCGGAGGTGGTGGAGCTGCGCAAGGAGCTGGAGGAGGCGCGCAAGACGCTCTTCCGGGCGGAGAAGGAGCGCGACTCGCTCCGCGAGCAGCTCGCGTCTTCGCGCTCCGACGTCGTCGCCCGGGAGAAGACCGTCGGCGAGGTGCGGGAGGAGTTGTCCGGCGTCCGGGCGGAGCTGACGCGCGCCTCGGCGGAGCTGGCGCGGCTCACCGCCGCGGGCGAGGGCAGGGCGCTGTCCGATGCGCGGCGGCTCGCCGACGAGAATCGCTCGCTCTCGGAGCGCCTGCGGGCGGCGGTGGAGGAGCGCGATGCCTTGCGCGCGCAGCTCGCCACGGCGCAGAAGGCAGCGGCGGTGGTCCCCGCCCCGGCGGCGCCCAGCGAAGACGAGTCGCTGCCCAGCGCCGAAGAGGCTTCCACCTTCCTCATCCCCTACTTCACGCGCGAGTTCTACGACTCGATCCAGCGGTGGGATCGGCGCATGCAGCGCGCGGCGTTCGACAAGGTCTCGCTGCTCGCGCGCGACTGGCGGCACGGTTCGCTTCGCGCCATCGCGCTGGAAGGGCTGCCCGGCTACTACCGGATCCGCATCGCCACCGACGTGCGGCTCATCTACCGGCGCGGGGAAGGGAACAGCGTCGAGATCCTCTCGCTGATCGACCGCGAGGACCTGGATCGGTACATCCGCCAAGCGAGGACCCGATGAACGAGATCGATGCCCGATCGCTGCAGGAGAGGCTCGCGGGACCGAACCCGCCGCTGCTGGTCGACGTGCGCAATGCTCCGGAGCTCGCCGCCGAGGGCCGCATCGAGGGCAGCGTGCACATCCCCATGAACGAGCTCCCCGGGCGGCTCGCCGAGATCCCCGAGGACCGGGAGGTGGTGACGGTGTGCAAGGTCGGCATGCGCTCGTTCAACGCCGCCGGCTGGCTGCGGCAGCTCGGGCGCAAGGCGCTGAGCCTCCAGGGCGGGATGGATCGCTGGAAGGCGGTCGGATTGCCGGTGGCGCGCTGAAGCCGGTTCGCGAGGGGGTGCTGGTGTGGGCCGCCATCATCGGCGGCCTGGCCGTGCTCCAGGTGATCGGCGAGTGGGTGCCGGTCGTCCACAGCCTGGTGGGCGCCGCGGCGGTGGCAGCGTTCCTCTACGTCCCGGTGCGCTTCCTCGAGCGCTGGGGGCAGGACGCGCGCGATGCCGGGTGGCGTTTCGACCGGCTCGGCCGCGATCTCGCCTGGTCGCTGGCGGCCTGCGCGGTGGTGTTGCCGCTGTTCACGCTGGGATTCGTCCTGTTCATGAAATGGTCCGCGACGTTGCCGGCGCACATCCGCTGGTACCTGGGACCGTACGCGCAGGACCGGGGACTCCATCTCCGGCTGCGGCCAAGCTGGGAGTTCGCCGGGCAGGTGGGCGGGAACGCGGCGGTGGCCTTCTCGGAGGAGTTCTTCTACCGCGGGTACATGACGCTGCGCTTCGAGCAGAGGTGGGGGCCGGTCCGCAGCGCGCTCGCGACCGCCGCGCTGTTCGCGCTCGGGCATCTGCTCACGCCGGCGCCCTGGCGGCTGCTGGTCTTCTTCCCCGCGCTGCTCTTCGCCTGGCTGCGCAACCGGACGCACACCATCGTCGGCGCATCGGTGGCGCACTTCCTCTGCAACGTCTGGCTCCTGATCATCGAGCGCTCGTACTAGCCCGGCGCGGGGTCGCGCCGGCTAATGCGTCGGTCGGGAAGGCGCCGGGTTCAGCGAGGCGGCAACGGCGCGGATCGCTCCGCGGGGGCTGACGCGAAGGAGCTGGACGCCGAGCTTGTTCTTCATCCCGTGGACCACGATCGGCTTCCCGGCCATCATCGCCTGGTAGCCTTCGCGCGCGACGGCGGCCGGAGATGCCGCGCCCATGCGGAAGAGCCGCGAGCGGTCCGTGCCCGCTACCGTGGCGAATTCGGTGGCGGTCGCGCCGGGGCAGCTGACGGTCGCGGTCACGCCGGTGCCGCGCAGCTCGTACCATAGGGCTTCGGTGAACGAATTCACGAAGGCCTTGCTCGCGTAGTACGCGGCCATGAACGGTCCGGGCTGGAACCCGGCGGTGGAGCCGACGTTGAGGATCCGTCCGCTCTTGCGGGCGATCATCCCCGGCAGGACGCCGCGGGTGAGCTCGAGCAGCGCGACGATGTTGACCTGCACCATCTCCAACTCGCGCTTGAGGTCCAGCTCGAAGAACGCGCCGCTGGTGCCGAACCCGGCGTTGTTCACCAGGAACTCGAGCGGCAACTCGAGGCGGCGGATCTCCTCCAGCGTCCGGCGTGGGCCGTCCGCCGTCGCCAGGTCGGCGGAGAGGACGTGCGCGCGCGTCCCGTGCGCCTGCTCGAGCTGTCCCGCGAGCGCCTCGAGGCGATCGCGCCTGCGGGCGACCAGCACCAGATCGTGCCCGTCGGCGGCGAACAGCTTCGCGTACTCGAGCCCCAGACCCGCCGAGGCGCCGGTGATCAGCGCGGTTCCCATGGATGCCTCCGGAAGGCCGCGACGTAGCACCCGGCGAAGGGACGCGCAAGGCTGGAGCGGCCGGCGCGGGTCCGGCCGCTCCGGGACGGCGCTCCTTCTACTTCACGCAGGCGCCGGCGGCGTTGGACCACTCGTACTGGTAGCCGAAGCCGCCGTCGATGAACGGCGCCGGGCTCCACGCGCACTTGTCGTCTGCCTCGTTGCCGCGCCGGTCGTACCAGGCGTTGAGGTCCTCGTCGGTCACCGCTTCCCGCGTCTCGTGGCAGGAGAAGTGATCGAAGTTCTGCGCCGCGGTGAAGCCGGCGCTCTGGCATCCGCCGCAGCTCGGGTACGGCATCGCCGAGTACTTGATGTCGCGGCCGCCGTTGGAGAAGTTCCCGTGATAGGCGCAGTACTGGAGATTCGGGCCGCCGCAGGAGGTCGCGCTGCCGTCGGACGAGTACGACGAGGGAGGGAGAAACACCTCGTAGATGGCGCTCGCGTCGAAGGAGTGGCTGGCGAGATACTTGAGCACTTCTCCCTGGACCGCCGCGTCGGTGACGTTCGTCGGCGGCGCGCTCGAGTCGAACCAGTTCGTGTTGCCCAGGCTGGAGGTGTGGATGCTGCCGGCGGCGTCGTAGTACTGCGTGATGATCGCGTAGTGCGAGTTCGTTCCGAACTGCCCGAAGAACGAGATGACGTGGTTCGCGGTGGCGTTGTCCGCGCCGCCGGTCCCCCACGACGGCCCCCAGAAGATCGGCACGACGTGCGCAGAGTGGATCACCGGACCGCCGTGATTGACGAGGTTCTGTCCTCCACTGCTCCGCACCTTGGCGAACTTCTCCTTGGTCGGAAAGTGGTGCCTCTCATTGAGCTCCTGGACCGGATCGGCGAGCGTCGCGCGCGCCGCGAGGATTGCCGCCGCCATCGCGGCGACCGTGAGCAACATTCTCTTCATTCGAGCCCCTCGGGTGAGTCGGGTGGAACCGCCCGCTCATCCTTGCCCGAAGCAGCCAGGCGCCCGAATCCGGCTCACGTCGGAGATTCGGGGACACCATACGTAATTCGCCGTTTCGAAATTCAAGTTACGTATGGTGTCCCCGGATCTCGGATCTCCGGTGTCCCCGAAACGCTAGAGCGAGCGGATCTGGGTCAGGGTTCGGGGGATCGCGATCACTTCGCGGTCGGCGACTTCGCGGAAGCCGTCGACCGGATCGGCGCCGGAGAATACCAGGGCGGCGCGGAGTGTCCGGTGCGACTTGACCCGGGGATCCAGCTCGTTTGCGGCGGGACCGATCTCGCAGCGCTGACAGGGGATCAGGCCGTCGATGACGCCGACGCGGAGCGGGTGGCCGCGGCGCAGCGCAGCCATCACCCGGCCGTTGCTGATCACGACCGCCATCCCGGGCAGGGGCTCCCCCATCTGCTCGAACGCGCGCTCGGTCTCGCCCACGGCAGCGGCGAGAGCGCGGGCGGTGACGTCGGCGTCGATGTCGTGATCGTCGAGCCGGCCCACGTCGCGCAGCCGGGAGAGGAAGGTGAAGAACAGCGCTTCCGCCGCGGAGTCGCCCTTGACCGAGCGCCTCAGGTAGTCGGGAAGATTCTTCAAGAGCGAAGTGCGGGCGGGCGCGAGGGCGTCGGGCTGCCCCGCCGTGGCGAACAGCCAGCGCTTGAAGCGGAACGGCAGCGTCATCTGCTCGTTGAACGACCGCGCCGGCGCACCGACCGCGCCGCTGCAGATCAGCGTCGCCTCGCTCTCCACTCCTTCGGCGAGCTTTTCGGGAAGCGCCGGTTGTCCGCCCAACGGACGCTTTCGCACGAGCACGTCGTCGCTCTGGAAGAAGCCCACGCCGGCGGCGCGCTCGGACCCGAGCGGGATCTTGCCGGCAACCCGCCGCAGCACGCATCCGAGGAGCGCGGCATCCGACTGGTGAATGGCGAGAAACTCTGCCAACTGAAAGACCCTCCCTGAACGCAATGTGGGTCTTGTGGGATCGTAGCGCACCCCTCGATCCGGCGCCAATCGACGTTCTTTGACCGCTCCCATCCGCACGGTAGACTCGCGGCACCATGTCCGAGCCCGGCGACATCGCGATCGGTATCGATCTCGGTACCAGCTACAGCTGCGTCTCCATCATCGAAAACGGGCAAACGGCGGTGATCCCGAACGAATGGGGCGAGCGGACGCACGCCAGCGTGGTCAGTTTCCTGGAGGACGGGACGGTCCTCGTCGGCAACAGCGCGAAACGCAACATCATCACCAACGCCGACAACACCGTCTACAGCGCCAAGCGCCTGATCGGCCGCTTCTACTTCTCCGACGAGGTGAAGAAGGCGCAGGCGGTGATGCCGTACAAGATCATCGAGGGCGAGAACAACTCCGTCCGGATCCAGATCCGGGAAAACGTGTACTCGCTGCCCGAGATCTCCGCGCTCGTGCTCAAGGAGATGAAGTCGATCGTCGAGAACTACCTCGGCCACGAGGTGAAGAAGGCGGTGGTGACCGTGCCCGCCTACTTCAACGACAACCAGCGGCAGGCCACCAAGGACGCCGGCCGCATCGCCGGGCTGGAAGTCCTGCGCATCCTCAACGAGCCCACCGCCGCCGCGCTCGCCTACGGCTTCGGCAAGGACATCACCCAGAAGATCGCCGTCTACGACCTGGGCGGCGGCACCTTCGACATCTCCATCCTCGAGATCGGCAAGGACGTCTTCGAGGTCCTCTCCACCGCGGGCGACACCTACCTCGGCGGCGACGACTTCGACGACCGGATCATGACCTGGCTGGCCGAGGGCTTCCTCAAGCAGCACGGCATCGATCTGCGCCTGAACAAGTATTGCCTGCAGATGCTCAAGGAAGCCTCCGAGCGCGCCAAGATCGACGTGGGACGCGACGGAGTGGCGAAGATCAACGTCGAGGGCATCTGCCAGGATCCCGCCGGGAAGGTGATGGATCTCTCCGCCTCGCTCAGCGAGATGGAGTTCAACAAGATGGTGATGGACCTGGTGCAGCGGACCTTCAAGGTCTGCGACGAGGCCCTGCAGAGCGCGAAGATGACCGCGCAGGACCTCGATGCCGTCATCCTCGTCGGCGGTCCCACCCGCCTGCCCATCATCCGCACCTCGGTGAAGCACTACTTCGGCCGCGACGTGATGGCGGGCATCGACCCGGACGAGGTGGTGGCGATGGGCGCCGCCATCCAGGCGCACAGCCTGCTCGACGCGAAGAGCGAGCACTACCTGCTCGACGTCACCCCGCTGACCCTGCGCGTGGGAACGGTGGGCGGCTACACCGACAAGATCATCGACAAGAACACCCCCATCCCCATCGAGCGCAGCAAGTCGTACACCACCAACCGCGACGGCCAGGAGAAGGTGAAGATCCGCGTCTACCAGGGCGAGTCGAACAAGGCCAGCGAGTGCGAGATGCTGGGCGAGTTCGAGTTCTCCGGGTTCCGCATCGGCTACCGCGGCGAGGTGCGCATCGAGGTGAC
>Ga0070741_10013692_pt1 | contig 14236 bp, 13 predicted proteins | sample Coa_R1_4_FD_66440 | JGI IMG/M metagenome (GOLD analysis project Ga0070741, IMG submission 66440) | Surface soil microbial communities from Centralia Pennsylvania, which are recovering from an underground coalmine fire - Coalmine... | ecosystem: Environmental > Terrestrial > Soil > Unclassified ... | reverse complement strand
CGAAGTGCAGGTGCCGACGCCGGATGGACGCCGTTTACTGCTGCGTGTCCCAGAGGGGACCGATAATGGTAAATCGTTCCGCTTGCGTGGGCAGGGGATGCCTCGTCTGGGGCAACCCGACAGGCGCGGTGATCTCTATGCCGAGGTCAAAGTAGTCTTGCCTACGCATCTGACGCCCGAACAACGAGAACTCTTTGCTGCGTTTGCCCGCTCTCTTGGCTATACTGATACGAAATAATGCCTCGCGCCAAGGTGCTCGCAAAAAATTATTCTTAGGCAGCTTTTTCTCGCGCAGCGAGAAAAAGCTGCCTAAGAATAATTTTTTGCGAGCACCTTGGCGCGCGCAGTGTTATTCTCTCGCAGAAGTTACAGGATTACATTTGTAGTAATGATTAGGGTATTCTATAGAAAGAAGGATTTCAGTGTAGACAATTAGGAAGGAACTATTTCATGGCTGCACCAATTGCTCTTCAGCTTTATACTATCCGAAAAGCTCTGTCAGAGGATTTTGCTGGAGTGATCAATCAGGTGGCCGAGATCGGCTACGTTGGCGTTGAAACCGGTAGTCAGACGATTGCGGACGAACCGGAGAAAGTACAGTTGCTCAGATCGTTGGATCTTCAGGTGCCTAGCGTACATATCAGGCCCCCGCTTGATGAGCATCAGCAGGCCGCGCTGGACAAGGTTGCCGCATTTGGCTGCAAATATGTCACGACATCCCTGCCACACGATCAGTTCAAGTCAGTCGAACAGATCAAGGGAGTCAGCGAGCGGTTAAATGCTACTGATGCTCTTGTGCGAGATCATGGCCTGACACTGACCTGCCACAACCACTGGTGGGAATTTGTGCCGCTCGCCGATGGTCGCATCCCGTTCTGGGTGATGTTTGAATACCTGAACCCGACCATATTGTTCGAGGTAGACGTATATTGGGCAAAGACGGGCGGTGCTGATCCTGTCGAAACGCTCAAGCAATTGGGAGCGCGTGCGCCTTTGCTGCATATCAAAGATGGTCCGGCCGAGCTTGGGAAACCGATGACTGCCGTTGGTGAGGGAACGCTCGATATTCCAGCCATTATCGACGTGAGCAAAGCAACGGCTGAATGGCTGATTGTCGAGCTAGATGAATGCGCGACAGATATGATGGAGGCTGTGATCAATAGCTACAAGTATCTTGTCAGCAATGGCCTGGCGCGCGGCAAGAAATAACAAGAAAGAGCAAGCATTCATGCGTCTAATGCGCGTGAGTGCTTGCTCTCTCACATGCTCTTTCGACCCTCATCGACTCCCACTGCAAGGTTCGAGCAGTTCTATCGATAATATTTGAGGATGTAATTGTTCTATAGCAGCCATGATCTGCTCAACGAGTGTGGTCGGAGGTGTTACCTGAAGCAGGTCACAGCAAAGATTGTCAAATTCTTCATCTGATAGTGTCTCTTCGGAAAAGAAAGTCTGGATTTTCTTCTGCATGCGCTCTGTTCTCCCTTATATATTCGTGTGTCGCTGGTTATAGCACGAATAAGATAAGAAAGAAGTTTCAGATTTCCAAGACTTCTTATCCTGGACTTAGAATTCTCCTCCGGAACTCACTTCGTTCATCTGGATCATGAAGCCGTCGTTGGTCGCCACTGAGGCGCGAGGGCAGCACGCAGCAAGGGTCGTGCACGCTGGAAGTACGTTTTGGCAGTAGCCTCTGGCATATTGAGCGTTTTGCCAATTTCTGAGAAGCTCAATTGACCAGCATAGCGTAAGAGCACAACAGAACGAAATTTGGGTGGCAATGTGTCAATTGCCTGGCGCAGCTTCTGTTGAAGATCGTGCCGCTCAGCAAGCTCCTCCGGTAATGGCCGTGTATCTGGCAAAATTTCTAGAGGCGACAGATCATCGTCATCATTGGACGCTTCCATTTCAGAGAAGTGCAGCGAGCGTTTGCGGCGTAGCTCGTCCAGACAACGGTTGCGAGCAACCTGGAAGAGCCAGGCTTTTAATGGTTCGTTAGTACGTAGTTTCGCTAGTGAAGTATACAATTGAAGGAAGACGTGCTGTGAAACATCACATGCCAGATCATAATCCCCCAGGCAATGACAGATAAAGTTGAAGAGCGGAACATGGTAACGACGTACCAGCATCTCAAAAGCTTCCTGGTCGCCTGCTAGCGACTGCTGAACCAGTACACCGTCAGTAAGTTCTGGCTGTGGCGCTTTGGCGCTTTGGCGTTCTCGTACTTGCATATAATTACCTACCTCTTCAATCACTTTCTTTTTCCGAATATTCATTGTTCTTAGCTTAGCGTTTTCTAGTAGAAATTTCAAGTATTTTTGGGCCGCTGAAAGGCTATATTTCACACTCTAAGCAGAAGCTAAACTATTTTAAAGTCAAGACTATATCTTATTAGAAAAGTTAAGAATTACATTACTAATCTTGTTCTTATCTATCTCTAATCATATTCTAAGCTCTCGGACATAGCGGAAGGCCGATAAATCAGCAATGGGCACGATAAATCAGCCCTACAGGCCGCTCGCGCGCCTGTAGGGCTGATTTATCAGCTCTCTTTGTTGCCTGAAAAGGCATAGCGCAGGAAGAGATGGTTGTCTGCCCGCTTGACGCTGATGAGGGTGCCCCAAAGAGGATGATCGGGGGCGAAGAGTTTGCCGGAGACCAGGCCGGGGCGTTGAGTCGTATTGTCCCGACCGGCGATCTGGGGGGCAAGCGTTAAGAATTGTTCGTCCAGGCAGTGTTCGGCGAAGAAATCTCCTATGAGTTGGGGGCCGCCCTCGACCAGGATGATCTCGCTCGGTCGTACACGCTGAACAGCCTTGAAGATAGCACGAGCGCTGACGGTCTGTTCGCGCTGTGGCACTGTCGCGATCTGGACGGCGGGTGGCAAGGGCTGTTCTCCCCGGATACGTCGTTCGCCCTGCTTGGTGGTGACGATCAAGACAGGAACCTCGCCGGAACGAAAGACCGGGCGTGAGAGATCAATTTCCCCACGTGCCGTGACGATAACGTTGAGAGGCGGCTCAGACTTCTTGAGCGTGCTGCGCAGGGTGATGTAGGCATCGGCCAGCGCTGGATAGATGTACTCAGCGGTCCAACGATGGTAGGGTGCATCGCGCAATGTGCCAGCGCCGACGATGATGGCATCGGAGACTGCGCGTAACACGCCCATCACCATATGATCGTGCTGATTGAAGCCACTGATATCTCCTCCGCCCGCGTGCCCAGGCACATTTAAGGAGACAACACCATCCAGCGTGGTGACCAGATTGCCGATCACATAGGGATGGTCAGGATGGGCCGGGAAGCTCAAGCGGCCATAGAGATGCGCCAATTCCGGTGGAAATGGGAGATCGGGGGCGCGATCTTGATCACTCTTTACCTCATACAGAGTTTCCAGCGGCATTAAACTCGTCATATGCGTGCTCCACGAACCAGCTCCAAAAATGGGCTCTAGAAATACAAAAACAGGTAGGGTGAGCGCTTGAGAGCCTTGGAAATATCTCACCTTACAACTTGCCTGTTTGTCCGTTGTTCCTGCTCGATTACTTGCGACTGAGTTGCTGATCGATCCAGAGCATGAGTTGTTTGCGCGAAATCTGCCCTTTCGACATAAGCGGCTTAACGGTAGGATTTCGCGCAATCTGCTCGATGAAGCGATCCCTATTTTCAGGTGCAAGACTGGTCGGATAATTGGCCTGTGCCTGGACAATGGATTCAGTGATTACACGTCGCGTGGCCTCCTCAGGAGACTCCGCAGGTGCGGGAGCGACCGGGGTGGCCTCAACTGGTTTGGCAAAGATATTGCGTTGCTCGTTAAGCCACTGGAATAATTCCTGAGCCTGGGAGGGTTCGAGCGTCAACGCCTCACGCAGCGCGGGCGACTGGATCTGGAGTGTACCGTCTTCGTCAATGGAAACGGTCAACGTGCCGATATTTCTGGTGCTCACAATCTGTTTCATGGGGGCAACCTCTCTAGTGCGATATGTACCAACCGGGCTGCTATGCCCGTCGTCTGTCTATCGATGTTTTATGAGCTGTGTGGAAAGTCTCTACTGGCTATTCTAGCTCTTAGTATGTACTTCTGTCTAGATATTGCCTCTCGATTTTAAAAGTTCAGTCTCGGGATATTCCCTTCCCAAATAGTTCGAGTAAAGGAAGCGTTTTAAGCAGCGTTTCAGAAGCGATTGCCAGAGTACACTCTCAGCAGAAGAAAAAAACAGTTCATCTTCCCGACAAGTTCTAATTGAAGTAGTTGTTCACAAATTACCGTATAGCATAGTAAACTGTTTTTGGAGAAAGGATGAAGAGATGAATATCGCATCAACAAAACCTCATTTCTTTTCGCGTCAACCATTGTCTGCTTTGGCTAAAACCGTCATCACGACGCTGCTCATTCTTACAGTTTTTCTGGCAATTCTGCTTCTCGTCTCGAAACAAATTGCCGTACTCGTCGCTGCTGTGATCATTTTCCTGCTCGCGGGGTTCGTCGCAACGGGTATACGCTGGGCACCGCTGATTCCAGGCCTGTTGAGTATTCCAGTGCTGTATGGCCTGGCCACAGCATCGTCCTATCCGCTCTATCACCTGGGAAGACCCAAGGATGCCTTACCGATCCCCTGGCTCTCATTTGTCATGTTTGTTGTCATCCTGGTGCTTTTCTGGAGTCTGAGCCTGACAGTGGTGTCCGGCATCGCTACAGTGATCGACAATTACACGCGACGTGAGAGCAAGACGCCGCGCTGGTATACTCCCGCGTTAGCAGCTGCGCTCGGCCTCCTGGTCGGTGGTATCATTGTTGGCGCACTCGCACAGCCTGGCGCTGGCTCGGCAGCCGCAACGACGAGCACCACGACGAGCAGTGGCGTCCCAACGGTGCATCTGAGTGCATTCAATTTTGCTCAGTCTACCGTGACCGTGCCCAAAGGCTCGAAGCTGACGATAGTTGATGACGGCACATTCCATCACAATCTCTCGACGGGAACCTGGGTCAACGGACAGCCTCAACCGGAAAATCAGACAGGCGAGCCAGCCGTTAAGAACCTGGATTTTAATCAGGCTGGCAAGAGTGTGCAGATCGGACCCTTTACAACTGCTGGAACCTATCACCTGTATTGCTCTATCCATGCAGGTATGACGCTTACCATTGTTGTCCAATAGAGAACGGACGAGCTAGCGAGAAAAGGGGGATGACTGTCAGAAGTGACGGTTCATCCCCCTTCGCGTTTGGTTTGATCGGCATGAGTTGGGAACGCTTCAAGCAGCGTTTCAGGAACGGTGGATGGGCTACACTCTCATCAAAAGAAAAAACAAAATAGTTTTCTCCGTAATGAAAGTGGTGATGCTCATGCAAACGCCTGTACAAGAAAAAGAGCAATTAAATATCGTAAAAGAGAAAAAATGGCATAACATTCCCATGCTCTGTATGTTTATCGTTGTTGGCTTTATGCTCATTGTCAGTGGCTACGTTGGATTGTTCATGAAGCGACCGACTGCCTCTCCCTCGCCAGCAAGCGCGAGTACACAATATAATGCCGTCAGTCCCCAACTACCAGGTGGTCCTGGAGTGCCAACCGCGCTCAATATGGGCATGGCGAACGCTCCAATTTCCGTGACCAGCTTACAGGCTACGCAAACCACAGCTCCTGTAAAGCAATTTACGCTGACGGCGCAACCGGCGCATCTGACGCTCGGCTCTCGTTTCCAGACCGATGCCTGGACTTTCAACGGCATGGCACCCGGACCAACCTTGCGCGTGCGGCAGGGTGACATGGTTGTCGCGACCGTTGTGAATCATCTCTCGTTTGGCGTCACGATCCACTGGCACGGTATCGATGTTCCTAACAGCGAAGATGGCGTAGCTGGGGTGACTCAGGATGCTATTAAGCCCGGACAATCCTATACTTATCGTTTTGTCGTTGATCAGCCCGGCACCTACTGGTATCATTCGCACCAGTTCAGCTACGAGGAGACAACGGGCGGCCTGTATGGCGCGCTGATCGTTGATCCTGCCACACCAACAGTGCACGATGACGTGGACGATACCGTGGAACTGCACGACTGGAATGGGCCGAATGGTCAATCAGTGTTCGCCATCAATGACACTACAGGCACAACCAACTTTGCGGCCAAACCTGGTCAATGGGTGCGCCTGCGTATCGTCAACACTTCCAATAATCAACACCTGGTTACACTGCTTGGTGCACCCTTTATGGTTGCCGCCCTGGATGGACACGATTTAAATGGCCCACAGCTACTTACTGAGACACCGCTGCCGATTGGGGCAGCGCAACGTTACGATCTGCGCTTCCAGATGCCCACGCAAGGCCCAGTTACCCTGGTAGCCTCTACCGACGACCAGCATTACACCGCTTCTCCTAACGTTGTCATTGGTGAAGGGACTGCCCCGGCAATGCTGCCCGCTGTCAATCCTAAGTGGTTCGACCTGACGACCTATGGCGTGCCGAAGCCTGATCCCATCAACGTCAACAGTCATTTCGATGCGACATATGGTATCACGCTCAACTACCATCTGGGCGACTCGCTTGGCCGCTCGGGCATGGTGTTCACTCTCAATGGCAAGGTCTTTCCCCATACTGGTATGATCATGGTCAAAGAAGGCCAATTGATCAGGCTGCATCTGGACAACCAGAGCGACCTGGTGCATCCCATTCACCTGCATGGACATATCTTTACGGTGCTCACGCATAATGGAAAGCCGCTGACCGGTAGCCCTGTTCATCTCGATACCATCAACATTCAGCCACACGACAGCTACGATATCGCCTTTCTGGCAAACAATCCGGGCGTCTGGATGCTGCATTGCCATAATCTCTTGCATGCCTACTGGGGCATGGACATGATGATCATGTACAACGTTTCCACGCCTTACACCATCGGGACCACCTCGGGGAACTTCCCCGATTAAGGTGCTCCCGCCGCAAATCCTATAGAGGTGCTTAACGCATAAGGAGCCCTGTGCTATGGAACAATTACTCGCCGCTCGTGCTCAAATGGGAACATCGTTAGCTTTTCATATAGCCATAACGCTATTCGGGGTTGGACTACCGTTCTTTTTATGTATCACGGAAGGTCTGGCGCTCAAAACAAAAAATCCAACCTGGCTGCTTCTGACACGTCGCTGGGCGAAGGCTACCGCGATCCTCTTTGCGATTGGTGCAGTTTCCGGCACGATCATCTCCTTCGAACTGGGGCTGCTCTGGCCGACGTATACCAAATTTGCTGGTGAAGTCGTTGGGCTGCCATTTATGCTGGAAGGGTTCGCCTTTTTCCTGGAGGCCATCTTCCTGGGTCTCTATCTGTATGGATGGAATCGGCTGTCTCCACTTGTGCACTGGCTGTGCTCGTTTCCGATCTGGATTGGCGGGCTGCTCTCGGCCTGGTTCATCGTCAGCGCCAATTCCTGGATGAACACCCCGGCAGGCTTTGTCATTCAACAGGGGTATATCGTGGATATTAATCCCTGGCAAGCTATTCTCAACCCAAGCATGCCTTATGAGACAACCCATCAGTTACTTGCTTGCTTTGTTGCAACCTCCTTTGGTATAGCAGCCATCTATGCCGTTGCCTTCTTGCGCGGCAAACGCGATGACTATCATCGCAAAGCCCTGCTGCTGGCCATGATGGTTGCCATCATTGCGACCCCATTGCAACTTCTGAGCGGCGACTTGAACGCTCGCTTTCTGGCCCAGGCGCAGCCGGTGAAATTCGCGGCAATGGAAGGCGATTTGTATACCGAAAAAGGTCCTCCGTTACGCATTGGTGGCCTGGTCGATCCGAAAACTGGACAGGTCTATTACGCGATAGAGATTCCTTATGGTGAAAGCTTGCTGGTCTATGGCAACCTGACTGGCGAGATTCGCGGGCTGGATGCCTTTGCGCTGCAGGATCAGCCAGATGCCGTCCCGGTTATTCATCTGGCCTTTGACGTGATGGTAGGTTGTGGCTGCTTCGCTCTGTTGATAACTGGCCTGTTCTGGCTGCTCTTCTGGCGGCGCAAACGGCGTATTGCAGACAATCCCTGGCTGTTGCGCGGAATTGTTGTTGCTGGTCCCTGTACTGTCATAGCCGTCATCTGTGGTTGGATGGTGACAGAGATGGGTCGCCAGCCCTGGGTCATCAGCGGTTTCTTACGAACACGTGATGCTGTGACGCCTGCTCCCTGGGTTGGGGTAACTTTCCTCGTCTTTGTCTTAATCTATCTTCTACTCTCCTCTGCGCTGGTATGGCTCTTGCTGGGACTGCTGCGACAACCCTTGCCACAAGCTGAGTCGATAGAAGAAATCTATCATGAAGCGGAAGAAAGCGTAGGTGTATGATGACGATTGCCCTGCTTTTGCTTGCTCTGATCTGGGTAGGCTTTATCGCCTATGTCGTCCTGGGCGGCGCTGATTTTGGTGCCGGGATATGGGATCTGTTTGCTTCTGGTCCGACCGCCCGGCAGCAGCACCAGTTTATCACACACGTCTTAGGTCCCGTGTGGGAGGCCAATCACGTCTGGTTGATCTTTTTGTTGATAGGTTTGATGAACGCCTTTCCTATAGCCTTCGCAGCCTTCATGAGCGCGCTCTTTGTGCCATTAATGATCGCGCTGGTTGGCATTGTCCTGCGGGGTGCCGGATTCATCTTTCGTGCTTACTCCATACGCTCTGAGGGAATGTTTGCGCGCCTGTGGAGCCGCGTCTTTAGCACCAGTAGCTTGCTGACGCCCTTTTTTCTGGGTACAGCGGCAGCGACGGTTGCGGGAGGACGCATTCGCCTTACCGACATCACACCCTCCGACCTGTTATTCGCATGGATCACACCCTTTTCGCTCTCGGTCGGTGTCATGACCGTGTTTCAATGCGCGACACTAGCGGCGGTCTATCTGGCAGCCGAGGCCAGCATACATGACGAGACGCAGTTTGCCGTGTCCTACAGGATCAAAGCCCTCGTCTCTGGCATCATTACCAGCTGCTTAGGTGTGCTCAGCATTGCTCTATCCATTACACAAGCGCCCTGGCTCTGGCACGGCTTGTTTGTTGATGCTCTCCCTTACGTTATCAGCACCGTCTCCGCTGGTACGCTCGTCCTGATCAGCCTGATTATGAGATACTATCGCCTGGCAAGCCTCTTTGTGATCCTGGAAACGGCCTTGATGCTGATCACCTGGGGTGTATCCCAGTATCCCTACATCATTCCCCCACAACTCACTATCGAACAAGCGGCGAATGATCCTCAGGTGATTACCATCCTTTTGATTGTGATGGTTATTGGCATGGTCATTTTGCTGCCTGCGCTCCTGTTCCTGTTCATCATCTTCAAATGGACGCCCAATGTACATACTACCGACGCCCACAGGACAGAGGTGCAAAAAGAAGCGTAATTCCGCTGCTCGCGAAGCACCGTCACATAAGTGCTACGCGCTTATGTGACGGTGAGGATGTGTCTGGCTGATGCCCATGTGGTTGTAAGACCTCTGGATGTATGTTAATATTTGGGCGAAAACGAGTGTAAAAAACACCGGAGGCTTGCACATGCAGAACCCTTTCCCCCAGCAGGACGATCAATACATTTTTGGAGGTGTTGCAGATACGCCGCGCCTGATCGATCAGCACACTGTCTTTGTCAAAGCTACCAAACTCTTTTCCCCTCATTTTCATCCCAATGGCGATGAAACGGTCGTCGATCTTGGTTGCGGACCCGGCAGCTGGGTCCTTGATGTCGCTTACCAATATCCTGAAATGGGCATCATTGGTCTTGATATTGACGAGCAGACTGTAAACTATGCAATGGCACGCGCCGCGACTTCTGGCACCCAAAATGCGACCTTTGAGGTGCACAATATCACAACGACACTTCCATTCAGAGATGAAAGCGTGGACTATGTCAATCTCAGTATTGGAGGTAGCTACCTCCTCAAAGAGCAATGGCCTCGCCTGTTCGCAGAATGCCACCGTATTCTCCGTCCCGGTGGATGGTTTCGCTCTATCGAAGCTCTCTCATTTCAGACTAGCAGTTTCGCATGTCATCGGCTCTGGATGTTGCTTCTTCAGACAATGGAAAAAGATGGGAGACGCTACGTTGAACTCGCTCCCTTGCTGCGTCCACTGCTGACACAGGCTGGACTGACTCCTACACTTCTCAGCGTTCACGTGATAGACTTCTCGCAGGACTCTCCAGATCATAAAATGATGGCTGAGGACTATTATGTAGGCGCGCATTTAGGTATGGCATTTACTTTGAAATACAATCTGGCCTCAAAAGAGGATTTAGAGAAGCTCATTGAGGAAGCACAAAAAGATATGATATTCCCCGACTTTTGGGGTCTTGTCTTCCTCTCCGATATCAGTGCGCAAAGACCAGCAGCAAAATAGTACATCGCCAGGCTCGCGCCGCAGGCGCGAGCCTGGCGATATTGTCGTACAATGTGGAGGGAAAGGCGAGATTCTCGCTTAGCGCATGAAAGAGAGGTTGCAAATTGCGAACGAACCATGTAAAAGCAAAACTTAGAAGTGGTGAGCCGAGCATCGGTGCCTGGATAAGTCTGCCCGATGTACGCGTAGCACGGCTGATGGCGCGGCTTGGTTTTGATTGGCTGCTTATCGATGCGGAACATAGCGCGCAGCATCCAATGCTTGTTGCCGATATGATAGCGATAATTGCTGACGCGGGGACCAGCGCTCCTTTTGTACGTATCCCTTCTAATAGCTTGGAATGGTTCAAGTGGACGTTGGACGCTGGCGCGTGGGGAGTGCTTGTGCCGATGGTCGGTACTCGTGAGGAGGCGCGGCAGGCAGTAAACTGGTCGAAATATCCACCCCAGGGGACGCGCAGCATTGGTGGCGTATTTGCTTCTTACGGCTTCGGCACAACTAATCGGGCCGAGTATACACAATTTGCTAACGATGAGATTATGGTGATCTTGCAAATTGAGAGCCGCGAAGGTATCCAGAACATCGACGAGATATTGAGCGTGCCGGGGGTTGATGTGGCCTTCATCGGGCCAAACGATCTACACATCCAGCTCGGGCTGCCACCGAGTACCGAAGGTGCAGAACCCGAATTTATGGCGGCGTTGGAAAAGGTCAAGGCAGCGGCAAGGCGCAATAACGTCGCGCCCGGTATGTTTAGCAGCAGCGGTGAAGCAGCGGCCACGCGTATTCGCGAAGGTTTTCAGATGGTCAGCGCCATCACCGATACTACCTGTCTTGTCACAGCATTGGCACAACACCTGAAAAGTGCTCAGAACTGGCAATAAGGATAAAAAAAAGCCAGTGAAGATGGGACCGATGGCCCATCTTCACTGGCTTTTTCATCTTGCTTATGACTATAAGCGGCGACGGTAGTAGCCTCCGCGTGAAACCGCACGCAGGATCGCGATAAGGATACACGCGCCAATGAAGGCGACGATGACTGTTCCAACGAAGCCCGAGGCACCCAGGCCAACCAGGCTTGCCAGCAGACCGCCGATAAAGGCTCCAATTAGCCCGACGACGATATCGCCAACAACGCCATAGCCACCACCACGCATCACAACGCTCGCCAGGAAGCCTGCGATCAGTCCAACAAGTAACCACCAGATGACTGCATCCAGGCTAATATCAGCTAACACAAGGCTTGCAAAAGTCATGATCTTATTCTCCTTCTAGTTTCGCTGACTGTCTTTTCATTCTTTTCCAGCGCGATTTTGCGCTGTAGATTCCAAACGAAACGATTATTGATATCAGCTTATTTGTGCGAAATTGTTAACTTATACATAGTATACGTATCCCCATCCACAAAAGAATACAAAATGAGCCGTATCTATAGGAAGCCTAAGAATTCACTAAAGTCACGTTAAGAGTTCTAATTTTTTTCCATAAATAGTGAGCATTGAGATCTGCCAGATCGCTTGCAAGGGTGGTATAGATATATGTCAATTTAATGAGCCTGTATACTGAAGTTGTCTCAACGACGACTTCATCTCTCGACGATTCTCGTGTCGAGGAATGGATGAGACGTTGAGGCAATCCGCAGATGGCCTCAATGGCACGTAGTATTGCGAAAGAAGGGAAGTACGATGAGACCTCTTGTTGGTTATGAATGGAGTGCGGGTCGTTGTAAGCAGGTTGCGTTTGTCGGCCGGGATGGTCACGTCCATGAGTTTCATGTGGGTATTGGTGGACGCTGGCAGCACACTGACCTGACCACGATTGCTGATGCTCCTCTGGCCCAAAGTCGCTTTATTGTTGGCTATGACTGGCCAGAAGTGGGTTTAAAACAGATCGCGTATCTGGGTTGGGATAGTCATGTCCATGAGTTGTGGCTGCGTCCTGGCGCAGAATGGCACCATGCAGATCTGACCACTCGTGCTGGCGCACCTCCTGCTCGTATAGTAACTGCTGGTTATAGCTGGGCACCAGGCCATTCAAAACAAGTTGTTTTTGTTGGCGACGACGATCACATCCACGAACTCTCTGTCGATGCTGGAGGACACTGGCAACACGTCGATTTGACGGCCATCACGGCTGCTCCTCTATGTGGCAGTAACTTCATGGTTGGCTTTGGTTGGTCAGAGGGAAATTGTAAACAGGTTGCATACGTAGGTAAAGATAGTCATGTCCACGAGTTGGTCATGGAAATTGGAAAATCATGGGTGCATACAGACCTGACCTCTATCACCAATGCACCACATGCCGTTGATCTGACTGTGGGTTTTGAGTGGAAAGAGGGGCATTGCAAGGAGTTGGCATTCGTCGGTGAAGATCGTCACGTCCACGAACTGTACCTGCCAGTCGGTGAACAATGGGTGCATGTAGACCTGACCTCTATCACGCATGCCCCTGATGCCATGAACATTGTCACCGGCTACGCCTGGCCGGAGGGCCACTCGAAGCAAATCGCATTTCTCGGTCTGGATCGCCACATTCACGAGTTGTACGTTCAGGTTGGCGATACATGGAAGCACGCTGATCTTACCAACCTCTCCCATGCTCCCGTTACCTCAGTCCTGACGCTTGATGGCTACGGTTGGTCGGCGGGCAACACAAAGCAGCTGGTCTATATGGGTGAGGATAGGCAAGTCCGTGAATTGTGGATGTCCCCCACAACCGATTGGATGTATACAGATCTGAGCAGGGAAGTAATCATTCTTCCTGTAGGTGTGTAACAGAGAAGATATAAGCAGATAAAGGGTGCGGGCGCTCCTATAGTTAGTGGTCGCTCGCGCCTCTTACCTTGAACCGCTCTGGATGACCGTGATTTTTGCCCTTGACAGTAGCGTTGTGCTCTCCTACAATCGTTGGAAGAAGAGATCAAACGTTCTCTGGACGAGAGAAACAATTACACGCGCATCTAAGGGGGAACCAACCATGCCCGACCGAGCAGGTCAACAGATTGGACATTATCAACTTATTCGTCTATTAGGGCATGGTGGCTTCGCCGATGTCTACCTGGGGGAGCATATTCACTTGGGGACGCATGCCGCGATCAAACTGCTAGATACGCGATTGGCCCACGACGAGATCGAGCAATTCCGTAAAGAAGCTCGCACGATTGCTCATCTGGAGCATCCACATATCGTACGCGTACTGGACTTCGGAGTAGAGGACCACACGCCTTTTCTGGTGATGAGTTATGCTCCTCATGGCAGTTTACGCCAGCGTCATCCCAGGGGAACATGTTTGTCTGTGGCTACGGTGCTCTCCTACGTCAAACAAATAGGCTCTGCTTTGCAATATGCGCATAACACGAAACTGGTCCACCGGGATATCAAACCAGAGAATATGTTGCTGGGGCGTAACGAAGAGATTTTGCTCAGCGATTTTGGCCTTGCCATCGTGACCTCCAGTTCATCGCAGCAAGGACCACGCGATGTATCGGGTACAATTGCCTATATGGCTCCAGAGCAGGCCAGGGGCAAACCGCAACCTGCCAGCGACCAGTATTCTCTAGCTGTTGTCGTCTACGAGTGGCTCTGCGGCGAGCGTCCATTTAGCGGCACCTATGAAGAGGTGGCTCTCCAGCATGCTCTGGCGCATCCACCATCGTTATGCCAGAAAGTGCCAACCATCTCACATGCGCTTGAAGCCGTACTGTCGAAGGCGCTGGAGAAGGACCCACGCCAGCGCTTTGCCAGTGTGCAGGACTTCGCGACTGCGCTGGAACTGGCATATCAGGCAGAGCAGGACATGCCAACGGTTACTCTCCCCGGTTCAGCAGCATCAACCGTGACATCGCCAGCGCGTCAGGAGTCCTC
>Ga0070741_10013691_pt1 | contig 14237 bp, 9 predicted proteins | sample Coa_R1_4_FD_66440 | JGI IMG/M metagenome (GOLD analysis project Ga0070741, IMG submission 66440) | Surface soil microbial communities from Centralia Pennsylvania, which are recovering from an underground coalmine fire - Coalmine... | ecosystem: Environmental > Terrestrial > Soil > Unclassified ... | reverse complement strand
CGAGGGCATTACCGAGCGGCTGGTGGCCCAGGCGATCCGCTTCCGGCCCGAGACCGAGAAATGGAGCTGGAGCGTGCATGTCATCGACGATCCGAAGACGGTCAACGCCTGGTGCATGGCGGGCGGGCGGATGGCGGTCTACACCGGGCTGCTCGAGCAGATCAAGCCCACCGACGACGAATTGGCCGAGGTGATGGGACACGAGATTTCCCACGCCTTGGCTTCGCATACTGCGGAAAAGATGTCGCGTGCGATGGCGATGCAGCTGGGGCTCGGGGTGTTTGCCGCCACCCAGCAGGGCAGCCGTTACGGCGGGCTGGCGGTGCAGGGCGCGGCGCTCGCGGCGGTGGTGGCGCTCGAACTGCCCAACAGCCGCGAGGCGGAAGCCGAGGCCGACCGCATCGGCATCGAGCTTGCCGCCAAGGCCGGCTACGATCCGCGCGCAGCGGTCAGCCTGTGGCGCAAGATGTCGGCGCTGGGCGGCGGCGGCTCGCGCGTCGATTTCCTTTCCACCCACCCGGCGCCAGTCAAGCGCATGGAAGCGCTCGAGGCGCTGGTGCCGCAGATGATGCCCTACTACCGGGACCCCTCGCCGCGGCCGACCTTCAAGCTCAAGGAAGTCCCATTGAAATAAGGTAGCGGCAAAAACCTTCTGCTCCGAGGACACGGAGGTGGCAGAGACGAACGGGCGAACCGCCTAGCGCGCCGGGAAAACCGACCCTGGTTTTCCTCTGTGTTCTCTGTGCCTTCCGTGGCCGGTCCGGGTCTTAGCGCAGTACGTCGGATGCTTCCGCCTCGCGGATGATCTGCTCAGCGTCTTCGGGGAGCAGCAGCCGCTCTACCTGAAGCTTCCGCGCTGCCGCCGTCACCTTGGCGACATAGCCGGCGTGGTCGCCATAGAGTTCCTCCAGAGAAGGCCGCGGATCGCCTGACGCCCGCGCCGCGGACTTGGTCTTCGGCAACAGAATCATCGAGCCGAGCAGGTCGCACAGGTCCGGCCCGCCGAATTCCGGTGTGCGCGTGTTCCAACCGAGCAGCGTCGCGGTCGGTGCCTCGACGAACGGATGGCGAATGCCGGCGACGTCGTTGCCGATCGCATCGACCTGCGGCACCAGGACGCGATGCGGCGCGATCATGTCCGGCAGCAGCTTGTCGATGACGCCCGCATTGTCCTGCACTCGCGGACCGAAGTCGCGGTCGCCGGAGCCATTATGCAGCCCGAGGTAGGTGAAACCGGGGATCTTCGGCAGCTTCAGCTCTTTCGGATCCACCAGCGTAGCGTCGGCAATCAGCGGCACGCGCGTCTCTGGTGGGGCGACGTTCCTGGCGACCCAGTCGTCGAGCGCCACGATCAGCGCGCGCAGGAGCGGGCCGGGATGCACCGTATTGGTCGGGTTCACGCACTGCCTGTCCGCGATACCGTGATTAGCTGCGTCGCCTTTGAATCCTCCGTGCTGCAGGCTGGAGAGCAGATACCGGCGAACTTTCGACGATTCGTTGAAATCCATCGTGCCGCCTTCGCTCGCCCCGACGAGCGAGGCGCGGAACTGCCAGTACTCGTTCGAGGTGTCAGTGTGGATGATCTTCGGGTCGGCGACCGGCCGTTTCAGGATTCCATCCGGTATGCGAGTGAAGGGATTCACCCGCACCGCATACTGGCGCGGGAAGTTGGTGTCGGGCACATAGCGTTCGCGATGCTGCTGAGTGAACGGGTTGGGCTGGGCGAAGCGATAGTTGAGGTACAGCTTCTGCACACCGGCGACATGGATGTGTACCCCCTCGCAGACCTTGCGTTCCTGCTCGTCGACGTTGAATCCCTGGTACAGGAAGTCGCGCATGTACATGCCGCTCGAGGAAATACCCTGGCAGAGCGTGTGCTTCAATCCCGGCACCGGGTTCGGCTGTCCGGCGGCGTCCTTGTAGCCGTAGCGCAGGAAGGAGACGAAGTCGCGGCTGGTCAGATAACCGAGCCCCATCACCGGCGAGTCGGTCGCGCGATAGATCAGGTGGTAGTTGCGGTCGTTGCGAAAGCCGTTCTTCACGCAAATGTGCTCGACGGATGGTTTGCCGGGCCAGCCCTCCGGGCAGTCGGCGAATGCCCATTCGTCGTCGGGCACGCGCTGCCCACGGGGGATCTGGGGGCCGCTCGGCTTGGGCGAGTCGCTTTCCACCACGTGCAGCTCTGCCTGCGACTCGGTCTTGTCGGTGGAGACGGCGGGAAAGGATTTGAACGCCGTGCCGCCCGATAACGGCAGGGAGTAGGGTTTGCCGCCGTTGAAATTGCGATCGGAAAACTCGGTGAAGATGCGCTCGGTAACCGGTTTGTCGCCGTCCATCGCGATCGGGAAATGCACCGTCAATCGATTGTCGCCCGGCGCGATGTCCGCGCCCCAGCCCACCCAGGCGAGTACGTAGCCGCGTTTGAGCAGGAAGCCGTTGCCGAAATCCGCCGGCGCAGTCGGGTCGTTCATGTTGGCCGACGCCGCGGTGTCCTGCATGCGTCCGAAGGAGATCTTGCGCCCGCGGTTGTTGACTTCGAAAAACAGCGTCTGGCTGCCCTTCGACAGATCCACCGGTTTCAGGATCACCATGTCGGCGGAGAATTCGACCATGCCGTTCGCGTTCAACGGCGCGCGATCGATGTCGAATACCGCAGCGTTGCGTCTTTGCGCCGGATCGGCCTCGAAGTAGGCCTTTCCGGTCAGTTTCTCGTAGGGGCCGGCGTCGCCGAACGCCTGGCCGTCGGCAACGATCTCGCGCTTTTCGATTTCGAGGCGCGTCAGTTTCGCCTCGGCGGGCGCAGCGGTGAACAGCGTGAAGGCACAGCAGATGCCGATGGCGAATGTTCTCGACACGTCGTCTCCCCGTATTCTTGTTGTCCTGGAACCCGGCGCGCAGTCTGACGTACGCAGTCCGGACCCGCAAGGTGCAGGTGCTGTTCGCCTCTTTACCGGCAGGCTAGCCGAGGGTGTCGCCACTGCACACGTCGCGTCCGTCCTGCGGGATCTTTTTCCCGAACAATTTCTGCAGCGGCACCCAGACCACCGATGTGGCGAGCCGGCCGATAGTCTCGGCGACATCTCCGGGACTGACCGTAATCTGGAACTTGTTGAACGGACCCTTGACCTCGATCGGGGTGGCGAGGCTCAGGAATTGCGCGGTCTTGGCCTGCGGCTTCAGGCGCAGGTACATCGTCTCCTGCGCGAAGTCCGCCGAGCCCTTTCCCGTCACCCGCACGCGGCTTGTGTCGAGAAGGAGTCTGCGGTCGCTGAGCTTGCCGTCCGCGAGCCGAAAACTGCCGATGGCGCAGTTCACCTTCGATGCCCGGCCCGGATCGACCACTGGAATGAGCGCGACCAGGACGTTCACCGCCCACAGATCGAAAATGCCCGATCTCATGTTTTCCGGCCACACGGCAAAGTCGAGATATCCGCTGCCGTGGCGCAGGATATCGGACAGATAGCGGGCGCGGGAGTTGACATCCAGGTTCACGCTGAACTTGCCCCGCAGGTCGGCGGTGGGCTTGATGCGGCGGGCGAGGATGCCGTAATCGAACTTGTCGGCCTGGATGCGCAACTCCACTTTGACGTCCGCTTCGGTAGGCTCGTAGGCGAGCTGCAGCCTGGCCGAACCGCCGGGGATGTCGATTTCCGCCGGGCCGACCTCGGCGCGGCCGTTTTCGAGCTTCGCGTCGAGGCGGCCGGCGCCGAGCCTGTCCGCGCCCGAGAGCACCTGCTGCACGCGCACCTTGAGACGGACGTCCTGCCGCCGCAACACCTCCGGGCTCAGGAGCTTCTGCGCCTGGTCGCTCGCCGCGGCCGCCTTGCTGCGCAATTCCTCGGCGGTCATGGGCTGCTGCGGGTCCGGTTTCTTGTCTTCCGGCCACCAGTCGCCGAGCCGGAAATCGTCGAGCTGGATGTTGGGCGCATCGAGCGAAACGTCGAGGCGCGGCCGGCCGGCCGTGGTGTCGAGCCTGCCGTTTCCCGCCAATACGCTCTGGCCGACCTTGAGCCTGAGGTCCGCCACTTCGTAGCCTTGCCGCGACATCCGGAACCTGCCCGCCGCCGACCACGGTCCCCACGGGGGAAGCGCGGTGCGCACGAGCTTGTCGAGCGCGTCGAAACGCGCCCCGCTCGCGTCGAGCGCGAGCTCGACGTCGTGATCCGCGATCGGACGCGCGATCCTTCCCGAGAGCGTTGCCTGCGACTGCGCTGCTGCGAGCGAGGCTTTGAACGGCAGCGGCAGCGCGGGGTCGAGCATGTCCTGGGCCGGCGCGGCTTCGATGGAGATCGAGACCGGCGTATCGTCGAGCGAGCCTTGCATCGAGAGGGTGACCGGCTTGCCTTGCTCGGCATGCAGCTCGCCGTTGTCGACCGCGATGCGCGCTTGCGCACCGGTGTTGGCATCGCGCAGCGTCACCAGCCCATCGCCGAAGGTCCCGGCAATCTCGGAACGCCCGAGGATGTGGCCCAGCAGATGAGAGTGGGCGAACAGATACAGGCCCAGATGTCCGAGCGTGGCGTCGAGGTTTGGCGACAGCCCAAGCTTGTGCAGTATCGCTCCGATGTCGACGTTTTCGGCCGCAAGCCAGAGCTGCGATTTCGGATGCTCGCCGCGCAGGTCGAGCGATATCGCGCCGCTGAAGGCGGCGTCGGCCACCTGCACCGCGAACCGCGACGGTTGCATGAATCCTTCGCGGATGCGGCCCTCGAAAGAAGCGTTGCTAACTTCCATGGGAATGCCCGCCACGCGTTTGACCCGCACGTCCACGTCGGAGTCCTTGAGATCGATGCGCTGCGGCAGGATAGGAATATCGAGCACCGGCGTGCCGGCTCGCGCACCGTGCGACGTCGGCATCAGCGATTGCAGCTCCTCGACGTCGATCCGGTCCGCACCGAGCCTGGCCTTCAGGAGCGAGCGTGACCCGGCGCGGCTGTGCCGCAGATCGGCAACGAACGAGGTTCGCCCGAGACGGAAGGACAGATCGGAGATCCGCCATTCGTCCTCTCGCAAGGCCGCCTTGCCGGACAGGGCTGCAGGCACTTCGGCACCTGGCAGGAAACCGAACCAGGTTGCGACTTCCCCGGCGCGGGGCGCGGACAGCGCGAATGCAATCTCCGGGCCCCTGTCGCGAGCGGGAGGTTCCATCGTGCCGTCGATGCGGGCCTGCACTTCACCGGAATGCAGACGGAAATCGATCGGCGAGCGGCCCTCGAGCATCATCGGCTCCAGCCTTCCGCCCCGGAGCCGCGCCGTGACGCGATTGCCGAGCAGCGAGCCGCGCAGCTCGCCCGTGAGGCTCTTGCCGGCCGGCAAGGCGAGAGTGAAGCCGTCGAGCGTGAAATGGACCGGCCGGCCGCCCTCGATGTTGCCGTAGCTGAACCTGCCGCGCGCGACCTCGAGACGCACGTCGAGGCTGCGTGTGAGCTCTCCGATGCGGTCTCCGGCAGCGGACAGCCGCAGGTCGAATCGGCCAAGCTGGCCCTTGATGCCGCGGGCTCCGAACAGCAGCTCCGCGAGTCCGCCGAGGTCGGAATCGCGTGTGCCGAGCGCGAGCCGGAATTGCGGAGGATTGGCGGTTGCGTCGGCAATCGCGCGGCCGGACAGCGCCACGTCCGCGACCGTCGCGCGCACCGGCAGCTCGAGGCGGCCGTGATCGAGCCGGATCTCGAGGGCGGCATCGCGCACGTCTCCGGGAAGGCTCAGCCAGCGCTCGACGCGCAAGATGACGTCCGCGTCCAGATCGTTCAGCCGGCGCAGGCTGAAGGCGGCACCGGAGAGGTTGCGATAGAGTTCGGCGAGGCTCGCGGGCGGAGCGCTGTCCGGTTCCGATTTTTCGGCGAGGAACGGGCGCAGATCCAGCGTCGGCGTGACCAGGGTGCCGGTCACCCTCGGCCGTGCGCCGGTGTAGTCAAAATCGAGCTCGCCGGCGAGCGTGGTGCCGCCCATTGCTCCCCTGAGCTGCTTCAGCGCGACCTTTCGCGGACCGAACGCGATCGTGCCGGATAGAGCCGTGGCGCCGACTTTGGGCAGCTCCTTCTGGAACAGACGTTCGAATTCGGTGAGGTTCGCCGTTCCGATCCCGAAACGGATTTCGCCACTCGTGCCACGTGCCCAGCCGTTCAAGTTGAGCGTGGAGCTGAGGAAGGTCAGGTTGAGCTGTATCGGCCACGGTTTATCCCGCGCGAGATCCGACAACGTGCCTGCCTTGAGGTCGAGTCGGTAGGGAAAGGCTTTCTCCACCGCGCCGTTCAGCGCAAGGGTAAACGGCTGATCGACCGGCGAGCTGGCGGTGAGCGTGTGGAGGTCGAAGTAGTGGACCGTGCCGTCCGGTCCGACGTACTCGACGTCGAGTCTTTCCAGCGCCACGCGGCGTACGTCGAGCAACGCCAGCACCCGGCCCGGGCTGACCGTGCCCGGTCGCGGCTTTGCCGCCGCCGCGGCGGCGGCGGCGGCGGCGGGGGACTTCGGCAGCGGGAAAGTCCAGTTGTTGGCGCCGTCGGCCCGGCTTTGCAGGCGTACCTTCACCTCGCTGCCCATCAGCTCTTCGATGCGCAGGCGACTGTGTAGCAGCTCCCACAGATCGAGTGCCAGCCTGGCGTCTCCCAGGCTGGCGAAAACGGGGCCGTCGAAGCCGGGCGCGTTGGCAATGTGGAAACCGCCGACATGCAGCCTGGGGCGGGCGGAGATCTCAAGTCGCATCGGCCCGTCGAAGCGTACCGTGCGCCCCAGGTGATCGGAAAATGTCCGGGCGATGCCTGCTTTCAGTAGCGAGGCGTCGATCGTGATGCCGGCAAGGGATACATACAGAAAAGTCGCCACCATGAGCAGGACCGTGAGGAAAAGGGTCCACAGGGTCCAGCGCAGCAGCCGGCGAAGCGGAGCGGTCCAGGCGGTCAGCGGCATCGCTGCCATTATCCGATAACCGCTCCGGGGTTCCCGCCGCGCTCCGGATGGTTCGCGCGCCGACGCCGAGTAGTAGAATTGCGTCATCGTTGGAGAGCAGGGCGATGGAACAAACCACTCCTCCCTTTGTCGGGCAGCGTCAGAAAGTCTTTCGGTCGACGTGTCCCCATGACTGCCCCGATGCGTGCTCGATGCGGGTGACGGTGGATACCATCACCGGGCGCGCGATCAAAATCGAGGGGGATCCGACCCATCCGGTCACCCGCGGCTACCTCTGCAACAAGGTCAACCACTACCTCGAGCTGGTCTACAACGGGAAGCGGGTGCTGTATCCGCACCGGCGCGTCGGTCCCAAGGGACCGGGGGCGCAGTTCCGGCGCATTACCTGGGATGAGGCGATCGCCGAGATCGCCGGACGCTTCCAATCGGTGATCGGCGAGCACGGAGCGGAGGCGGTGCTGCCGTTTTCGTATTCCGGGACGCTCGGCCTGCTCGGTTTCCTGGGCATGGGCGAGCGCTTCTTCAACAGGATGGGCGCCTGCCGGCTGGAGCGCACGATCTGCACCGCGGCCGGCGCCGCCGCCGAGATGGCGACATTCGGTCGCGTCGGCGACGCAAACATCGAAGACCTGCCGCAGATGGAGCTGGTGATCCTGTGGGGCACGAACCTGGTGTCGACCGGCGTGCATGCGATGCCTTTCGTGCAGGCGGCGCGCGACAACGGCGCGCGCATCGTCGCGATCGATCCCCGGGTTACGCGCACCACGGCGTTCGCCGACTGGCATCTGCAGCCGAAGCCGGGTACCGACGCGGCACTCGCACTCGGCATGATGAAAGTCATCGTCGACCGCGGCCTGCACGACGTCGAGTTCCTGCAGCGTCACACGGTCGGCTGGGAGAAGTTGATCGAGGAGCGGCTGCCGGAATATCCGCTCGACCGCGTGGCGAAGATCACCGGGCTCGAGGAAGCCGACATCCAGAAACTGGCCTTGCTCTACGCCTCGACCCGGAAATCCTTCATCCGGGTCAACTGGGGCATACAGCGGCATGAAAACGGCGGGCAGATGACGCGCGCGATCAAGCTGCTGCCGGCGATCACCGGGGCTTTCGCCGGCAAGGGCGGGGTATGCATGTCCAGCGGCGGCGAGATGCGCCGGGTCGACCTCGCGAAGTTCCAGCGTGCGGATCTGCTCGCGGGTCGCAAGCCGCGCACCTTCAACATGATCCAGCTCGGCAACGCGCTGAACGACGCCGTGCCGCCGGTGAAAATGCTGTTCGTATGGAACTCCGACCCCGCGAACTGCGTGCCCGACACCCGGGACGCGCGACGCGGGCTCGCCCGGCAGGATCTGTACGTCGCGGTGCACGACACCTTCTTCACCGACACCTGCGACTACGCCGACATCGTCCTGCCGGCTGACACGACGCTCGAGCACGTCGACCTGTACGGCGCGTACGGCAATTTCTACTACGGGCTATCCGAGCGCGTCATCGCGCCACTCGGAGAAAGCGTGGACAACACCGAGTTGTTCCGGCGGCTGGCGCACGCGATGGGCTATCGCGATCCGTGCTTTTCGCAGACCGACGAGGAGATGATCCGCGAGCTGATCGATCCGGAGTTCAACCCCCTGTTCGAGGGCGTGACCTGGGAACAGCTCCGGACCCGAGGCTGGGCGAAAGCGGCGGTCGATTCGCCGCGCCGGCCGGGTATCAACTCCGGTCGCTGGCTGACGCCTTCGGGAAAGATCGAGATCTGGTCCGAGACCCTCGCAAAGCAGGGTGCCGATCCGCTGCCTGCACACGTGCCCGAGCGGGAAGGCCTGGCGAACGAGGAAGCGCGCGGCAGGTATCCCCTGCAGGTGCTCTCCGCCGCCACGCATTACTTCATCGGTGCGAGCTTTCAGCACGTGCCGCGGCTGCAGGAGATGCTTTCCCGGCCCACCTTCGAGGTGAGTCCACAGGATGCCGGGACGCGCGGCATCGCCAGCGGCGACTATTGCCGCCTGTATAACGACCGCGGTGAGACTTTCGGCTACGCGTTGATCGTCGAGGGGCTGCTGCCCGGCGTGATCGGCGCCCAGAAGCAGCTGCAGGGCTCGAAGATGCCCAACGGACAAAACGTCAACGCGTTGACCAGCCAGCGGGAAGCCGACATGGGCCGCGGCCCGGTATTCTATTCGACGCTGGCGGAGCTGGAAAAAGTCGGGGGCTAGCTGGTGAGAGCGGCGGACGAGGAGAGCGCAACGGCTCTTGATTCGGCCTTCCTCCTCGGCAGGCTTGCGGCCGCCGTTCGCCGGCCGATGCAATGAGCGCGACCCTCATCGACGGCGTGGCGGTATCGAAGGCGATTCGCGCCCAATGGAAACAGCGCGTCGATGCGCTGAAAGCGATCGGCATCACCCCCGGCCTGTCGGTGATCCTGGTCGGCGACAATGCCGCGTCCCAGGTCTACGTGCGCAACAAGGCCAAGGCCTGCGGCGAAGTCGGAATTCATTCCGAGGTGCATCGCTATCCGGCCGATGTGCCGCAGGAGGTGGTGCTCGGCAAAATCCGTGAGCTGAATCGCGATTCGCGAATTCACGGCGTCCTGGTGCAGCTTCCGCTGCCGCCCAGGGTCGACAAGGCCAAGGTGCTGGATGCAATCTCGGTCGACAAGGACGTCGACGGATTCCATCTCTGCAACATGGGTGCGCTGGTGGCCGGCGGCGCCGTTTTCCCGCCCTGCACGCCCTACGGCGTGATGGCCCTGCTCGACCACTACCGGATCCCGCTCGAGGGGCGTAACGCCGTCGTCGTCGGGCGCAGCAACATCGTCGGCAAGCCGATGGCGCTCATGCTGCTGGCGCGCGACGCGACCGTCTCGATCTGCACTTCGAAGACGCGCGACCTGAGGATGTATACGCTGCTGGCGGATATCCTGGTCGTCGCGACCGGTCGGCCGAAGATGATCGGCGCCGATATGGTGAAGCCGGGGGCGGTCGTGATCGATGTGGGCATCAATCGCCTGCTGGACGGCAGGCTCGTGGGCGATGTGGACTTCGAAGCAGTCAGGGAGGTGGCCGGATTCGTGACCCCGGTTCCCGGCGGCGTCGGACCGATGACGATCGCCATGCTGATCGCGAATACCGTCCAGGCGGCCGAGCGCACAGGGTCGAAGCAGACCGAGACGGGGGCCGCGGCAGTCCACGCTTCCATCCTGCCGTAACTTCTTCCTGCGCGCTTCAGGTGGCTTCGGGTTGCGCGGCGCTCAGATGTCTTCCCAGCCAGTCCGCAGCCAGTTGCGCGACTTGTTCCAGCGTGCCCGGTTCGTCGAACTGCGCACCCGCGCCGGTAATGACCCGCAGTTGTTTCTCGCAGCGAAGCGTTCGCAGCGCCTCGCGGTTCAAGGCGATGACAGGCGTATCGCGACCGCCGACCAGCAGCAGGGTCGGCGCAGTAACCGCGTTGAGCGCCGCCTGTCCCGCGAGATCGGGTCTCCCGCCTCGCGATACCACCGCTCTGACTTCCCGGCCGAGCTGCGCGCCGGCACACAGCGCCGCAGCCGCGCCGGTGCCGGCACCGAAATAGCCCAGCTCGAGTCCTGACACTTCCTGCTGCGCGCGCACCCATTCGGTGGCGAGCAGCAGGCGCGCAGTGAGCAGCCCGATATCGAAACGCGAACGGTACTGCGAGTCCTCCACCGGAGTGAGCAAATCGAACAGCAGGGTGGCGATCGAGCGCTCATGCAGCACTGAAGCAACATAATCGCTACCCGCGCTCAACCGGCTGCTGCTTTGAACGAAGAGCACGACCCCGCCCGGGTCGGGCGGCACGGCGAACGAACCTTCGAGCCGGCCGACCTCGACCGGGATGTCCGCCCTCTTGCGCAGGATGTCCGGCAAGCGCTCCGCTCGGTCAGGCGACGCCTATTGCGACGGGAATGCGACGCCGGCCGAACTGGCCGGCGAACTTCTCGAAACGTCCATTGACCACGGCGCCACAGTCCGCGCACTTGCCCTGCGCCGTGAGCCGGTAGAAAAGGATGCGGTGCCAGTCGCGTGCGATCAGCGCCTTGCCGCAGCCGGGGCAGAATGTAGTGCCGCCCTCGATGTCGTGCACGTTGCCGGTGTAGACGAACTTCAATCCTTCGCCCACGGCGATCCTGCGCGCCCGCCCGAGCGTCTGCGGCTCGGTAGGCGGCAGGTCCGTGAGCTTCCAGTCGGGATGGAACGCGGTGAAATGCAGCGGCACGCCGGTGCCCAGCTCCTTCGCAACCCACTTGGAGAGCTGGTAGATCTCCTCGTCGGAGTCGTTCTTGGTCGGGATCAGGAGCGTGGTGATCTCGAGCCAGACGTCGGTTTCCTGCTGCAGGTATTTCAGGGTGTCAAGCACCGGCTGCAGGTGCGAGCCCGTGAGCCGGAGGTAGAAATCCTCGGTAAAGGCCTTGAGGTCGACGTTCGCGGCGTCCATCTTGGCATAGAACTCGCGACGGGGTGCGTCGTGCATGTAGCCGGCGGTCACGGCTACGGTCTTGATGCCTACGGCGCGGCAGGCATCGGCCACGTCCATTGCGTATTCGGCAAAGATCACCGGGTCGTTGTAGGTGAAGGCGACGCTCTGGCAGCCGTGGCGCTGCGCCGCGCGCGCAATGTCATCCGGACCCGCCAGGTCGGCGAGGCGATCCATGTCGCGCGATTTCGAGATGTCCCAGTTCTGGCAGAACTTGCAGGCGAGGTTGCAGCCCGCGGTGCCGAAGGAAAGCACGCTCGACCCCGGATAGAAGTGGTTCAGCGGTTTCTTCTCGATCGGATCGATGCAGAAGCCGGAGGAGCGGCCGTAGGTGGTCAGCACCATGGCATCGCCTTCTCGCTTGCGCACGAAGCAGGCGCCGCGCTGCCCTTCGTGCAGCCGGCAGTCGCGCGGGCACAGGTCGCACTGCAGTCGGCCGTCTTCGAGCAGATGCCACCAGCGCGCCGGATGGTGCGTGTCTATGCTTCCGACCATTTGTCCACCGTATAGCGATACAGCCGCACATCTTCCGCCCAGAACTCGGCCGCAAGCCCGGCCTTGCGTTTCAGCTCCGAGAGGAAGGCTGCGGGCTCGGGCAGGGACTCCCACACCTGCGGCAGGAAGGTGCCGCGTTTGTCGCGCCAGGCGAGCACCACGCCGTCTTCGCCGGCGCGAAGCTCGGAGATCGCGTCGCGTTCGTCTCGAAACCGCACCGGCGACAGCGCCGAGAGTACGGACACCTCGATGTCGATCCGGTTCAGCTCTGCTGGCGCCAGCGGCGTGAATCGCGGGTCCTGAAATGCCGCCGCCTGCGCGTTGGCTCGCACGTCCTCGAGCAGCGTGCGGCGCGGCTCCAGGCTGCCGATACAGCCCCGCAGCCGGCCTTCCTGCTTCAGGGTCACGAACGAGGCGGCGGGAGAGTGCAGGAAATCCGCCTGCTCGTCGGCTTCCAGCCATAGGCCGAAACGCCTGGCGATGGCGGCACGGGCGATGCCGAGCAGGACCTGCCCTTTGTCAGACTGCGGCCGGCTCATAGAATGCAAAGGCGGCATAGCCTACCACCCGCGACTTGTCGCCTGCCGTGTCGCCGGAGTTGCGCAAATCCAGCAGATCGGGCTGCAGGCCGCGGCGGCCCGCGGCCGTAAGCAGACCGTTGATCGGAGTCGCGCCGCAGGCCTGATCGTGGGTGAGGTCGGGCTTGAGATTGAGGATCGTGCGGGCGGTGAACTCATCGATGGCGCAGGCGCGCGGGTAAGGCAGGTAGTGCGAAAGGTCCGAGCTCACGACGATCAAGGTTTGCCGATCACCCCAGAGCAGATCGATGACCTCTGCGACTTCGCGCGCGGAGGCATCTCCGACCGCAAACGGCGTCAGCGAGAATTCCCCGAACATCGACTGCAGAAACGGCAGCTGTACTTCGATCGCGTGTTCGCGCTCATGGACTTCGTCGCTGACGACCACCTGCGGCAGGCGGGCCGCCAGTTGCATCCCCTCCGGGTCGAGCGCCACCCTGCCGAGCGGCGTGAGGAAGGCATCCGCGGCGGGCAGTGCGAGCCCGCGCACCCATCTGCGGTGCGCCGGCCCGAACAGCACCACGCGCTTGACCGTGTCGCGTAGCGAGGCGACTGTCGCATACGCGCTCGCCGCGATCGGTCCCGAGTACACGTAGCCCGCATGCGGCGCGATCAAAACCTTTGGCACTCGCTGTTCGGCGGGAAATTGCGCGTCCGAGATCAGTCCCGACACCGTGACAGACAGTTCGTCTGCCTGGCCGGGATAGAAAAGGCCGGCGACCGCCGGCGGTCTGAGCTGATTCATTGTTCGATATTCCTTGGCCGCCGGAACGGGTCACCCCGAATCGGCAGGCACAGGACATATTCGAATTATAAGCAGCGCCTCGTCGCGCGGTGATTTCTCAGGAAAGTGAAAAAAACCTTTGACCCTACGGGGAAAACCGGTATATTGCTGACTGGTTAGTCATTAATGCCTTCATGACCCTTTCCAGATCCGACCGCCGCTGGGCCCGCCGCAAGGAAGCGCGTCCAGCGGAATTGACCGCAGCCGCGCTCGAGCTGTTCGTCGAGCGCGGTTATTCGGCGACGCGTCTGGACGATGTCGCGGCACGTGCCGGCGTCAGCAAGGGGACGCTGTATCTGTACTTTTCTAGCAAGGAAGAGCTTTTCAAGGCGGTGGTTCGGGAAGGGCTGCTGCCGGTGATCGAACGCGGCGAAAGGTTATCCGAGGAGCACACCGGCAGCGCGGGCGACCTCATTCGCCGGCTCATACGCAATTGGTGGGAATCGGTCGGTCGGACGCCGCTTGCGGGCATCGCCAAGCTGATGATTTCGGAGTCGGGTAATTTTCCCGAGATCGCCCAGTTCTACTATCAGGAAGTCCTGACGAGGGGGCATCGGCTGATGGACGCCGCAGTTCGGCGCGGCATGGAGTCGGGAGAGTTCCGTAGGCTCGACCCCGATTTCGCGGTACGTCTGCTGGTCGCGCCGCTGGTGATGCTTTCGATCTGGCGCTTTTCCTTCGATTTCTGTGACAGCAGGCGCCTCGATCCGCAGCAGTATCTCGACCACCATATCGACATTTTCCTCAACGGCCTTCGCGCCGAAGGCGGCAAGCCGGCGCGCGCCGGAAACGTCGTCAGCATCAACAGGAAAGGAAAAAACAAGTGAGAGGAGCGCTGTTGGTCGCGAGCGCGCTGCTGGTTGCGCCGGCCGCTCCTGCTGCCGACCTGATGGGTCTGTACCGCGAGGCGCAGGTGCAGGATGCGCAGTACGCGGGGGCGAAGGCGCAGTACATCGGCACCCAGGAGCGGCTGCCGCAGGGGCGGG
>Ga0070741_10013690_pt1 | contig 14238 bp, 14 predicted proteins | sample Coa_R1_4_FD_66440 | JGI IMG/M metagenome (GOLD analysis project Ga0070741, IMG submission 66440) | Surface soil microbial communities from Centralia Pennsylvania, which are recovering from an underground coalmine fire - Coalmine... | ecosystem: Environmental > Terrestrial > Soil > Unclassified ... | reverse complement strand
GGCCGCTTCGAAGTCAAGGCGCTGTTCCTCGAACCCGAGGTGGAACCGTCGCCGGCGCTCGCCGCCGAGATCGCGGGCGCGATCCAGCGCTGCGCGGACTGGCACCGCACGCCGCGCGTCACGATCCGGCGCAGCGATCCGGCATCGTTCGCGAAAACGTTGCGTGCGGCGCTCGGCAGCGGCTGAGCGGCCGCCGCCGAGCGCGCTCGCTCAGTGGCCAGCTTCTTCGTCGTGGCGATAGTTTTCGCTCAAGGTGCCCTTCTGCTTGGCGACTTCCATGAGCGTCGGATAGAACTGCACGAATGTGGTGTCGACGGCGCCGTGCTGCTTGTGACAGGAATAGCACTCGGCGCTGGTCGGGATCATCGTCGCCGGCTTGTCGTTGTTGAAGACGAAGAAGCCCCAGCCATCCTTGAAGCGCGACGTATCGTGCACGTGCGCTTCGACCGCCATCATGTCGTCGTCCTGGTATTTGCCTTTCTTGTTGATCGAACCCTGGCTCGTGGCGCCGCGGAATTCGACGAGCAGCATGGTCTTGTCGGGCCAGTGCCCGTCGCGCGTGAACGCGTGGTAGGCGTCGTGGTTGACGAATGCGTTGCCGAACATCGAGTGGCCTTCGCCGATGTTGTTGTAGCTCATGTCGATGCCGCTGGACAGGAAGATCCACTCGCGATAATCGGAGGGGAACAACAGTCTGCCGTCGGCATCGTAATGAGGAGTCTCGTCGGCAGCGGCTGCCGCCGCGGGAGCGGCTGCCGAGGCGGCGACGTCGACGAGAACGGCTGCGGGAATCGCCAGGCCGGCCAGGAGGATCGCCAAGAGGCGCGGGGATGTGGTCATGATCGTGAAGCTCCGAGGTTGGATCAAGAATGGCGTGCGGCCGTGGTGGCGAAACGCTCGCGATAGCCGCGCGGCGAAATGCCGTAGCGCAGGGCGAAGCGGCGGCGGAACACGTCCGCGCTGCCGAAGCCGAGCGACGCGGCGATGGCGTCGATGCTGTGCGACGTCGACAGCAAATGGTCCTGCGCCTGCTGCATGCGCAAGTTTTCGATGAATTCGGCCGGCGTGCACGCGAATTCGACGTTGAAGCGCCGGCTGAACTGCCGCGGACTCAGGCAGACGCGGTCCGCCAGCGCCTCCACCGACAAGTCTTCATGCAGGTTCGCCGAAGCCCAGGCGACGAGATCGGCGAAGCGGTTCGCCGCGCGCGTCTGGAAACGCAGCGGTTCGGAAAACTGCGCCTGTCCACCGGGCCGCTTGAGATAGACGATCATTTCGCGCGCGACGGCCAACGCGGCGCGCGGTCCGAGATCTTCTTCGATCAGCGCCAGCGCAAGATCGATGCCCGACGTCACGCCGCCGCAGCTGTAGTAGCGCCCCTGCCGCACGAACAGCGCCTGTTCCTCGACGACGAGTCTGGGATAGCGCGCGGCGACGTCCTTGGCATGACGCCAGTGCGTGGTGACGCGGAGTCCGTCGAGCAGCCCCGTGGGTGCGAGGCCGTAGATGCCGGTGCAGACCGTCGCGATGCGCCGCGCGCGCGGCGCGTGGGCGAGAAGCCATTTCGACCAGAACGCGTTGACCTGCGGCTCGCGCAAGCCGCGGCCGCCGGGCACGATCAAGGTGTCGAAGCTCGGTGCTCGGGCGACGCTGCAGCGCGGCAACACGCGCGCACCGACTTCCGTGGTGACCGCACGGGTGCTCGCCCCGACCAGCGCGACGTCGTACGGGCACTGCTCGGAACCGTCGAGCCGCGCGGTCGCGAAGGCTTCCAGCGGCCCGAACACGTCGATGCCGTTCACCCCGTCGAAGACAGGGATGCCGACGCGGAGTTTGCGCGGATGGGAGGCGGCTTTCTTCATGGGGGAAACTCGTCGGCGCCAAGCTTAGTTCCGGCTGGGCGCGTCTGTCGGACGCCGATCCGACTTTAACGGACATGGATCGCCCGTCAAATTTCGCCGCAATCGTGCAGGAATTTCAAGACGTCGTCGCCCCAGGCGCCCGCGTCGGCGAAGAAACCGGCATGACCTTGCGTGTGGTCGTTCGGGTCGCCGTGCGCGGGGAATACCTTGTGGCGATTGGCACCGCCCTTGGCGTCGATGCGCGGCCCCAGCGACTCGCTCGGCCCGAGGCTGTAGTCGTTCTGCGCCTGCAACAGGAAGATCGGCGCACGCGCCGCGTCCACGGCGTCGCCGAGCCGCTGCGCCCAGTGCGGATTCCCCCAGGATTCCGCGGCGGGCGACATGGCGACCACGCACTTCACGCCGAGGTGCTCGCGCGGATCGCGTTCCGCTGCGAGCAGCGCCTGAATGCCACCGTAGGAGGCGCCCGCGACGACGATGTGCTTGGCATCCGCGAACGGTTGGTGGGCGATCCATTGGTAGGCGGCGACGACGTCGTCGTCGGCATGTTCGTGCAGCTCCATGAGCGCGTGGAAGCCGGCCGGCGAGCGCTGCTCGCGGATGCGCTTCTGTTCGTCGCCGATCCAGGCTCCGGGGTTCGGACCGTGTCCCGAACGCAGCGGCGCGTAGAGCACGAAACCGCGCGGCACCCAGAATTTCGCCAGCAGCGCGCCCGGCATGGGATCGCGCTCTCCGCCGTGATTCCACATGTATACGGGAAACGGACCCTTGCCGGCGGGCTTGTACACGAACGCCATGAGCTCGACGCCGCGGCTCTGGTACTGGACGATGTCGCCCTTCGGACCGTCCGCGACGGCGGTTGCCGCCGGGGGCGCCGCCGGATGCGCACCGCCCGACGTGCGGAAGAACTCGACCGTGAGCTCGGCGGCTTGCGGCGGGTAGATGTGCCCGCCCGGATGCCAGACCGTCTTCACGTCCGCCTTGCCGTGGAACAGCGTGCAGCCGGCGCCGCAATTCTCGCCCGGGTCGGGCGCCGCGTCGGCGCGCTGCTCTTCGGCGATCGCGAAGCGGGCGATCGACGGCGTGACGAGCGGATCGGTCTCGCCCGCGATGTGCAGCACAGGCTTCGGCACGGGCAGCGTCATGCCGGCATGCAGGCCGCCGCCGACGACGGCGAAGCCTGCGAAATCGTTGCTGCGCTCGAGCCAGAGCAGCATCGAGAAGAATGCACCGTTCGAGAATCCGGTCGCGAAGACGTGCTGATCGTCGACGCGGTATTGCTTGCGCAGGCTCGCGAGCATCGCGTCGACGAACTTGAGATCGCGATCCGCCTGCTCGCCGGCGCGCGCCTGCCAGCCCGGCTTCGTGCCTTCGGCGTCGATGCGGCTCGGCGTCGGCAGACCTTGTGGGTAGACGACGATCGCCTGTGGCCAATGGCTTTGCAGCTCCGCCGCCTGCGCGAATCCGCGCATGTTGCCGCCGTGGCCGTGGAACGCGAAGACGAGCGGATGCTTCTCGTCCGCGCCTCCGGCCGCCGGCGAGAACACGAGCGCTTCGCGCTCGGTACTTCCGACATCGAAGGTCATGCGCTGCGGCACGCCAGCGGACACCGCCGGCGCGAACACTCCTATTGCCAACGCGAACACGAACGACCTCAGCGGACTCATGGTGCGGTTCCTTGCTGTCGGGACGGGTGCGGTGTGCCGCATGATCATAATCCAAGGTGTCTCCTGGTGGAGGCTCGCAAGAGCTCGCGCTCGTCATTTCCGCATAGGAGTTAATCCAGTTCCTGTTTTTTCTTGGAGCAAGAGCTTCCGCTCGTCCTTCGGCCGAGCGGGTAACTTCTTTCTTTGCTTGTGCAAAGAAAGAAGTCACCAAGAAAGAAAGCACACCCCGCGAGCGCGGTCTACGGGCATCCTGCCCTCCGACTCCGCGAGTCCGCTCCGGGGTTTGCTGACAGCACATCCCTGTGCTGGCAGCAAACTCGCGCGCGTCCTGCGCGCGATCGCTGCGCGACGCTTCCTCCGCGGCCTCGCCGCGCCCGAGGGGCCCCAAAGAGCAGCGCACATTCCATGTGCGCAGAAGCAAACGAATAGCAGAAGAGCTTCGCTCTTGCTTCTGCGCGCAGGAGCGCGCCGCTTCTTGGGGCCCCTCGAGCGCGGCGAGCGCACGGAGGACAAGCCCGCAGAGGCGGCGCGATGGATCGCGCCGACTCCGCTGTCGGCACACGGAAGTGCCGTCAGCAGAGCCCGTGGTGTGCTCGCGTACCCGCAGGGCAGGATGCCCGTAGACCGCGCACGCGGGGTGGCCTTTCTTTTGCGTACTTTTCTTTGGCCATGCAAAGAAAAGTACGACGCTCGCCCGAAGGGCGAGCGAAAGCTCTTGCTCCAAAAAGTATAAAAAGCAAACGGCGGACCGTCAGATGATCAACGGCTCCGGTTCCAGCCGCACCCCGAAACGGCTCTCGACCTCCGCCATGATGCGCTTGGCGAGCGCCCAGAGTTGCGCGCCCGTGGCATGGCCGTGGTTGACGAGCACCAGGGCGTGCTGGGCGGAAACACCGGCGTCGCCTTCGCGCAGGCCTTTGAAACCGCTCGCTTCGATGAACCAGGCGGCGGGCAGCTTCGCAGTGGCCGTGCCGGCCGGCCAGACCGGCAGCGACGGGTGTTCGCGTTTCAGCGCCTGCGCGTGTTCGGCGGGCAGCACAGGATTCTTGAAGAAGCTGCCGGCGTTGCCGATCAGCGCGGGATTCGGCAGCTTGCGCGTGCGCAGCCGCATGACGGCTTCGGCTACCGTGACCGGGGTCGGCGCGTCGACGCCCATCGCGGCGAGTTCCTCGCGCACGCCCGCATAGTCGAGGCGCAAGTCGCGGCGGCGCGGCAGCAGGAATTCCACGGCCGTGACGATGTAGCGGTTGGGCTCGCGCTTGAAGATCGAGTCGCGATACGCGAACGCGCAGGCGCTGCGGTCGATCGTGACGATGCCGGCGGCACGCCGGTCGTAGGCTTCGACGCTGCCGATGAACTCCGCGACTTCGACGCCGTAAGCACCGATGTTCTGGATCGGCGCGGCGCCGACCGTACCCGGGATCAGCGCGAGATTCTCGAGCCCTGCGTAGCCTTTCGCAAGCGACCAGCGCACGAAGTCGTCCCAATTCTCGCCGGCTTCGACGCGGATGCGGGCGCCGTCGTCGTTCTGCTCGCACACGCGGATGCCGGTTGCCGAGAGCGCGACGACGACGCCCGGCCAGTCGCGCGTCAGCAGCACGTTGCTGCCTTCGCCGAGCACGAGCACGCGGCCGTCGCGCAGTGCAGGCAGGCCGAACAGCAGCGGCAGCACGTCGCTGCGCGAGATGTCGACGAGCAGCTCCGCGCGCGCCAGTACGCGGAACGTGTTGCGTGCTTGCAGCGGCGCGTTTTCGAGGACCGTGTAGCCGGGCTCGCAGGAGACGCCGGTGATGAAGCCGCTCATCGCGCGCGTGCTCGGTGTGCGCGGATCGCGTCGACGCACTCGCGGACGAGCGCGGGGCCGCGGTACACCATGCCGCTGTAGATCTGCACGAGCGTCGCACCCGCGGCGATCTTCGCGGCAGCGTCGGCGCCCGCGAGGATGCCGCCGACGCCGACGAGCGGCACGCGGCCTTGCAGGCGCGTGGCCATGGCATGCAGGACCGCCGTCGATTTGTCGAACAGCGGCGCGCCCGAGAGGCCGCCGGCTTCTTCGGCGTGCGGCGCGCCGGCCACGGCGCTGCGGTCGATCGTGGTGTTCGTGCAGATCGCGCCGTCGACGCCCGAGGCGAGCAGCACCGCGGCGACGCCGTCGAGTTCGGCGGGTGCGAGATCGGGCGCGAGCTTGACGAGCATCGGCGTGCGCTTGCCGTGCCGGGACGCCAGGCGCTCCTGCGCTTCGCGCAGCGTGCCGAGCAGGCGCTTGAGCGCTTCTTCTTCCTGCAGGTCGCGCAGGCCTTGCGTGTTCGGCGAGGAGATGTTCACGGTCACGTAGCTCGCGCGCGCATAGACGCGCTCGAGGCAGTGCAGGTAATCGTCGACCGCGCGTTCGTTCGGCGTGTCCTTGTTCTTGCCGATATTGATGCCGAGCACGCCCGTGTAGCGTGCGCGCTCGGCGTTGCGCACGAGCGCGTCGACGCCTTGGTTGTTGAAGCCGAGCCGGTTGATGATTGCGCGCCGCTCGGGCAGGCGCCACATGCGCGGCTTGGGGTTGCCGGGCTGCGCGCGCGGCGTCGTCGTGCCGACCTCGATGAAGCCGAAACCGAGCGCCGCGAGCGCGTCGATGTGCGCACCGTTCTTGTCGAGCCCGGCGGCGAGCCCGACGGGATTCGGGAACTCGATGCCGAACGCCCGCGTCGGCAAGGGCTCGGGCTTGAGCGCGAGCAACGGGTTCATGCCCGTGCGGTACGCCGTCTCCATCGCGACGAGCGCGAGTTCGTGGGCGCGCTCGGCATCGAGGCAGAACAGCAGGGGGCGGGCGAAAGTATACAAGTTGCGCCGGCTCACTTCTTCGGCAATTGGCGGGCGCTCGCGCGCTTGCTGGCGATCTCGACCATGGTCTCGATGCGGATCATGCGCCGGTCGAGATCTTCGGCGAGCGTGGCGAGCTTGTCGACGCTCTTGGCGAGGCGGTCGATGTCGCCGCGCATCTGCAGCACTTCCTTGAGCGCGGCGAGCGCGTCGGCAACCGCGCCCATCAGCGTTTCGCTCGGCGCGCCGCGATGGTGGACAGCGCACGGTCCACGGACGCGGTGGCCTCGCGCAGACGGCGGCGCATGGCCGGCACCGAATCGCGCAGCTCCGCCGTGAGCGCGCTCAACTGCTGGGTTTCGCCGATCGAGCTCACGTCGTAGACGTTGACCGCCTCGCGCACGAGGCCGCTCACGCTGAGCCCGTGCCGGTCGGCGAGCTGCTTGAAGCGGCGCTTGTCGGCCGGGCTCACGAGCAACGTGACGCGTTGGGTTTTCATGGCGGGGCCGCGGAGGTCAGTCGAACATGCACATGATCATACCATGTGCATGTCGTGGCGCCCGGGTTCAACCGTGCCAGTGCGCGAAAAACGCCAGGCCGCCCAGGAAGCCGAACACGAGCAGGATCGCCAGCGCGAACAGCGCGAGATGCAGATAGCCGAGGATGAGCCCGATGAGCGCCATGCCGTCGCCTTCGATCATGCCGGGGGGCGCACGGCGGATCTCCGCGCGCGCGACGTGGCCGCAGATCACGGCCACGAGTGCGCCGATGAACGGGATGGCCACCCAGCAGACGATGCCGAAGACGAGGCTGACGATGGCGGTGGTGCTGGTCGTGCGGACGGGCATGTTCATGGCGGCAACTCGTGTCGGAGACGTGATCCTAGAACTCGAACTTGATGCCCTGCGCAAGCGGCAGCGCATCGGAGTAGTTGATCGTGTTCGTCTGGCGGCGCATGTAGGCCTTCCAGGCGTCGGAGCCCGACTCGCGGCCGCCGCCGGTTTCCTTCTCGCCGCCGAACGCACCGCCGATCTCGGCGCCGCTCGTGCCGATGTTGACGTTCGCGATGCCGCAATCGGAACCCGCGCTCGACAGGAATGCCTCGGCCGCTTTCACGTTCAGGGTGAAGATGGACGAGGACAAGCCCTGCGGCACGCCGTTGTGCATCGCGATGGCCTCGTCGAGCGTCTTGAACGGCATCACGTAGAGGATCGGCGCGAAGGTTTCGGTCTGCACCACCTCGTCGGAATTCTTCAAGCCCGCGATGATGGTCGGCAGCACGAAGTTGCCGGGACGATCGGTGAGCGCGGCGCCGCCCGTGAGCACCTTGCCGCCGGCGGCCTTGGCTTTCTCGATCGCGCCGAGATACCGCTGCACGGCGTCGGGGCTGTTGAGCGGACCCATGAGCGTGGTCGCGAGCGTGGGATCGCCGATCTTCTTCTCGACCTGCTTGTACGCCTTGACGAGCTTGCCGACGACGTCGTCGAAGATGGACGCGTGCACGATGAGCCGGCGCGTCGTCGTGCAGCGCTGGCCGGCCGTGCCGACCGCGCCGAACACGATCGCGGGAATCGCCAGTTTCAAATCGGCGCTTTCGTCGACGATGATCGCGTTGTTGCCGCCGAGTTCGAGCAGGCTGCGACCCATGCGCGCGGCGACGCGCTCGCCGACCTTGCGCCCGACCGCCGTGGAACCCGTGAAGCTCACGAGCGGGATGCGGTGATCGTCGACGAATTTCTGCGCGAGCGCGGTGCCCGCATCGTTGAACAGGAAGAAGAGATCGGGGAAGCCGCCTTCCTTGAGCGCGGCGTTGCAGATCTTCATCGCCGCGATCGCCGAGAGCGGCGTCTTCGGCGACGGTTTCCAGATCGAGATGTCGCCGCACACCGCGGCCACGAACGCATTCCAGGCCCACACCGCGACCGGGAAGTTGAACGCGCTGATGATGCCGACGATCCCGAGCGGATGCCACTGCTCGTACATGCGGTGGCCGGGGCGTTCGGAATGCATCGACAGGCCGTACAGCATGCGGCTCTGGCCGACGGCGAAATCGGCGATGTCGATCATCTCCTGCACTTCGCCGTCGCCTTCGGGCTTGATCTTGCCCATTTCGAGCGCCACGAGACTGCCGAGCGCGTCCTTGTGCTTGCGCAGCGCCTCGCCGCACAGCCGCACGGCTTCGCCGCGCTTGGGCGCCGGTGTCGTACGCCAGGTGTTCAACGCGGCCTGCGCGCGGTCGAGGATCGTGTCGTAGTCGGCGGCCGAGCTCGCGTGCACGCGGCCGATGACCTCGTGCGTGCTCGGATTGACGACCTCGATCGTGCCGGCGTCGGCCGTCTTCGACCATTCACCGTTGCCGAGATAGGTGCCGGATTCGGTCCCGGCGAGGCCGAGGGCCTTCAGGATTGCAGCGGACATGGGTACTCCAGGTGCGGAAATCGGGGCGCGGCGGCGCCGAAAGGGGCGCAATTGTAGCAGCGCGGGGCGGCGAGTTCAGCGCGCGACGGCCGACCGCTTCCAAATCATCGCTTGCGCATGGATGAAAGTCGCAATTGACAGTCCGAAGCGCTCTGGCATGCTGCGCCGGCGCTCTCCGAGCGCGCGTCTGCACACATCCACCCATCCCCAGCTTCGTGGAGGCAGAAATGAACTTTCGCTTGTTTTCCTCGGTGATTCTCGGTGCCGGTCTGCTGTTGTCGGCGAGCGCGTTCGCCGCCGACGCGCCGCCGGCCGGCGCGACCGCACAATGCAAGGACGGCACGTACTACACCGGCACCTCGCACAAAGGTGCATGCAGTGGGCACCAGGGCGTCAAGACCTGGCTCGATGCCGACAAAGGCGGCGCGGCCGCCGCAGCGCCGGCAGCCGCGGCGGCGCCTGCACCGGCAGCTCCTGCGGCGGCGCCGGCCAAGCCAGCGGCGGCGGCACCCGCCGCGTCGGCTGCATCGACAGCGCAGAAGCCGGGCGGCGGTCCGGGCATGGTTTGGGTCAATTCGAGCTCCAAGGTCTACCACTGCCAGGGCGACGAGTGGTACGGCAAGACCAAGGAGGGTTCCTACATGACGGAGGCCGCGGCCAAGGCTGCCGGCAACCGTCCCGCACGCGGCAAGGAGTGCGGCGGCAAGTAAGCGTTTACATGAGCGCCTGCGGGGCGCAGGCGCTCATGCTTGCCGCGGCGCGCCGAACGCCGCCGTGCTGCACAGCAAGGTGACATAGCGAACCGACCTGCGCATGCTGCGCGCGGCATTGTCGCGCCGACGGCACGGAATGCATGGGCTTTCTCGTGAGAGAACAGCTTCGAGAAGGAGCCGGCCGCTCGCTCCGCGGCGCCGGAACGGCAGTGCCGAAAAATATACCCGCTCGCGCGGGAATCTTTTCGGAAGCGCACGCTTCCTTTTCTGGGAGGTCCTGAAGATGAACAGATCGCACTTGGCCGTGGCAATTCTCGCAAGCCTTTGCGCTACCGCGACGCTCGCTGCGGAACGCAATCAGACCCGCTTCATCCTGCAGCATACCGATGGCAGTCAGCTCATGACCGGCGATACGCTGGTCGCCGACGGCGAGGGCAAGGCCGCGCTGTACCGCGGCAACAATCTCGTCGCCGTGCTGCACGATCCCGAAGACATCGCCGGCGAAGCTCCGGGCAACGACGCGCTCTACATCACCGATGCTGAAGGCAATCGCGTGGGGGATCTCGCCTCGTTCAAGGGCGATCTGTTCCTCTCGCACGAAGCGCCGCAGATCGTGTATCTCAAGCGCGACCTCGTGGCGGCGCGCGCAAGCGCGGATCTCGCGAAGGACAAACCGAGCACGCAGGCGAGCAGTAGCGTGCTCATGACCCTGCACGGCGGCAACGTGCTCGTCGCGAACAAGACGAAGGCGATCTTCTGGGGCTCGTGGAGCAACCCGGGCGACATCATCAGCGGCATCGACTCGTTTTTCAGCGGCTGGGGCAGCAGCGGCATGGCCGGCGATTCGACCGAGTATTACGGCACGACGGACGGCCACGTGACATCGAGCTCGACGTATCTCGGCCATACGATCGATTCGAGCACGCCGCCCAAGCGCGCGCTGTCGACCTCGGGTGCGGTCAGCGAAGCGTGCAAGATCACGGGCAACAATCCCGATCCGAACGCGGTGTATTTCATCTATACCTCGACGGGCGCGGGCCACGTGAACTATTGCGCATGGCACAGCTGGGGCAGCTGCTCCAACGGTGCGCCGATCCAGGTGGCCTACATGCCGAACATCACCGGCATCGCCGGCTGCGACCCGCAGAGCGACGTCACGAGCGAATCGGAAGGCCTCGCGGCGCTCGCGAACGTCACCTCGCACGAGCTCTCGGAAGCCACCACCGACCCGCGCGGCGACGGCTGGTTCGATGCGAGCAACGCCGAGAACGGCGACAAGTGCGCGTGGTCGTTCCATAACGACGTGAGCCTCTCCAACGGCAGCCGTTGGAAGCTCCAGATGGAATGGTCGAATGCCGCGTACAGCGCCGGTACCGGTTACGCCAATTCGAGCGGTCAAAAGGGCTGCTTGCAATGACTGCGTGATTGCATCGGATGCCTCGGCGATTGCCGGGGCATCCGACTGCTTGCGGCTCCTGCGGCGAGCCTTCAGCCCGCCCGAAAACACGAAGCGCTACTTCCTGCTCGAATGCGCCGAGATCTTCGCCATGAGCGGCAAAGTATATTTTTTCGCCGTCGAGAACGTGTATTCTTGCAGTCCGGCGATGTGACTTCGAATCGTCACGGCATCGTCGTATGTTCGAAACCGTCGGCCGCAGGAGAAGCGCGATGCATACCACGCAACGTCACAAGAAGATGCACAAGGCCTACGCTCCGCGCGTGGCGAGCCCGCACCGGGGGCATCGTCCCGAGTGGCTGATCGGCCAGGAGATGATGGACCACGCGGTGAAATCGATCCGGTCGCGCGCGCACCTCGAGCGCGAGTACGACATCCCGTATCTCGCCGGCTACAGCCTGACCGGCCACACGATCTTCATCGACCGGCACATGCCGAAGAGCTTCGTCTATCGCAGCCGCAAAGTGTTGACCGATCGGTTCCTCATCGTGCACGAGGCGGTGGAGAAGGCGCTGATCCAACTGCTCGGCATGCACTATCTGCACGCCCATCAGATCGCGCTCCACGCCGAACAAGCCGCGGTGCGCGCCGAAGGCATCAAGTGGGAGGTCTACGACGCGTTCATGCAGGAGAACATCAAGGTGATCGGCGACGAGGAGCTGAGCCGCGTGCCCGCGAATCTCGATCTCACGCCGTACCGCGATTTCCATGACACCGATGTTCTCAAGAAGATGCGCGCCAATATGATCGAGTGCGCCGAGCGCGCGCCGAAGCACGAGGTGTATATCGCGGGCCTCGAACGGTAATCGATTCGCGTGTGCGCGAGTCGGCAGTTGCTGGCCCGATCTTTGCGAGAATGCCCCAGCCGGCGAACAGAGGGTGGCGACGCTCGGTCCCTCTGAGGGAAAACCCTGCAAATTGCGCTGCGCGCCGGCAGCAGTCCTTGCAATTTGCACCCCTCGCGTCGCTGAAGCTTGCTCCAGGCTGACGTACGCTCTGGTACGTCCCTTGCGTTAAGGAAGCCAGAGCCTATGACGTCCGACGCCGGTCATGTAGGGAATCGGCACCTTCCACGCGGGGTGATGAGTAATGCTGGGTCTTGTATTCACGTTCGAGGACGACCCCGAACAACCGCCGGCCGTGCATCCGCACTCGCCGGCCAAGCGCATGCGCGACGCCGTGTCGCTCGCGGTTAATTTCGTCCAAGGCATTTCGTTCGAAGAACTCACGGACGACGCCAACACGAAACCTAAAATAGCGGTGATCTTCGACGACGTGGATCTCCTCGATGCGTTCACCGCGCGCCTGACGCTCGCGCTGCGCACGTCGAACATGCGCGTCGAGAGCGTGCGAGCGATCAGCAACAAGGAATCGTCCGAAGAAGACGTCGCCGTTTAGGCCGCGCGCGGCAGGAAGAAGTAGAAAGTCGTGCCGTCGTCGACGCTGGACACGACACCGATCTTCCCGCCGTGCCGCTCCACGAGTTCCTTCGCGATGTAGAGCCCGAGTCCCAGATGATCCCGCTTGCCGGGCTCGTGCTGGCCGAGACGCACGAGCGGCTTGAAAATCGCATTCGTCGCGTGCGCCGGAATCGGTTCGCCGAAATTGTGCACCGAGACGTTCACGCCGTTCGCATCGCCGTTCACCATGACCGACACGCACCGATCCTCGGCGCCGTGCTCGATCGCGTTGCGCAATAGATTGGACAGCACTTGCTCGATGCGCGCGCGATCCCAGCAGCCATGGGTGTCGCCCGCGCTCTGCAGATGCACGCGGTTCGCGTATTCGGTGGCGCTCACTTCGGCGATGATGCGATGGCAGACCTCAATCATGTCGACGATCTGCCGCTCGATGGGTATTTCGCCGCCGAGCGTCGGCGTCAGGAAGGTCAGGAAATCTTCGATCAATTCGCGCATCCGGCCGGCGGCGACGATGATCCTATCCGTGAGACTCGCCACATCGGCCCGGTCCTGCACTTTGCTTTTCATCACCTCGCCCGTGAAGAGAATGGCTTGCAGCGGTCCGCGAAGATCGTGCGCGAGCATCGCCAGCAGGGTGTTCCGCAACCGGTCGAGCTCCATCGTGTAGGCGGCCAAGGTTTCGGAAACGGCCTGATCGACCGCTTCGTCGAAACGCACGATGTCGGCCGCCCGGAATTCGTCGCTCGGTTCGTGCTGCTGGAAGAGCCGGATGACCACGGCGCGCAGCGCACGGAATTCGGCGACGACCTGCTTGATCTCGAGTCCGGATTCGAGCCGCTCGACGCCGTGCCCCCACGCCGCCGACGGGCGCGCGGCGGTCGCGTCGATGCGGCCGCGGGATTTCTCGAAAGCTTCCACCGGCGTTTCGGGCTTCTCCATGTCGTCGGCGATTTCCGTGAGCATGGCAATGATGGAATCTTGGAGCGTCGCCGGATCGGTCGACGGACTGAATGGACGCAAGGTGCTGGCAAAATCGACCCACTCGGCCACGATCTGGCGCACGTGCGAGCGAATGAAGGCCGCCAAGCGCATTCCTTGCGTTCCTCGAGAATCCACAGAGCATCGCCCGGTGTGCCGCGCATCCCTGCACTGCGCGACCGAAGGGGTTCTCGCCGGAGTCGTACACGAGCAATTTTCGTGCGCACGCTCGAAATCGCCAACGGCTCGCCGAAAGCGGCGGGCGAGCCGTCCTCCGCCGCGCCAAGCCTGCTGGCGCACGGGTTTGTTGCGGTGCCGTGACCGGCAAGCTCACCCATTTTGCAAGGTGCTGCCGAGCGCGGGCTTGCAAGTTGAAATCTCCGTGTGCCGTTGTTTCTCGATCGAGCAGGTTGCCGTGCTGATCCGAGGTGGCACAGCGCTTGCGGTGTTTGGGCCGATGGTTGAGAAACGGCATGAGCGGACGCGATCGATCGAAGGAGCGTGACGATAGGGAAACGCAAGTCGTCCCTCGCGAAGGCCGGCATCGGAAGGCCGGTGAACCGCGCATGCCGAAACGCGCAAACGAGCTCAACGAGCAGCAACGGCCAGGGTTTGGCGTCGGCGGCAGCAGCAAAGAAGAACTGGACCGCTAAGATCACAGGTCATGGATGACCAATTCGGGCTCCGCAAACGGAGCCCATTAGTTTTTCATCGACGGGCGGCAGATTCCGCCACGATCAGGAACTCGTTCGACGAACCCGTCGCTCGACGGGCCGATCGCGGCTCCTCCGAAATCGATACGCCGCAGCAGATTGAGCGAATCGCTGATCGCCCTTCTCGAGTCTTCGAGACAAAAATCGCGTCTCGATTGCAAACTCGCGAGCGTATCCAGGATTTGAGAAGCCTCGGCGA
>Ga0070741_10013689_pt1 | contig 14240 bp, 11 predicted proteins | sample Coa_R1_4_FD_66440 | JGI IMG/M metagenome (GOLD analysis project Ga0070741, IMG submission 66440) | Surface soil microbial communities from Centralia Pennsylvania, which are recovering from an underground coalmine fire - Coalmine... | ecosystem: Environmental > Terrestrial > Soil > Unclassified ... | reverse complement strand
GACACGACTATAGTCCGCGCGTGCAACGACACAGTGAGCTTGAACCGCTCGCGCAAGTCATCCGCACCTTTCGAAAGGCCGCCGGATTTACGCAGGAGAACTTTGCCTACGAAGCGCAACTCGACCGGGGGTTCGTGGGTGCCGTCGAGCGCGCGGAACGGAATGTGGGCTTTAGGAAAATTCGCGAGTTACTCGTGGGCCTCGGCATCGACTGGCGGGACTTTGGAGCGGCCTTACAAGAGGTCGATCGACTGCCGAGGACTGGCACGGACCGGCCCCGATCACCACAGAACGTCAGCAGAGACTAAGCGAAGTCAGGTGACGACCTATTGCGGTAGTGGCTGCGACCACGGCCAGAATTCAACAGAGCCGCGCAGCACACGCGCCACGCGCGGCCGCTGCGAGAGGGAGGCCTACCAAATCTTCGGGCTAGTTAGTCCGTGGCTGAAGATGCGCCAACGCACCTATCGTCCCAACGATGGAGCGACACGACGACCTAGCCATGTTTGCCGCAGTTATACGAACGTTTCGGCGCGCTGCTGGATATACACAGGAAGGGTTTGCGCACGTGTCGCGGCTGGATCGGGGGTTCGTCGGCGCCGTGGAACGGGGCGAGCGAAACGTCGGATTTCGCAAGATTCGCCAACTGTTGGTGGGTCTCGGCATCGACTGGCGTGATTTCGGCAACGCGCTCCAGGAAGTGGATCCGCTTCCGCATCGAGGCCCAGAACATCGTTCGCGTTCGAGCGCATGAGACGCGAAGACAGCTTGCAGTCGATCGCGCAACGACTCGCTGCTCAACGTCCGCTGAGCAGACGTAACGCACCGGGCCGCGGCGTCGCACAACTCCCTCGAACGTGGTGGGCCTCAGTTTTCGCGCCGTTCGCGAGCACACGGGTATATCGCAAGAGCGGCTTGCCTTAAAAGCTGGCGTCGATCGTGAACTCGCAGCTCGGGAATCTGCGGCGCGCGCTGCCGGTCCTCGCACTCGTAAGCCGGCGTCACAATGATGGAGGACGCCGACAATCGATCGGTCCGCAAGCTGGATGCGCCACTGTTCGAGCGGTATCACGCTCAGCACCTCGATCCAACGGCGCTGGTTTCGATCGTCATTCGATGCGAGTGGACCATCTCGACGACGTCGCAGCCCAGGTGGTGTCATTCGGTGGCATCGTACGTCACGAGATACTTGCGTTCGGTATGTGGGCCGTTACGGTAACGCTAGCCTCGATCGGAGCCCTCGCGCGGGACCCTCGGGTGCAGGCGCTCGAGCTGGAGCAAGAGTTTTTCAGTAGGGCATGGCAATCGGCGCGGTGGAGGATCGGTCGGCCACAGGCACTCAGCTCCGTTTTGGCTGACTGACTATAGGCCGGCATCCGAGCTGAATCCAAAAACTTTGGGGCCGATTTTCAACTTCGGGAGATGGTGGATCGGGACGCGAATGGACCTCCCAGTTAATACCGACCCGTCCGTTGCGGCTATCCCGCCCGCCGCCCGCTCATATTGCTTTGAGTGTCGTCCCCGTCACGACTTGAACAGGCCTGACGAAGATCGCTCCCTCGGGTGAGTCGGTCCGTGGCCCGGCTGGCTAGGCGTCACTATGGTCTGCCGTTCGAGTGTGATCGTCGCTGTCCGCGGGTGTCCGGACAGCCGGTGATGGTCAGACGGTGCGAGAGGCGGGTGTGTTTTGAACAGAGCGATTGCGTCCGCGGTCGACGCGCTCCTCATGAGCTTTGCCGACGTCGCCCAGGTCCTCGGCGTGTCGAAGAGCAGCGTCTGGTCATACTACCATCAGGAGCGGGCTCCCTCAGGCCAGATGATTGCGCGTCTCGGTACGCTCCTCCGAGACCGTGCCGCTCGATTGCGAGATGCCGCGCGCGAGATCGGTGCGGAAACCGCAGTGGGTCAGTGGCGATCGGCGTCGGCGACGGCAATCGCGGCGCCCGCTGAATGGAAACCTCCAGGCGTTGAGCCGCTGACATCGGCCTCTTGTTCAACCTACGTCTTTGCTCGAGCGCTCTGGACGGTAGTCCTGAGCCAAGTCGATTTTCTTCGACACATCGAATGGCATCGCCTCACGCTCTGGCGGCTCCGAACCGGGCGGGCGATGCCCTCGCGCTCCCAATTTGTCGCGCTGGAAGTGGCACTGCTGGCGCGTGCAGAGATGTTCGTGGGTATTGCGAAGGAAATAAGCGACATACGAGCGGACGCTGTTGAACCGCTGCCCTCGCGGGAGCCAACGGCCCGAGTGCGTGAGCTCATCCTTCGTGCCATGGTCGTCCAGCGGCAGCCGCAACTGCCCGAGCCGTTAGGGTACACCACGCGCGAACTCTCTCAACGCACCGGTTTAAGTCGGCCGACCGTCAATCGCGCCATCGCCTGGCTGCGTATCCAACCGAATCCCGAGATCGAACAGGCATCAGACCATCGAGTCGCGCATGACGCGCACGATCGAACCGCGGTTTGGAGACTCACGGCGAAGAGCCGGGCTCACTGGTCGCCTGTCGTTCATGCGGGAGCGTCCATGCAGGGCCTGACCGTGGATCGTTTTCCCATTGGAGCGCCTCCGAAGCTGACTTCTGATCAACGCGATGCCGTGCGCGCGGCTCGGAACGCTGGAGTGCCACGAGACGTCGTCGCTCGCGATTACAGCATCTCGCCCGACACTGTCTCCCGATATTGCAAGGGCCTCTGTACCGACTCACGCGGCCGCCGTGTGGGAACCGAAGCGCGCGCCGCCGCCACGGCAAGAATAGACGCTGGCGCCCACGTGGCCAACGTCGCCAGCGTCCTCGGCGTCCAAGTACGCAGCGTCGAGCGGTGGTACGATGGACGTACCGTACCGATGCAGGATCGCGTCTCTGCCATCGCGGAAATTCGCTCCGGCGAACCGGTCGCCATCCTCGCACAACGGCTTGGGGTGTTAGGACGGGCCATCTCGCGTTGGGAGCGCTGTATTGAGCACGAACGCCGTGAGCGCAACGTCGCAATACGTCGCGTCGCAAGTGGAGAGCGGATGAATTCCGTCGCACGCGATCTTGGACGCGCCCGGAGAACCGTGGAGCGATGGTATGATGGTCGCAACCTTCCGGCAGCGGAGCGTACGCTAGCCGTCAGCCGCGTCGTGCATGGTGAGCCGATTGGGATTGTAGCAGCTGAGACCGGGGTCCCGGAACGCGCTATCCTGCGTTGGCACAACACCACACTGGGTCGCGACTTTCGAAACGAAACGGCTATGGCATGGCTGGCAGGCGGAGTGTCGCGGCATGTGGTGAGCCGCGAATTCCACCTCTCCCGCGCAACGGTGCGCCGACTACACGAAGCGGCAAAACGGACCAGCCCGTGTTTACACGATGCACAGGGCCATAGCGGCGGGATTCGGTCTCACGTTGAAGACACCATCCTTTCGGCGCCGACTGCCCGTGTGCTCGCGGACATTGCTGCAGCGCCGGAGGGCCGCCTTTTGAGTAACTGCGATCGGTTGGAGGAATGGCAGGCGGATGCTGTGCTCGATCTCTTGATGAACGGCTCTATCTATCGTTACGCCATCCGCGACGGGTACACGTCGCGATGGGTATTTGGGTTGATCGATCCCACCAGGACCTCGGACGGAGAAGTCGCGCATATCACCACTGGTCTCGTCGTTGAGGCGCTGGCGCGCTCCATTGCCTCGTCAATTCATTAATGATGCACAAACGCAGTGGTTGAAAGCACGCATGGGCGATGGCGATCGGCGCTCACATCTTAAGGCATGGCTGCGTCGCGGAAGCCGCCGGAAAGGGTTGTATCCACGAGAAGCCAGCTCTATGGCAACGCACTCGTCAAGCGATGGGGCATCGGTTGGCACCGGGTCAGTCGCATTCCGCGTACTGAGCTGCCGTACGAAGAGGAACAGGGGCAGCGAGCCATGCGTCGGAGTTACGCCCTGGCCGACATCAAAGCCTACGAATCGACGCGACCCGCTCTCCTCGAGACGCAACTCCCGCGAGATCCGGAGCGGAATGCCAAGATCCGCGCCATGCGCTTGACCACGCCACGACCGTCCTACGCGAAGATCGCCAAAACATTCGGCGTGGCTCCGTCCCTCGTCTATCAGATCCTCCGCGATTCCGGCGGCGACCCCGCCATCGAAACGCGACGAAAAGAGGAAGCGCAGTTTCGGTTGGATCAGGGACGACGCCAAGTCGAAGCGGCCAGGGCTCGACTCCTTGCTCAGTTGCTGCGCGAGAAGCGAACCGTACGAACGCGCGCGGCTCGAAAAGCGCGCCGCGCGAAGGCCGTCTGGGAACGCAACTTGGCGCACCTGCACGAATTCGCGCTGCACTGCAACGGCATACTGGAGGCACTGCGGGCTTGCGCGGCACGCGAAGGTGCAGTGCCGCCCAACGGACCCGAGTTCGAAGGGAAGGTCGGATATACGGTTCGCGCCGTACGACACGCCTTTGGATCATTGAATGGAGCCTTTCAAGCGGCTGGCCTACCGACACGACCATCGGGGGCTCGGCGGTCGCCGGAAGCAACGCTCCGCGCGATCGGACGTGCTGCTCGGCGGGAGGCGCGTGAAGCGGCAACACTTTCTTCTCACGCCGGAGAGGCATGAAAAGGGCCGACGACGCTTCCGATGCGCTTCAGTATTTTCTGACCGTGGACGGCGTGATGCGTCGCTTGCGGACGTACCGGGACACCGTGTTGTCCATTCCGTTCGCGCAGTTGCCGTACACGATTTCGGTGAATCCGAACAAGCGCACGCGGCACTATCTAGTTCGAGATCTCGAGACGTACGAACGCATCAAGGATGGGAGCTCGACTCCTGACAGAAACGCTGATGAGGGCGCTGCGCCCGCTCAACACCTCACGACGTCCGATCTTCAAGATCGCTGGCGCATGCGGCACTCTCGATTGCTGGACATTCCTTTTGACAAACTCCCTTACCGTCTGTCGCCGCCGGAGTATACGAACGGAAAACATAAGCAGACACGTTCATACCTTCTCGCCGATGTAGAAGCGTACCAGCGGAGGTCCGAGGCGGTTGGGCCCATGCCCACGGCCATGCCTGCCGCGAGTCGCGATCAAGAGCGCGAGACTCGCATCCGCGAGATGCGGGCGCAAGTGCCCACCCCTACGCTCAGGTCCATCGGCCAAGCCTTCGGCATCAGTTTGGAGCGTGTTCGTCAGATCATCGTCAGGTCAGGCGGTGACCCGGCCACTGAGCATCGCCATTCGGACCATGAAGCAACGCGCGTGGAGCGGAAGTTCCAGCGATTGGTACCTGAGCGGCTCATGGAGCGCGCGTTGGCGTGCGACCGGGTCATCACCGCTCTACGGGCGTGCGCAGCGCGACATACCTACGTGCCACCGGCGGCGCCACCCGATCGCTTCGAGAAGATCGTGGGATACAATGTGACGAACCTGCAATCTTTGTTCGGCTCATTCAACAAAGCGCTCGAAGCGGCCGGGTTACCAACTCGACCCGTCGGCAAGAAATGGCTCAAACGCCGAAAGGAGCTGTTAGCGCTGGCGCGCTGGGGCGAAGAGAGGCTTTAGGACGCGTTCGATGAATGTGTGATTCGACGCGTTCGTGGGCTACCTTACCACCACGCGGCTTTGCGAACTTCACGACTCGCAAGTGTTTGCACATCCGCGGGTTCTGGTGCCGATCTCGGGCGGCGGTCCGTTCCGACCTTCGGATTGCGCGCGCACGGCGGACGATCTCGAGCGGGCCATCGCCCGTTTCGAGGCGTGGAATCTCCCGGTCAAGGAAAAGGGGAGATTGAAGCGCGCCGTCGCACTCCTGCAGCGCGTTGGAGTCCGCGACCAGTTCAATGACGATCCGACAGAGCTTCAGCGCATCGCGAATGCGGTCGTGACGGCCGGTGACTTCTCCCGGATCGCCTATTACCTGGACGACCGGGATCTCGGTGTCGTGTTCAAAGAGGCTCGCCGGCGCCATGAAGGGAAGTTTGTCGGAGAACGATGATCAGGCGCCGTACAACCTGCAGTCCCAGTTCTGGTTCGGCACGCTCCTGGCTCGGGCGCGACTGCTCCTACGAGCGCCACACGTCGAGCGCGACCGATCGACGCTATTCGGGAACCTACGCGGACCGTGCGGCCATGCGCAGCGCGACGGGATGGCTGATCAATGATTTTGTCAACGCGATCGAGCTCCCGTCACCGAAGAGCGAAGGCACAGTCGCCGTGATGCGGCCCGACCGATGGCTGGCCATGAAATTTCTACAGCGGCTGGTGTGGCACTACGTGATGAGCAATCCGAGACTGACCACGCAACAACACGGACAGCGGCAGATTATCCGTACGCTCTTCGAGGTCTATCATAAGGCCGCACAAGAGCGCGACGCGCAACTGATTCCACCAGCCTTCCGAACCCAGCTGCGAGAGCTCGATGAAGGCGATACCACCGTGGAGAGTCTCGAGGCGCAGACGACCCGTCTCGCGGTCGACACGGTCGCGAGCCTCGGCGACCAGGAAGCGTCGCTTCTCTATCGCCGTCTCACCGGTGTTGCACCGGGGTCGGTCGCCGATTTGCTACCCATGTAAGGCCTCGCCGCTCGCCGGGCCCTAATCGGAGCGGAAGTTCGCCTCGAGCAATATGTGGCCAGCTGACCCTATGCGGGCACAGGTTCGCCCTCGGGAAACGGCGCGAAGAACACATCAACGTCGTCGGAGAGATCCCGCGAGAGTGCGTGTGTGTATTCAGGTGGCAGCACTTCGACCACCATGTACACGTCGGCGATGGTGCTAGGATCAGCGGGTGGTGGAATCGGCCCGTCGTAGTCGTCCCAGTCCGCAAGGTCCGCCTGCGTCCTGGCCTCCAACGTCGTTGCCGGCGGAATGGTCAGCATGCCCTCGTGCCAGTCGTACCGCGCCTTGCCAGTCCACTGCACCTGACGCCGCTTGTGCTGGCACACGCGTAGCGCATCTACCTGCAACGCGGAGACGGTTACCAACATGCCACCAAACGACAACCGCGTACCTGGCAGGAATTGGACGGTGAGCCGATGCCACCCCTCTTTCGAACCCGTCGATCGGGCGAGAAGAAATCCCGTCACCCAGTCTTTCACGTTCTGATCGAGATACGTGGTGGCATCGGGGTCGAACGGAATGGGCAGACTCTCCGGCGGCACCGTTGCAACTCTCCAGCGCAATTCGCTCCAGTACCACACCTTGGCGTAGTAGTGCCCGAGCACGGTGAATCCTGGTTCGGTATCGCTCTCCTTGAACAAGGAGTACGCGCCGATTCGATGGTGCTTCGTCAGTTCAAGCGCGCGTTTGGTGAAACCGCTGCGCGAAACCACGACGCCAAAATCGGCACGGACGCTCGCTCTCTTCTGGATAAAACCATCAATCTGCGGTAAGTCCACGGGGCGCTCGTGATCGCGACACTCGAATACACCGAGGATGTCGCGACCGCCGATCTTACCGCGAACGACGACATCGAATTGGCGAGGGATCCCAAGCTCGTCTTCCAGAAAGACGTTGTGCTCCACGGTGCTGTTGGGGTCCAAGAGCCGCTGAATTTCCGCTACAGCGGCTTCGAACTCGGAGCCCCGTCTGCTATCGCTCATATTCCTGCCTGGAAAGGCTGTGTCCACGCTGTCCATGCGCAAATTAGCCGGTTCAGGTTGCAGGCGGATGCGTTAGTACCGTGCGGACTCTCAACGACTCCATCGCATGAGCTGCGGCGGTCGGCTAGTGCCCGTGACGGCCAGGGAAGGCGCTCCAGCGACTCGTCGCGCTGTGCTTCGATTGAGAGCCATCGACCGAGCGGTGTCGGCGGCGATCTGAGCTCGCGCAACCACCGTCGGGTGGCACTGATCCGAGACCGAACCACAACTGGGAGTGGTGCCGCGCGCGCTCACCTTCCGACGGTCATTTCCCAGCCAGCTCGCGCGGTGTCGACAGGTCCGATTGAGGGGCGGCGACGGCGACCCGTGCCGAAGCCGTCTTACGGGTCTCAATGACGGATTGTTCGCAACCTGTCTTGGAGCTCGGCATAGCTCCCGACTTCTGAGACGACCACAGGCCTCCCCGTCCGTTGCGTGGTCAAGAGAATGGTGCGCGGGGAGAACGCCGCCGGATTGAACCGCAGCATTTCATGGCCATCCATGTACTCGTTATAACGGCTCTCGAACACGGCGAACCTGGTTTCTCCGGGAGCAATCGTCGCGCCCTTGTCCAAGACGAATCCCAAGCCGTCGCCGGCGAACTTGTAGCCAGTCGCCCTGACGTAGATGTCGGTGATGGTATCGGATCCCCTGTTCGTGATGCCGACGCTGGCAATGATGTACTCGCTGTAATCTCCGATTTGATCTATCCGGCTGCGAATGGGTGAAAGCGACACAAGGGAATCCATTCGCCTGGTGACGCTCAGGTTGTACGCCTCCACTCGGTTTCGTTCAAGGGACTGGATGAGCAGCAGTGTCTCGGTCAGCCGACCCAGGCCAACCACCGTCCAACCGTGGTTCCGTCGAACGAGCAGGGCACGAACCGTGAGCGTCGTGTCCAGTTCTCGGCTGCGCAGTCGCAGCGGGATAATCGCCGTATCAGCGTGATCATCGCGTTCGCCAAACCCCAGAAACATCACGGGTCGCGCGCTATCGCCATGTGCCTCGCTCGACATCGTGGCGAACAGCGGTCCAAGCTGATCCGGAATGTTGGACGGCGGCACCGTCCCCGCCGTATGATTTTCAAGGGTCGTGCGAAACGCCGAGGCGAGCTGGGCGGCGAGCGCCGGTTTCATTCGTTCGGCCAAGCTGACCCCAATAGCGGTACCGACCCTCCCAAACGCGTTGTCACCGTCCTGAGATTCATCGCGCAACGTGGCAGCGGTGGCCGCTTCGACCACGCTCCCAATCACCTGCTGCGAGGCCGCGTCAATGTCTAAGCGCCGCTCGACGGCGCTCACATCCTTCGCCCGGATGCCGCGCGCCAATTCCATCAGGGCGTGCTCCGGTGACCGCAGTTGTACGAACCCATATCCGGCCGCGATGAGGCAACAGAGGAGAACCGCAAACCCGACCAGTGCAGGCATTCTCCCGTTAGTCATGCTTGGAGACTCGTTGATGGTGGTGGGCCTCGGACCCGTCGTCGTGAAGCGGACATCGCACTCGTTCATTCGAGCGGAAGATTCGCGATCGTCGATTTGCTCGCATCTCGGCCGCGCCCGCGTGAATCGGCGGGCACGGCCAAGTCCCAGCCCTACTGGACTCGAATGATCCCGACCCGAAGGCCGCTCCCCGACGACAACGGGCCTTCCGAGCTATTCAACAACTGCAGCGATTGCGTGCTTCCGGACGACCCCACCTGGAGCAGGAAGTAAACCGACTCCGTGCCGGGGATCCCGGTCAGGATATAGGCAAAGGTGCCGGGTGCGGCCTGGTAGGTTTTAAGCGGCGCAACGACAGGAAACGTCCCGGGGTCCGCTGAGTAGAGACTCGAGTAGATATTCCGGAAGTCGAAGCTCGGGAGCGTCGCCCGCGCATCCGCGGGATGGAACGTTGTGGAATCCGTCAGGGTCGACTGATCATACGCCGTGGCCAAGCTCCACCAGACGAGCAGATCGCCCGCCGACGCGCTGGTAGTCCGGCTCACGTTCGCGACTCCAGTCGCACTATAGTCTTGGATCAGTTGCTTGATGTACGCGCCCTCGGCTGCCGCACCACTGCCGGGCGCATAGTTGTCGATCGACCAGCGCGCGAGCGACCATCCCGCGCCATATTTCCCTTCGACCGTGTTCGCGAGCGCCTCAGGCACTTGGACGGTCGCGCTGTCCAGGTCCCGAATGTAATCGTAGAGAAATGGGAAATGGCCGAACAGGAACGTGAACGGCGTGGTCGCCGTGTTGCATGGTGCGTTGAGGAACTCGCAGTAGACCGTCTGGGTGTAGCCCGCGTTGCCGCGCCAGGTGGCCTGGTTGTAGTTACGGCCCCAGATCTCAGAGGACACCTGGGCCAAACCTTCTTCGAGCCAACTTTCTTCGAAGTTGCCGCCACCGTTGAAGATGTGCTCGCCGAGCGACACGATGTGCTTGGATTCGTGCGCCAAGGTCGGACGCATCGCGCGCTCCCAGATATTCACGGGATATTCGGTCGCGCCCGGAACGGTCATGTAGACCGTTTCGGTGAAATTCGACTGCGGATTCTGTGACGGCGCGTAGAAATCGCACGGGTCGACGAATGCGACAATGAACGCGCCGCTGGGGAATCCCGGAATGTTGTTGAGCACCGGCGTGAAGACCACCGTCACCTTGCCCACGCTCGACAGCTGCGAGTCGAATTCCAAAGGATCGCCAATGTACGTCAACAGGTGTTTGGCGTACGTGAGCGTATCATATTCCTGACCGAGCGCGGTGTAGTACGCGGAGTCCGGTCGATACGCGGAAGGCCAATTAGTCAAGCTCGTGTCGGCCACAATCTGCACGTGTTGCCCCACGTACACGGTGCGGACGCCGATCGGCGTGACACTGGAGCACGACGAGGCCGTGAAGTTCGGCACATTGATGGCGTTCACTGCGCCCACGGTCGTACCAGCCAGCCCCGCTGCGCGATATCGCGGTGCATTCCCCGCGGCACGTAGCGCGGCGTACGTCCGCAGCGCAGGTCGCGGATCACCGAGTGCGCGAGCCTTGCGGACGCCGGCCTCGAGTTGCTTCTCGTGGAGGGCGTTGGCGGTTCGGGTCATGCGGAGCAACCGGGCGACCTCATCGCCCCCCGCGACGCTCCGTGCATCTGATGGACCGCGAACCGCGAGGCGGGGACGAGTCGGGGCTTTCGTGCGTTGTGCGGACACGTCGTGCGGACGCGGCACCACCCGCGAACCCGATGCCGTCGCGCCAGCGATGACGAAGTCCTCCTGGCTCGACGCCGCATCGGTGTTCACGATCGTGATCAGATACTGCGCATTCGGTTGCAACACGAGATTCGTGTTGAAGAACGGCGAGGTCGTGAAGACGGCGGCCTGACCAACCGCCAGAGATGTCGTGGTCGGACATGCCACCGAAAAGTTCACCGTGGCCGTGCGACCGCTCGTGAGCGACGCGTAGGACCCAGCGCCCGGTGCCGCACACGCCGTTGGCAAATTCGAAAGCGTGACGCTGCCTCCACCAGCGGGGACGCTGGCGAGCGAGTAGACGCCCGAGCTGTTGGTCGTGGTGACCAAGGGATTACCGCTCGTCGGTGTGATGGTCACGGTCGCCGCGGCAATGGGCGTGTTCGTAGTGACATCGGTGACGACGCCAGTCACGGTGCCGACGGGCGGCGGGCACGTCACGACAACATTGGCCGTGCCGGTCGCACCGCTTGAGGAGACCGTGTAGGCGGTCGACGCCGGCGGGGTGCATCCCGTCGGGATTCCCGATACGGTCACCGAGCCGCTGCCAACCGGGACATTCGAGATGGTATAGGTACCAGTCGCATTCGTTGCCACGGCCGCGAGTGCCGCGCTACCGCTCGGTGTCGCTTGAACCTGCACGCCCGCGAGGCCACCGCCGGCGCTGCTGGACACGGTGCCCGAGACGGATCCGGTTTGTGGACCTGTCTGCGTGGAAGTGCCACCGCACGCGATCATATACGTCGCGGCGAGCGCCCCACACAACGTCTTCAGTACACGAACACGAGCAGCAACGAACACAATGCCTCCGATCGAGAATTGCCCTGCGGCGGATGTCAGGCGGTTCGACCGGCGACCTCACGGTCTGCGCGAGTGACGCGCAAACATGCGACGCGGCAACGGACATTATGACGTCCCTCGGCGCCGGACGGGTGAAGCCACGGGCACGTTCGTTACACGACGGCCGCTTTGCCGCGAGGGTGCGCGCGCCCGTTTCGAATGGTCGACGAACGGATCAAGAGTGACTCGCGGCGGTTAAGATCGCGCGCCGACCGGTGTCATATGGTATCCGCCTAATCGCCCCACACACGCGACGTGCGGACGCGAGACGGCATCGCTCCAGGACATTGAGGCGATGATGCATCATCGCCTCGGTGCAGAGTTTGTCCCTCCTTTTCAGCCCTCGTTAGTCGCTGACGAGTCACGCCGCGTGAGCCACGCTCACGACGGGAAGGCACCAGTCGTCCGGAGCTAGCGATACTCCAGCGAGGGGTTTCGAATCCGATGTCACGAATGTGCCTGTTCTTGTCAGAAATCAGGCCGAACAGAGCTAGCCAGTGCGAGTTACCGAGCGTCCGGCCAATCGCATTTGTCGAGCTTCTGAATGGCGGCGCGCAGACCAGCCACTTCAAATGTGAGCGTCTCGGTCACGTCGCCAAGCAACGGATCGTACCGAATCCGGAGCTCCTTCGCGTTCAGCATGTCCTGAAACATCCCCTTCGAGAAAGCGGGCCCGAAGAAGTCTCCAAGATAAAAGATGCGATGCTCGACATCACTGAACTGCTCGAAGTGCGAGCGCGGCTTGGTATCGCTCTCGAATCGATACTGAATCTGAGTCAAGTCGTAGAGGTCAGGGTGGTTGTATGACACGGGAATGCCAGCCACGACCACCATGGCCCGATTGCCGATCGCGCGAAACTGACTGCCGCATGAGATCCAGAGTTCGGCGTAAATCGAATCGCCGGCCTGCGTGCGGGTCGCCTGCTCCGCTCGTAACGTGAGGCGCTGGTCCGACTTGTTCGCGAAGTCGTCCGTGTGATTGGCAAAGACCCATTTGCCGATCGAGGTGTCCGACAGATCCGAACCGGAAGACCGTTTGGAGGGACGCATGGATGATCGCGTCGTCGACGTTGAGTCGTCCAATCCTCCGGCGGTGCCGAAGGGATTCTGTCCCATGGCGTTGCTGGTGCAAAGACAGACATACGCCGCGACAGTCGCCAGTCGAATCGAAGCAGTCATGCGCGCGATAATGGCGATGACCGACGGTTCCGGCAAGAGAGACAGGGTGAGGACACGTGTCCGGTCACGACACGACGGAGCCGGGGCCACGCCTTGAGGCGGGAGGAATGGAACGAGAACCCCTCGTCGTTGACGGGCTGGCTGGGCTTCCTATCAACCTGTATAGTGTACCCGACCCGCCGTTTCCTCTCTCACTTCGCTCCATCCAGCCTGTGAAGTCGGAGCCCAGTCCAATGTCCCGACACGTCATCCGCGTCTGGGTGGCCAGCACGTGCCTCGCCGGCAGCGCCCTTTCGCAGGCCGCCTCGCCACCACGCAATCCGTCCGTCGACGAGCTGGCGCGCACCGTTGTGACGATCGAGACGGAGACCGACGGCGGCAGAATGTTTGGGTCGGGCGTCGTCGTTGACCCGTCAGGCGTGGTGGCGACGGCCGCCCACGTGATTAACGGCGCTCGAAGTGCTAAGGTACGAATCCCGTCGGGCGATGTGATGCCGGTCGAGGGAATGGTGAGCTACCAGCCGGAACTCGACCTCGCACTCGTACGCGTGGCCGGTTTCAACATGCCGACCGCGCGACTCGGGAATTCAGACAGCCTAGCCCTGGGCCAACACCTCTTGGGTATCACGGCTCCGGAGGGTCTCGAAGCCTCCGTGACGGATGGCCTCCTCAGTGCCAGACGGCAATATGAGTCGCACCAGCTGCTCCAGGTATCCGTTCCCGTTTCTCATGGGAGTAGTGGCGGCCCACTCTTCAATGACCGCGGTGAGGTCGTGGCGTTGGTGGTCCAAGGGCTTCGCGGCAATGGTGCGGAGAATCTGAACTTCGCATTACCGATCAACTACGTGAGAGCCCGGTTGACCATTGACGCGTCTCACGCACCGACGCCGCTGGCGACGTTCGTCTTTCGCGACCAAGCGCCTGGGGGCATGGCTGCCGCGTCAACGTCTGAAAGTGTGAATAACTCCCTCGGCCTCGATTTCAGCGCACTCGACGGCGCTCAGATCGCCGCCGAACGAAAGGGGGAGCGAGGCGGGCGTGTGGCGGAGACAGTGGCCTACTCCATGGCGAACGATCCCGCGGGACGGCCCGTCTTGGTCCGTCAGGCGATCAACCATGCACGCGTGAAGATCGGACTCGTGCGATCCCAAGCGCTCTACGACGACGCCATCCATTCCGAGGTGACCGTGGCGTCACCATATCAAATTTCCGAAAGCGCTCGGCGTACGGCGTTGAGTACGGCCGTGGCGTCATCCGAGTACACCCTGCATCTCGATGGGAGTGGATTCCGCATGGCCGCGACGGACGGCGGACAGCACTCAGGGCCGGCACAACCCGGGGTCTTAACTCCGAGTCTGCTCGTGGCCGCCATCGCC
>Ga0070741_10013688_pt1 | contig 14241 bp, 12 predicted proteins | sample Coa_R1_4_FD_66440 | JGI IMG/M metagenome (GOLD analysis project Ga0070741, IMG submission 66440) | Surface soil microbial communities from Centralia Pennsylvania, which are recovering from an underground coalmine fire - Coalmine... | ecosystem: Environmental > Terrestrial > Soil > Unclassified ... | reverse complement strand
GAGCTCGGCTGCTACCTCGTGTCGGACGGGTCGGGCCGGCCCTACCGGATGCACATCCGGGGCGCCTCCTTCTACAACCTCCAGATGCTGTCGACGATGGTCCAGGGCGGGCTGGTGGCCGACGGGATTGCCGTCATCTCGAGCATCGACCCGATCATGGGGGACGTCGACCGGTGAGCCCGATCCCCGGCGCCGAGGAGATCCTGGCCCGCTACCCGTCGAAGCGGTCGGCGCTCATGCCGCTGCTCTACGCCGTGCAGGACCGGGACGGCTGGGTCACCGAGGACGGGATGCACGAGGTGGCCGAACACACCGGCCTCAGCCCGGCCGAGGTGCTCTCCGTCTGTTCCTTCTACACGATGTTCAAGCGGGAGCCGGCGGGAAAGCTCATCGTCTCCGTGTGCACGTCGGTGTCCTGCCTGGTGAACGGCGGCCCCGAACTCCTCGACCACCTCCGGGTCCGCTACGCCGACGACCCCGACGTCACCGTCGAGGAGGTGGAGTGCCTGGCGGCGTCGGACGGCGCCCCGGTCATGCAGGTCAACTACGAGTTCCACGAGCGGATGACGCCCGAGTCGGCGGAGCGGATCGTGGAGGACTACAAGGCCGGGCGGCTCGTACCCCGCACCGTTTCCGGCACCAGCCGTGAGGGGACGCCGTGACCGCCACCGAGACGCGCCTCGTCACGAAGCGGCTCCGGGACCGGCCCCACGACTCCTGGACGCTGGCCGCGGCCAGGGAGACCGGGGGCTACGAGGCGCTGCGCAAGGCGCTCGGCATGGAGCCGCCGGCCATCGCCGAGGAGGTCAAGGTGTCGGGGCTGCGGGGCCGGGGCGGCGCCGGGTTCCCGACCGCCACGAAGTGGTCGTTCCTGCCCGCCGGCGTCGAGCCCCGCTACCTGGTGGTCAACTGCGACGAGGCCGAGCCGTCGACCTTCAAGGACCGGATGCTGGTGGAGCGCGACCCCCACCAGCTGGTGGAGGGCATCGCCATCGCCAGCTTCGCCCTCGGCGTCCACCACGCCTTCGTCTACGTCCGGGGCGAGTTCGCCCTCGGCGCCGAACGGCTGGCCCGGGCGGTGGCCGAGGCCCGGGCCGAGGGTCTCGTCGGGCCCGACATGTGCGGGTCGGGCTTCGACCTCGAGATCATCGTCCACCGGGGGGCCGGCGCCTACATCTGCGGTGAGGAGACCGCGCTGCTCAACAGCCTCGAGGGCGAGCGCGGCATGCCCCGCATCCGCCCGCCGTTCCCCGCCATCGCCGGCCTCTACGCCAAGCCCACGGTGGTCAACAACGTGGAGACGATCTCCACGCTGCCGGCCATCATCAGGATGGGCGGTGAGGCCTACGGTGCCCTCGGCGTCGAGCGCTCCCGGGGGAGCCGGATCTTCTCCCTGTCGGGCAACGTCAACCGGCCGGGCAACTACGAGCTGGAGCTCGGCCTCACCTTCCGGCAGCTGATCGACGACTTCGGCGGCGGCTTGCGGGGCCCGGGGCCGGTCAAGTTCCTCATCCCGGGCGGGGCGTCGTCGCAGTGGCTGACCGACGAGCACCTCGACGTCCCCCTCGACATGGACCTGGTCACCCAGAAGTACGGGGTCATGCTCGGGTCCGGCGCGGTGATGGTCTACAACCAGGACGCCTGCCCCGTCCGGGTGGCACTGCGGCTGGCCCACTTCTTCGCCCACGAGAGCTGCGGGAAGTGCACGCCCTGCCGGGAAGGCACGGTGTGGATGCGCAAGGTCCTCTACCGGATCGAGCACGGCGAGGGCCGCGACACCGACCTCGAGCTGCTGCTCGACGTCGGCGACAACATCTCGCCGGGGCTCAACGCCCCCTTCTCCCAGACCACGATCTGCCCGCTCGGCCCGTCGGCCGTGTCCTGCATCGTCAGCCTCAACAAGTACTTCCGCGACGAGGTCCTCGCCCACGTGAAGGAGGGCAAGTGCCAGGCCGCGTGAAGGTGACGATCGACGGCGTCGAGATGGAGGCCGACGCCGGCGAGCTCGTCATCAAGGTGGCCCAGGACCACGGCATCTACATCCCCCGGTTCTGCTGGCACGAACGGATGAAGCCCGTCGGCATGTGCCGGCAGTGCCTGGTCGAGATCGAGGGCCAGCGGGGCCTGCCGCCGGCGTGTACGGCCACCGTCACCGACGGGATGGTGGTCCACACCCAGACGCCGGCGGTCAAGAAGGCCCAGGAGGGCGTGCTCGAGTTCCTGCTGATCAACCATCCCCTCGACTGCCCGGTCTGTGACCGGGGCGGCGAGTGCCCGCTCCAGGACCACACCATGGGGTTCGGCCCGGGAGAGAGCCGCTTCGTGGAGGAGAAGCGCCACTTCGCCAAGCCGATCGCCATCTCCGACCTCGTGCTGCTCGACCGGGAACGCTGCATCCAGTGCGCCCGCTGCACCCGGTTCGCCGATGAGGTGGCCGGCGACCCGCAGATCACGCTGGCCGAGCGGAGCGGCGAAATGCAGGTGGCCACGTTCCCGGGGGTGCCGTTCACGTCCTACTTCTCCGGCAACACCGTCCAGATCTGCCCGGTCGGGGCGCTGCTCTCGTCGCCCTACCGGTTCCGGGCCCGGCCCTGGGACCTGTCGTCGGTCGAGTCGTCGTGCCAGCTGTGCGCGGTGGGCTGCCGGGTGGCCTTCCAGTCGTCGGCCGACCGGCTGCTGCGCGTCCTCGGCGTCGACTCCGAACCGGTCAACCACGGCTGGCTGTGCGACAAGGGCCGGTTCGCGTTCGATTTCATCCACCACCCCGATCGCATCACGGAACCGCAGGTCCGGGCGGTCGACGGTTCGCGGCAGGAGGCGACGTGGCCCGAGGCCCTCGACGCCGCCGCGGCCGGCCTGGCCGGGGCGCTGGACCGGGGCGGCCCGACGGCGGTGGCGCTCATCGGCGGCGCCCGGGGCACCAACGAGGACGCCTACACCTGGGCCCGCTTCGCCAAGGGAGTGCTCCGGACCGACAACGTCGACTGCCAGGTGGGCGACGGCCTGCCGGCCGACGTCGTCAACGGCCTGCCCCGGGCCCGGCTGTCGGACTGCGACACCGCCCGGGCGATCGTCCTGCTCGGGCCGGACCTGAAGGAGGAGCTGCCGGTCGCCTACCTGCGGGTCAAGCGGGCGGCCGTCGACCTGAAGGTGCCGCTGATCGAGATCTCCCCGGTGCCGACCGGGCTGACCCGCTACGCCCAGTCGGCGCCCGACGTCCAGTCGGCGATGGCCCTCATCCCGTCCGGGTCGGGGGCCGGCGAGGGCGACGGCGACGAGCGGCCGGTGGTCGTCGTGCTCGGGCGGCCGTCGCTGGCGGAGCCGGCCGACGCCACCGTGGCGGCGGCCGGCGCCCTACGCTCCCTGCCCGGCGTCCGGTTCCTGTCGGCCCTGCGGCGGGCCAACGTCCACGGCGGGCTCGATCTCGGGCTGGCACCGGGGTTCCTGCCCGGGCGGGTCACGCTCGACGCCGGCCGGGGATGGTTCTCCGCCGCCTGGGGCGCGGCGCCGGCCGAGCGGGGGCTCGACACCGCCGGCATCCTGGCCGCCGCCGCCGAGGGCCGCCTCCAGGCGCTGATCCTCCTCGGCGCCGATCCGCTGGCCGACTTCCCCGACCGGGACCTCGCCCGCCGGGCGCTGGCGGCGGTCCCGTTCGTCGTGGCCGTCGACGCCTTCCCGACCGCCAGCACCGACGCCGCCCACGTCTTCCTGCCGGTGGCGCTGGCGGGCGAGAAACGGGGGACGACGACGAACTTCGAGGGCCGGCTGCTCCGCCTGGCCCGCAAGGTGACGCCGCCCGGCACGGCCATGGAGGACTGGCGTGTCGCCGTCGAACTCGCCCTGCGCCTCGGGGTGGACTTCGACCTCGAGGCCGTCGACGAGGTGACCGACGAGATCGCCCGGCTGGCGCCCGCCCATGCCGGCGCCGACGCCGCCCTGCTCCGGAGCGCCGTCGACGGTGCGGTGATCCCGCTCGGGGAGTCGGAGGAGCCCGTCCTGGGCGGGCCCGCCCATGCCATCAGCCCCGCCGCCGACAGCGATCCGGGCGTCGTCGGCGGCCCGATCGAGAGCCTGGTGGTCATGCGGGGTTCGTCGTCGGCCTACGGCACGGCGCCGGCGAGCGCCGCCGGCACGGTCACGCTGGCGCCGCCCTCCCGCTCCGGGGCGCACCCCGGCGAAGGCCTCACGCCGCCCTCCCTCCACCGGTGGGACGGATCGCCGGCGGCGGGCTCGGCCGCGGCGGCCGGGGCCGGGCTGCTGAGCGGCGGCGGTTTCCGGCTCTGGGCGAGCCGCATGCTCTACGACCCCGGCGTCACGGTGACCCACTCGGCGGCCGTGTCGGGCCTGGCGGTCACCCCGTCGGTGCGGCTCCATCCCGACGAGTTGGGCCGGCTCGGCATCGCCGCCGGCGCCTCCGTCCGGGCCACGTCGCCCCGCGGTTCGGTGACGCTGCCGGCGGTGGCCGACCGCAGCGTCCCGGCCGGCGTGGCCCTGATCCCGCCCGGCGCCGCCGGCGACCTCATCGACGCCTCGGCCGTGACGGCGGTGAACGTGGAGACCCAGCATGGGTGATCCGCTGTTCTCGAACGGCGTCGACCTCACCGTCGTGCTGATCGTGATCGGCAAGACGCTGTTCGTCTTCGCCCTGCTGCTGGTGACCGTGCTGATCACCATCTGGCTGGAGCGCAAGGTCGTCGCCGACATGCAGAACCGCATCGGGCCCAACCGGGCCGGGCCGTTCGGGATCCTGCAGTCGCTGGCCGACGGCATCAAGCTGTTCTTCAAGGAGCAGTCGATCCCCGACTCCGCCGACCGGCCGGTCTTCCGCCTGGCGCCCTACATGTCAGTGCTGCCGGCCTTCCTGGCCTTCTCGGTCGTGCCCCTGTCGGGCACGTTCTCGATCGCCGGGCACCAGACGATCCTGCAGCTGGCCGACCCCCAGATCGGCGTGCTGTTCGTGCTGGCCATGTCGGGGCTCGGGGTCTACGGCGTCCTGCTGGCCGGCTGGTCGTCGGGGTCGAAGTACCCGCTGCTCGGATCGGTGCGGGCCTCGGCCCAGATGGTCAGCTACGAGGCGATCCTCGGTCTCGGCATCATCGGCGCGGTCCTGCAGGCCGGCACGCTGTCCACCCGCCAGATCGTCTCCCTCCAGGGCTTCCCCGGCTCCAACCCCCTCGACTGGTTCTTCCTCCCGGCCTTCGTCTCCTTCGGCCTCTACTGCGTGGCGGCGGTGGCCGAGACCAACCGGGCGCCGTTCGATCTCGTCGAAGCGGAGCAGGAGCTCGTCGGCGGCTTCCACACCGAGTACACCGGCATCCGCTTCGCCATCTTCTTCCTGGCCGAGTACATGAACATGGCCACCCAGTCGGCCATCGCCGTCACGCTGTTCCTCGGCGGGCCGGCCGGCCCTGTTCCGCCCGGCGTTCCCAAGGTGATCGGCGGCCTGTTCTGGTTCGTGGTCAAGATCACGCTCTTCCTTCTCGGCTACATCTGGCTCCGGGCCTCCCTGCCCCGGCTCCGCTACGACCAGCTCATGGACCTCGCCTGGAAGGTCGGGATCCCCCTCGGCCTGCTGTGGCTGGCGGTCTCGGCGGTGTACCGGATCGCCCAGGACAAGAACTGGCCGGTGTGGATCTACGTCGCCGCCCCGCTCGGCGCCTTCGCCGTCTACGGCCTCCTGTGGCTGTCGATGCCGAACCGGCCGGGGGCCGGCGGGCCGGGCATCGAGGTCTTCCCGGATCGCTCGGGGTCCGGGGCGGGCCCGGGACTGGGGGAGGTGGCCGGTGAGTAGGTGGGGCGGTTTCGCCGTCACGCTGCGACAGGCCCTGTTCGGGCCGCGGGTCACGACGGAGTATCCCGAGGCCAAACGGCCGAAGCCGACCCGCTTCCACGGCCGGCACATCCTCAACCGCTACGAGGACGGGATGGAGAAGTGCATCGGCTGCGAGCTCTGCGCCGGTGTCTGCCCCGCCCAGTGCATCTACGTCCGGGGCGCCGACAACCCGCCCGACGCTCCCGTCTCGCCCGGCGAGCGCTACGGGTTCGTCTACGAGATCAACTACCTGCGCTGCATCCACTGCGATCTCTGCGTCGAGGCGTGCCCGACCGAGGCCATCACCGAGACGAAGCTGTTCGAGTTCTCCTTCACCAACCGGCGCGACGCCATCTACACCAAGGCGGAGCTGCTGGTCGACGACGAGGGCCGGGCCCGGCGGATGCCGTGGGAGCACTGGGTCGGCGACGAAGACGAGCGGGCCAGCGCCTGGGTCCGGGCCACCGCCCCCAACGGCGAGGACGCCTACGAGGGCCGGGTCGCCTGGTCACCGGAGCTCGGCTTCGGGCTCCGGCCGCCGGAGGAGGCCGCCCCCGACGGCGGCACCGCCGGGCAGTATCCCGCCGGGCCGTCGAACCCCGCCCCCATGGAGCGGGTCGGGCGCCGAGCCAAGGCGAAGCGGGGCGAGCGCTGATGGAGTGGGCGGTCTTCGTCGTCTTCGCCATTGCCGCCGTCGGCGGCGCCGGCGGCGTCGTGCTGGCCCGCAAGCCGGTGCACGCCGCCCTCTCGCTGGTCATGACGCTGTTCTCGGTGGCCGTCTTCTTCGTGCTGGAGGGGGCGCAGTTCCTGGCCGCCGTCCAGGTCATCGTCTACGCCGGCGCGATCGTCATCTTGTTCCTGTTCGTGATCATGCTGCTCGGCATCGACCGGGAGGACGTCCTCGACGAGCCGTTGCGGGGGCAGCGGCCGGTGGCCGTCGCCGCCGGCGTGGCGTTGTTCGCCGGGCTGCTCCTCGTGGCCAAGATCCTCCAGCCGACCGGGGCTCCGTCGGTGCGGGGTTCGCTCACCCAGGGTGACGTGCCCAACGTCGAGCGGCTGGCCCGGGGTCTGTTCACCGATTTCCTCTGGCCCTTCGAGATCACCTCCGCCCTGCTGGTGATCGCCGTGGTCGGCGCCATCGTCCTCGCCCGGCGGAGCGGGCCCGGCCGGATCCTCGACGAGGACGAACGCGTCGGCGGCGGTAGCGACGCCGGTCCGGAAGCAGTGTTGATTCCGGGGGACGCCCCCGAGCCCCCGGGGGAGCAGGAGCAATGAACGTTCCCGGCGCCTGGTACCTGGCCCTCGCCGCCATCATCTTCTGCATCGGCGCCGTCGGCTTGCTCGTCCGGCGCAACGCCCTGGTCATGTTCATGTGCGTCGAACTGATGCTCAACGCCGTGAACCTGACCTTCGTCACCTTCGCCCGTATGCTCGACGACGTCGGCGGGCAGGTCTTCGTGTTCTTCACCCTGGTGGTGGCGGCGGCCGAGGTCGTGATCGGCCTGGCGCTGATCGTGTCGATCTTCCGGCGGCGCCAGGGCGCCACCGCCGACGACATCAGCCTGCTCAGGGGCTAGGAGGGGACTGCAATGGACGCCGTCCGCCTCGCCTGGCTGATTCCCGCCTTCCCGCTGGCGGGGGTCGTCATCCTCTACCTCGGCCGGCGATTCCTGAAGGAGCCGCTGTCGGGCTGGATCGCCACGCTGATGATGGCCGGCGCCTTCGTCATGTCGGTCGTCGTCTTCTCGGGCCTGCACTCGCTCCCCGAGGAGAACCGGCAGGTGGTGCTCCGGGGCGTCGAGTGGATCACCGCCGGCGGCTTCTCCGTCCGCTTCGGGCTGCTGGTCGACCCGCTGTCGGTGACGATGGTGCTATTCGTGACCGGCGTCGGCGCCCTGATCCACCTGTACTCCATCGGCTACATGCACGGCCAGGAGCGCTTCACCCGCTTCTTCACCTACCTCAACCTCTTCGCCGTCTCGATGCTGGTGCTGGTCCTCGCCGGAAACTACCTGCTGCTGTTCCTCGGCTGGGAGGGTGTGGGCCTCTGCTCCTACCTCCTCGTGTCGTTCTGGTTCGAACGGCCGAGCGCGGCCCGGGCGGGCAAGAAGGCCTTCGTCACCAACCGGGTCGGGGACTTCGGCTTCATGCTGGCCATGTTCCTGATCTTCTCCCACCTCGGGACGCTCGACCTGCTGTCGGCCGCCTCGAGCGCCCCCCACCTGTCGCGGGGGACGGCCACCGCCGTGGCCCTGCTCCTCTACCTCGCCGCCGCCGGCAAGAGCGCCCAGGGCCCGCTGTTCATCTGGCTTCCCGACGCCATGGAGGGCCCCACCCCGGTGTCGGCCCTCATCCACGCCGCCACCATGGTGACGGCCGGCGTGTACCTGCTGGTGCGGTCGCACCCCTTCCTCCAGCACGGCCCGGCGGCCGGTGACGTCGTGGCCTGGGTCGGCGCCTTCACCGCCTTCATCGCCGCCACCATCGCCCTGACCAACTTCGACATCAAGAAGGTGCTGGCCTACTCGACGATCAGCCAGCTCGGCTACATGTTCCTGGCCGTCGGGGTCGGGGCCTACACCGCCGCCATCTTCCACATGGTCACGCACGCGTTCTTCAAGGCTCTGTTGTTCCTCGGCGCCGGTTCGGTGATGCACGGCATGGAGGACAACCAGGACATGCGGGTCATGGGCGGCCTCCGGAAGTTCATGCCGATCACCGCCGTGACGTTCATCGTCGCCTGGCTGGCCATCGCCGGCATCGTCCCCTTCGCCGGCTTCTGGTCCAAGGACGAGATCCTGGCCGCCACCTGGGTCGGCGGCGCCGGCGTCAGCGCCCACTACTTCCTGTGGTTCGTGGGGGCCGTCACCGCGTTGCTGACCGCCTTCTACATGACCCGCCAGGTCTGGCTGGTCTTCTACGGCGACGAGCGGTGGCGGGGGAAGCTGCACCACGATCCCCACGAGTCGCCGAAGGTGATGACGATCCCGCTGGTGGTGCTCGGCGTGCTGAGCTTCGTCGGCGGGGCGCTCAACATCCCGAAGGAAGGGTTCAAGAACCTGACCGAATGGCTGCACGCCGCCGTGCCGGTGAAGCCGCTCGAGGTCCACTCCTTCGGGCAGGGCTTCATGCTGTCGACCATCGCCGTGATCCTCGGCGTCATCGGGATCCTGATCGGCGCCCGCATCTACAACCGGGGCCTGCGCAACGGACAGGATCCGACGCTGGTCCGCCTCGGCGGCCTCGGCCGCTTCTTCGACCGGGGCTGGGGCATCGACCCGGCGATCTCCTGGTTCGTCGACAAGCCCGGTCGGGCGCTGGCCGACGTCCTCGCCCAGCCCGTCGACCAGGGGGTGATCGACGGCGCCGTCAACGGCGTGGCGGCGGTTTTCGCCGCCGTGGCCCGGGCGGTGCGGAAGGTACAGACGGGGTTCGTCCGCAACTACGCCCTCACCCTGCTGTCGGGGGCGACCATCGTCCTGTTCATCTTCCTGATCCGGGGAACCGTCTGATGGCCTTCCCCTACGCCACCGCCCTCCTCGTCGTGCCCGCCGTCGGGGCGGCCGTCAGCGCCGCCGTCCCGGAACGCAAGGCCGACGCCGTCCGGGCCGTAGCCGTGGCCTTCTCGCTGGCGACGCTCGGCCTGTCGGTCGCCCTCCTCGTCGCCTTCCACAAGGGGATGGCCGGCTACCAGTTCGTCGAGTCGAAGTCCTGGATCGGGGCGCTGGGCGTCCACTACCTGATGGGTGTCGACGGCATCAGCCTGTTCATGGTCGTCCTGACCGGATTGCTGTTCCCGATCGCCCTGCTCGCCTCGCCGCCGATCACCAAGCGGGTCAACGCCTACTTCGCCCTCATGCTCGCCCTCGAAGCGGCGCTGATGGGCATCTTCCTTGCGGTCGACCTCTTCCTGTTCTTCGTGTTCTGGGAGGCCATGCTCGTCCCGATGTACTTCCTGATCGGGATCTGGGGCCACGACCGGCGCATCTACGCCGCCCTCAAGTTCTTCATCTACACCGCCGCCGGTTCGGCGCTGCTGCTGATCGGGATCGTGTCGCTGGCCTTCCTCCACGCCAAGGCCCCCGGCGCCCACCTCACGTTCGACCTGCGGACGCTGTCCGACTGGAAGGGCCTCAACGCCAACACCGCCCGCTGGCTGTTCCTGGCCTTCGGCGCCAGCTTCGCCATCAAGGTCCCGCTGTTCCCGCTCCACACCTGGCTTCCCGACGCCCACGTCGAGGCGCCGACGGCCGGGTCGGTGTTGCTGGCCGGGCTGCTGCTCAAGCTCGGCGCCTACGGCTTCCTGCGCTTCTCGCTCACGCTGTTCCCCCAGGCGTCGGTGGACTTCGCCCCGCTGATGCTCACGCTGGCCACCATCGGCATCCTCTACGGCGCCATCGTGGCCGCCATGCAGCGCGACCTGAAGAAGGTCGTGGCCTACTCCTCGGTGGCCCACCTCGGCTTCGCCGTCCTCGGCATCTTCGCCCTCACCACCGTGGGTCTCGAGGGCGGCCTGTTCACCATGGTCAGCCACGGCCTGACCACCGGCGCCCTGTTCCTCCTCGTCGGGATCCTCTACGACCGCCGCCACACCCGCCAGATGGACGCCTTCGGCGGCGTGTGGAAGTCGGCGCCGAAGCTCGGGGGGATCTTCCTGGCCATCACGTTCGCCTCGATCGGCCTTCCGGGCCTGTCGGGCTTCGTCGGCGAGTTCCTGTCGCTCCTCGGCACGTTCATCGTCCACCGGCCCTACGCCATCTTCGCCGCCGCCGGGGTCATCCTGGCCGCCGTCTACATGCTGTGGAGCTTCCAGCGCGTCTTCACCGGTGAACCCTCCGGCGAGAACGCCACCTTCCGCGACCTCAGCCGGCTCGAGCTGGCCACGCTGCTCCCGCTCCTCGCCCTCAGCCTCTTCCTCGGCCTCTACCCCAAGCCGCTGCTGGAGCGGGTCGAGCCGTCGGTCAAGGCGCTCCTCACCCACGTCGAGTCCCGCAGTACCTACCACCAGCCCCGGGTCGCCGACCTCGGCCCCAAGGCGGTGGCGGCGTCCGACGCGCCGGGAGGCGGGCGGTGATCGCCCTGGTGGCCGTGTTGGGTCAGACGGGGTCGGCCGACACCCGCATCCCCGTCCCCAAGGTCGACTGGCTGGCCGTCGGCCCCGAGATCGCCCTCATCGCCGCCGCCACCGTGCTGGTGCTGATGGCCGCCCTCAACCGGGGCCGCCGTGACCTGTCGGGGACCTATCTCGACGTCGGCCTGGCCGGCGTGGCCGCCGCCGGCCTCGTCACCTGGCGGCTGTGGACGGTGGTGGTCCACAGCGGCAACCCCTACCAGGCCCTTTCGGGGATGGTGGCCGTCGACGGCTTCTCGGTCTTCGCCCGGGTGGTGATCCTCGCCGCCACCGCCCTCGGCCTACTGGTGGCCCAGGGCTATCTGCGCCGGGAGCAGGTCGAGGGCCCCGAGTACCACGCCCTCCTCCTCCTGTCGGCGTCGGGGATGCTGCTGATGACGTCGGCCAACGACCTCATCGTCGTGTTCCTGGCCCTCGAGATCCTCTCGATCGCCCTCTACGTGCTGTCGGCCTTCGACCGCAACCGGCTGGAATCGGGCGAGGCCGGCCTCAAGTACTTCGTGCTCGGCGCCTTTTCGTCGGCGGTCCTCCTCTACGGCGTGGCCATGGTCTACGGCGCCACCGGCACGACGTCGCTGTCGGGCATCGCCGCCTTCCTGGCCGCCAACACGCTGTTCTCGTCGGGGCTGCTGCTGGCCGGAGTCGCCCTGATCCTGGTCGGCCTCGGGTTCAAGGTGGCCGCCGTCCCGTTCCACATGTGGACGCCCGACGTCTACCAGGGGGCCCCGACGCCGGTGACCGGGTTCATGGCCGCCGGGGCCAAGGCGGCCGGCTTCGCCGCCCTGCTGCGAGTCTTCGTCAGCGGCTTCGGCGCCTACTCGGTCGACTGGCGCCCGCTGGTGTTCATCCTGGCCGTGGCCTCGCTGCTGGTCGGCGGCATCGTCGCCCTGGTGCAGCAGGACGTGAAGCGGATGCTGGCCTACTCCTCGATCAGCCACGCCGGCTACGTCCTCATCGGCGTGCAGGCCGCCACCAAGGACGGCGTCGCCTCGGCGCTGTTCTACCTCCTCACCTACACGTTCATGGTCGTCGGCTCCTTCGCCGTCGTGACCGTCGTCGGCGGGAAGGGCGACCGTCGCCACAGCCTCGACGACTGGCGGGGGCTCGGCGCCCGGGCGCCGCTGCTGGCCGGGGCGATGACGTTCCTGCTGCTGGGCCAGGCCGGGATCCCGGTCACGTCGGGCTTCGTGGCCAAGTTCACCGTCTTCGCCGCCAGCGTCGACGCCCGGGAGTACGCCCTCACGCTGGTCGGGGTCATCACCACCGTGATCGCCGCCTTCTTCTACCTGCGCGTCATCGTGATGATGTACATGTCGGATCCCGGTGAGGCCCTGTCCCCCGCGGCGGCCTACGCCATGGCCGGCGCCGGCGCCGGCGGCCCCGGTGCGGCGGCGGCCGCCGAGTTCGGCGCCCCGGCGCAATCGGACTACCGGCTGGACCCGGCCACCGCCCTGGCACTCGGCGTCGCCGTCCTCGCCACACTGGTGATGGGTGTGGTGCCCGGTGCCTTCATCGACTTCGCCCGTCACGCCACGCTGCTCTTCTGACGGTCGCCCGTCGTCTACTGTCGGGGTTGTGCGTGGGGTGCTGGTGGCCGTGCTGCTCGTCGGCACTCTGCTCGCGCCTGCCGCCCGGGCCGATGACCAGGGCACGCCGTGCGCCTTCGACGTGGACGTGAGTCTGTCCCCGGGACTCTCCCGCTCCCCGAGCCGGGGGACGTTCGACTCCCACGGCGAGTCGGGCACGCTCGACTGTCAGGGGGATGTCGGCGGGCAGCCGGCCACCGGCCGGGGAACATTCGGGACGGAGGGCCGCTACGGCACGGCCGGGGGCGGCGACAGCTGCCAGTCCAAGGAGGGCCGGGGCGACGGCACGGCCCACCTGACCGTGCCGGTCGAGGGCGGCACCCGCCACGTCGACGATCCCTTCACCCTGACCTACCGGGTCGACGGCCGCAGCGTCGACGGTGAGATCACCGGCCAGCGGTTCACGGCCACCTTCGACGTCACGAGCGCCAACGGCGACTGCCTCTGGCGGCCCGTGACGAAGATCCACATCCGGGGCAAGGGCCACCTTCGTGACGACGCCCCCGCCGCGGGGCCGATGCCGTTCGGCGCCTGACCGGCCGCTACGCGGCGTGAGCCCGGCGGAAGCGCCGGCGGGGCCGGTCGTGGCCCGGAGTGCGGGCGTCGAGGAACCGGCCGGCCAGGATGTGGGCCTCGTCGATGATCGTCTCCGCCCCCGAGAAGTCGAAGGGCGAGCGCCCGTCGGCCGGGCGGGGCAGCACCAGCACCTCCACCGTGGGCGGCGCGGCGGCCAGCTCCCGCTCGAAGCGCTGGTTCCGGGCGATGGCGAAGGCCCGCAGCACCACGTCGAGCGGGTTCCGCACCGGGGCGTCGGCCACGCCCCCCGACACGTTCAGGACGAAGATCCGGTCCACGGGCCCGGCCAGGGCGTGGGACAACGGCACGTTGTCGACCACGCCGCCGTCGACGAGCGTCCGGTGGTCGTGGAGGACGGGCGGGAAGCTGCCCGGGAGCGCGGCGCTGGCCAGCAGGGCCGGCTTGAGCGGGCCGGAGGCCAGCACGACCTCCTCACCGGTGGCCAGGTCGCAGGCGATGACCCGCAACGGCACGACGAGCTCGGAGAACTTCTGGGCCGGCGCCACCTGGTCGATCAGACCGCCCAGGCCGGCGTTGGAGTAGAGGTGGTCACCGCCGGAGAGGAGGCTCCAGGCCCGGCCGAAGCGGCCTCCGGGGAAGATGTGCTCCGTCCGGAGCGCGGCCCACACCGCGGCCAGGTGGTCGACGCCGGCCGGGCTCGGGTCGGCGGCCACCGCCGAGCCGTTCAACGCCCCGGCGGAGGTCCCGATGACCACGTCGGGGATGATCCCCCGCTCGACCAGGGCCCGGAGCATGCCGACCTGGGCCGAGCCGTGATTCCCGCCGCCGGAGAGGACGAACGCCGTGCGCGCCGCGCCGTCGAGCCGCCGGTGTCCGCTCTTGAAGACCAGCGTCATGACCGCCACCCGGCGCTCGTCATTGAGCCCCTCGTCCTTCCAAATCCACCACTGCCAGGATCAACACCTCACCGTAGGTAATCATTCGCTACCCCGGTGGGACGTCCCTTTCCCATCGGCGACCCCAAATCGAACTCGCGACGAATAGCGAAGATTCCAGGCTCGTGAAAAGTCTCACGTATACTCCGCGGGTCTTGACCGGTATCGCCTCGGGGGGCGCACACGTGCCGACCGTCCACCTCGGGTCCACCCTGGCGGCGAGCTACCTCCAGGCCTACT
>Ga0070741_10013687_pt1 | contig 14245 bp, 13 predicted proteins | sample Coa_R1_4_FD_66440 | JGI IMG/M metagenome (GOLD analysis project Ga0070741, IMG submission 66440) | Surface soil microbial communities from Centralia Pennsylvania, which are recovering from an underground coalmine fire - Coalmine... | ecosystem: Environmental > Terrestrial > Soil > Unclassified ... | reverse complement strand
CAGCTTCACCAGGTTCATGTCCGGCGCGAGATCGATCGTCTGCGGCCGGTAACCGAGGCCGCCGCGGAACCGGAGGATGGTTCCATCCGCCATCACCCAGCGCTCCGCGCGATCGGTCATCGGGATCGTCTTCACCGTCTCGCCGCTGCCGTATACGCACCAGGCGTAGTACATCGGCCCGAACAGCAGGCCGAGGACGACCAGCGTGGGAACGGCGATCCGCAGTCGGCGGTTCATGCGCTTCCTCGATGTGCAGGCGAATGGATGGGAGCGCGCGCGGCGCACTCCCGCGGGCGCGCATTGTACGCGGCCGCCGCGTCAAACCGGCAGGCTGACCTCGAAGATCGTCCCGCCGCCCGCGCGCACGAGGCAGCGCGCCTCGCCGCCGTGGTAGCGCGCGATGCGGCGCACGAGGGAGAGTCCCAAACCGACGCCGTCGCCGCGCTCGCGCGTGCCCGGCATGCGATAGAAGGGCTCGAAGATGCGTTCGCGTTCGGCCTCCGGGATTCCGGGCCCGCGGTCGGCGAATTCGAGCACCGCGTGCGCATTGCGCACGTGCACCGAGGCCTCGATCGCCGAGCCGCCGCCGTAGCGCTGCGCGTTGTCGAATAAATTGCGCACCAGGCGGCGCAGCATCCAGTCGTCGCCATGCACGCGCGCCGGCTCGCCGCCCACTTCGGCGCCGGCTCGCGCGCCCTCTTCCGCGAGCAGCGCCAACAGGTCGACCTCTTCCAGGCGCTCCGGCTGGCCGAGGCCCTGCAGCCGCGTGGCGAGCAGCATCTCGCCGATCAGGTCGTCGAGCTCGGCGATGTCGCGGGCGAGTTTTTCGCGCAGGTCGGGACGGTCCTCCCGCTGCAGCAGCTCGATCGCCACGCGCATGCGCGCGAGCGGGGAGCGCAGCTCGTGCGAGGCGCTGGTGAGCATGGTGCGCTCGGCGTCGACCAGCCTCTCGATGCGCTCGGCGGTGCGGTTGAAGCTGCGCGCGAGTTCGGCGATCTCGTCGCGGCCTTCCACCTCGACGCGCACCGACAAGTCGCCCGCGCCCAGCGCCTCGACCCGCGACTGCAGGCGTTCCAGGCGACGCGTGAGCCGGCGCGCCAGCGGAAACGCCGCGATCGCCAGCGCGACCGCCAGCGTGGCGAGAGTAGTGCTCCAGAAGTGCAGCATCTGCCGCGCCGGCAAGCGGACGATGAGCCAGCGCCCGTCGGCGAGCTGGATCGCCGCACGCGGCTCGACCCGCGGACCGCGCAGCAGGCGGCTGCCCGGCGTGCCGGGCGGCGGCGGGGGCAGTTCGGCGCCCACCTTCGCGATCAGCGCCCCGTCGGGCGCGCGCAGCGTGACGTCCGTCCTGAACAGCCTGCCGAGCGTCGCCACACCTTCCTGTACCCGTTGCGGCGGCGCATCTGCGGGAATCCGGTCCACGACCAGTTGCGCGAGCGCAGTCAGCGTCGGCGATTCGCGGCCTTCGTCCGGAAGAAGCCACCACGCCGTCCACATGAGCCCGGTGAAAAGTATGATCCCGGCCACGAAAGCGAGGTAGATCTGCAGATACAGCCGCCTCATCCCGGCGCGCCCTCGTCCTGGTTGCGGGCGAACACGTAGCCCGCGCCGCGCACGGTGATGATGCGCCGCGGATGCCTGGGATCGTCCTCGATCGCGGCGCGAATGCGCGAAATGTGCACGTCGATGCTGCGATCGAAGGCGTCCAGCTCCTCTCCGCGCACCCGGTCCATCAGCGCTTCGCGCGACATCACCCGGCCGGCATTCTCCGCCAGCACCACCAGGAGATCGAACTGATAGCCGGTCATGCCGCGCTCCTCTCCGGCCACCCGCACGCTGCGGGCATCACGGTCGATCTCGAGCCGTCCGAAGCGCAGCGGCGCTCCGCGCTCCGCGTGCGCGCCGCCGCGGCGGCGCAGGATCGCCTTGAGCCGCGCCGCCAGCTCGCGCGGGTTGAACGGCTTGGGCAGATAGTCGTCCGCGCCGAGCTCCAGCCCGACGATGCGGTCGGTCTCGTCGCCGCGCGCGGTGAGCATCAGGACCGGCAAGTCGTGCCGTGCCCGCACTTGCCGGCATACCTCGAAGCCGTCGGTGTCGGGCAGCATGACGTCCAGAATCAACGCGTCGAAAGGTTCGGCCGCGAGCCGCGCCAGCCCTTCGGCGCCGGTCGCGGCAGCGGCGACCGAGAAACCCATCGCGGAAAGATAATCGGCGAGCATCGCGGCGAGGCTCTGGTCGTCGTCGACGATGAGGATGCGCTGGTTCAAGGCAGCGGCGGCAGAGATCGGTGTTGACATCGATTCTACCGGTTACCGCCGGCGCCGCACGCGCCACGACGCGCAGACGGCGCCATGGGAAGGCACGGGCGCGTCGCGTGCCGGCGCGACGTGCTACGGAGCTTGCCCAAGTACAGCCTAGATGCGGTGTCGCAGGGCGAACTGCGCGAATTCCTTGCGCTGGTCCAGCGTCAGGACCTCCGCCGCGTCGGCGACCGCGTTCAACAAGCGCGTCGACGTCTGGTCGGCGAGCTGTATCTCGGCGGCGCGCAAGCGCTGCGCCGCTTCCCGGTCGATGGCCGGCTGCTGGAACAGATCGATCAGCGCGCGCCGGTTCTCGAAGTGTTTCTGGCGCACCGCGACCAGGGCGCCGGTAGCTGCGTCGACGATGGTCTTGATCTTCGCACGCTGCTCGCCGGTTGCCTGGACCCGATCGAGCAGGCGGTCGGCCATGCGGTTGGCGCGATCGCGCATTTCTTCCGGCGTATGCGCGGCGCCGGCGTGCCAGCGGTGGCGGCAGCCTTCATCGGCGGCGAATGCGCGACCTGTGGCAGCCGCCGCGCCGGCGATCAGGCCGCCGAGCAGGACGCCGCGCAGAAACGGCCGGCGGCCGGAGCGGACGGCACCGGTGGGCCGATCGGCCGAGGGAATCGTGTCGGACATGGGAAACTCCTCCAGTGGCGCGCGCCCCGGCTAGGCACGCTGTGTGCACTGTCGGCGTTCCCGGTTGCCCGGGTTTGTCCGGAAAGTAAAGTTGCGTTAACGGGCCGGCTCAGTCCTTTTTCTTTCTTGCCCACTTGCTTGCGCATTGAACCGGGGTATTGCGCGTCAGTTGCTCCTGGCTCTTCCCGTTCGCCCAGTGCAGCAGCGCATGCTTTACCCCGGCCGTCCTGTTCATGACCTCCACCTCGTAGGTGGAGAGGATGTCGCCTTCGATCACGTCACCGATTTTCGGGCCCGGATGAGTCTTCCAGGAGAATAGGCCGAACGCCTCGGCGGGATTGCCCTCCGGCAACCGGACCACGAAATAGCCGCAGCTCGGATCGATCCAGGTCACCGTGCCTTGTTCCGCGGCAGCGGCGCCGGCGCCCGCAACCGCCAGTACGACTCCAAGTAAACCATTAATCGGATTCATTTTCTCCTCCCAGGGGACGATCGTTTCCAGGCCTGCCCCGTTTCTTCTCCGCATGCGCGAAGCGCAGCAACGAAGATTCTCTTGACATATGTCCTGCGCATACTACAAAAGAAACAGGCAGGCGCGGCAAGCGTTGGTGCGGTTTTGTCGGCCAACGCCGGCCAGAATAAGCAATTAATCTCCGGGGGGAGATCTTTTCGGTCGGTCGGAAACGATCCGCCTTTCGTCGGCACGCGGCGCGAGGCGGTTTTCGCGCGTCAAGTCCCGCACCCGAATTCGCGGTCTCGGACTCGACCTAGAGCTCGTCTCGAAACCCCCTCTTGCGCAGTACGCGACGCCGCGGAGTGTCAGGCTGGCGCGAAGCCTCGGTTTCGCAGCCACCGGCATATGCCCACAAAGGGCTAGGGAGCTTCACTTCTATAGAAAAGTTAGGGAGAGGAGAAACTACGATGGACCGCACAATCACTACATCGAGGCTCAAGCGCATCGCGGCAGCGATGTGCCTGGCCGGTCTTGCCGGGTGGGTGCAGGCCGGACCGGTTTCCGACCAGATGCTGGCGAAGGACGCCGGAGATTCCTGGCTCCACGCAAACGGCAACTGGGCCGGGCATCGCTACAGCACGCTTACCCAGATCAACAACGGCAATGCAAAGGACCTGAAAGTAGCCTGGATATTCTCCGCCGGCGGCAAGAACGACGCCCAGAACACGCCGCTGTTCCACGACGGCATGGTGTTCTTTGCGCAGGACAACAAGGTCTTTGCCCTGAATGCAGACGACGGAAGGGTAGTCTGGAAGTACGAGCACAAGCTGCCCGAGGACTGGGGCGGCTACAACGTGCCGTTCATTACGGGCAAGCATCGGGGCCTTGCGATCTACGGGGAGAACGTCTACTTCCTTTCGAACGATGCCAAGCTGCACGCCATCAACTACAAGAGCGGCAAGGCCGCTTTCGTGAAGGATTTCCAGGAAGACGGGTTCCCGTATCCGAAGGACTTTGCCAAGGCGCAGGATGCGACCGGCTATGCCATCACGGTCGGCCCGCTTGCGATTCCCGGTGCAATCATCGTTCCGATGAACGGGACGGACTTCGGCGGCTTGCCGGGTTATGTCCTCGGTTGCGATCCCGGCAACGGTCGGGTGATGTGGAAAGCGAACATGATTCCCGGTCCGGGCGAACCCGGCCACGACACCTGGCCCGAGGGCAGCACCAAGTACGGCGGTGCGGGTCCGTGGATCACCGGTTCGTGGGATCCCGACCTCAAGATGTATTTCACCGGGACTGCGAACGCCTACGAGTGGAATCCGAAGAATCGCGGCGGCGGCGAAATGGACAACGTCGGAGCGGCCAGCATCGTCGCAGTGAATACCACCGACGGCTCGGTAGCCTGGCGCTATGTCGGCGTCCCGGGCGACCCGTGGGACTTCGATATTCCCCAGACGCCGATGCTGATCGCCATCGATGGCAAGAAAACCATCGTGCAGCCGAACAAGACCGGCTACATCCATCATTTGGATGCCAAGACCGGCAAGTTCCTAAAGGCGGACAAGTTCATCGACAAGGTCACTTGGATCAGCGGTTACGACGCAAACGGTCGCCCGCAAAACATGATTGCGTTGCCGAAGGAAGGCGGCGATCCGATCGAGATCTATCCGAGCCTCTTGGGCGGCGTGAACATGTATCCGAACGCCTACAACCCGAAGACCGGGAATTTGTACCTTGCCGCTTCCGAGTCGGGCATGAAGTACGGTTTCGAAGAAATCAAGGTGATCAGCAACGTGCGGCACTTCGGCGCCTACCAGGAGTTCATCTGGGGCGACGAGACCGACAAGGCCGTCAACGCCAAGACCGGCAAGGAAGTGTGGCGCGATACCCGCAAAGGCAAGCCCGGCTACGCCGGCGGCATGATGACGACCGCCGGAAACATCACCGTCTATACCACCCAGGCCGGCGACTTCCAGGTAGTCGATGCGTCGAACGGGAAGATCCTGTATCACATGAACCTGGGGACCACCGCGAAGAGCGGGCCGATCACGTTCATGAACAAGGGCAAGCAGATGATCGTTCAGGCGGTGGGAGGACTGCCTGGCTTCGGGCGCGATGAGGCTATCGGTCTCGAATTCGGCAGCGCGGTAGTCGCATTCACGCGGTAAGCAACATCGTAATGACTCTCTACCCGTAGTAACTTTCGAAGGGCGCGCATGCAACGTGCGCGCCCTTTCTTACTCTCGGTGGTCCGGCGTGCCGACGCGCGAGCCGGACGAAAATCGTTACAACGAGTGGTTCGATGAGGCGGGAGCGATGAGCAGAGTTCTCTGTTGGGTGCTTGGACTGCTTGTAACTGCGATGCTGCTAGCGGCGGCGCCATTGCGGGCGGAAGAGGAGCCTCCCGCGGTCAACCCCTATTCCGGAAACGAGAAGGCGATCCGCGAGGGAAAATCCTGGTTCAGGGGCGTGTGCGCGGCCTGCCACGGCGGCAGAGCCGACGGTGCCGGCGAACGCGGCAACGGCGCGGATCTGCGGAAATTCAACAAGGGCTTCCGCGAGTTCGTGCACACGGTCAAGAACGGTCGCCAGGTACCCGGGCGCACCCAGGGGATGCCTGCCTGGGGCGCGGTGCTCAAGGACGACGATATCTTCAAGATCGGCGCCTACCTCGAGACGCTCGCGATCGAGGGCGCGAACTGGAAGGAAGCAAAACACGAGTGAGTCGAGGCATGGGGCGATGAGTTCCCCCGCTTCCGGTCAGGCGGCCTGCGAGAGGCGCTTGCTGGCCGCGCGCTCGCCCACGCCCACCGCGGTCAACACCGCGCCCGCCTGGAACACGCCGATCAGCACGAAAACCCAGCCCGGGTGGCTGGCATCCATCAGCGCGCCGAACAGGACCGGCGAGATCGACAGCCCGATGTCGAGGCCGGAATAGACCACGCCGTAGACGCGGCCGGTGGCGTTCCTCGGCGCCGCGGCGCGCACCAGCAGGTCGCGCGACGGGCCGGCGATGCCGGAGCCGAAACCGATCGCGCCCAGCACGACCATCAGCAGCCAGGTCGGCAGCGCGCCGCTCGCCGTCAGCACCGCGAGCAGGCCCGCCGCCGAGAACGCGACGGCGATCACGCGATCGTGGTACGCAGTGCGCGAAGCGATGAAGCCGCCGACGATCAGGCCGCCGGCGCTCGCCAGCATGTAAGCGGTGATGCACGCGGTGGCGAGCGTGAACGGCACCGAGTAGATGTCGCGCAGCGCGCTCGGCGCGAAGCTCTGGATGCCGCCGAAGGACATCGAGGAGATGAAGAAGAACGCGAAGCACATCCACACCGCCGGCAGCAACAGGAAGCCGAGCATGCCGCCGCCGTCCGTGCTTCTCGTCGACTTATGCACCGCCGCGGATACCTCGCGCGGATCGAGCAGGTCGCGGAACGCGATCAGCACCGCGAGCACCACGAAGGCGATGCTCGAGGCGGCGAACAGCGCCACGCGCCAGTGAAACGCGGTGGCGATCCCGACCAGGAACACCGGCGACGCGGCCCAGCCGAGGGTGCCGGACAATCCGTGCACGCTGAACGCGTGACCGAGGCGGCCGGTGCTCACGCGCCGGTTGAGCAGCGTGAAATCGGCCGGGTGAAAGACGCTGTTGCCCAGGCCGGCCAGCGCGGCAAAGGCGATCAGCATCGGATAGCTTTGACTGGCCGCGAGGCCGAGCGCGGAGAGGCCGAGCAGCGCGATCCCGCCCAGCAGCACCGGCAGCGCGCCGATGCGGTCCACCACGAATCCCGCCAGCGCCTGGCCGGTGCCCGAGACGGCGAAAAAGACCGTCATCAGCAGGCCCAACTCGGCGTAGGAAAGCCCGAAGGCGTCCTTCAGCCACGGAAACAGCGGCGCCAGGATCAGATGGTAGAAGTGCGATGTGCCGTGGGCGAGGCCCACCAGCCCGATCACCTGGGCGTCGCGGCGAAAGACGGTTTGAGCGGATTGCATGTCGTCGGGCAGCGCGGTCTTTTTCTTCCGCGGCTCATTGGAGCACGCGGTCCTGTTGCGGTTCTTCGCCGGCGGGCGCGAGGCTCGGCACGCCGAGCTTGAGGTCCCACTCCGCCTTCGCCACCGTGTCCTGGATCAGTTTCATCAGGCCGTGCAGCAGGTTGTCGCCCAGCGAGAGGTCGATGCCGTTGCCTTCCTTCGGCATCAGCGACAGCACGCTTAGCCCCTTGTCGCTCCTGCGCGCGCGGATGCGCGTGACGAGCATCGGCGACTCGCCGAGCGGATGCTTGCGGTCGGGCTCCTTCACCGCCTTGCTGAACTTGACCTCCTTCAGCGCCTTTTCGTGCTCGAAGCCGACCATCGCCTTGCGCGCCTCGGGATTGGGTTGCGCCTGGATGTCGGGCTTGGACTGCGCGATCTGCAGCATCACCGGCCAGAAACGCTTGACCAGCCGCCGAGTGAGCCAGAACAGCACTTCCGCCGAGCCGGAGAAATAGACCCTGACGAGGAGGCGGTCTTCCTCGGCGGCAAACTCCACGGTGATGCGTTCCAGGTTCATGGCGGGTCCGGTGCGGGGTCAATGTTACCTCGAACCGATTGCGCGCGAGATAGGCCGTTCACCGCGGCATGGAGAAGAAGTGCACGGATAACTACAGCGACATGGAGGAAGCTAAAACGAAAAAGCAACCACCAAGACACGAAGGCGCCAGGAAGAGCAGAACACGAATTGAAATATCCTTGATGTCTTGCTGCCTCGGTGGTTCGTTTGGATGTTGGTTTTTCCCCAGGGTCTCTCTGGCGGACAATCAGTCCTCGGATTGCGCGGGCTTGTGCGCCGCCGCCAGTTCGCGCTGCACTCCCGGCGGCGCCGGCTCGTAGTGGCTGAAGTCGATGGCGTAGGACCCGGCGCCGCCGGTGATCGATTTGAGGTGCGAGCCGTAGCCCTCGAGCTCGGCGAGCGGCACGCGTCCGGCGAGCTTCACCGCGCCGCCGGAGAGCGCGTGGTTGTTGACGATCTGCCCGCGGCGCGAGGAAAGGTCGCCGCTGATGTCTCCGATCGCGGACTGCGGCGCGGTGACCTCGATGTTGACGATCGGCTCGAGCACGATCGGCCTGGCCTTGGCGCAAGCGTCCAGAAACGCTTTGCGGCCCGCGGCGACGAACGCCACCTCTTTCGAGTCCACCGGATGGCTCTTGCCGTCGTAGACGATCACCCGCAGGTCCTGCATCGGGTGGCCGGACAGCGGCCCGGCCGCAAGCACCTGCCGCACGCCCTTCTCGACGGCGGGGATGTACTGGTTGGGGATGACCCCGCCCTTCACTTCGTCGACGAACTCGAAACCCGCGCCGCGCGCCAGCGGCTCGACGCGCAGGAAGACTTCGCCGAACTGGCCGGCGCCGCCGGTCTGCTTCTTGTGGCGATTGTGGCCCTCTGCCTTCGCCGTCAGCGTCTCGCGATAGGGAATGCGCGGCGGGCGGGTTTTCAGCTGCAGGCCGTACTGCTTGTCCATCTTCTCCAGCGTGAGCCGCAGATGCAGCTCGCCCAGGCCCCGGATCACGGTTTCGTTGAGCGCGGGATCGTTCTCGATCCTGAGCGTCGGGTCCTCCAGCGCGATCTTGTGCAGCACGTCGGCGAGCTTCTGTTCGTCGCCGTGGCGCGTGGCCTCCAGGGCGAGCCCGAATACCGGTTGCGGAAATTCGAGCGGCTTCAGGTGAATGTGGTTGTCTTCCTGCGAGTCGTGCAGCACCGCGTCGTAATGGATGTCGTCCACCTTGGCCACGGCGCAGATGTCTCCCGGCACCCCCTCTGGGACCTCGACGTGGGTCTTGCCCTGCAGGCGATAGAGATGATTGACCTTGAACGGCTTCCTCGCATCGTCGATGAAGAGCTGCGTGTTGAGGGTGACCGTGCCCTGATGGATGCGGAACACGCCGAGTTTGCCGATGAAAGGGTCGATTTCGACCTTGAACACGTGCGCCAGCACGTGCTTGCCGGCGTCGGGTTGCGCGCGCAACGGCTGGGCGTCCTTGCCCTCGCCGCGCAGGAAGGGTGGCGGGTTGCCCTCGGCGGGGTTGGGCATCAGCCGCGCGAAGACGTCGAGCAGCAAGTCCAGCCCCGCACCGCTGCGCGCCGAGACGAAGCACACCGGCACCAGGTGTCCCTCGCGCAGCGCCCGCTCGAAAGGCTCGTGCAGTTGCTCGGGTGTGACGTGCCCCTGGTCGAGGTACAGCGCCATCAGCTCTTCGTCGACCTCGACCACCTGGTCGACGAGAGCGACGTGCGCCTTGTTGACCGGCATGAGGTCCGATTCGCCCTCGGGACGGAAGAAGCAGTCCACGACCTGCGCGCCGCGCGCCGCCGGCAGATTGATCGGCAGGCACTCCGGGCCGAATTCCTCCTGGATCTGCGCCAGCACTTGCGCCAGGTCCACGCCTTCGGCGTCGATCTTGTTGATGATCAGCAGCCGGCACAGTCCGCGCGTTTGCGCCCACTGCATCATGCGCCGGGTCATGAGATCGACGCCGACCTGCGCGTTCACCACCACCGCCGCGGTGTCCGCCGCGGCCAGGGCGGGCAGCGACTGGCCGAGGAAATCCGGGTACCCCGGCGTGTCGAGCAGATGGATGAGAGTGTCGCGGTGCACGACGTTGGCCGCCGCGAGCTTGACCGAATGGCCGTGCGCCTTCTCGCGCGGGTCGTAGTCGCAGACCGTGGAGCCGCGCTCGACCGCGCCCGCCGCGCTGATGCCGCCGGTGCGAGCGAGCAAGGCTTCGATCAGGGTCGTCTTTCCCGCCCCGCCTTGTCCGGCGAAGGCGATGCTGCGGATATATTCGGTGTCGAATCGCGCCACCGCCGGCCTCCTCCGTTATTCACTGCAAATGGGCGTCGCGTGAAGAGTATAAGCAGCCACGCGAGGGACTGCCACAGAGGTCGCGGCGTGCCGCTGATGCGGCGCACCACCGTCAGGGCAGGACCTTCACCTGGCGCACGAACTGCAAAGTGTAGGCCTTCTTCCAGTCGGTGTCCTTGTTCAGCATACCGGCGCCGACCATGAAGTCGTAGGTCTGCTTCCAGCGCGCGTCGGTCATCGCGAGGATGCCGAGCGTGCGCGCGTCGCCGCCGTCGACCAGGGCGAACTTCTTGATCGACGCCACCCCGTAGGCGAGCACGTCGTCGGACATCTGCGGGTTGGCCTTCCTGATGAGCGCATTGCCGGGCGCGGGATTCTTCAGATAGCTCTTCCAGCCTTCGGCGGTGGCCTGGTAGAAGCGGTGGACGACGTCGGCGCGGGTCCGGACCGTCTTGTCCAGGGCGATGATGGTTTCGGCGTAGGGCGGATAGCCGTACTGCGCGAGCAGGAAGACCTTCGGCTTCACGCCGCCTTTTTCGATCGAGTAGGGCTCAGAGGTGGCGTAGCCCTGCTGGGCGACGTTCTTGTCGACCAGGAACTGCTGCACGCTGAACGCGTAGGGCCGCTTCTGCTGGTCGGTGAAGCCGAACTTCGCCTTGAGCCACGGCCAGTAGGTGGTCTCGCTCGCCTGCCCGATCAGCAGCGTGCGCGTCTTCAGGTCCTCGATCCTCTCCACGTCCGGGTGCGCGATCAGCGCCACCGGGTCGGACTGGAACACCGCGCCGACAGTCACCACCGGCAGGTTCTGCTCGATCGCCTGCAGCGTCTGGATGTCGTAGCCCATCACCATGTCGGCCTGCTCGGCGAGCAGCAGCTGCATGACGTTGACCTGCGGGCCGCCCATCTTCACCGTCACGTCCAGTCCGTGCCTGCGGTAGATCCCTTCGGCGAGCGCCTGGTAGAAGCCGCCGTGCTCGGCTTCCGCGTACCAGTTGGTCAGGAACACCACCTTGTCGAGCGCATGCGCCGGCGCCGCAAACAAGGAGAACAGGAAAGAGAGGAGAACGAGCGAGCGCTTGTTTTTCATGAACGATCCCTGAGCGAATGGGTCCCGCATCAGTTTACCGCGTCCGACCGGGACGCAGTCCTCGCGGACGACCTTCGCACCCAACGCAGGCGCAGAGGACGCAGAGAAAATCAAAGGAGAATCGCAACGCAAAGATCGCAAAGGAGCGCAAAGAACGCAAAGGAGAACAAGAAGGTATTCACACATCAGATCAGAATGTGTTCGTTCCTCTTCGTGTCTTCGTGGTTCGCTGTACCGTTTTTCTCCGCGCACTCTGCGTTGTGATTCGATTCTTATATCTCTCGCGTCACCTCGGATTCGTGCCAGTGGCGCAGAGCGAGCCAGGAAAGCAGCGATGCCGCGAGAAACAGCGCGATGCCCGCCGCCGTGATCAGCAGCAGCGCGGCGAACAGGCGCGGGATGTTGAGCTGCAGGCCCGCCATCAGGATCTGGTAGGCGAGCCCGGATTCGGTGCCGCCGGTGCCGGCGACGAATTCCGCCACCACCGCGCCGATCAGCGCGAGCGCCGCCGCGACCTTCAGCCCGGCGAAGAAGTACGGCGCGGCGCTTGGGATGCGAAGCCGCAACAGCACTTGCAGGCGGGAGGCGCCGTACATGCGGAACAGGTCGGCGAGCGCCGGATCGACGCTCTTCAGACCCATCGTGGTGTTGGAAATCACCGGGAAGATCGCCGCCACCGTGGCGCAGATCACGAGCGCCGGCAGCGGCTCCTTCACCCAGATGATGACGAGCGGCGCGATGGCGATGATCGGCGTGACCTGCAGGATCACCGCGTAGGGCAGCAGGCTCGCCTCGATCGTCCGGCTCTGCACGAACAGGAACGAGAGCAGCGTGCCCAAAAGCACCGAGAAGAACAGCGCGAGCCCGGTGATTTCCAGCGTGACGAGCAGCGAGCGAGACAGCAGCGGCCAGTCCCGCCACAGCGTTTCCAGCACCAGCACCGGCGAGGGCACGATGTAGCGGGGAATGCCCTTGACCACCACGAACAGGTGCCAGGCGAGCAGGAAGGCCAGCCCCACGACGGCGGGGCCGGCCCAGCGCAGCCAGGCGGGGCCGTCGCGGCCGGGCTTCATGCGAGCGCGCCTTCCGCGGCGAAGGCGAGATGGCGCGACAGCTCGGCGCAGGCGTGCGCGAATGCGTCGCTGCCGCGGAAGTCGTCGCCGCGCGGCTGCGGCGCGTCGATCGCGACTTCCTTCAGGATCCTCCCCGGGCGCGCGGACATTACCAGCACGCGGGTGGAGAGAAACGCCGCCTCGTAGATGCTGTGGGTGACGAAGAGCACGGTGAGCTTCTCGTGCGCCGCCAGCGCGGCGACGTCGCGGTCCAGCCGGCTGCGCGCGATCTCGTCCAGCGCGCCGAACGGTTCGTCCATCAACAGGAGCTGCGGTTCGGTGACCAGCGCGCGCGCGATCGATACCCGCATCTGCATGCCCCCCGAAAGCTCCCGCGGATAGGCGCGGGAAAAGTCTCGCAGGCCGACCAGTCCCAGGGCGTGCGCGACGCGCCGCGAGGCTTCGCCGGCAGGCAAGCGGGCGAGGTCGAGCGGCAGCCTGACGTTGGATTCGACGCGCCCCCACGGCATCAAGGTCGGATGCTGGAAAACGAAGGCGAGCCGTCTGGCGGCGACATCGTCCGCGCCGGGCCACAGCGCTACGCTGCCGCTGCTGGGCTCGATCAGCCTCGCCACCAGCCGCAACAGCGTGCTCTTGCCGCAACCGGAAGGCCCGAGCAACGTGACGATCTCCCCTTCGCGCAGGACGAGATCGATCGGGGCGAGCGCGCGCAGGCCGGTCGGAAACACTTTGTCCGCGCCGTGCAGATGTACCGCGATCGCTTTGCCCGCGTTGGATGGGCCGTTGCTCATTGTTCCGTTTCTCAGTCGGCAGGAAGCCGGAAGCGATTCTATCCGGGCCGGGTGCGCGCGGCAGCCACCGCACGACCGAAAGTCAGCGGCGCCATACTGTCTCCACTTGGAGGGTCCCATGAAGTACAAGATTGCGATTCGCCGCTCGGACGAAGGCTACAGCGTGTCGGTTCCAGGCCCGCCCGGTTGTTGGTCGCAGGGGGTGACCGAACAGGAAGCGATCGAAAACATCCTGGAAGCGATCCGGGAATACCTCTCGGTAATAGAGGATCAGCTTCGCGGCGAGGAAGTGCGCGAAGTGGAGATAACGGCGTAGCGCTTGCCCAAGGTCCCCGGTGTCGATCACCTCGACGCAGTCTGCGTCTTCGAAAAGGTAGGCTTTCGCATTGCCCGCCAGGGCAGGCAAATCGTGATGACGAACGGGCAGCGAATCCTTACCATCCCCACAACCCGGTCAACGCAATCACAATGGGCGGGCTCGTTCGCGATGCCGGCCTGACCATCGAGCAGTTCCGCGATCTGGTCTGAAGGCGATTTTTGCCGGGCGTACTCGCCCACCGGTAGACTGCGCGTACATCGCGCCGTGCGCCGGCTCGCGACCGCGATGTTCGGGGGCCCGCTCCCGAACCACCCGACAAGAATGTCCACCACGCCGTCACTGAACCTCACCGACACCGAGATCGAGCGCGCCGGCGCGCTGCTCACGGAATTCCTGCGCGGGTACGAGAAGTCGATCCCTGCGCCGAAGGTGGTTCCCGACCTCGATCGTGAGACTCTGGAGGCGCTGCTCTTGCAGCCGTTTCCCCGCGCGGGCATCGGCGTCGATGCGCTGTTCCGCGAGATCCGGGAAAAGGTCGTCCCCAATTCCACCGCCATCTCCCATCCGCGTTTCCTCGCCTATGTGCTCGGACCGTCCAACGGCATCGCGCCGTTCGCCGAGGCGATCGCGGCGACGCTGAACCAGAACTGCAACTTCGGGCAGCTCTCGCCGGCAGCGAGCGTGATCGAGCGCAAGGTGGTGTCCTGGCTCGCGGAGCTGTTCGATTATCCGGATAG
>Ga0070741_10013686_pt1 | contig 14245 bp, 16 predicted proteins | sample Coa_R1_4_FD_66440 | JGI IMG/M metagenome (GOLD analysis project Ga0070741, IMG submission 66440) | Surface soil microbial communities from Centralia Pennsylvania, which are recovering from an underground coalmine fire - Coalmine... | ecosystem: Environmental > Terrestrial > Soil > Unclassified ... | reverse complement strand
GTCCTCGAGTCCCTGCCCGGGGTGGGGAAGGTCCGGGCACGGAAGATCATGGAGAAGCTGGACATCTCCGCGAGCCGTCGGATCCGCGGACTCGGTGCCAAGCAGCGGGACTCCCTCCTCGCCGAGTTCTCGAAGAAGTAGCGCCTCGCTGAGCCGGCGGGGGACGCTCTTCGTGATCTCCGGCCCTTCTGGGGTCGGGAAGGGGACCGTCGTTCGACGGGTCCTCGAGCGGCATCCCGAGATCCGGCTCTCGGTTTCCGTCACCACCCGTCGACCCCGTCCCTCCGAGAGGGACGGGGTCGACTACCTCTTCGTCACCGACGCGCGCTTCGACGAGCTCGTCGCCTCCGGCGCGCTCCTGGAATGGGCGTATGTGGTCGGTCATCGGTCCGGGACGCCCGCCGCTCCCGTGGAGCGAGACCTCGCCGCCGGGCACGACGTGATCCTCGAGATCGACGTCCAGGGAGCCCGGCAGGTCCGCGAGCGCGTGGCCGAGGCCCTCCTGGTGTTCCTCGCGCCGCCCTCGATGGAGGAGCTCGAGCGGCGCCTCCGGTCGCGAGGCACCGAGAGCGAGGACCGGCTGCGGCTGCGACTCGTCACCGCGGAGCGCGAGATGCGCGAGATCGGGTGGTTCGACCACGTCGTCGTCAACGACCGCGTCGACCGGGCGGCCGCCGAGGTCGAGGCTATAATCCAGGCGTCCCGGACCCCGACCGAAGGACCAACGCACCCATGATCGAGCCGAAGATCGACGACCTCCTCGCGGAGGTGGACTCCAAGTACACGCTCGTGATCCTCGCGGCCAAGCGTGCCCGCGAGATCAACTCGTACTACAACCAGCTCGGCGAGGGACGCGGCGAGTTCGTCCCGCCGCTCGTCGAGACCGGTGGCCTCAAGAACAAGCCGCTGTCGATCGCCCTCGAGGAGATCGCCGAGGGCAAGATCCTGGCCGATCGCCCCGAGGGGGTTGGGATCAAGTAGCCCGCTCGCGGGACGCCGAGTCCTGCTCGGCGTCACCGGCGGCGTCGCCGCGTACAAGGCCTGCCTCCTGACGCGCCTGCTGACCGGCGCGGGAGCCGAGGTCCAGGTCGTGATGACGCGAGCGGCCACGCGCTTCGTCGGTCCCGACACCTTCGCCGCCCTGTCGGGGCGGCGGGTCTACACCGAGCTCTGGGACGACCCCGGGTCGGTGCTCCACGTCCGACTCGCGCACGAGGCGGAGGTCGCCGTCGTGGCGCCGGCCACGGCGAACCTGCTCGCCAAGCTCGCGACGGGCATCGCCGACGATCTGCTCACGTCCACGCTGCTCGAGGCGCGTTGCCCGCTGATCGTCGCCCCGGCGATGCACACGGGCATGTGGGAGCAGCCCGCCACCCGGGACAACGTATCGACGCTCCTCGAGCGCGGCGTGCGGGTCGTCGGCCCGCAGAGCGGGCCGCTCGCGCACGGGGACGAGGGTCCGGGACGGCTCGCCGAGCCGGAGGAGATCCTCGCGGCGGTCGAGGAGGCCGTCGCCCGCGGTCGGGACCTGGCGGGCAGGCGGGTGGTCGTGACGGCGGGGCCCACCTGGGAGCCGATCGACCCCGTCCGGTTCGTCGGCAACCGCTCGACCGGGAAGATGGGCTTCGCGGTCGCGCGGGAGGCGTGGGATCGCGGCGCGGAGGTGACGCTGGTGGTCGGCCCCGGGACCCTCGAACCTCCGGTCGGACCCCGTTTGGTCCGTGTGACGACGGCCGAGGAGATGCGCGCCGCCGTGCTCGCGGCGGCCGAGGAAGCGGACGCCGTCGTCATGGCAGCCGCGGTCGCGGACTTCCGCCCCGAGCACGTCGCGCCCGTCAAGCTCAAGAAGGAGGCGGGCCCTCCGGAGCTCCGTTTGGTTCCGACTCCGGACATCCTTTCCGAGCTCGGGACGGCGGGGGCCGGGCGGGTCCTCGTCGGGTTCGCCGCCGAGACGGGCGATCTGGAGGCCGCCGGGCGCGCGAAGCTCGAGGCGAAAGGGCTCGACCTGCTGGTCGTGAACGAGGTCGGCCGGTCGGGAACCGGGTTCGGGAGCGACACGAACCGCGCGGCGATCCTCTCGGCGGCGGGCGACGACGCGCCGCTTCGGGACTGGACCAAGCGCGAGCTGGCCGCGGCGATCTGCGACCGGCTCGCCTCGCGGCTCGCACGCTGACCGGAGCCGTCCGCGTGCGGGCTATACTCGCGCGGTCATGACCCACGCGTACCTGTTCTCCTCCGAGTCGGTCACGGAAGGACACCCCGACAAGCTGGCCGACCAGATCTCCGACGCGGTCCTGGACGCCATCCTGGCGGTGGATCGGCACGGGCGCGTCGCGTGCGAGACGCTGGTCACGACCGGGATCGTGATCGTCGCCGGCGAGATCACCACGTCCGAATACGTGGACATCCCATCGGTGGTCCGCAAGACGGTGAGCGACATCGGGTACACCGACGCGAAGTTCGGTCTCGACGGTGCGACGTGCGGTGTCGTCACCGCGATCCAGGAGCAGTCTCCCGACATCGCGCGCGGCGTCGACGACGCCCTCGAGCATCGCGAGGAGCACTCGGCCGAGGAGCTCGACGCCCTGGGAGCGGGGGACCAGGGCATGATGTTCGGCTTCGCCTGCCGTGAGACCGACGAGCTGATGCCGCTGCCGATCGCGATGGCGCACCGACTTGCCAAGCGCCTCGCCGACGTTCGCAAGGCGGGTGTCATTCCGTACCTGCGACCGGACGGCAAGACCTTGGTGACGATCGAGTACGAGAACGACAGGCCGGTCCGCGTCGACCGTATCGTCGTCGCCGCCCAGCATCGGGAGGAGGTGGACGTCGAGACGCTGCTCGCTCCAGACGTGAAGGCCGAGGTCATCGAGCCCGTGCTGCGGGAGTTCCCGGAGGTGGACGGGACGCGTATGAAGGAGCCGCTCATCAACCCGACCGGGCGGTTCGAGATCGGCGGGCCGAAGGCCGACACGGGCCTCACCGGACGGAAGATCGTGGTCGACACGTACGGAGGCATGGCTCCCCACGGCGGCGGATGCTTCTCCGGCAAGGACCCGACCAAGGTGGATCGCTCCGCGGCCTACATGGCGCGCTACGTCGCGAAGAACCTCGTCGCGGCGGGCGTCGCGGACCGGCTCCAGATCCAGGTTGCGTACGCGATCGGCACCGCGCACCCGGTCTCGCTCGCGGTCGACACGTTTGGGACGGAGCAGGTGGACCCCGCCCGGATCGTGGATTTGGTGTGGGAGGCGTTCGACTTCCGCCCGGCGGCGATCATCCGGACGCTCGACCTTCAGCGGCCGATCTACGAGGACACGGCCGCCTACGGCCACTTCGGCCGCAAGGAGTTCCCCTGGGAGGCGACCGACCGCGCCGACGAGCTCCGCCGCGCGTTCGAGTAGCTTAACCGGCCCGGCACCGGCCGGCCCCACGCTCTCGGGTCCCGTCGACGTCTGCGTCGATCGACCGGTGCTCTCACTCGACCGCCCGTTCACCTACGACCTGCCCGAGGAGTTGGGCGCGGGAGTCGGGTCGCTCGTCCGTGTGCCGTTCCACGGCGGGCTCGTGCGCGGTTGGGTGCTCGGGCCGGCGGAGCGGGTGCCTCCCCGCACGCTGAAGGTGCGTCGCGCCGTCACACCGGTCCGGTTCTTCGACGAGCCGACCCTCGAGCTCCTGCGTTGGGTGAGCGAGCGGTACGTCGCGCCGCTCGCCGCGGTCATCGCGCGTTCGCACCCGCCGCGCGTGGCGGCCGTCGAGGAGGCGTTGTTCGGCGGGGAGGGGGAGAGGGGGGCCGGGCGGAGCGGAGGCCGCTTGGCTGACTCGACTCGCTTCGCTCGTCTCGTGCCCTCCGCTCCGCCCGGCCCCCTCGTCCAGTACCGGAACGGAGCGTCGTTGCTGGATGCGCTCCATGCCGCCGGCGGCACGTTCGTCCTCCGCCCGGCGCCGGAGGACGAGGTGGAGGTCGCGGTGCAGTGCGTGGGGGCAGCGCTCGAGCGCGGGCGAGGCGCGCTCGTGCTCGTTCCGGAGGCCGATCCGCTCCCCGCGACCGCGGAGGCTCTTCGCGAGGCGTTCGGCGACGAGGTCGGGCTGCTCCTCGGCGGCAGCCGGAACGACCGCTACCGCAGGTGGCTCGAGGTCGGCGCCGGCCGCTATGCCTGCGTCGTCGGAACCCGTCCGGCGGTGTTCGCTCCGGTTCCGAATCTCGGACTCGTGTACATCTCGCGCGAGAGCCACGGGCTCCACCGCGAGGAGCGGGCACCCTACTATCACGTTCGGGATGTGGCCCTCGAGCGCGCGCGGATCCTGGGAGCGGTGTGCGTGATGGCGGCCCTCCTCCCGTCGGTCGAGACGACCGTGGTGCCGCACATCGTGGTCGAGCCGCCGGGACGGCGGTGGCCCCCGGTGGAGGTGGTCCGGCCTGGACCCGAGGGCAGGGCACCGAGGCTCGTCTCTGCACTGAAGAGCGTGCGCCGTGGGTTCCTGTTCGCGGCCGTGCCTGGCTACGGGGTCGCGCGTGTGTGCCGGGCGTGTGGCGAACCGGCAGCGTGCGAGGTGTGCGGAGGCCTGCTGCGCGTCGAGGGGGGACGCGTTCGCTGCGCCGTGTGCCGGGCCGACGGGAGGTGCGCGAGCTGCGGCGCGTCGAACTTCGGGGTGGCTCGGGGCGGGGCGGAGCGTGTCGAGGAGTGGGCCGGGCGTATCGCCAGGGTTCCGGTCAGGAGGATCGGCCGGGGGAGCGCTCCGCGCCCCCCCGGCCCGTCGGAGATCCTGGTAGGCGGGATCGAGGCCGTGAAGGACTTCGGACCCCTCGGCCTGGACCTCGTCGCCATCTTGGACGCCGACCTCGCCTCTCGCCGTCCGGGGCTCGTCGCGCGTGAGCGCGCGCTCGCCTCCTGGATGGAGGCCGCCGCGTGGACCCGCCCAGGCGGACGAGTGATCGTCCAGACCAGGCACCCGAACGACCCGGCCGTGCAGGCGCTCGTCACGGGGCGCCCCGAGCGGTTCCACCGGGCGGACGCCGCTCGCCGGGCGGAGGCGGGGTTCCCCGTGGGCGCGCCGGTCTTCCGCGTGCGGGGGACGCACGCGCTGCAGGACGAGCTTGCTTCGCTCCGTCCGAGCGCGCTGCTGGTCTCGGGGCCGGGAGCCGAATCGGTATGCTTGGTCGCGCTCGACCCGGCACGCGTCTTTGAGTTCGGGCGCGCCATGCGTTTGCTGGCCGAGCAAGGAGTCGTGGTTCGCGTCGAGGCGGAACCCCACTTGTGAGGAGCCGAGGAGTGGCCATCCTTCCGATTCGTAGGCTCGGCGACCCGGTGCTTCGCGAGCGGGCGCGCGACGTGGAGCGTTTCGACGGGTCGCTCACGCGCATCGTGGACGACATGTTCGAGACGATGTATGCGGCGCCCGGTGTCGGCCTCGCCGCCCCCCAGGTGGGGATCTCGCTGCGCTTCTTCGTCTACGACGATGGAGAGGGCAACAAGGGGTTCGTCGCCAATCCCGAGCTCTCGGAGCTCAGGCGGGAGGAGATCCGGGACGAGGGATGCCTGTCGATCCCGGGCCCGTTCTACCCAACGGCTCGCGCGCTCCGCGTGCGCCTGCGCGGTCGGGACCTGCGGGGGGAGCCGATCGAGATTCGGGCCGAGGGACTGCTCGCGCGGATCTTCCAGCACGAGACCGACCACACGCACGGCGTGCTCTATATCGATCGATTGGACGACGAGGGCCGTCGACAGGTCATGCGCATGCTGCGCGAGCACGAGCTGAAAGGGCTCCACGAGAGCTCGCGGAACCTCTGAGCACTATCCTCCGGAACGTGGCCCCGGCCCTTCGGATCGCCTTCCTTGGCAACGACGCCTGGTCCGTCCCCTCGCTTCGCGCGATCGCGGCGTCACCACACACCGTGGCGCTCGTCGCGACCCGGGCTCCGAGGCCTGCCGGCCGCGGCAACCGCCTCACGCCCACGCCCGTCGCGCTTGCCGCGCGTGAGCTCGAGCTCCCGCTCGCCGAGGTCGAGACGGTGCGGGCGGGCCCGGGTCTGCGGACGCTCGCGGCCTCCCGGCCCGACGTGCTGGTCGTGGTCGCCTACGGCGAGATCCTCCCGCCGGAGGTGCTTGCGCTCCCGAGGCTGCTGCCGGTGAACCTGCACTTCTCGCTGCTTCCGGAGCTCCGCGGGGCCGCCCCGGTCCAGGCGGCACTGCTCCTCGGCCTGCCGGAGACGGGGGTCACCACGATCGTGATGGAGGAGGGCCTGGACTCGGGCCCGATCCTCGTGCAGCGAAGCGCTCGCGTGCTGCCGGAGGACGACGCGGGCTCACTGGGTTCGAGGCTCGCCGAGCTGGGGGCCGAGGTGCTCCTCGAGACGCTCGATCTGATCGCTTCGGACAGGGCGGTCCCGGTCCCGCAGGACGATCGCGCGGCCACCGTCGCTCCGAAGCTCGGACCCCGAGATCGCCGGCTCGACTGGTCGGGGTCGGCGCGCGAGCTGGTGAACCGCATTCGAGCCCTCGCTCCCGATCCGGGCGCCGTCGCGACCTTCCGCGGAGCGAACCTGAAGGTGCTCCGGGCCCAGGCGATCGAGCGCCCGACCCGACTCGATCCCGGCACGGTGACCGAGGTGGACCGTGGGGGGTTCGCGGTTGCGACCGGCGAGGGCGAGCTCCGTCCGATCGAGCTCGCTCCGGCGGGGCGTCGGCGGATGACCGCGGCCGAGTTCGTCCGCGGTCACCGACCCGTGGTCGGCGAGCGCCTCTCATGACGGCCGGCCGGAGCGGTCGGCCCGACAGCGATCGATCGCCCGGCGATCGGCGGTCCGGAGGCCGGCGCCACGGCGAGCCCTCGGCCCGCTCGGTGGCGCTCGGGGTGATCCGCCGGGTGGTGGAGCGGGGAGGCTACTCGAACCTCGCCCTGCGATCCGCGCTCGACAGGTCCGGCCTGTCGAGCGCGGATCGCGCCCTGGCTACCGAGCTCGTCTACGGAACCCTCCGGCGCCTGCTGTCGCTCGATCGGGAGATCGCCGCCCGCCTGGACCGTCCGATCGAACGGACGAGCCCCGGCGCGCTGGCCCTGCTCCGGCTGGGGACCTACCAGCTTCGCCATACGCGTATCCCACCGCACGCCGCGGTCTCCGAGACGGTGGCGCTGGCGGGTTCCCGGGAGCGCGGGCTCGTCAACGCGGTCCTGCGGCGGATCGCGGCGGAGCCGGCTCTTGATCCCGGGGGCGCGAGCGATGAGGACGTGTCGGTTCGGACCGGCCTGGCCGAATGGGCCGTCCGCGAGCTACGGGCGCAGCTCGGACCCGACGCGGAGCTCGCCGCGGCGGCGCTCGGCGAGCCCGCGCCCGTTACCGTTCGGACCAACACCTGCCGAACAAGCGTGCAGGAGCTGCGCGCCGCGCTCGAGCGCGCCGGGGTCGCGAGCACACCGGGGGCGGTGCATGCGGAATCACTCGTCCTGGCCGGAGGTTCGCCGTCCGAGCTTCCGGGCTTCCAGCTCGGCTGGTTCGCCGTGCAGGATCAGGCGTCTTCGTTCGTGGTGAGCGCGTTGGGCGCTCGGCCGGGCGAACGGGTCGTCGACGTGTGCGCGGGTCCGGGAGGGAAGGCAGGGCACCTGGCGTGCGTGGTCTCGCCGGGCGGGGTGACGGTGGCCGCGGACGTGTCGCCGATCAGGGCGGCGCTGGTTCGGGCCCACGTCGGCCGGCTTCGTGTCAGCGCACACGTCCTGGTGCAGGACGCTCGCCGTCCGGCGCTACGCGGCGGCTTCGCCAGGGTCCTGGTCGATGCTCCCTGCTCCGGTCTCGGCGCCGCGCGACGCCGGCCCGAGCTCCTGTGGCGTCCCCGCGCGGAGGAGCCGTCTGCCCTCGGCCGGCTGCAGCTCGAGATCGCCGCGGCCTCGGCCGACCTGCTGGCTCCGAACGGGCGGCTCGTGTACTCGGTCTGCACCTTCCCGAGGGCTGAGACCGACGAGGTGTGCGACGCGCTGCTCCGTGCGCGCCCGGACCTGGTCCCGGAGACGATCAACGGGCCGGACGGCCCCGGTGAGCGGGTGCGTCTGTGGCCGCACCGTCACGGGACCGACGCGATGTTCGTTGCCGCCTTCCGTCGAGCGCGGGTGCCCCACGGCTAGAATCGTCTGGTGCCCAGCCTGTGCGCGTCCATCCTCGCGGCCGACCTCGCGCGCCTGGCGGAAGAGGTAAAGCTGGTCGAGCCGCATGCCGACGAGTTTCATGTCGACGTGATGGACGCTCACCTCATGCCGCCGCTTACGATCGGGCCGGTCGTCGTTGCCTCGCTTCGACGGGCGACCGACCGCGCCCTGCACGGACATCTCCTGGTCGAGTCGCCCGAAGCCCTCATCGGCGAGCTGGCCGAGGCGCGCGCCGACGTGGTGTCGTTCGCGATCGAGGCGCGCTCGGACCCCGCCCCGGTCATTCGCAAGGCGAGGGAAGCTGGGATCGGCGTCGGGCTATCCGTGAGCCTGCAGACGCCGCTCACCGCGATCGACCCTTTCCTGGGTGAGGTGGACCGCGTCACGGTCCTGTGCTCGCACGCGGAGCGGCCGGGTGCGTTCGACCCCGGTGCCCTGCCGAGGGTCGCGGCCGCCCGCGCGGCCGTTGATCGTCGCGGAGCTCGGGTCGAGATCGGGGCGGAGGGCGGGATCACGTTCGCGGAGGCCCGCCGTTGCGTCGATGCGGGGGCGTCCGTCGTCGTCGCCGGGGCCGCCATCTTCGGTGCGGACGACCCGGCCGGCGCGGCGCGTGAGCTCGCCGCCATCGTGAAGGGCGGGCGCTGATGCCCGAGACCATTCTGGTGGTCGATGACGACCCCGACATCGCTCGCTTCGTCGAGGTGAACCTTCGCTCGGCGGGGTACGACGTCGCGGTCGCGGGGGACGGAGAAGAGGCGCTCCAGCGTGCAGCCGAGATGCGCCCAGACCTGGTGCTCCTCGACGTGATGATGCCGAGGATCGACGGGTTCGAGGTCGCCCAACGGCTGCGGCGCAACCCGCAGACCGCCAACACGTCGATCATCATGCTCACGGCAAAGGCGCTATCGACCGACAAGGTGCTGGGTCTGACGGCCGGTGCGGACGACTACATCATCAAGCCCTTCGACCCGATCGAGTTGCTGGCGCGCGTCAAAGGCACGCTCCGTCGAGCAAAGGAGATGCGCAACCTCTCGCCCCTCACGGGGCTCCCCGGCAACATCCGTATCCAGGAGGAGATCGAGCGGATGGTGCGTGAGGGTCGCCCCTTCGCGGTGCTCTACTGCGATCTCGACAACTTCAAGGCCTACAACGATCAGAAGGGGTTCGTGCGAGGCGACCGGCTCATCCAGGCGACCGCCCGGATCATCCAGGATGCGGTCGTCGAGTTCGCCGGCTCGGACGGGTTCGTCGGGCACGTCGGCGGTGACGACTTCGTGGCGATGCTGCCCCCCGAGGTCGCCGAGGACGTCGCCCGGCGCATCGTCGAGCGCTTCGACGCGCGTGTCTCTGATTTCTACGAGGACCAGGACCTCGAACGGGGGTACGTCGAGGTCGAGGACCGCAGGGGGATCCTTCAGCGACTGCCGCTCGTCGCCATCTCGATCGGGGTCGCGACCACGGCCAAGCGGGACTTCGCCCACTACGGCGAAGCGGTGGCAGTGGCCACCGAGATGAAGCAGTTCGCCAAGCGCGACTCCGGGTCCTCGTACGCGATCGATCGCCGGTCGGCCGGCTGAGGTCCCCGGACCCCGTCGCGCCCTGTTGCTTCTCGGGCGCCGCCCGTATACTGATTCGTCAGAAGCTCGTCTTCGGGGCGGGGTGCAAGTCCCCACCGGCGGTGAGAGTCCGCGACCCCCTGGACGCCATCCAGGGGTGGATCCGGTGCGATTCCGGGACCGACCGTGAGAGTCGGGATGGGAGAGGACGGGCGGTGACGGCAGCGGCGTGAGCTGCCTTCCTGCGCCCCCTTCCCGCACCCAGCCTCGTGAGGGTGGTGTGCGGTGTCCGATGAGGCGTTCATGGAGCGGGCCCTCGGGCTCGCGGAGCGGGGGCGTGGGCTGGCCTCTCCCAACCCCGTCGTCGGCGCGGTGGTCGTGGCCGACGGCCGGATCGTGGGGGAGGGGTTTCACGAGGGCCCCGGGACGCCGCACGCGGAGGTCGTCGCTCTCCGGCAGGCGGGCGGTGCCGCCCGCGGCGCCACCTTGTATACGACGCTCGAGCCCTGCGATCACTTCGGAAGGACTCCTCCCTGCACGCGGGCCATCGTCGAAGCGGGGATCGCGCGGGTCGTCGCCGGGGCGGTCGACCCGAACCCCGTGGTCGACGGCCGCGGCTTCGCCACCCTCGAGGCGGCGGGAGTCGAGGTCCGCCGGGGTGTCCTGGCCGACCTGGCGGAACGCCAGCTGCGCGCCTACGCGAAGCACGTCCGCACCGGGCTCCCCTTCGTGACCTGGAAGATGGCGGCGAGCCTCGACGGCAAGGTGGCGGCCCGCGACGGCTCTTCGCGATGGATCACCGGCGAAGCGGCGCGGCGGGACGTCCACCGGCTTCGCGGCGCGGCCGACGCCATCGTCGTCGGCGCCGGCACCGCGCTCGCCGACGACCCCTCGCTCACGGTCCGCGACCCCTCCTATCGCGGGCGTCCGCCGCTTCGCGTGCTGGTCGACGCCCGGGGGCGCGTGCCCGAGACGGGCGACCTGTTCGACGCTTCGGCTCCCACGCTCGTCGCGACCACGGAGCTCGCGCCTCCAGAGCGGCGTGCGGCCTGGCGAGCCCGGGGCGCCGAGGTCGTCCTCTACGAGCCGGAGGGGCAGCGGGTTCCCCTCCTGCCGCTGCTCGTCGACCTCGGCAAGCGGGGCGTGCAGGGCGTGCTGATCGAGGGCGGCCCGACGCTCGCCTGGTCGGCGGTCGAGGACGGCGTCCTGGACACGGTCGTGGTGTACCTGGCCCCCAAGCTGATCGGCGGCGAGGCGGCACCGGGCATCCTTGGGGGGCGGGGGTTCTTCCCGATCGGCGGAGCCCTCCCGCTCTCGATCGTGTCCGTGGAGCGGGTGGGCGAGGACATCAGGGTGGAGGCGGATGTTCACCGGGATCGTTGAGGAGCGCGGGGAGGTCCGCGAGGTGAGTCCAAACGGGCTCGTGCTCGCGTGTCGAACGGTCCTTGTCGACTCCGACGTCGGCGCCTCGGTAGCGGTGAACGGCGTGTGCTTGACCGTCGTCGAGCGCACCGAGCGCACGCTGGCGTTCGACGTGTCCGAAGAGACCCGAGCGCGGACGGCTCTGTCGCGGCTGCGCCGCGGAGCTCCGGTGAACCTCGAGCGCCCCGTGACGCTCTGGTCGCGCCTGGGCGGCCATCTCGTCCAGGGTCACGTCGACGGTGTGGGCGAGGTGGCCTCGATCGAGTCGGTGGATGGGGGCGGGGCGTGGCTGACCGTACGTGCCCCTGCCGGCCTCCTGCGGTACCTGGTCGAGAAGGGATCGGTCGCGGTGGACGGGGTCAGTCTGACGGTCGCCGCGCTGGAGGGCGACACGTTCTCCGTCGCGCTGATCCCCCACACGCTCGAAGCGACCACTCTGGGCGCCGTTGGACCCGGGGACCCCGTGAACCTGGAGGTCGACGTGATCGCCAAGTATGTGGAACGGCTCGTGGACCGCGCCGCCCCGGCGCGGCCGGATTCGGAGGACGGAAGGATGAACCGGTGAGCGAGACGGAGCAGGCGCTTGGTGGCTCGGTGTTCTGCACGATCGAGGAGGCGATCGAGGAGATCAGGGCGGGCCGGATCGTCATCGTCGTCGACGACGCCGATCGCGAGAACGAGGGCGACTTCGTCATGGCGGCCGAGAAGGTGACCCCCGAGGCGGTGAACTTCATGGCCACGCACGGCCGGGGCATCATCTGCATGCCCGTCGTCGGGCGGCGCCTGGACGAGCTTCAGATTCCGCTCATGGTGAGCCGCAACGCCCAGGGCCACCACGAGACGGCGTTCGCGATCTCCATCGATGCGCGGATCGGCACGACGACCGGGACGAGCGCCCACGACCGCGCCGCGACCATCAAGGCGGTGACCGATCCCAACACGACCCCCGAGGACATCCAGATGCCCGGGCACGTGTTCCCCCTGCGAGCGCAGGAGGGCGGCGTGCTCAAGCGCGCGGGGCACACCGAGGCGGCGGTGGACCTGGCCGTCCTCGCCGGTCTGTACCCGGCGGGGGTCATCTGCGAGATCATGCACGAGGACGGGACGATGGCCCGCCTGCCGGAGCTCGAGCGGGTCGCCCGCGCGCACGGGCTGAAGGTCATCTCGATCGCCGACCTCATCACGTACCGCAGGCGCAGGGAGCGCCTGGTGCGTCGTGTGGCGGAGGCCCGCATCCCGACCGAGCACGGCGAGTTCCGCGCCTTCGCCTACGACAGCGAGGTAGATGGCCGGACGCACGTCGCCCTCGTGCTCGGCGAGGTCGGGGACGGTGAGCGGATCCTCGTTCGCGTGCATTCCGAGTGCCTCACCGGCGACGTCTTCGGCTCGCTGCGGTGCGACTGCGGGGACCAGCTCGAGGCGGCGCTGCGCACCATCGGGGCCGAGGGTCGGGGCGTGGTCCTGTACATCCGGGGGCACGAGGGCCGGGCGATCGGGCTCACCCACAAGCTTCGGGCCTACCAGCTCCAGGAGCAGGGTCTCGACACCGTGCAGGCCAACGAGGAGCTCGGGTTCCCCGCCGATCCGCGCGACTACGGCATCGGCGCCCAGATCCTGGCGGACCTTGGCGTCCGGTCGATGCGCCTGCTGACGAACAATCCCGCCAAGCGGGCGGGCCTGGAGGGCCATGGGCTCTCGATCGTCGAGCGGGTTCCCCTCGAGACCGTTCCACGGGCCGAGAACATCGGGTACCTGCGTGCCAAGCGGGAGAAGCTCGGTCATCTGCTCGACCATCTGGAGGTGCAGGAGGCGGCCACGGGGGAGGGGATGTCGTGAGAGGGTCGGGCGCCGCGTCTCCCGCTCGGGGCCGGCGGATCGCAGTGGCGGCGTCCCGGTTCAACGAGGTCGTCGTGCGCAAGCTCGTCGATGGGGCCCTCGACTGCCTGCGCGCTCAGGGCGTGCGCGAGGACGATCTCGAGCTCGTGTGGGTCCCGGGCGCGTTCGAGCTCCCCTTCGCCGCCCGTCGTCTGGCCGGCACTCGCGACTTCGACGCGGTGGTCTGCCTTGGTGCGGTCATTCGCGGGGAGACCGCTCACTTCGATCACGTGGCTCAGCAGGCGGCGACCGGCATCCGCCGGGCCGCCGAGGACACCGGGATCCCGGTGATCTTCGGCGTGCTCACCACCGACACGCTCGAGCAGGCGCTCGATCGAGCGGGCGGCGCCCACGGCAACAAGGGATGGGACGCAGCAATGGCGGCGCTCGAGATGGCCGCGCTGGCGAGCCGGTGGAACGGGGATGGAGGCCGGCGATGATCCTCGACAAGCCCTGGGGCCGAGTGACCACGTACGCGTTGAACCAGCCTTCCTCCGTCCGGGTCATCTCCGTCGATCCCGGGCAGGAGACGAGCGTTCACTATCACCAGATGCGCGACGAGATGTGGGTCGTGCTCGACCCCGGCCTCACGCTCCAGATCGGCAACCGTGTGGTGGAGGCCCAGCCCGGCGATGAGTTCATGGTTTCTGCTGAGACCACCCACCGGATCTCGAACAGGAGCGCCGCCCGGGGCCGGGTCCTCGAGATCGCCTACGGCTACACGACCGAGGACGACACCCTGCGCCTCGAGGACGACTACGGTCGTCCGCTCGAGCCGGACTGGTGAGGGCCGGACCGGTGAGGGCCGGACGCCGTTGTCCGGTTGGTCGACCCGTGCTACATTCGCGCGGCTCCACGTTCAGGAGGTCGGATTGGCAACGCACGGCACGGTCAAGTGGTTCAGCAACGAGAAGGGCTACGGGTTCATCTCTCGCCCCGACGGGGAGGACGTGTTCGTCCATTTCTCCGCCATTCAGATGGACGGCTTCCGAACCCTCACCGAGGGGCAGGAGGTCGAGTTCGACATCGTGGACGGGCCCAAGGGGAAGCAGGCCGCCAACGTCCGGACGGTGTCCTAGGGCGCTCGTGCCGCTTCGTCGACAGCCGTCGCGACCCGCACCTATACTCTGCCGGGATGTTCGGCGGGCTCCAGCAAAGCACCGGCTGCCAGTCGGTGCTTTCGTTTGACGGGAGGTGATGCGGGGTCTCGGTCGATCCGCGGATCAACGACAGGATCAGGGCTCCCCAGGTTC
>Ga0070741_10013685_pt1 | contig 14246 bp, 8 predicted proteins | sample Coa_R1_4_FD_66440 | JGI IMG/M metagenome (GOLD analysis project Ga0070741, IMG submission 66440) | Surface soil microbial communities from Centralia Pennsylvania, which are recovering from an underground coalmine fire - Coalmine... | ecosystem: Environmental > Terrestrial > Soil > Unclassified ... | reverse complement strand
TCGGTGATCCTGGCTGCGATCATGCTGAAGATCGGCGGATACGGATTCCTGCGGTTCTCGCTGCCGATCGTGCCCGACGCCTGCCAGGAGTTCACGTGGCTCATCGTCGCGCTTTCGCTGATCGCGGTGATCTACGTCGGCTTCGTCGCTCTCGTGCAGGAGGACATGAAGAAGCTCATCGCGTATTCGTCGGTCTCGCACATGGGCTTCGTCACGCTCGGTGCGTTCATCAGCTTGACGCTCGTGCGCGCGGCCGCGAACAAGGACGCCGCCTACCTCGGCGTTTCGGGTTCGATGGTGCAGATGATCTCGCACGGCTTCGTCTCGGGCGCGATGTTCTCGTGCGTCGGCGTGCTCTACGACCGCGTGCACAGCCGCATGATCAAGGACTACGGCGGCGTCGTGAACACGATGCCGTGGTTCGCCGCGTTCTGGGTGCTGTTCTCGATGGCCAATTGCGGCCTGCCGGGCACGAGCGGTTTCGTCGGCGAATTCATGGTGATCCTCGCGAGCTTCCAGATGAACCCGTGGGTGGCCGCGCTCGCCGCATTCACGCTGATCATCGGCGCCGCCTACACGCTGTGGCTCGTCAAACGCGTGATCTTCGGCGCGGTCGCCAACGATCACGTGCGGCATCTCACCGACATCAACGCGCGCGAGGCGCTCGTGCTCGGCGCGTTCGCGGCCGGCGTGCTGTTGCTCGGCGTTTGGCCCGCGCCGCTCACGCACCTCATGGATGCGCCGATCAAGCATCTCGTCGACCAGTTGCTCGCGACCAAGTACTGAGCAGGCATTCCGATGAATTTCAATCTCCACGATATCGTCCTGCTCGCGCCCGAGGATTTCCTGCTCGGCGCGACGTGCGCGATCCTGCTCGTCGACTTGTTCCTGAAGCAGTCGCAGCGCGCGGTCACGCATTGGCTGTCGATCGCGACGCTCGTCGCGACGCTCGCGCTCGTGCTCGTCGACCACGATCCCGCGCGCACGGCGTTCAACGGCGCCTACATTCACGACGGCGCGGCCGCCGTGCTCAAGGCGTTCATCCTGCTCGTCAACGCCGCCGTGCTCGTCTATGCGCGCGGCTATCTCAAGGACCGTCAGCTCTTCGTCGGCGAGTTCTACCTGCTGTGCCTGTTCGGCGTGCTCGGCATGATGTTGCTCGTGTCCGCGGGCAGCCTCGTCATGGTGTATCTCGGCCTCGAGCTCTACGCCTTGTCCTCGTATGCGCTCGTCGCGATCAACCGCGATTCGAGCCTGTCTTCCGAGGCGGCCATGAAGTACTTCGTGCTCGGCGCGCTCGCGTCGGGTCTCTTGCTCTACGGCATGTCGATGATCTACGGCGCGGCGGGCACGCTCGATCTCGCAAAGATCCATGCGCTCGGCGCGCTCGCGGCCGGCAGCCCGCACCAGGTGCTGCTCGCATTCGGGGTCGTGTTCCTCGTCGTCGGCATCGGCTTCAAGTTCGGCGCGGCGCCGTTCCACATGTGGCTGCCCGACGTCTACCAAGGCTCGCCGACCGCCGTGACCGTCTTCATCGGCGCGGCGCCGAAGATCGCCGCGTTCGGCATGGCGTACCGGCTGCTCGAAGCGGGGCTCGGCGATCTGCATCCGCACTGGGGGCCGATGCTGTCGGCGCTCGCGGCGGTGTCGCTCGCCATCGGCAACGTCGTCGCGATCGCGCAGAGCAACTTGAAGCGCATGCTCGCGTACTCGACGATTTCGCACGTCGGCTTCCTGCTGCTCGGGCTCGCCAACGGCACGCCCGACGGCTATGCGGCGTCGGCGTTTTATGCGATCTCGTACGCGCTCATGACGACCGTCGCCTTCGGCACCATCATGCTGCTCGCGCGCAACGGCTTCGAGGCCGAAGAGATCGACGATTTCCGCGGACTCAATCAGCGCAATCCGTGGTATGCATTCGTCATGCTGCTGACGATGGCCTCGCTGGCCGGCATCCCGCCGCTGTTCGGCTTCTTCGCGAAGCTCATGGTCTTGAAAGCGGCGCTCGACGCCGGCATGTACTGGCTCGCCATCGTCGCGGTCGTGTTCGCGATCATCGGGGCGTTCTACTACCTGCGCGTCATCAAGGTCATGTACTTCGATGCGCCGGCCGAAGACACCGCGCTCGCCCTGCCGGCGGACCGCGGTTTCCGCTGGCTGCTGTCGCTGAACGGCGTCGCGCTGCTCGTGCTCGGCCTCTGGTGGGGCCCGCTCATCGCCTGGTGCGACCGCGCGTTCGGCTTCGTGCAATAAGCGGATTTCCAGCGTTTTCTTGCATTGCGGTAACGCAGTCCGCTAAACTTGGCGTTCGGCTGATGCGGGGTGGAGCAGTCTGGCAGCTCGTCGGGCTCATAACCCGAAGGTCGTAGGTTCAAATCCTACCCCCGCTACCACGCCTTTTCCGACGCCGCTTCGTGCGGCGCACTGTTTTGAGCTCAAGGATCGAGCGCGTTGCCGGTGTTGGGATGCGAGACAACGGCGGACTACGGAATGGGCCTCGTGCCCATTTTTTGTTTGTGGATTTTGCAGGCTTTTTTTGAGAAGTGCAGGCAGGACGCCTGCCCCGTGACCCTGGCGATCATGGACGAGCGCAACACTATGCGAAACGAAGCGTTGACTGAATTGCTGGCTCCCGTCGTGGCGGACATGGGACTCGAATGCCTCGGCGTCGAGTACAGCCCGTCGCACGGCAACAGTCTGGTGCGCGTCTACATCGACGCCCCGGACCGTGCGGTCACGGTCGACGATTGCGAAGCCGTGAGCCGGCAGGTCTCGGCGACGCTCGACGTGCACGACCCCGTACAGGGCCGCTACACGCTCGAGGTGTCTTCGCCCGGGCTCGATCGGCCGCTGTACACGCCGGCGCATTTCGCGCGTTTCGTGGGCAGCGCGGCGAAAATCGAGCTCGCGCTGCCGCTCAACGGGCGCCGCCGCTTCCAGGGTCCGATCGTCGCGGCCGACGAGAGCCGCATCGTCATCGAGCAGGACGGCACCGAAGTGGCGCTCGCGCCCGGCAACATCCACAAGGCGCGGCTCGTCGCCGAGCTGTCGGAAGCGCCGGGAAAAGTGCACAAAGGCAAAAAAGCAAAAAACTAGACAATCGAGCCGGATCGCGAAGCCTAGAGCCGCGGTCCACGAGTTTTAGAGAGATACCATGAGCAAAGAACTGTTACTCGTCGTCGATGCGGTCGCCAACGAAAAGGGCGTGGACAAGCGCGTCATTTTCGAGGCCATGGAAGCCGCGCTCGCGTCGGCCGCGAAGAAGCGCTACGCCAACGAAGACGTCGCCACGCGCGTCGCCATCGATCAGCAGAGCGGGGACTACGAGACCTTCCGCCGCTGGGAAGTCGTGGCCGACGACGTGGTCATGGAATCGCCCGACCATCAGATACGCCTCATGGACGCCGTCGACACCAAGCCCGACGCCCAGGTCGGCGACTTCATCGAAGAGCAGATCGAGAATCCCGAATTCGGCCGCATCGCGGCGCAGGCGGCCAAGCAGGTCATCGTGCAGCGCGTACGCGAAGCCGAGCGCGCGCAGGTCGTCGATGCCTACAAGGACCGCGTCGGCGAGCTCATCACGGGCGTGGTCAAGCGCGTCGAGCGCGGCAGCGTGTACCTCGACCTCGGCGGCAATGCCGAAGCCTACATCCCGCGCGACAAGGCGATCCCGCGCGAAGCGGTGCGCGCCGGCGATCGCGTGCGCGGTTACCTCTACGAGGTGCGCGCCGAACAGCGCGGTCCGCAGCTCTTCGTCTCGCGCAGCGCGCCCGAGTTCATGATCGAGCTGTTCAAGCTAGAGGTGCCCGAAGTCGGCCAGGGTCTCGTCGAGATCAAGGGCGCCGCGCGCGATCCGGGCGACCGCGCCAAGATCGCCGTCGTCGCGCACGACCATCGCACCGATCCGATCGGCGCCTGCATCGGTATGCGCGGCTCGCGCGTGCAGGCGGTGTCGAACGAGCTCAATGGCGAGCGCATCGACATCGTGCTCTGGAACGAGAATCCCGCGCAGTTCGTCATCAACGCGATGGCGCCGGCCGAAGTGCAGTCCATCATCATGGACGAGGAAAAGCACTCGATGGACATCGCGGTGGCCGAGGACAAGCTCTCGCAGGCCATCGGCCGCGGCGGCCAGAACGTGCGCCTGGCGAGCAAGCTCACGGGATGGCAGCTCAACGTCATGACGCAGGATCAGGTCGCGGCGAAATCCGAGGCCGAGCAGCTCGCGGCGCGCACGCTGTTCCAGGAGAAGCTCGAAGTCGACGCGGAAATCGCCGCGATTCTCGTGCAGGAAGGCTTCTCGACGGTCGAGGAAATCGCCTACGTGCCGAGCGCGGAACTGCTCGCGATCGAGGGCTTCGACGAGGACATCGTCGAGGAGCTGCGTGCGCGTGCGCGCGACGCGCTCTTGACCGCGGCGCTCGCCGTCGAGGAGGAGATCGAAGAACACAAGCCGGCCGACGATCTGGTCGCCGTGCCCGGCATGGACGAGACCACCGCGTTCGCGCTCGCGCAGCACAGGATCATCACGCGCGAGAACCTGGCCGATCTCGCGACGGACGAGCTCGTGGAGCTCGCCATCGACGGCGTCGACGAGGCGCGCGCTGCGGAACTGATCATGGCGGCCCGCGCCGCGGCGGAATGATTTCCGCAGGCGCGAAGCCGGACGGCGCTCGGCGCCGCTAGGAGACAAGACGACGATGTCGGACGTAACCATCAAACAACTCGCCGGAGTGCTCGGCATGGGCGTGGACAAGCTCCTCGTCCAGCTCGCCGAAGCCGGCATGAAATTCTCGAGTCCCGAGCAGGTCGTCTCGAGCACGGAGAAGGTCAAGCTGTTGGGCTTCCTGCGCCGCACGCACGGCAAGGTCGAGAAGGAAGCCGACGACAATGCGCCGCGGCAGATCACGCTGAAGCGCAAGACGGTCAGCGAGCTCACCGTCAACCAGGGCGCGGCGCGCGGCAAGACCGTGAACGTCGAAGTGCGCCAGAAGCGCACCTACGTCAAGCGCAGCGCCGTGGCCGAAGGCCAGGAGAACGCGCCGGAGCGCGAAGAGGCGCTCAAGAAGCTCCAGGAATCGCAGCTCAAGCGCGAGGCCGAGGAGCTCGAACGCAAGGAACAGGAACGCCGCCGCCTCGAAGAGGAAGCGAAGCTGCGCGCCGCCGAAGAAGCGCGCCGCAACGAAGATGCGCGTGCGCGCGCCGAAACCGAGGCCAAGGCGTCGCCCGCGCCTGCGCCTGCGCCGGAACAGCGCGCTGCCGAGAAACCGGCCAAGGAAGCGCCCGCACGCAAAGCGCACGAGGAGCGTCCGGCGCGCGCGCGCACGGCCGAAGAAGCGCAGCCGCAGCACAAGGCCAAGCCCAAGCACGGTTCGCACCGCATGCGCGAAGACGGCGACGACGAAGGCGGCAATCGCTATTTCGGCGCGGAGCTGCATCTGTCGGACGCGGGTCACGCGCGCCGCGGCGCGGTCAAGAAGAAGCCGAAGAAACAAGTCGAACCGATGCGCGCGGGCTCGAGCGCCCACGCGTTTTCCAAGCCCGTCGCCCCGATGGTGCGCGAGGTGCCGATCGGCGAATCGATCATCGTCTCCGATCTCGCGCAGAAGATGGCGGTCAAGGGCGCCGATGTCGTCAAGGTGCTGTTCAAGATGGGTGTCATGGCGACGATCAACCAAGTCATCGATCACGACACCGCCGTGCTCGTCGTCGAGGAGCTCGGCCACAAGGCCGTCGCCGCCGAGCAGAAGAACGCCGAATCCGCGCTCAAGGTCGAAGTCGAAGGCGAGAAAGAGCCGCGTCCGCCCGTGGTCACGATCATGGGCCACGTCGATCACGGCAAGACCTCGCTGCTCGACTACATCCGGCGCACGAAGGTGGCCGCGGGCGAAGCCGGCGGCATTACCCAGCACATCGGTGCGTACCACGTGAAGACCGAGCGCGGCGTGATCTCGTTCCTCGACACGCCGGGCCACGCGGCGTTCACCGCGATGCGCGCGCGCGGCGCGCGGCTGACCGATATCGTCGTGCTCGTCGTCGCCGCCGACGACGGCGTGATGCCGCAGACGATCGAAGCCGTGCAGCACGCACGCGCGGCGAAGGTGCCGCTCATCGTCGCGATGAACAAGATGGACAAGCCCGAAGCCAATCCCGACACCGTGAAGCAGGGTCTCGTGCAGCACGAGGTCGTGCCCGAGGAGTGGGGCGGCGACGTGCAGTTCGTGCCCGTGTCGGCCAAGACCGGCGACGGTGTCGACAACCTGCTCGAAGCGATCCTGCTGCAGGCCGAGGTCATGGATCTCAAGGCCGTCAAGAAGGGGCTCGCGACGGGCGTCGTCGTGGAGTCGAGTCTCGACAAGGGCCGCGGCCCCGTCGCCACGGTGCTCGTGCAGCAGGGAACGCTCGAGAAGGGCGACTTCCTCGTCTGCGGCGTCGAATACGGTCGCGTGCGCGCGATGTTCGACGAGGGCGGTCGCCAGGTGGACGGCGCCGGTCCGTCGATTCCGGTGCAGGTGCTCGGCCTGTCGGGCGTGCCCGACGCCGGCGACGATTTCGTCGTCGTCGAGGACGAGCGCCTGGCCAAACAGGTCGCCGCCGAACGCCAGGCCAAGCGCCGCGATCAGCGCCTGACCAAGCAAGCCGTGCGCCTCGAGGACGTCATGTCGCAGATGGCGCAGACCGATGGGCAGCGCGTGCTGAACCTCGTCGTGAAGGCCGACGTGCAGGGTTCGGTCGAGGCGCTGCGCGACGCGCTGACCGCGATCGGCAACGATCAAATCAAGGTGAACGTCATCGCCTCGGGCGTCGGCGGCATCACCGAATCAGACGCCACGCTCGCGGCGGCCTCGAAAGCCATCGTGATCGGCTTCAACGTGCGCGCCGACGCCAGCGCACGCAAGGTGATCGCCGACAACGATCTCGACCTGCGCTACTTCTCGATCATCTACGACGTCATCGACCAGGTGAAGCAAGCCGCGACCGGCCTGCTCGGCACCGAGATCCGCGAGCAGATCATCGGCACCGCGCAGGTGCGCGACGTGTTCCGTTCCTCGAAGTTCGGCGCGATCGCCGGCTGCATGGTCATCGAAGGCACGGTCAAGCGCCACAAGCCGATCCGCGTGCTGCGCGACAACACCGTGATCTTCCAGGGCGAGCTCGAATCGCTGCGCCGATTCAAGGACAACGTCGAAGAAGTACGCAGCGGCATGGAATGCGGCATCGGCGTCAAGCAGTACAACGACGTGCGCCCGGGCGACCAGATCGAGTGCTACGAGCGCACCGAGGTGGCGAGGACGCTCTGAGAGCAGGGATTGGGGAATGGAGATTCGGGATTCGTAACGGAATTCCGGATCTCGCGAATCCCAAATCCCAAATCCCCAATTCCATGCCTAGCCATTCCTTCAACCGCTCCGATCGCATCTCCGCCGAGCTCCGCCGGCTGCTCGGCACGATGGTGCACGAGGCCGTGCGCGACCACGCGCTGCCGTCGGTCAGCGTGTCGGACGTGGAAGTCACGCGCGACATCGATGTCGCCACCGTGTACGTGACTGCGCTCGTGCCGGAAACGTCGAAAGAAGCGGTCGCTGCGCTCAACGAGATGGCCAAGGAATTCCGCCGCGAACTTTCCAAGGTCATGCGCATCCGCCGCGTGCCGGAGCTCAAGTTCCGCTACGACGATTCGGTCGATCGCGGTGAGCGCATCGAGAAGTTGTTGAAAGGCGGGGATTAGGGATTGGGGATTGGGGATTGGCAAGAGCGGTTCCGACGACTGAGCGCTGTTCTCCCGAATCCCTAATCTCGAATCCCAGCTTTCATGACCCGCTCTCCCGAATCCCGAATCTCGAATCCCCAATCCCGGGCTTTAAGTGGCCTCCTGCTGCTCGACAAACCCGTCGGCCTGAGCTCCAACCAGGCGCTCAAGCGCGCGGCGCGGCTCATCGGAGCGAAAAAATCGGGGCACACGGGCAGCCTCGACCCGCTCGCGAGCGGTCTGCTGCCGCTCTGTTTCGGCGAGGCCACCAAGATCGCCGGCCATCTGCTCGGCGCGCGCAAGGCGTATGCGGCCGAGGTTGCGCTCGGCACGACGACATCGACCGACGACGCCGAAGGCGACGTTCTTGCAACACGTCCAGTGCCGCCGTTCGACGATGCGGCCCTCGAGCGTGCGCTCACGAGCTTGCGCGGCCGCATCGTGCAAGTGCCGCCCGCCTATTCGGCGATCAAGCAAGGCGGCGTGCCGCTGTACAAACGGGCGAGGCGCGGCGAGACCGTGGCGCCGCCGCCGCGGGAAGTCGAGATTCATCGTCTCGAGGTGATCGGTCGCGAAGCCGAGCGCGTGCGCCTCTACGTCGAGTGCGGTTCGGGCACCTACGTGCGCAGCCTTGCCCGGGACCTCGGCGAACGGCTGGGCTGCGGTGCGCACCTGGCGGCTCTGCGGCGGTTGTGGGTCGAACCGTTCCGCGAACCGGCGATGGTCACGCTCGAGACGCTCGAAGGGCTGCGCGCTCAGGGCGACGAAACCGCGCTGCGCCGCCACCTGCTGCCGCTCGAAGCCGCGCTCGGCACCTTGCCGGCCCTGCACCTCGACGCGGCGGCGGCGCGCGATCTCGCCCAGGGCAAGCGCCTGCGTCAGCCGGGCACGGCGCCCGCCGCGTGCTGCGCGGCGCTCGATCCGGCCGGGCGGCTCATCGCGCTCGTCGAAATCGGCGACGCCGGGGCCATCCGCGTACTGCGCGGATTCAACGCGGCGCCGGAGGCGCCGGCGAGTTGATCGCCCGCCCTGCCGGGCAGCCGGGCGCAAAGTTGTTATGCGCCGGAAACATGCGCTAAAATAGCGAGCTTACTTGAGTTTTGTCCTCCATGTGCGCGGGGCTTGCGCATCGCCATCGTCCGGGCTCGGCGGTGGCGAGCCGCAAGTCTCGCCTAAGTTTTAGAAAAGGCCAGCAATCATGTCTCTGACTGTCGAACAAACCAGCAAAGTGATCGCGGACTACCGCCGCGCTCCGAACGATACCGGCTCGCCGGAAGTCCAGGTCGCCCTGTTGTCGGCGCGCATCGAGCATCTCTCGAAGCACTTCGCCGATCACGAGAAGGATCATCATTCGCGCCGCGGCCTGCTCAAGATGGTCAACCAGCGCCGCCGCCTGCTGAACTATCTCAAGAATTCCGACGGCGAGCGCTACAAGACGCTCATCGAGCGCCTCGGTATCCGCCGCTGATGCGTTCTGCCTGAACGCGAAAGCCAGACTGCGGCCGGTTGCGGCCGCACTTTTCAATCAGGAAACGCACCGTGGCGAAAATCAGCAAATCGTTCCAGTACGGTAAACACGAAGTCACGCTGGAAACCGGCGAGATCGCGCGCCAGGCCTCCGGCGCCGTGATGGTCAGCATGGCCGGCACGGTCGTGCTGGTGACCGTCGTTGCCGCAGCCAAGCCGCGTGAGGGGCAGGATTTCTTCCCGCTCACCGTCGACTATCAGGAAAAGTTCTACTCCGCGGGCCGCATCCCGGGCGGCTTCTTCAAGCGCGAAGGCCGGCCGACCGAGAAAGAGACGCTGACCTCGCGTCTCATCGACCGTCCGGTCCGCCCGCTGTTCCCCGAAGACTACAAGAACGAAGTGCAGGTCATCGCGAACGTGCTGTCGCTGAATCCCGACGTGGACGGCGATATCCCGTCGATGATCGGCGCCTCGGCGGCGCTCGCACTCGCGGGCATCCCGTTCAAGGGCCCGATCGGCGCAGCGCGCGTCGGTTACGCGAACGGACAGTACCTGCTCAATCCGACGCGTACCGAACTCGCCACGTCCGCTCTCGATCTCGTCGTGGCCGGCACGGCCAACGCGGTGCTCATGGTCGAGTCCGAGGCGAAGCTCCTCTCCGAAGACGTGATGCTCGGCGCGGTCATGTTCGGCCATCGCGAGATGCAGAAGGTCATCAACGCGATCAACGAACTCACCGTCGAAGCGGGCACCAAGCCGTCGACGTGGACGGCGCCGCCGAAGAACCAGGCCTTGATCGCTGCACTCAAGGAAGCCGTCGGCAGCAAGCTCGCCGAAGCGTTCGCGGTGCGCGACAAGCTGCAACGCCGCGAAGCGATCGCCGCGATCCGCCAGGACGTGCTCCAGACGCTCGGCGCGCGCGCCGAAGCGGAAGGCTGGAACACGGCCGAACTCGCCAAGGAATTCGGCGAACTCGAATACCGCACGATGCGCGATTCCGTGCTGTCGACCAAGGTGCGCATCGACGGGCGCAAGCTCGACGACGTGCGCCCGATCACGGTACGCGTCGGCGTGTTGCCGCGCACGCACGGCTCGGCGCTGTTCACGCGCGGAGAGACGCAGGCGCTCGTCACCGTCACGCTCGGCACGGCGCGCGATGCGCAGATCATCGATGCGCCCGAAGGCGAATCGAAGGACACCTTCCTGTTCCACTACAATTTCCCGCCGTTCTCGGTGGGCGAGACCGGCCGCGTCGGTTCGCCGAAGCGCCGCGAAGTCGGCCACGGCCGCCTCGCGCGCCGCGGCGTGCAGGCGGTAAAGCCGCCGATGGAGGAATTCCCGTACGTGCTGCGCGTGGTCTCCGAGATCACCGAGTCGAACGGTTCTTCGTCCATGGCGTCGGTCTGCGGCTCCTCGCTCGCGATGATGGATGCCGGCGTGCCGCTCAAGGCGCCGGTCGCGGGCATCGCGATGGGCCTCGTCAAGGAGAACGAGCAATTCGTCGTGCTCTCCGACATCCTGGGTGACGAAGACCATCTCGGCGACATGGATTTCAAGGTCGCCGGCACCGCCACGGGCGTTAGCGCCCTGCAGATGGACATCAAGATCGACGGCATCACCGAAGAGATCATGCGCATCGCGCTCGAGCAGGCCAAGCGTGGCCGCCTGCACATCCTCGGCGAGATGGCCAAGGTCATCAGCACTTCGCGTCCGGAGATGAGCGAATACGCACCGCGTCTGCTCACGATGAAGATCCATCCCGACAAGATCCGCGAAGTGATCGGCAAGGGCGGCGCCACGATCCGCTCGATCACGGAAGAGACAGGCACCACGATCGACATCACCGACGACGGCACCGTCGTCATCGCCTCGGTCAACCGCGACGCCGCGGACGCGGCGCGCAAGCGCATCGAGATGATCGTGTCGGACGTCGAGCCGGGCCGCATCTACGAGGGCAAGGTCGCCAAGCTCATGGATTTCGGCGCATTCGTCACGATCCTGCCCGGCAAGGACGGTCTCGTGCACGTCTCGCAGATCTCGAACGAGCGCGTCGAGAAGGTCTCCGACAAGCTCAAGGAAGGCGACATCGTGAAGGTCAAGGTGCTCGAGGTCGACAAGCAGGGCCGCATCCGGCTGTCGATGAAGGCAGTGACGGAAGAAGCCGGCGCCGCCTGAGCGACGAGCGGTGTAAAAGTATAAAAGAGCGCGCTTCGGCGCGCTCTTTGTTTTTGTGCCCAAGAACGCCGCTGGATCAAGCGCTCCTGGCGAGCGCAACTGTCAATCTTTACAGGAAGGTGACGCGCGGACCCGCAACGACGGGTGTTCCTTTTCCGAGCGCAGGGTGTAAGCTACGGCGGCTGCCGTTGCCGTAGTCGTTCCTGGGGGAAACCGTGAAGGTTTGGATCGCTCGCCTTTCCGCGCTGCTCTGCGTGTTTTTCGCCGCAGGCGCGTTCGCACAAAACACCTATACCGCTTACATCGATGCCGACGGCCGTACGAATACGGGCTGTACGGTAACGCTACCTGGCGGAACGTTCACGGGGGCGGATTTTCGCCTCCAGGCCACCGTCACCACCGGTAGCAGTCCGCAGGTCACGAACGTCACGCTCGCCCAGTGTGTAAACGGTTCCTTCGGTGCCGGTACGCACGTCGGCGGCGGCTATCCGGTCGGTCTGAACGTCGGCGTGGGCGGTGCCGATGCGATCGAATTCTCGTCGTCCGCGGCCGGCATGTTCGGCCCCGGCACGAACGCGGCGGTGCTCGGTTTCACGGCCGAGAGCGCGACGGGTTCGGACGTGCTGTTCACGACGAACGGCACGAACACCGGCAGTCCGATCCTCTTCGCGATCACGCTGCCGATCCCCGCGCTCGGCGCGGGCGCGCTGGCGCTGTTGGCACTGCTCGTCGCGGTGATCGCGCGCCGCAAGGGATACGGGCGTCTGTACGGCCGGATGCTGGCGCTGAGCTTCTTCGCGCTGTGCGGCATGGCGCTCGCCGCGACGTTCGCCTCCGACGGCAACGTCAACGACTGGAACGGCATCCCGCCCGTCGCGACCGATCCGACCGGCGACCCGACGAACGGTTCGCCCGACATCGACCTCGTGGCCGCGTTCGCGGCCTACCAGAACAACACGATCTATTTCCGCGTCGACGTCAAGGACGTGCAGACGCAGGCGCCGACGATCACGAGTGCCAATTCGACGCAGTTCATCGTCGGCGAGGCCGGCACGTTCAGCGTGGCCTCGACGGGCGTGCCGTCACCGGCGCTCACGCTGACGGGATGCACGCTGCCCGCGAACCTCACGTTCGTCGACAACGGCAACGGCACGGGTACGCTCGCGGGCACGCCCGCCGCGGGCACGGCCGGCACCTACAATTGCACGATCACGGCATCGAACGGCATTCCGCCCGATGCCACGCAGCCGTTCACGCTGACGGTCGCGAATGCGCCGAGCACGACGACGCTCGGCGCGAATCCGCCGTCGCCCTCTGTGTTCGGCCAATCCGTGACGTTCACGGCCACGGTGACGGCGACGCCGCCGGCCGTCGGCACACCGACCGGCACGGTCACGTTCCTCGACAACGGTTCGAGCATCGGCACGGGGACGCTGAGCGGCGGTGTCGCAACGCTCACGACCGGCGCGCTCGCCGTCGGCAGCACGCATTCGATCACGGCGCAGTACGGCGGCGACTCGAACTTCGGCACGAGCACGAGCAGCGCGCTGCCCTACACCGTCAATCAGGACGGCACAACGACGGCGCTTAACGCGAACCCCAATCCGTCGATGTTCAACCAGAACGTGACGTTCACGGCCACCGTGACGGCCACGGCGCCCGGAGCCGGCACGCCGACCGGCACGGTGACGTTCAAGGACGGTTCTACCACGCTCGGACCGGGCACGCTCACGGGCGGCGTGGCGACATTCTCCACAAGTACACTCAGCGTCGGCCCGCACACGATCACCGCGCAATACGGCGGCGACGTCGATTTCACCGGCAGCACGAGCACCACGGTGAACCAGACCGTGAACCAGGCCAACCAGACGATCACGTTCACCTCGACCGCGCCGGCCGCGGCGACGGTCGGCGGCCCGACGTACACGGCGACCGCGACGGCGACCTCGGGCCTGGCCGTGAGCTTGACGATCGACGCGACGGCGACGTCGGTGTGCTCGATCTCGGGCTCGACCGTGTCGTTCATCGGCGCCGGCACCTGCGTGATCGATGCGAATCAGGCCGGCAACGGCAATTACACCGCGGCGCCGCAGGTGCAGCAGTCGTTCGTGGTCGGCAAGGGCAGCCAGACGATCAGCTTCACCTCGACCGCGCCCGCGGCGGCGACGGTCGCCGGTCCGACCTACACCGTGACGGCGACGGCGACTTCAGGCTTGGCCGTTGCGTTCACGATCGATGCGACGGCGACGTCGGTATGCTCGATCTCGGGATCGACCGTGTCGTTCATCGGCGCGGGCACCTGCGTGATCGACGCGAACCAGGCCGGCAACGCGAACTACAACGCGGCGCCGCAGGTGCAGCAGTCGTTCACGGTCGGGAAGGGCAGCCAGACGATCAGCTTCACCTCGACCGCGCCTGTGGGCGCGGCGGTGGCCGGTCCGACCTACACGGTGACGGCGACGGCGACCTCGGGTCTCGCGGTCACCTTCACGATCGACGCGACGGCGACCTCGGTGTGCTCGATCTCGGGCTCGACCGTATCGTTCATCGGCGCGGGCACCTGCGTGATCGACGCGAACCAGGCCGGCAATGCGAACTACAACGCCGCCCCGCAAGTACAGCAATCGTTCGCGGTGGCGAAGGGCAGCCAGACGATCAGCTTCACCTCGACGGCACCTGTCGGCGCCTCCGTCGGCGGGCCGACGTACACAGCGACGGCAACCGCGACCTCCGGTTTGGCCGTGACGTTGACGATCGACGCGACCGCGACGTCGGTGTGTTCGATCTCAGGTTCGACCGTGTCGTTCATCGGCGCGGGCACCTGCGTCATCGACGCGAACCAGCCCGGCAACGC
>Ga0070741_10013684_pt1 | contig 14246 bp, 12 predicted proteins | sample Coa_R1_4_FD_66440 | JGI IMG/M metagenome (GOLD analysis project Ga0070741, IMG submission 66440) | Surface soil microbial communities from Centralia Pennsylvania, which are recovering from an underground coalmine fire - Coalmine... | ecosystem: Environmental > Terrestrial > Soil > Unclassified ... | reverse complement strand
ACGATCGACGCCCAGCTCCGAACGGATCGCGTTCGCGAGCTCTCGCAGGGGGGCCACTCCCGGATTGAACTGGACTACCTTCCATCGCGGTCCCGCCTCGGGGATCATTCCCGAGCGCAGCTCCGGCAGAAGTCCCGCGCGTACCAGCGACGACTTGCCGCAGCCGGAAGACCCCATTACCGCCACGAAGCGGTTCTGGGCCACTTTGGCCAGCAGTTCCGCTACGTGCTCGTCACGACCATAGAAGAGGTGAGCGTCGGCCTCCGTGAAATAACGCAAGCCGATGTAAGGTCGGATCTCAATGGCTGCGGAACTCAAGATGCCTCTCCGAGAAACACCTTGGCGGTGGACTCGGCCTCTTGCACCAGGGGCAGACCGACATTAAGCAGATCGAGTGTCTTGTGTTGCGTGGGTGGAGGCGCCAGGAAAATCGCGCTTTGCAGACGGCGCTGCCGTATCTTCTTCTGCACCCGCAAGAAAACGGCATCAAACCAGTCGCGATCGACGTCGCCGTAGTAGATCAGGCAGCCGTCGAGTTCATCGAGGGCACGCACATGCGTCTGCAAAGCCTGATCAGCCGGGCCATCCAGGGGGGAGGGATAGACGCGGACCCCGTGCTGCTCCAGCGCCTGGAGCAACGGCTCGGCCTGTATCTTGTTCGGACGGTCGGGACAGAGAAAGTAGATCAGCCGTTCGGCGGCACTGGATTTCACGTCGGCGGGCTTCTCGTACAGGCGCCTGATGCGGTCCTCGATCTCGGCCTGTGATGTGAACCACTCAAAGCCGGCATTGGTCAACTCGTCCGGCCGATCTGGGGTCCACACCAATCGAGGCTTTGTCTGCCGCCGCGCGAATTCGAGCTGCGCATCGACCAACGGCTTCGCCATGGATGTGGCGTTGAGCGGATGGACGCTGACGAAGCAACGGGCAAAGTCACGCTCGAGAGCTTGCTGAAGCTCCTCGGGCGACAAGGCCAGCAGCCCCATGGGATTTTCGGGTAGCACGTCGAAATGATGTCCCAGCGACAGACGCAGCTTATCCGATGCAGGCCTGAAGTCCGGGGCCAAATAGACCGCAGGCCGGCGCTGATTCTTTGGTGTCACTTCCTTCAATAGCTGCGCGATTGCATACGCCAGCTTCCGGAGGGCCTCTTTGTACTCAATCGTTCCAGGCTGATGCTCGAAGGGAATGTCGCCTTCAGATTCGTGACAGAACGAGGCCGACTGTATCTGAGCGAGCATATGGTCGCTCGGAGCGGAGCAGCGCAGCTTCACTGGCAGTATCCGGCTGCGATGTGCCGGGGAGGAGCCAAGTCCATTGGCCTCGCAAAAGGCCTTCAGCTCTTTTTGGCAGTAGTCGCTTTGGAAGAATCGGGGCGACAGTATGGGCACGAAAATCGCCGAATCGCCAGCCGCGGAAAGGAGCGTTTGGTCCCAATTGTACCCAGGCTGAAGACGGGCCTTATCAAGAAATGGGCAAATGTCCCAGTCTGAAAAGTTATTGATGTCGGCGACCAGATCGTTGTGAAAGGCCTGTACCCATTCCGAATCGCGGTTGCTGTAGCTCACGAACAAGTCGTAAGTGTGGCCATGTGGATACTTCGACGCCATATGTTGTGCGAATAGTACAACGAACTTCTCCGTTTGCCCATACTGTTTCTCGTGGGGCCCCTGGACTCCGTTTCCGTTCTGACGTCCGCTTCGTGCCGCGCAGCCGAGTAGCGCTGGAATCGAATTTCCGAGGCGTTACCCTTCAGCTCGCCTCAGTGCCGCCGCCGCAGGGTTCAAATGTGGGGAAGATCGATATTCCGGGTGAGCCATGCCGCAAGACACGCCGGTTGCCGTAACGCGGATTTCAGTTCCTGTTACGCTCCGCGCAATTCCCTGCGGCTGTGCGCCACGTGTCCGCGAGCGTGAGATTCGATTCAGAATGACGGAGATTCCGTGCTAAGCGGAAGAAGGCGACACCTGACACTTTCTCAATAATCCAAGCGTCAAGCGTCGCCACCCTTATCTCGGCCCCACGGAACGCGGGGCGCCCTTATGGCACACCCGAACCTTTGAAAAACTCCGACATCGAGGGAGACGTGGCGCCGTCGCCGGGACAGGGCGAGATGCCCAGCAGATCGCAGAACAGCCGCAATTGACTGCCTTCCTTGTAATGGGTGCTGGAAGCGTAATGTGCCTTTATCTGCGGCCCAATGAGAACGTTCCAGATGTGACCACCGCAATTGTTGGGATCGGGATTAGTTCCGCACAAGTTGTCGATACCGGGGTCACCCTCGTCAAAGGTGACCAGCAAAACTCCATCGCCTCCCGGCAGAAAGGGCGGGCTCAAGAGCAACTGTGGGACAAAACTGCGCAGGTAGTAGTCCGCAATGATCAGCGCCAACTGATCGCTGTTTCCGTTGTGCGCGTCATGGTCGAGATCCGGACTGATCCAGGTAAAGTTTGCCAGGCGATTGTTCTCGATATCCTGCAGCATATAAGGATCGGCGGGGACCATATTCCGCTGCTGGGAAAGGCTGTACGCCACATCGCTATAAAAAGCGAAGGGATTATGGCGGCGAACATAGTTGCCGTATTGGTATCCCGTGTATCCGATATATGGCATCGACTGGAAGTATCCCCTCCAAGTCTTATGTAGGGAGTTGAGATGCCGCACCAGATTGTCGATGGTAATAACTTGCGTACAACCGTCGCCATTGCAAATGCCGTGATCTCCTTCGCCGCCAAAGGGCGACATCCCAGAGGTCAACTCCCCATAAGCCAGCCAGGAGCCGTGCGAATCCGAGTACACCTGCAAGCCTTGTCCGTACTGCTGGGCCAGCGAACCGAGATAAGCCATGTATTGCTCGGCCAGTTGAGCGCTGCGGTTTTCTTCCATGATGACCACGACATGGTTCGACAAGGGTAAGGAAAGCCCTGCTTGGCTGCTCGTAAGGCTTGCGTTACTGGGATTGTTATTTGTCGTGCTCGTCTCTTGCGCGGCCCCAAACGCACCGAATGAAAATATCGTGGCTGTTATTGCGATGAAAAAATACTTGCGAGAGAACATCGGCGACCCCCGTGAGCTGATCCTGTACCGGTAGTCCAGCGGCTGGAATGCGGAACTTCAAAGGCTTTCCGTGTATGCCCAGGGTACTTGTCGAACACAGATTGACGTGACAGCACTTCCCCTTAGTTCTCTCTGGATTTTCACTTACACCAGGTGCAGCAAGGGTCATCCGTTCATTTACCACGAGCAGGTATTCGACAAAATATGTCCTGCTGATGATCAGCTGGTGAACCGCGTACTCGACGAGCTTCTTCGTAGCAGTTGGCGGAGGTGGTGGGGACGGTGCGGGATGGAGATCTTCCGCGGGGTGACTCAAGCAGAATGAGCTCGTGCCCATGTCAAAATCCCTCGCGGGATGCTCGACATGGGCAGCGGCTGCATTTCGACTAGCCTTTGGTCTTTCGATGAAGTTTGCGCCGATGCTTGGCGCGCTTGGCCTTCATGCGCTCTCGGGCGCGCGTCTGCGGCGCACTCGATGTGTCTTGACGGCGGTCGGACTTGGTGCGTTTTGCCGGCGCCTGGGTGTGCCCCGCTGCTTCCGGCGCTGGGTTGTCGTTGCTGCCGACAATTTTCGAAGCGGCGGAAGCCACCGTTCCCAATGCAGTGCCGACCGTCTCCGCTACTTTGGTGAGAACATCATTGCCTTGAGGCTGCTCCTCGGCCATCTATACCCCCTGTCATTAGTTATTATGCCTGCGGCCGCCGGTAGGATGCTTACTTAAGCCAGTTTGTGAGTGGCCGGATCTCGCTTACCTTCCGCCCTATTCGTATCCAGCACGCTCGAGGACACTACCCGCCTGAAGGCTGATCGGCCCTCCACTGAAAGCAGATTTCAAACCCGTCCGGATCTTTAAGGTAGATCTGCTTCATTCCATACCTTGTCACATTGGGCTCCGTAACCGCGACGCCCTTGCTCTTGAGGAACTCGTAAGCGCCATTCACGTTGGGGCAGCCGATATATAAGCCGGTATCCGGATGGCCCGACCAGCGCGCACCGTCAGGCTTGTCCGGCGTCTCCTCGGGATCGTAGGCGGTATTCAGCATGAGCACCGCATCGTTCAATTCCAGCATGACCCAGCCGACGTCGTCGGGGTCGCCGGACAACGCGGGCGAACTGGCGGTGACCTTGAAGCCCAAAGTGTCCCGGTAAAACCGAAGCGAAGTCGGCATATGGAACACCTGCAACAGCGGCGTCAAGCCTCCGCGAACCTCAATGCTCATGCGAACACCTCGCGGACTTCCCGATATCCGGCCTAAGCCGGCGACTGCAGTTGGGGCATGGGCTTTGCCTGGAACAGTTTCCTGCACTGTCTGGCTGTCCACCGCGCCCATCTCGCAGACTTTTTTCTGCGGGCGCTATCGGCCGAAATTCCGGTTCCCGCATACATCTGGCGATAGAGCTTCGAAAGCAGCACGAAAGCTATCCTGGAGCGCAGGCGTGGAGCACAGGCCGACCGTTGCCAGACAGCGCTCCAGTTATAAAATCTGTCCCAAACCTTCTGCGTGCGTTGCGCAATTTCCGCCGCGCTCATCAAGGGATGAGGCGTGAACATCTTCGGCCTGACCTCGCTCGGAATCAGCCAGTAGCGGGTGATCGGCACATCTCCAACCAGCGTAGGATTCTTCTCCTGCTCCTGCTCCCAGCGCACAAAATCCACGGTGCCGGGAAAGGGCGTCATCATCAGGAACTGAGCGAAGCGGACGCCCGACTTCAGCGCTACTTCAACGGTGGCGTCGAAGGTTTCCGGCTTATCGGTCGGCAGCCCGAAGATGAAAGATCCAAGCACGTGTACGCCGTGGCTCTCGAAGGTCAACAATCGCTTGGTCAGAGCCTCGCCCGACTGATTGAAATCTTTGAAGACGGCCTTGAGTCCTTCCGGGGTCACCGCTTCAACTCCCACCAGGGCGCCTTTGATATTGGCCTTGCGCATGGCGTCCAGAAACGTGGCGTCCTCGGCCGCCTCCATCGTGATCTGGGTGAAGAACACCATGTCTTGCGGCAGCTTGGCCAACGCTTCCATAAGCTGGAAACGCTCCTTGCGGATCATGGTCAACTCTTGGACTTTCGCCGCATTATTTTGCTGCTCGGCCAGCCGGATGTCAGTCAACGTAACGGGGTAGAAGTTGTCATCGGCCAGGGCAATAAACCGGAAGCCCTTCCGCCGCAGGGCAACGATCTCGTCAACCACAGTCTGATACTGCCGTTGGCGGGGCTGCTGCCCATCGGTACGCCACACGCTGCAAAAAGAGCAATGCTTCGGACATCCGCGAATGGTCTGCACCGAAGCCCACATGTACTTGTCCGGCGGCATCAGGTCCCAGCGCGCGGCCAGAAACTGGCTGCCCGCAATCCGGCCGCCCTCATAGATCCGTCTTGGCGCGCCTGCGACGCAGTCGGCCACGACCCTGCCCCAGGCCATGTCGCCGTCGCCCTTCACCACAGCGTGAGCCTGACCGAGTTTCAGCGCCTCTTCCGGAAATAATGTCGCGTGAATGCCGCCATAGATTACCCAGGCGCCACGTTCCCGCGCCATCCGGCCAACCTCATATCCACGTAGAGCGTTGCCCGTGTGCACGCTGATGCCGACGATATCTCCCGGCTGGATGCTTTCCGGCACAATCTGCTCCAGCGACTCATCGACAAGGATCGGATCTCCCGCTGACTTAGGGGTGGCCGCCGCGAGGACAAAGAGCCATCGGGGCGTGATGACGGCCGTACCAAAAGAATGATCACTGGGATTTACGAGATGAACGCGCATCGAATCTGGGCCTCCCCTAACATCGGTTATAAGTACGCTGGCCGAGGGCACCACGTTGGAGAGAACGATCCGTATAACAACGTGGTAAAGGCGGGACCGATCACGGCCATTTACTTAGATGCATCTTCAACAGCGGTCATCCTTTACTAACTTCCTGACAAGACGGGAGTGATTCACGGATTGTGCCTGCGCGAGCATTCTGGGCAGCAAGTCCGCCTGAGGGTACAAATCGCAGGTAAACGCACGTCCGACAAACATTCGCAGAAAAGAGTCGTCGGTCACCAGCGCGGATTCTAACATTGTCGCGCTCATAAAGGATTTGCATTCCACCCAGGGCTTCCTCTGGAGATCGCCGGCGACTAAACCCTGCCAGGAAATCTGCAAATCCCAATCATCCGTTCGGCTCTTGGACATCACTTGCGCGTCTGGTCGTGCTGGCCGCGGGTCACCGCATCAAGCAGGGTTTAAGCCAACTTACCTTCTGAGCTTCGCTCTTGAGCAGCCTGTGACATTCGCCCACGAGGCTTGCTTCTGCCGTCACATCACAGGGATTACCTTAGTGGTGCTGCGACTGTTTCAAGCAGGCCGCCTTCATCGATGCGGCTCCCACCAAAAAGGGCCGAACACAATAACTGCTTCAGTGGTCTTGCGGCTATCCAAACCGGAACGATAGATTCCTTACACAGCCAATTTTCCTGTCCGCAAACGAAGCCGCCCCCGGCCAGAGGGTAGCTCCCGGAGAGCGAGACTACTGATTGAGAATTGGCTCGGCTCGCTGGGCCATCGGCGCATCCGACCTGCGAGCCGGAGAGGGGGCGAGAAAGTCGTCCGCCCCCTTTTGTGAAGAATTCGTCGCTCATCCTGCTGTCACAAGTATATCGTAGTACGATAGTAGCTCCCGCCCACCAAAAATTTAGGACTTGATCCCGCGACTTGAAGATTCGGATAATGTGACTGCGCGACTGCGCCGATGTCTTGGAGAGCACATTCTCATCTCTCGTACAGCTAACGGCAGTGTAGCTCCCCCCCGCAAAGTCTTCCGAGTACATGGGGACAATGGACGCAAGGCGGCTACTCTGAGCAGAGCAGCAGAGCATTGCTGAAAGGGCTTTTCCAGCACTGCATCGCGGCAAACCTGCAGCGGCTTGCCTGAATCGCAATCTCCAGTTGCAAGCGAGCTGTGATCGCGCTGGAGTAGTTAGCATGTTGCGTTTCAATTGCCTTCTCCGCACCGCTGCGGTGCCGTGTTTAGTGCTGTTGTCGGCGGGTCTTGTCATGGCAGGCGCCCCTTCCAACTACTTTAAGGTAGCTCCAACCGTCGCGGCGCCGGGTCAATTCATCCAGTTCAGCTGGAATGCCAGCGCCGGTAAAGGATTTGTGGTAACGCCGAGCCTGCTGCCCGAACCGGATGAGGGAACGCTCCCGCTGAATGCAGCCAACGCCACGTATGTCGCGCCTGCGATCAGCACTACGTACCAGGCCGTAGCCGTGGGCGGGGCGCAGGCTGTCCCGCCAATGACGGCGGCCCTCACGATTGTCCCCGCTACCATCGCGACGTCGACGAGTAGTGTCGCTGCCGGGCAGCCGGTGAAGCTCACCTTCACAGGGCCAAACAATGGCAGTTCATTCTTCCTGGTTACGCTTCCGGAAGATTCGGTCACGCCTCTAGTGGTTGACTCCTGCGGAGGAACGACCTGCACCGGCGGTTATGTGACGCCTGCCTTGGGCAGCGACCGTACTTTCATGATCGAAGCCGAGGGACCATATGGCGGTCAAGCCTACTCGCAGCCGGTGAGCGTCTCCGTCAGCGGCGGAATGTCATTAAGTTGTACTGCCGCGCCGGCGGTTCCGGCGCCCGGACAGCCTATCACTATTTCCTGGAGCGCCAGCAACGCAGCATCCGTTCGGATCGATCAGGGCGTGGGCGAGGTCTCGCCGGCCGCCGTTGGGCACGTAAACGTCACTCCCACGCAGAGCACGACGTACACATGCACCGCGACCGACCGTTTCGGCGATCAGCTCTCGCAGCAGACTCAGGTCACCCTTAGCACCGGCAGCATTCAAAACCTGAACCATATCCTCTTCATGCTTCAGGAGAACCGCTCGTTCGACAACTACTTCGGGGAATTCGCGAACTACCGTGTCAACGTCGACCACATTGCCGGCGCGCAGATGAGCGATGTAAACGACCTGCACACGCTGCCCTCGAACTACAAAATCAAGAACCCGCAGGGACAGTCATTCGGACCGTTCCACCAGCGTACCGAGTGCATCGAAAATCTTTCGCCATCGTGGGACGAAACTCATTACGACATGGACCTCGTGGGCAACGACTGGTTGCACCTGACGCACAACTCCATATACAAGATGGACCGTTTCCTGGATACTACGTTGTCGGGTGGCAGCGGCGACCGCTACGATCACACCCACTCGCGGCCGCTCGGCTATTACACGCAGGCCGATCTGCCCTTCTATTACGAATTGGGCGCGCAGTTTGCGACCAGCGACACGTGGTACTCGCCCATTCCGGCCAACACCATTCCCAACCGCATGTATTTGTTTGCCGCAACGTCGTATGGGCATGCATTTCCGCCGAAAAGCGGCGACCGCGCCTGGCAACGGCCAACCATCTTCCGCGAGCTGACGCGGGCCGGAATCAGCTGGCGCTATTACTATCAGGACAACAGCGTCTTCTTGGCCCAATGGTCCGACTGGGGTAATCAGCAGATTCGCAATAACGTGCGGAACATCCAGGAGTACTACAACATCCTGGCAAGTCACAACGCGGACCAGACGCTCCCGCAGGTGATATTCATTGAGCGAGCCAGCTCGACCGGCTACGACGAGCACCCCGACAACAACGTTCAAAAAGGTGCGGCCCGCGTGCAGAATGTCATCGTGGCTCTACTTCGCAGCGGCGCTTGGGCCGACTCCGCGTTTATTCTGACCTTCGACGAAGGCGGTGGGCTGTTCGACCATGCAGCACCCGTCCTTGTCACCCCGCCAGGCGACATCAGCCAGCCCACTGATCTGGGTTCGCATGACCAGCATGGAATGTTTAATGTTACGGGTTTCCGTGTGCCGGTTATCGTCGTCTCCCCATGGGTAAAACCGCATGATGTGTCGCACCTGCCCATGGACTATACGGCCATCCTGAAACTGATTGAGAACCGCTTTACGGTTCCCGCGCTTACGCAACGGGATGCGCACGCCGGAGATATGGCTGACGCTCAGAATGGCTTCTTTGATTTCAGCTCACCGCACCTGCTCACGGTGCCACACTTACCGACGCAGCCGATGAATGGGACATGCGATCAACGCCTCGAATCGCATCCATGATCTGAACACCTACGCATACAAGGTCGGGAACCCAACCGGAGCATCACGCGCTAATGCTCCTGAATGACGCTTCCGGACATGGCGGGTCGCCCCTGGTCGAGGCCGGATCTGGAGACCGGGCATTCGGCGCAGACCGCTTCACGTGTTAGGTTAAGCAGTTATCAATTTGCCGGCGGCGATCAGCGCCCCCAGTCGCGGCAGCACCTGTCCCGGCTTGCAGGCAGGGACTTCTTCAACCTTGGAACTTTATCGCTTGCTCGGCGGGGACCTGTCGCGTGGCAAAACGCTGCTTGTGGCAAGATATTGGGCGCGGCATTGAGTAAACGGACACCCGGTACTTTACCTCCGGAGGAAAAATGCTTTCCCTGATTACCGGCGGTGCAGGATTCGTCGGCTCCCATCTTGCTGAAGCGCTGCTCGCGCGCGGCCACGAAGTCATCATTCTGGACGATCTCAGCACCGGGTCGGTGGAAAACATCCGGCACATCCGCAGTAATCCTTCGGTGCACTGCTTCTTCGAGAGCGTGATGGACCGCCGGCTACTGGCCGAACTGGTGGACAACTCCGACGTGGTCTTCCACCTGGCCGCGGCGGTCGGCGTGCGCCGCATCATCGAGAGCCCCGTCCGGACGATTGAGACCAACGTTAGAGGCACGGAGCTCGTGCTGGAAGCGGCGGCCAAGAAAAACAAGCGTGTCTTTCTGGCCTCGACCTCGGAGGTTTACGGCAAGAACGGCAAGGCGCCCTTCCACGAAGACGATGACACGGTGTGCGGTCCTACGACGAAGTCTCGCTGGTCCTATGCGGCCTCCAAAGCCTTGGACGAGTTCTTGGCGCTGGCCTACTGGAAGGAGAAGCGGCTGCCGGTGGTGATTGGCCGGCTGTTCAATACCGTGGGACCGCGGCAAACGGGACGCTACGGAATGGTTCTGCCTACCTTCGTCAGCCAGGCGCTGGAGGGCGAGCCCTTGACGGTTTTCGGCACCGGCCAGCAGAGCCGCTGCTTCGGCTATGTGGGCGACGTGGTCGAAGCCATCATCCGACTGGTGCAGTCAGAAGCCGCCATCGGCGAAGTCGTCAACATCGGCAATGACGACGAGATCACCATTCACGAGCTTGCCTTGCTGGTCAAAGAACGGACCGGCAGCTCATCCGAGCTGCAGTTCATTCCGTACGATCAAGCTTACGAGGTTGGTTTCGAAGACATGGCGCGCCGTGTGCCTTCCTTAGACAAGCTGGCGCGCATCATCGGTTTTCGCCCCTCCACACCCCTTAACGCGATCGTCGACAAGGTGATTGCCTATTTCACGGCACGGCAATCGAATGTCGCTGCCGGAACTTCCAGCTGGGCAGGCTAGGGGACCAACGTCGGTACGCACCCCGGACCACCAGGTTTCCTCCGGTGCACTAATACAAACCGATTGGTGAAGGGAGTTACTGATTCTTAATGGGAGGAACGACGCGCACGTACAAAACCGCCATAGCGATAGCGCAGAAGATGAAGGTGACGAACTTGTACTGCCATGCCAGGGCGAACAGAGAGCTTAAGGATCGTATGAACTGGTGGGGATACCCTTTCCACGCCTCGGCCAGGGTCTCGTCATGAACCAGGACGTCAACGCCGATCATGGCGAACATGAAGCCAACCACCGCAACCAGTGATGTAAAGACGAACTTCATTTTCGACATCTTGTACTCCGGCAAAGCAGCTTGTCCAGACCACTAGGGCCCCATCGGACTAACACACTTTAGTTTGGCGAAGAGAATAACATCATGACTGGCAAAACGCCATCAAAATGGTGGCTTGATCATCAGCCTCATATACTTAACAGATGTCTAGCTTGTGGTATGAATACCACCTAAGTGGTTGCTGGTGAGGTAACAAAGTTGGCCCATTACCCGATTCTTCTTGGCGACTCCTGAGTTCCGGGTGTAAGCTGAGCCCATTGTCAGATGCATATTCCCGTCAGCTGACAGCATTTGCAAAGGGTGCCGGCAGGGTAAGACGTCACTTTGCTTGCCGGAACCCCAGCTCACTTGCCGGAACTAGCATGAAAATTCGGTTTGCGTTGCTTTCGTTGATTCTGTCGGGCAGCTTCGTATGGGGGCAGGACACTGCGCCATCTGCTACCTGTGGAAAAAATGTCTCTTTCGCCATTGCCGAGAACGGGCAGCCGGTTCCCGCCATTCCCAAGTTCACGCTGAAATGGCTGGGGAGCAAGTCGCGCCAGGAGAGCTTCTCGAGCCTCTGCTTCTCGCAGGTGCCGTCGCTGAATCAGACCAACTACATCGTGGTCTTTTCCACGAACCCGGCGGCATTTGACGGGCTGAAGGCTTCGGCACATACCTACAAGACCGCGCCGCAAGCGCATGAGGCCAATGCATCGGCTAACAGCTATGGAGGCAGCTGGAGTTACGCCTACAGCGGCTCCACTCCGCCGACCACGACCAGCACCTTGGACTTGAGGCGCGACGATAAGCCCAAGGCCGTCGAAGTTCGCGCCTTCGACCAGAGCGGCCGAACCATTTCGCAAAGCAGCCTGGCATCGATTTCGTCCCGCGAGAAGCTGCTTGAGAAGGTACTGTCCGACATCGTGAAGGACTCGCCGTCACCTGAGGCGCGCAAGGCATTCGCCTCGCCGCTCTCCGTTTACTATGTCAACTGCGACGTGGAAGGACCGCCGGTTTCTCCGGGACTTGTCGCAGCGTCGACCGCGCCCCCCGCGCCCACCCCAACGCCGGTCAAGACAACGCCGCCTCCACCAAAGCCCGAGTTAGATATCTGGTCGAGTCCGGCAGGCGCTGATGTCTTCCTGGATGGACAGTACGTGGGCCAAACGCCGTATTCTGCAGAAGTGCCGTTGGGACAACACACCATCGACCTACGCAAGAAGAACTATGGTATCTGGCAACGAAAGATTCAGGCCAACGCTGGCAAGCGCAGAATCGGCGGGAACCTGGAACCGAAAGTTCTCGATCTGCAATAAGACCTGGGAGCCGGCAAGCTCACGCGGCTGTGCCGCCCAGGTGCTTGGCTGTCCGCAGTTGCGGCGTGCGTTCACCTACCAGAAGAGCCAGGACGCGGCGTCCATCCGAATTCGCGATCGGAAGCAGGTTGTATGCGCAGGCGATGCAGTTCACCCACGCGAACCGGGGGAACATGTCACGCAGCGCGATCGCCAGCAGCAGATTGAGAAGCGGCCCGGCCATTGAAATGCATATGTTGGCCCACCGCGGACCGGGCTCGCGCACCGTGTAAAGACCGACGCGCGAGAGACCAACTTTCTTCACCTTTACGCCACAAAAAAATGCCGTTACGATGTGCCCGCTTTCATGAAGCAGCATCGCAGGAATCCCCAACAACATGGTCAGAATCATTTCCCGCAGGATCATCATCGAGCCGTAGACCTTCCCGTTCCTGAGTATGTGTAGGGGAACGTGTGCAGTCCGCACACTTTTCAATTCGGCAACCGCGGCAGGGGACTTTAACGCGATTTCGAAGGGCGTATAAGCTTGGGATGGACCCCGCCAAAGCGAGGTTGGCCCGCGTGGATGTGCTGCGCGGTTCCGTGCGCAAGAGTGCGACCTACTCAACACTTTGGGGACAAGTCGCCTACGTCAGGCGTTCTCGCTATGGCAGGAAGGTGGCCGCGCGGTGGCACCGATCATGATCGGCAACTCACGACCGTGCCAACGCAAAATACCGCAAAAAGAAAGGCACAGCCGAAGCTGTGCCGTCTCCTTCTAACCGGTAATCGGATGTTAGCTGGCCGCCTTCGCCGGAGTGTTCTGGTCGGCGCGGAAGCGCAACAGCGCCGCAATCCGGCCGATACGATCGAACTCTTCGTCGTCGTCGGAGATGTACACCAGCTCGACACCGCTGCGAAGCGCATTGCCGACGATCGCATCGCCCAAGTCTTCCAGTTCCGTGTTCTCGCGGCCGCACACTGCGCAGTTGGGCGTCACATGCAGATCGATGTGTCCGCAGTTGTGGCACTTCACGCCGGGCGCGTTGAAGTTTCCTCCCAGCAGCAGCGTCAGCACTTCGCCCTGCTCCAGCGAGCGCAGCACGCGCCGCAAGCCGATTGCGCCGCGTCCATTGCGTTGAGCCTCGCCAATCACCTCGCGAATCAACCCCTGCTTTTTATTATGGTGGTATCCGCCCAGCTGCTCGCGGGCCATCTGCTTCACTTGCTCGGCGGTTGCCAGCTTGGGATCGATGCGAAAGCGGCCGACCAGGCATTGACGGGCGCGCGATTGCAGCTGCGGCTCAATCTCCGACCACACATCGTCGCGGCATCCGATCAAGAGGCGGTCGCACTCCCCCCGCTCGAAATAGCGCTCGATATAATCGGCGACCGTCTTGAAGTGCTGCATGGCTTCGTTCAACTGCTTGCGCTCCGCATGTCCGGCGTCGTAGCCTCCCCAGCCGTCGCTTTTGCCGCGCCGCGTCAGGTCGTTGATGAAGTCGAGCTTCTCGCTGACTTCATCGTTCAGCAGCTCAAAGACGCGCGCTTTGGTGCGATCGGCCAGGAGCACGCATGCACGTTGCTCCGCATCCAGGATCGCGGCCAGCGGCTTCAGCCGGAAGCGCTGGCTTACCCCAACCCGGGATGGCATTGCCTGCAACGGGATATCGAACTCCCGCCAGAACCCTTGCTTGCCGCAGGCAAAAATCGCCTTGGCTTTGCCGCCATTGCCGTGCAGCGGGTCGATCATGCCGGCGATGCGCTCCAGATCGCTGCGGGTTGAGCCGTTCTTGCCGTTCTTCTCGGCCGCGCGCAGCGCATTGCGAATCATGTCTTTCACCAGGATGACGTCTTCCCGGTGAGACTTGTTGAGGGGCGTCGTAGGCTGATAGTAGAACGTTACCGCGCAGCCTTCCGGCGACCGAAAATTAGCGAGTTCACGGATGTCATCGCGTGTGATCATTCCGGTTCTCCTGTAGGTACTTTCAAGAACGGTAGGCCCCTGTTAAGCGGTCCGGGAATACTGCACCAGCTTGTCCTTCAGGGAGTCCTTCATGGGCAAGGCGCGTTGCAGGTGCTCGCGCGCTCTGCCAATGGCGGCTCGCACCTCCTCCACGTTGTG
>Ga0070741_10013683_pt1 | contig 14248 bp, 10 predicted proteins | sample Coa_R1_4_FD_66440 | JGI IMG/M metagenome (GOLD analysis project Ga0070741, IMG submission 66440) | Surface soil microbial communities from Centralia Pennsylvania, which are recovering from an underground coalmine fire - Coalmine... | ecosystem: Environmental > Terrestrial > Soil > Unclassified ... | reverse complement strand
CCCGCCTCGTGCCCAAGCGTATCGTTGATGATCTTGAAACGGTCGAGATCGAGGAACAGCACGGCGAAGCGGCGGTTGTAGCGTCGCGCCGAATGAATCGCGACGTTCAGCATCTGGCTGAACATCACCCGATTCGGCAAATCCGTCAGACCGTCGTGCGTCGCAAGATACTGGATGCGCTCCTGCGCGCGCCGGCGCTCGGCTTCGCGCGCGAAGTTATCGAGCGCGAACGAAACGTTTTCCGTCATGCGTTGCAGCAGCTTGACGATCTCGTCATCGAAGGCGTTCAGCTCGTCATAGTGAATGAGCACCGCGCCGATGGCGCGGCCGTCATGGAGAAGCGGCAACGCGGCGGCCGAGCGGCAATTCGCCTTTCGCCCTATTTCATGCCATGGCCGCGTGCGCTCGTCGTTGAGAAAATCGTTGCTCACGCACGGTTGCTGCGTGCGAAACGCCATGCCGACCAGTCCGCGCCCCTCGGGGATGGTCTCGTCAACGGAGATGTGCGATGCGCTCAGCTGCTGCGGCACCATGCCGGCGCCGGCCACCGCCTTCAGGCGCGTACTGCCTTCCTCGCAGACGAGAATCGAGATGTTGGAGAATTTTCCGCCGTGCACCGCGGCATCGCACACCCGTTGATACAGTTCCTCCGGCGACTGCGCGTGAAGAATCGCGTCGTTCGTGGCGCTCAACGCGCCGAACATTCTCCCGAGCCGCACGGTTGCCTGCTCGGTGCGCTTGCGCTGCACGAACTGCCCGATCTGGCTGCCGATCACGCGCACCGCCTGCAGCAGCCGCTCGTCCGGCTCGCGCACTTCGCGGCTGAAAAAGCTGAGCACGCCGACGACTTGTGCTTCCGCGGTCACCGGGAACAAGAAGGTGCCGCGCAGCCCGGTGCCGGCCCCGGCCCGGTGCGGCGTCATGCCTTGGTTTTTGGTGACATCATCGAGCCACACGGGCTTTCCGGACTGCCACACTTTGCCCGCCAACCCCTGACCCGGGGTGTAGGTCACCTGGCGCGAGCGTGCGATGAAGTCGTCGAGCTTGGCGTCCGGCTCGCACCAGAATTCCTCGTAGCGCAGCACCCCGGCGTCTTTATCCACGCGGAAATAGCGGCCGCACTCCCAATTCTGGCTATGGCATATCGCGCGTATCACCGCCTTCAGCGCCGCCGAGACGGTGTCCGCATCGGCGAGACAACGGGTCACGGTGTGCTCGAGCGCGAGCAATTGTTCGCCATGCCGGCGGGCGGTAATGTCCTTGCCGACGCCGCGGTAACCGACAAAGCGCCCCCCGTCGAATATCGGCTCGCCGCTGATACTCATGTACCGCGTGTGTCCGTCCGGCGCGTGACGCCACATCACCACGTCACGGAACGGTCGGTGCGCCTCGAGCAGCGCGCGATGCGTCTCCCATCCGCCATCGACTTCGATGCCGATCTCCTCGCGTGTCTTGCCGAGCTCGTCGTTGAACGCCGAACGATCGCCGCTGATGTGGTGGCCATCGAACTGCGTGAAGCGGAATTGGGCGTCTTGCTCCCAAAACCAGTCGGAGGAAAGATTGTGCAGACTGCGAAAGCGCGCCTCGCTCCTGCGCAGCACCTCTTCCGCCTGCTTGCGCTGCACGAACTGCGCGATCTGGCTGCCGATGACGCGCACGGCTTGCAGCAGACGCGCGTCGGGAGCGCGCAGTTTGCGGCTGATGAAAGTGCACACACCAACCGTTTTTCCGTCGGCGATCAGCGGAAAAATAAATACGTCGCGAACGGCGCCGAAGACCGCGTGCGACACACCCGCGTGCTGGCCGCGCTCGGACACCCACTTCGGTTCACCGGACTGCCACACGCGGCCCGTCATTCCGGCGCCCGGCGTGTACGTCACCTCGCGCGAGGCGGCGATGTAGCGCTCGATCGAGGGATCGGCAATGCCCCAGGCCTCGGTGAATCGCAAGAGCCCGGCTTTCTCATCCACTTGAAAATAGCGGCCGCATTCCCAACCTTCGCTTTCGCACAGGGCGCGTAACGACGCCTTGATCGCCTCCGACACCGTCTTCGCGTCGGCAAGGCAGCGGTTCACCGCGTGTTCGAGCGCCAGCAAGCGTTCGCCGCGCCGGCGCGCCGTGACATCCTTGGCGATACCGCGGTACCCGGTAAAACGGCCGGAGGCGTCGAACACGGGCATGCCGCTGGTGAGGAGGTAGTGGTAGTTGCCGTCCGGCGCCACGTGCTTGTATTCGAAATCGTAAAAGGGCAGTCGCGCGTCCAGTTTCGCCTGCAACGCCGCGCGCGCCGCCGGCTCGAAAACCATTCCCGCCAGCTCCCAGCGCGTCTTGCCGATCAAGTCGGCCGCCTCGATACCGGTCGCGCCGAGTCCCGTCCCCGAGAAATTGGTGAAGCGCAGGTTCTCATCCTGCTCCCAGTACCAGTCGGAAGACAGCTCGGTCAGGCTGCGGAAGCGCGCTTCGTTCTCACGCAGCGCCTCCTCGGCCCGCTTCCTTTCCATGAACTGACCGATCTGGCTCCCGATATAGCGGGTCGCGTTGAGCAGCTCCTCGTCGGGCTGATGAATATCATGGCTGAAGAACTCCATGACGCCGATCACCTGCGCGCCGACTTTGATCGGGAACGCGAATGCGCTGCGCAAGCCGGCCTTCAGCGCATCGGGAGCACGTCGAAACGTCGCTTCCTGGGTGACATCGCGCATCCACAACGGCTCGCCCTTGGCCCAAGCGCGCCGGTTCAGCCCGCCGGGTTGCGTCGACGGCGGCAACCGCCGCGTGGCTTCGAGAAATGCTTCGACATCGGCAGATGCGACGCCCCAGGTCTCGGCGCAGCGAATCGCTTCGCCACCCTGGTCGGGCTCCCAGCGCGAGCCGCAGGCCCAACCGAGTGTTTCGCAAACCAAGCGGATGATCCGAGGAGCGGCGTCGGCGATGCTGCCCGCTTCCGCGAGGATGCGCGTAACGCCGTGTTCGATCGCGAATCGCAGTTTCGTTTGAATACGCTCGGTGACATCCTTGGCGATCCCGCGATAGCCGGTGAAGCGGCCGGCCGCGTCGAACACGGGCGTTCCGCTGGTGACGATGTAGCGGACGCGTCCATCCGGCTCGACGCGCTTGTATTCGAAATCGTAGAAGGGTTCGCGGGCATCCATCTTCGCTTGCACCGCGGCCTGGGCTATCGGATCGACAACCAGTTCCCGCATCTCCCAGCGGGTTTTACCGATCATCCGAGCCGTGTCGAGCCCGCTCTCGGCAAAGCTCTTCCCCGAGAACCGCGTGAAGCGCAGGTTCTTGTCCTGTTCCCAGTACCAGTCCGAGGAGAGGTCGAGGACGCTCTTCAAATCGTCGCTATACCGCCGCGCCGGCCGCGACGTGGCCTTGGCATGGCTCTTCCGCTTCTTGACGGACTTTTGGCTATTGGTGCGTTTACTCGGCCCCATGGCTTCCTTCACGCATAAAGTAGGCCACTGTTTTCTCGACATGAGCATGAAGCGGCGGCATCCGCCGCCCCGGGTGTCCGGCGCGCGCAAAAGCTTGATAGATATCGCGTTCGGGAGCACCAACCCTCCCTATTTATATAGTCTACCGACGGCCGCGATTCGGTCCCGGACGCCAAAAAATTGGCAAGTGCCGCATCGCCACCGGGCAACCGGCGCCCGCCGTACGCCTCCTTCAGGTGTAGCTCGGCCGCGAAAGACGACATACTGGCATCCCAGGCGGGACGCGCCAGCAGAGTCGAGGATCGCATGACGCTCATCCTTTCGAATGAAGATGTCGACGCGCTGCTCACCATGCCGGAATGCATCGCGGCGCTCGAGGAGGCTTACCGCGAGCTGGCGTTCGGTCGCGGCACGAACCGGCGGCGCTCGGATTCCCTCGTGCCTACGGCAAGCCCCGACGCCTTATATGCGCTCAAGACCATGGATGGCATCGCGCCCAAGCTCGGTGTGAGCGCCGTGCGCATTAATTCCGACATCGTCACGTGGCCGCAGCGCAGCGGCACCAAACGCCGCGAAAAAATTCCGGCGGCGCCGAACAGTCGCTGGGTGGGTTTAGTTCTGCTCTTCAGCACCGAGACCGGTGAACCGCTCGCGATCTTTCCGGACGGCTATATGCAACGCATGCGTGTCGGAGCGGCCAATGGCCTCGGCGTCAAATATCTCGCGCGGCAGGACGCGCGCACCGTCGGCCTGCTCGGCAGCGGTTGGCAGGCCGGCGCGCAGCTCATGGCCGTCACCGCCGTGCGTAATATCGAATGTATCCGCTGTTACAGTCCGAACGCGGAACACCGCGCGACCTTCGCGCGCGCCACGACGGAAACGATTGGCGTCGATGTAACGCCGGTCGGTTCGGCCGAAGACGCCGTCAAGGGCGCCGACATCGTCATGTGCGCCACCAACACCATCGACAACGTTTTCTTCGAGCGCTGGCTCGAGCCCGGCATGCATCTCTCCTCGATCAAGCGTCCCGAACTGGAGCCCGCCGCGATCAAGCGTGCCGACCGCGTGGTAATTCATACCCATGACGCCGCGCCCATGCACATCACGACGCCGGGCCTCATCGTGCCGGACAAGGAAGAAGGCAAGGGCTGGAACCTGATGAAGGAGATCAACTTCGACACGCTGCCCACGCTGCCGCAACTCATCGCGGGACGAACGCCCGGCCGCGGTCTGCCCGAGCACATCACCTGTTTCCTTAATAATATCGGCATGGGTTACCAGTTCGCGGCGGTCGGCGCGGTGGTGTATCGCAAAGCGAAGGCGCAGGGCCGCGGTCGCGAAGTGCCGACCGAGTGGTTCACGCAGGACGTGCATCCCTAACCGCGGCGGATAAGGAATCCGCGGCGCCTTCTCGGCTGGTTCATGGAAAGAGTTGCGTCATGCGAAGTTCTCGCGCACCACATGCCCAACGCCGGCCGGCGCGCGCTGACGATCGCAAACGGGTTGGGCGTAAAGGAAGTGGGGAAAGAGGGACGGACTGCGTGGGCCGATAGTAAACGGCGCTCTGTACCGCGCTACTCCCCGACTACTTTCTTAGCGGCGTTGTAGCGCGTACCGGCCAGCAGCCGGCCGCAATTGTGCACGCTCGGTTCGAGCCCGAGCAGATCGAGCATATTGCGCACCGTGCAGACGGAAGTGGACGTGACCGGAATGCCGAGCATGTCTTCGGCCGGCTGAATCGCCGGCAGCGACTGCATCTGCACGCACGCCGACAGCACGACCGCATCCACATTCGCGGTGTTCAGCCGTTTCACGTCGTCCAACAGCAGCATCGGGTCGCGCCGGCCGACCTCGAGATTGTCCGCGATCTCGAACGCGATCCGATCGACGACCTCAATACCTTCGTTCTCAATGTACGCCACCACCTTGTCGCACAGCGGCTTCATGTAAGGCGCGAGCACCGATACCTTCTTGGCGCCGAGCGTCTTCAGCCCGTTCACGAGCGCGCCGGCCGACGTCATAACCTTCGCCTGTGAGCCGTTGTCGGCGACGACGCGGCGGAAATCCTCTTCGACCTGACGGTGATAACCGAAACCTTGCGCCATGATCGCGACGAGGCAGGCGGTGCTGAGGAGATCGACACGGGCATCCGCGAGCTCCGCGGCGGCGCGCAAGGCCTCGCGATTCATCGCCGCGAGCTCCTCCGCGGTCACCCGATGCATGCGCGCCCGCGCGGAATGGAAAGTAAATCGCTCCGGAAAGTGCTGCTCGCGCGCGCGGAGCATGGCCGGAATCTCCGTCTCCATCGTGGTATTGGAGCTCGGGACGACCTGACCTATGCGGAATTTATGGCGTGAGCGGCGTTCGAACATGGACCTATGCTACACCGTGCGGCGGCCCACTGCCTACTCCCGCCGCCCGGTCGGGGCCACGGCCTCGATTTTGCCGTCCGGCCGTGCGTGAAAATAGGTAACCTGAATGAGCGGATCATTTTTCATTTTTAACGAAATAAGAGCATCATTTTGCTGTTCGGCGCACCCGGGCATCGTAGCCGGAAGCGGTTGACACCCTGACTGCCGATAACGTCTCTGCCGGTACGGAGCACCCCATGACGCGCCTCGTCACAAGTATCCGCATTAACCGCCCCATCGAAACCGTCTTCGATTACGTCACGACGCCCGCGAGCTGGCCGCAGTGGCATCCGTCCTCGATCCGCGTGGACACCCCGGCCAACAAGTCGCTGAACATCGGCGAGCAAGTGCGCGAGGACATCAAGGTCGGTTGGCAGCGAGACCGCGTGCTCTGGACCGTGCTCGAACGCGAGCGGCCGAGACGCTGGACGATCGAAGGCCAAGGCGAACACGGCGGCCGCGCGACGATTCGGTACGAGTTAACCTCCGATGGCGCAGGCACGCGCTTCCGGCGCGACCTCGCCTACCAAATGCCGAACGCGATTCTGGCGCTCGTCGATCTGCTGATCGTAAGACGCATCATGAACACGACGTCGCGCAACGCGCTCGAACGGTTAAAGCAAGCGCTGGAGCAGCAACAGGCGGGGTAGACCGCAAAGCGCTCGCCACCTCTTCGCGCCGATCGCTCAACCCTCTTCAGCTTCAGCAATCAGCTGTCGGATCTCGGCCATTTCCACTTCGTATTCTTTCGTTCCGACGCCAAACAAGCGCGACTTCGACGGCAAATGTTCGATCCTGCCGATGAGCTTCGCCAGCCGGCGATCGTCGTAATCGCCCTGCTGCACCAGGGCGAAAAAGGCACGCTGCGGTAACTTGCCGTCCACTACCGCCAGGGCCGCATGTAATACCGCATTGCGATGAGGATTTGCCGAGCTCATACCCGTTAGACATGACACGAAGGCGCCGTTCCGCGTTCAGCCCGCCCGCCGTAACGTCGGCATGCCGCTAGTTTTCGAGCCGCGCTTCCATCGTGATCTTGGCGTTCAAGAGGCGCGATATCGGACAACCGGCTTTCGCGCCATTCGCCGCCTTCTCGAATGCGTCCTGGCTCGCACCCGGAATCTTGGCAGTTACATCCAGGTGGACCGCGGTTACCGTGAAGCCGGCGTCCGTCTTTTCGAGGGAAACCGTCGCCGTTGTTTGGATACGCCCGGCGACCAAGCCGGCATTCCCGAGTTGCCCGGACAGCGCCATCGAAAAGCAACCGGCGTGCGCGGCGCCGATCAACTCCTCCGGGTTGGTGCCTTTGCCATTCTCAAAACGAGTGCCGAATGAGTACGGGGTCCCCGACAGCACTCCGCTGTCCGTTGAAATGGCGCCCTTGCCATCCTTCAGCCCGCCCTGCCACACCGCCGACGCCTTCCGTTTCATCCGGTCCTCCTGAAATAAAATCCATCTCCGCCTTCGGCATCATCATACTCGCCATATCGCAGCAGCGCCGATGACGCGCGAAGACGTGGAACGACTGTCTATTCGGGAATCTGCGCCGATCGCGATGGCGACAATCGCGGTCCACGCGTCTCCGATTGCACGCGCCGCACTCGTGAAACCTCCGCACGTCGCCGTGTAATAACCGAGATCACCGTCGAACGGCAAAAATCGTTCAGTCATCGGGTTACCGCTTGCAGCGAAAGTGCGGGTACTGGTTTACTTTGCGTATGCGCAACTCAACCACGACCGCGCAATTTTTTTGCGCCTCTAACCGTACTCCTGCGAAGGTATTTGGGGCATTGGCCGCCGCCGCCCTGTTCCTAACGGCTTGCACGTCGACCGCGGGACATTTGGCGTCGCCGGCAGACGGCTGCGATTACCAAGGGCCGAGCGGCATTTGCGTGCACGTCGATCCTGACGCGAAGCCGTTCAATCCTTCCCGGCTCGACGCGGCGTATATGCAAGCGAAGCGCGACGTCGAAGCACGTTATCACCTCGACCTCGAGGACGTGCCCGGCCCCGTCGTTCGCGTCATGAGCGTGCCGGATTTCGCCCGCCTACATCCGATCCACAACCGCGTTGATGGAGATCTCGGCGGTGATCATGGATGGACCGGCTTCGAGACCGGGGAGATCATGATTACCGGCCCGGCCGTGATGCGGCATGAGTCATTTCATTATCTACTGTGGAAAGCCGGATATCCGAACCGCTTGAACGCGGTGCACGATCATCCGGCGTTCGACGAATACCGCGACGGCAACTGGCTGCCGAAACGAGCGAGCCAGCCTTCGCCGACAACGGTCACGCAAAAGTCGCAGGCCGATCCATCCTAATTCAGTCAGGGAAGCTCTGATTAATTCATGCGCCGCGCGCACCGATCGAAACCAGGGTGCGTGGAACGCACCCTACGTCGAATTAACCAGAGCTTCCTAAGTAGTCCCGGCGTCAGCGTCCGCCGCCGGCGGCAAAGTCGCGCATGCAGCGCGCGACCGCCGAGGCGCAAGAACAGGCTTAGCGCGCCCGTGTCATCTCACCGGCAGACGCAAGAAGTACAGCGTCACCGAGACGCGTGCGCGTCGCCGCTGCTTTAGAGCAGGCTAACCAGCATATAAGCCGCTCCGCCAATGAGTCCCGCCGCCGGAACGGTGAAGAGCCACGCCGCAACGATCCGTTGCGCGACATGCCAGCGCACGGCCGCAGTGCGCTGCGCCGCGCCGACGCCGATGATCGCGCCGGTGATGGTGTGCGTCGTGGAGACCGGCACACCAAGACCCGTCGCGAGAAAGAGCGTGATGGCGCCGCCGCTCTCGGCGCAGAAACCCTGGATCGGCTTCAAGCTGGTAATGCGCGAGCCCATGGTGTGCACGATTCTCCATCCGCCCATCAGCGTGCCAAGCGCCATTGCGGCTTGGCAGGTGAGCACGACCCAGAACGGCACGTAAAACTCGCCGCCCAACAACCCTTGCGAATAAAGGAGCACGGCGATGATGCCCATCGTCTTCTGGGCGTCGTTGCCGCCATGACCGAGCGAGTAGGCCGCCGCCGAGCCGAGCTGCAGGATGCGAAACGTGCGATCGATCGCGAAAGGCGTCAATCGCAGCGTCACCCAACGCACGATGAGCACGAGCAATTGCGCCAGCACGAACCCGATGAGAGGCGACAGCACGATACCGGCCGCGGTCGCGGCGACGCCTCCGAAGACGACGGCGTCCAATCCCCCTTTGGCGAGACCGGCACCGACCAAACCGCCGATCAACGCGTGGCTGCTGCTCGAAGGAAGCCCGCGCCACCACGTAATCACGTTCCAAACAATGGCGCCCGCCAGCGCGCCGAATGTCACGCGCGCATCGATGACGCCCGCCTCGACAATGCCGGTGCCGATGGTGCGCGCGACATGCAGACCGAATACGGCGAAGGCGATGAAATTGAAGAACGCCGCCCAGATGACCGCTGTCTGCGGCCGCAGGACGCGCGTGGAGACCACCGTCGCGACCGAATTGGCCGCGTCGTGCAGCCCATTCAGGAAATCGAAGGCGAGCGCGACCGCGATAAGTCCGATCAGCGTCGGCAGTCCGAGAACGACGGCATCCATTTTGTTATTCGCGCTCGGAGCCGAACCGCGCGCTACACGTGCTTGGCGGTGATCGTTTGGATCGCGTTCGCCACGTCGTCGCATCGATCGACGACCTGTTCCAGCAGCTCGTAGAGCTCTTTGCGGTCGATATACGCCAGCGTATCGATTTCGCCGGCGCGAAGTTGCACGCGCAGCCGCGTAAGGCCGGCGTCGAAACATTCGTCCGCCTCGCCCTCGATCTGACCCACCTTGTCGCAGAGCGCGAAGATGGCGTTGTGCTGCGGCGTAATCGCATCGAGAAGCGGCATCACCTCGCGCAGCACCGCGGCGCAGCGAACCACCGCGTCCGCCATCGCGCGCATTTCTTTCGGAAATTCGCGCACTTCGTAGCGCTGTATGCCCTTCGCCAAATCCTCGATGAGGTCGACGGTGTCGTCGAGGTCGTTCGCGAGGTCGAGGATATCCTCGCGGTCGATCGGCGCGTTGAAGGTGCGATTCGCGCCGATAAAAATTTTCTTCGCCACGGTGTCGGCGGTCGCCTCGATGGCGCGAATGGTGGCGACGTGTTCCGCCGGAGCGCCGTCTCCGTAAATCATGCGCTGTAACTCCTGCGCCGCCTGGACGATGGTCCGCGCCTGCTCGCAAAAAAGCGCGGTGAAATTTTCTTCGCGGGGCATAAGACGGCTGAACACGTTGAGCGCCATGATCCCTTCCTCTCCCAAGACGACGGATCGCCACTGTACTTTATTCGCACGCCCCAATGGAACGTGTTCGCGACCGTCGCGCCCGGCCGGCACCCGTCATCTGCGGACGGCTAGGCGGACAACCGCGCCCGCCAGAGCTCCATCACGCGTTGCGCCCATCCCGTGCCCAACGCTTCATCTTCGTGCATGAAGTACACGTAGACGCGTTCCAGGGGTTGCTCCGCGATCCGCTCCACCCAAGCGCGCAGATCGGCGTCGTCGTAGTGCGTGCGCCGCAGGCGTAGGTAACCTTGATCCGACGTCGCGACGAATGGCGTGTCGCCTTCGTCGGTGTCGGTCACGCAGAGCATGGCGCCGTGGGCGCGCAGCGCTTCGTACACGTCGTCCGCCTGCCAGGATTCGTTACGAAACTCGAAGGCGACGCGCCGGCCGGCTGGCAACGCGGCGAGAAAATCATTCAATCGCGGCAGGTCCTTCTTGAGGAACGGCGGCAACTGGAAGAGGAGCACGCCGAGCTTGTCCCCGAGCGTGGCGGCGCGGCGCGCGAACTCGGTTACGTCCGGCCCCGCTTCGACTAGGCGTTTATCGTGCGTGATGCGCCGCGGCGCTTTGAGCGTGAACGAGAAATGCGCCGGCACCTCGCTCACCCAGCGGGCGAGCATGGTCTCCGCCGGCATGCGGTAGAAAGTGTTGTTGATCTCGACCGTCGGCAAGCGCTCGGCGTAGTACCTGAGCATCCGGTCCGCCGGGAGCTTTTCCGGGTAGAAATACCCGCACCATTCCTTATAAGAGTATCCGCTGGTTCCCGCTAACAGTTGCATCTTGCATGCTCCTAGAATAAGCGGAATGGAATTGCTGCCGTTCCCATTCTCGACAATCGCGGCTGCCTTAGGCAATCGCTTGTCCTTCGCCGTCATCGCGCTTTTGGCGTTCCCGGGAGCGACGTCCCTTGCGCGCTAAGCAGACCCACGTCCGGCGCGCAGAGATCAATCACCACAGCGCGAGCATGGATCAGTTGCTTCGCACCGCCATTCGGGACAAACGACTGGTGACGTTTGTGCTGAACGGCTGCCGTCGCACCGGCGAGCCGCACGATTACGGCGTCAAAAACGGCGTCCCGCAGCTTTTCTATTTCCAGACCGGCGGAGAAAGTCGCTCGAAACCCCCGACCGGATGGCGTTATGCCGTAGCAGACAAAATCTCGCAGCTTCAGATTTTGGACCAAACATTTGCCGGGACACGTCCCGCGCCGACCGGCAAACACGTGCACTGGGATACGCTGTTGGCGACGGTCTCGCCCCGCCTCCGTTCGCCCACACGCAAGGCCGATCGGTCTGCGCGGGAAAAGCAGGCGGAGCCGGCGGCGGCCTTGAAGGCGCCGGCACGGCTGGGCGACTACTCCGCCAAGCGCGCGTTCGACGTCACCCCAGAACCCGCGCCTACAGTGGCGGATCGCACCGGCCCGCTGCTCTTCGTGGTGCAACAGCATTCGGCACGGCGCATGCATTACGACTTCCGACTCGAATTGGACGGCGTCCTCCAGTCGTGGGCGGTGCCCAAAGGCCCTTCGCTCGATCCGCGCGACAAGCGCCTGGCCGTGCACGTGGAAGACCATCCGTTCGATTACGCCTCGTTCGAAGGCGTGATCCCGCCCAAGCAATACGGCGCCGGCGAAGTGATCGTTTGGGATTGCGGCGTGTGGTCGCCGGACGAGGATGGCGAATATTGGTTCCATGATCGGGCGGAGGCGGAACGGCGGGCGCGCGCGGCGCTCGAGAAAGGCAAGCTCAGTTTCACGCTGCGCGGCGAGAAGCTGAAAGGATCGTGGGCGCTGGTACGCAGCTCCGATAAGAAGAACTGGTTCCTGATTAAGCACAAGGACCGCTTCGCGGCGCAGGTCGCTATCACCGACCGGAACCGCTCCGTGCTCTGCGGATTGACGGTGGAAGATTTGAAAACCGCGCCGGTGCGCCAGCGCCCCGCCACACAGCTCGTGCCCGCGGGCGCGGTCGAAGCGCTGCCGACCCAGCTCGCGCCGATGATGGCGGAAATCGGCGAAGCGCCGTTCAATCATCCCGACTGGATGTGGGAGCCGAAGCTCGACGGCTACCGCGTGCTCGTGTTCATCGACGAGGGGCGCGTGACGTTCCGCTCGCGCCGCGGCGGCATGGACCTTACGTCCGCGTTTCCCGGCCTCATCGCCGAGCTCGGGCAGCAATCCGTGCATGGCATGGTCCTCGATGGCGAGATCGTCGCATTCGATCCCAACGGGAAACCGTCGTTCGCCACGCTGCAAAACCGCGTGCAGCTCAAAACGGAAAAGGAAATCGCGGCCGCGGATCGAAACGTTCCGATAATACTGTACGGCTTCGACCTGTTGCACTTCGCCGGCATCAACTTGCGCGACGCACCGTACGCCGATCGCCGGCGTTACCTCGCGCAATGCCTGCTGCCCTCCCCCCACGTGCAGCTCGTGCACGCGGCCGAGGACGGCATCGCGCTGTACCAAGCGGCGCTCGCGAACGGTTTCGAGGGCGCGATGGCAAAGCGCAAAAACAGCAAATACGAAGCCGGCAAGCGTTCCGCGTCCTGGCTCAAGGTCAAATCGACGCACAGCGCGGAGTTCGTCATCGGCGGCTACACCAAAGGCAAGGGGTCGCGCGCGCCGCTCGGCTCGTTGCTGGTCGGTTACTGGAATCAGGGCAAGCTGCACTACGCGGGGCATGTCGGCTCGGGCTTCGACGAGAACACGCTGGCGCGGGTCAAAGCGCGCCTGGAGCAACTGCGAACCGATAAACGCCCGTTCGTGGAGAAGCCGCCGCTGCACAGTCCCACCGTTTGGCTGAATCCCGAAACCGTCGCCGAAGTGAAATTTCAAAACTGGACGCAGGACAATTATCTGCGCGCGCCGGTGTTCCTGCGCTTGCGCGACGATGTCGATCCGAAGAGCGTGCGGCGCACGGAGCCGGCTCATGCGGCGAGTCCGTCCTCGGCACCGCAAGCGCACACGATCATCGACGACACCCTGCGCCAGCTCGAAAACAAAAAGAACGCCTTCAGTCTCGCGGTCGGGCCGCACGCCGTCCGCCTCACGCATCTCGATCGGGTCTACTGGCCGGCCGATCCGGCGCTAAAACAACCGGCGCTGACGAAGCGCGACTTTCTGCGTTATCTGGTACAGGTATCGCCGTACATGCTGCCGCATTTGGCGCACCGGCCGCTCACGATGATCCGCATGCCCGAAGGCATCCACAGCGAACGTTTTTTCCAAAAGCATTGGCACCACGAGCTGCCCGAGTTCGCCGACACGGTTACCGTGTTCTCGGAACACAAAGACGAGCGGCTCGACTATATCGTTTGCAATAACTTGCCGACGCTGCTGTGGGTCGCGCAAGCGGGCACGCTCGAATTTCACGTGTGGCACTCGCGGGCAAGACCGGGACCGGACGCGGCGAGCCAAAGCACCGACTACGCGAGCTCGCTCCAAGCACTCGAAGGCTCCGTGCTCAACTACCCGGACTACGTGGTCTTCGACATCGATCCTTATATCTATTCCGGCAAAGAGGCCAAGGGCGAAGAACCCGAGCTCAATACCGTGGCCTTCGAGAAGGGAAAGGAGGTCGCTTTCTGGCTGCGGGAATTGCTGCAAAGCATGGGGCTCGAGCCGATCGTGAAGACCTCGGGCAAAACCGGGTTGCACGTGTTCCTGCCGATCGAGCGCACGTTCACCTTCGACGAGGCCCGCCAGATGTGCGAGATGGTCGGGCGCCACCTGATGCGCCTGCACCCTAAGGACATTACTATGGAATGGAGCGTCCCGAAGAGAACCGGTAAGATCTTCATGGACTACAATATGAACGTTCGCGGCAAGACGCTGAACGTTGCGTATTCTCCCCGAGGAGCGCCGGGCGCGCCGGTGTCGATGCCGCTCACGTGGGAGGAACTCGAGAAGGCGCACCCGCTCGACTTTAGGATGACCAACGTCATGGAGCGCCTGGCCGATACGGGCGATCGCTGGCGCGATGCGTTGACCCGCAAGCAAAACGTGGAGCGCGCACTGAAGCGTAAAGGAAGCACCGATTAATTCGAAAATGTAGCGTGCGCCGTGCGCGCCGACCGAAAACATGG
>Ga0070741_10013682_pt1 | contig 14249 bp, 12 predicted proteins | sample Coa_R1_4_FD_66440 | JGI IMG/M metagenome (GOLD analysis project Ga0070741, IMG submission 66440) | Surface soil microbial communities from Centralia Pennsylvania, which are recovering from an underground coalmine fire - Coalmine... | ecosystem: Environmental > Terrestrial > Soil > Unclassified ... | reverse complement strand
GGTCGCTCAGGCCGGAGATGCTCACCGGCACGGCACCGGGCAGATCGAGGATGGCGGCCGGCGCGCCGCGAAGCGCCTGGCTCTTGTCGGCGAGGAGCCTGAACGACGCCGGACCAGCCCAGTTCTCCTGGCGGTGCGCCTTGAGGAAAACGACCCGGACTTCCGCGCCCGCAGGGACGTCGAGGATGTCGCCTTCGCGCAGCTTCATGAACGGCGCTGCCGCGAGCGGAGCCGAAGCCTGCTGCCGATACGTGACCCCTCCTGCCAGGGCGCTCAATACGGCAACATCGGCATTGGCCGCGTACAGCGAGGCAGCGCTCAGAGAAAGCGTCACCATCGACAAGAAATTCAGCCCGGACATACGCATCCTCCACGCAAGGCGCGGCGCGCAATCATGCAGCGCCGCAATACCGTCGCCACATTTTCCGGTACGCGGCCTCCACGTTCTTCACGTACTGCTTCGTATCGCAGATCGGAGAGCTCAAGGCCCGCTGGCGAAGCTCGCTTCTGAGGCGCGCGAGATGGGAGGTATCGTCCGCCATCTCGAGCGCGATCTGCACGTATTCGGCCTCGTCGCGAGCGATCCATTCCGTCATTCCGGCAGCCGCCAGCACGGCCGCGGATACGCGGCTTGCTGGCGTACGCCCGCTCAGAGTCACGACGGGCACGCCCATGAGCAGGGTTTCGACCGTGGTGATGCCGCCTGCGGCAGGAAATGGATCGAGGCACAAGTCGACTTGGCGCAAGGCCTGTTGATGCTCGTATTGCGAAGTCTTGCCGAGAATCAACAGGCGCCGTGCGTCGATCCCTGAATTCTCGAACAATTGTGCGACGTGCGCCCGCATCGCAGGATTCTCCAGCCTTGCGCCCTTGAGCAGCAGCCGCGAGCCTGGCATTGCCCGCAGGATTCGCGCCCATAGGGCGACCGTCGGTTGCGTGAGCTTCTCTGCCCGGTTCAGGGAGCCGAAGGTGAACGGATCTTTCCCAAGGGCCGGCAACGCAGACTCGGGCGGCATAGCGCCGAACGGCTCGTAGCAGACGCAACAAGGCAGATCGACGATCTCCTCTACGAACAGATGGCGCACCTCCTTCGGCGCCAATACCGTATCGGCGAAGAAATAGTCCATGGTCGGCATACCCGTCCCTGTCGCGTGCCCCCAACCGGTCGCCTGGATCGGCGCGGGTTTTCTCGCGAAGACAAGAAGGCGGTTGCCCTTGGTGTATCCCGACAGATCCACCAGGATGTCGATGCCGTCAGCGCGGATTCGGGCGGCCAGAGCTTCGTCCGAAACGCCGACGGCCGAAAACCAGTGCTCGCTCGCCGCCCTCAGCGCGTCGCCGACAGCGTCCTGCACGGAAGAGCTCGAATAGCAGAACATCTCGAATTCGGCGGCGTCGTGGCGAAGGATCAGCGGGCCAAACGCCAGCGCGGCGGAGTGGGCGTGAAAATCCGCTGAAACGTACCCGACACGAAGGCGCCGATTCGGGTCCCGGTCGTTCGCATGACGGGACCGGTCGGCCAGAAATTTCTTCGCATGCCGCTCGCACCAGAGCCGCCGCTCGGACTGCTGCTCCTCCAACGTCGAGGCGGCGTCGTATTCCATGGCCCAGATCAGGTTGGCGTGAGCGCGGCGATGTGCCGGGTCGAGGTTTACGGCTTTGCGCAGAAAGGGAACGCTGTCCTCGATCCTCCCCAGGTTCAGAAGGCAGGCAGCGGCCCAATACTGGTTGGCGGCGGAGTCGGGCTCCAGCTCGACCGCTCGCGCGCAGCAGCCGAACGCGCCGGAGAGATCGTTCTGCCTCAATAGGGCGATGCCGAGGCCGCGGTGCGCGGCCGCCCGGTTCGGGTCGATGTCGACTGCACTGCGAAAGGCGCTCTCCGCTTCGGTGAAATCGCCGCCCTGGATCAATGCAGCGCCCAGAGCAGTGAACGCGCCCGCCGTGCCAGCGCCGCCGGCGATCGCCCGTTTCAGCAGCTCGACGCCGGCGGCACGATCGCCGCGCCGGAGCGCTGCCATGCCATCCCGTTTGAGCGTCTCTGGATCCGGCATCGGGGCGATAGGGTAGCGTTCCCTTATATCATTCGCCATCGGCAAGCGAACGGAGCGGACCGGAATGCTGGCAGTGATCGGGGGCAGCGGCGTCTACAACATCGACGGGCTGAAGAATGCGAAGTGGACGAAGCTCGCGTCGCCGTTCGGCAAGCCTTCCGACGAAGCGCTGGTGGGGGAGCTGGACGGCCGTCCGATCGCCTTCCTGCCGCGCCACGGCCGCGGCCACCGCATCCCGCCCTCGCAGATCAACTTCCGCGCCAACATCGATGCGCTGAAGCGCCTGGGCGCCATGGACATCGTCTCGGTGAGCGCGGTCGGGTCGCTGCGCGAGCACCTGCCGCCCGGCATGTTCGTGATCGTGGACCAGTTCATCGACCGCACCTTCGCGCGCGTGAAGAGCTTCTTCGACGAAGGCATGGTGGCGCACGTCTCGATGGCGCATCCGGTGTGCGGCCGCCTCGGCGAGCACCTGTACGCCGCGGCGAAAGACGCCGGCATCGAGGCCGCGAAGGGCGGCACCTACCTCGTCATGGAAGGGCCGCAGTTCTCCTCGCTCGCGGAATCCGAGCTCTACCGCACCTGGAATTGCGACGTCATCGGCATGACCAACATGCCCGAAGCGAAGCTCGCCCGCGAGGCGGAGATCTGCTACGCGACCGTCGCCATGGTCACCGACTACGACTGCTGGCACCCGGACCACGACGACGTGACGGTGGACGCGGTCATCAAGGTGCTGCTCGCGAACGCCGACAAGGCGAGGAGCCTGGTGAAGAAGGCCGCGCCGCGCATCCACGGCGATGCCAAGGCCGCGGCCTGCGGCTGCCGCCATGCGCTCGACCACGCGCTCATCACGGCGCCGGAAGCGCGCGATCCGGCGGTGCTGGAAAAGCTCGACGCGGTCGCCGGTCGCGTCCTCCGGAGGAAAGCATGACGATCAAGACGCTCATCCGCACGGTCCCCCACTACCCGCACCAGGGGATCATGTTCCGCGACATCACCACGCTGCTGAAGGACCCGGTGGGGCTGCGGCTCACGATCGACGACATCGTCAAGCGCTACCAGGGGCAGAAGATCGCGAAGGTCGCCGGCATCGAGTCGCGCGGCTTCATCATCGGCGCGCCGGTCGCCTACCGGCTCGGCGCGGGCTTCGTCCCGATCCGCAAGAAAGGCAAGCTGCCCGCCGAGACCCTCGGGCACGACTACCAGCTCGAGTACGGCGCCGACCGCATCGAGATCCACACCGACGCCATCGCCAAGGGCGAGAAGGTTCTCCTCGTCGACGACCTCATCGCGACCGGCGGCACGGCGGAAGCCGCGGCGACGCTCATCCAGAAGATGGGCGGCGAGATCGTGGAGTGCTGCTTCGTCATCGACCTGCCCGACATCGGCGGCCGCAAGCGCCTCGCCGAGAAAGGCCTGAAGGTGTTCGCGCTCTGCGAGTTCGAGGGAGACTAGGCGGGCGCGACGAGGTTAGCGGCCGGGTTTCTGACCGGCGTGCAAGAGCCGCGGGGGGATAGCGGTTTCATCGTGCGCGGCGCCGGCGGACTCGCCGTTCCAGGTGTATTCCGGGACCCAGAGCTTCAGCTTTGCGCGCACCGCGCCCGGCGCCGCGAGCTTCGTGCCGTCCAGCCACTGCAGCGCGTCGTCGATATCCAGCGATTTGCCGCGCCCGTCCGCCTGAGCAACCCGCAGCTTGGGATGCGGCGTAGGCAGCGTCTTTTCCCGGTCGGCTAGCGGCTCCTCGTAGAGCTTCTCGCCGGGGCGCAGCCCCGTGTACCGGATCTGGATCTCCTCCTCGCTGAAGCCGGAAAGCCGGATCAGCTGGCGCGCGAGCTCTGCGATCTTCACCGGCTCGCCCATGTCGAGCACGAAGATTTCCGCGCCATTCCCCATGAGCGCCGCCTGCAGAACGAGCTGAGCGGCCTCCGGGATCGACATGAAATAGCGCTCGATGTCCGCATGCGTGACGGTGACGGGCCCGCCCTGCGCAATCTGCTGGCGGAATCGCGGCACCACGCTGCCCGTGGACCCGAGGACGTTTCCAAACCGCACGACGACGAACTGCGTGCCCGCCTGCGTCTGCAGCGCCTGGCAGACGAGCTCCGCGACGCGTTTGGACGCCCCCATCACGTTGACCGGATTCACCGCCTTGTCGGTCGAGATGAGGACGAATTTCTCCGCCCCGGCCGCCTGCGCGGCCCTGGCCACGACGATGGTCGAGCGGACGTTGTTCCGCACCGCCTGGAAGGCGTTGGCGTCTTCCATCAGCGGAACGTGCTTGTACGCCGCCGCGTGGAACACAACCTGCGGGCGGTACGCCTGGAAGATCTCGGCGACGCGGCGCTCGTCCTTGGCGTCGCCAATGGCCGCGACCACGCGCACATCCGGAAGCCGGTCCGCGAACTCGCGCTCGATGGTGTACAGCGCGTACTCGGAGACATCGAAAAGAACGAGACAGGCGGGCGAGAACCGCGCCACCTGGCGGCACAGCTCGGCGCCGATGGAGCCGCCCGCGCCCGTCACAAGGACGGTGCGTCCGTCGAGGAATCCATGCAGCCCGGCGTCGTCGAGCTGGACCGGATCGCGCCCCAGCAAATCGTCGAGCTCGACCGCGCGCAGCGCCGACACGCTCACTTTCCCGGCAACGATATCGCTCAGCGCCGGCACCGTCATGACCGGGATTCCGGCTGCCGCACACGCATCTACGGCGCGCTTGCGCTCGCCATGCGTGGCGCTCGGCATGGCGATGATTGCCTGCGCTGCGCCATGCCGCTCCGCCATCGAGCCGACTTCGGCGACCGCTCCCAGCACCTTTATCCCGAGCAGCTCGGAGCCGCGCTTTCGCGGATCGTCGTCGAGCAATCCGACGACGCGCCAGTGCGGGCTCGCCGCGAGATCCTTGAGCAGCATGGCTGCGGAGGTGCCGGCGCCGAGCACCAGCACCGCGGTGGCGCTCGGCTTCGTGATGACCGGGCCGAGCTTCCCCTCGCGCCAGGCCCGGTAGGCGAGCCGGCTTCCGCCCATCGCGAGGATCAACAGCATCGGCGCGAGCAGATACACCGAGCGGGGCATCGGCTCACCGCTGCGGAGCAGCGCCAGGGCCGCCGGCACCGCAAGCGCAGCCACGCCGACCGCACCGACGATGCGCCGCAGGTCCGGCAGGCTGGCATAGCGCCAGAGTCCCCGGTAGAGACCGAGCGTCCAGAACACCACTGCATAAATGCCGACGACCTCGGGCAGGGTATGCACCATGACCGCGATGTGCTCGTGGGGAATGTCGAGGTTGAACCTCAGCCAATAGGCACAGATCCACGCGAGTGCGGCCGCGGTTACGTCGTGCACGAAGACGAGGAGGCGTCGGCCGTTCACGCGCCGGCCCCGGACCGCCGCACGAAGCGCGTCCACCGGATATCGACCCAGGCCGCCATGGCAAGAAGCAGCAGCGTCGCGGCGGCGAACACCGCCGCCTGGACGTCGAAGGATCGATCCCGCGCGAGCAGCGCGGCGCCTGCGCAAAGTACCATGGCCCCATAGTAAAGCCACGCGGTGCCCGCGTGGCCGAGCCCCATCCGCACCAGCCGCTGGTAGTAGTGCTCCCGGTGCGCGCGCCAGACGGCCTCGCCGCGCACTGCGCGCTTGGCAAGCGTGAGCGTCGCATCACCGATGAACGGCGCGAAAACGAGCAGCGGAAACCAGATCGGCCAGGCGCCGTCCCGCCAGCCGATGACGCCAATGCCCCCGGCGAGGAAACCGAGCGGGATCGAGCCCACGTCGCCGAGAAAGATGCGCGCGGGATGAAAATTGTGCAGCAGGAATGCAGCCGAGGCAGCCGCCGTGCTTGCGCACAGGGAGGCGACGGCGAGGTCATCGGCGAGCCAGGCCGCGATGAAGTAGGCCGAGAATCCGATCACGCTCATGCCGCCCGCAAGCCCGTCCGAGCCGTCCATGAAGTTATAGAGGTTGGCGAGCCAGGCGACCGCCAGCACGAGCACGAGGAGCAGCATGGGCGGGACGGAGCCCGCGACCAGCCAGACAAGCGCGACGGCCGCGCCGACATGGCCGGCAAGCCGCAGCGCCGTGTTCACACCACGGACATCCTCCACGAACGAGAGGCCCGCGAGCGCGAGCGCGAGGGCGAGCGGCCGCCAGAGCTCGGCGGCGCCGAACGCCGCCGAGAAGGCGATGCCCGCGACGATCGCGATCCCGCCGCTGCGCGGCACCGGGTGCTGGTGCAGCGAGCGCTCGTTCGGCCGATCGAGCACCGCGCCGCCAAAGCGCTGCAGCAGAAGGCGGATGCAGGCAAGCGAAACGATGAACGCGATACCGGCGGCAAGCAGGGGCACCGCACGATTCTAGCCGCTCGGCCCCGCGTCACCGGCGTGCGCGGTCCGATGGGCCTCGTGCCAGCGCGCCGTCTCGCGCAGCCCCTCGGGGGCGTGGAAAGGCGGCTCCCATCCGAGCACGCGGCAGATCTTCGAGCAGTCCGCTTCCAGCGATCCGACCAGTCGCCGCGCGAGGTCGCGCCGGCCGGTGATTCGTGCCGCGGCCGTCAGGCATGCGGGCGCCACGGCAAAGAGATTCGGCTCGCGGCCGAGTCCCGCGGCGAGCTCGCGAACCAGCTGCGGCGTCGAAAGCGCTTCGCGATCGCAGACGATGAACGTTTCCGGCGCTGGGCTGCGCAGCGCGGCAACGATAGCCGCGACGAGATTGCCGACATAGGTGAGATTTCGGCGATTGGCGACGGCGCGGAAAGGCAGCGGCCAGCCGCGCTGCACGACCCGGATGAGGCGGCGGAAGTTTCCGGGATTGCCCGGGCCGTATACGAGCGTCGGTCGCAGCGCGGTGATGCGCAAGCCCGTCTGCGCGGCCACGGCGGCGAGCCGCTCTTCGGCTTCGAGCTTGGAGCGCCCGTACAGCGAGCGCGGCGCGAGCGCTGAAGTCTCGCTGAAGGGCGCGCCGGTCGTCTCGTCGCCATGGACGGCGATGCTGCTGACAAAGACAAAATGCTGCACGCCGGCCGCGGCCGCCGCGCGGGCGAGCTCCTCGGTGGCGAGCGCGTTCATCCGGCGCAGCGGTTCGTAATTGCGTGCGCGCTCGTGCCGTTGCGCCGCCTCGTGCGCCGCGGCCGCGAGGTGCACCACGCTTCCCATTCCGCGCACCTCGCCCGACCAGTCCGCCTGCGTCGCGAGCTCATGGCGCCGCGCCGGCACGCACGGCAGCGCCTGGTCGGCAAGCGCCCGGGTCAAGTGGCGGCCGATGAACCCGCTCGCTCCCGTGACGAGAATCGGCGCCGGCATGAGGCCTCAGAAGTCCCGGTACTTGAGCACCCCGTTCAGGGCGTAGTGCGCGAAGGAGAGCGACGAGCGCAGCAGGCCCAGCCGCTCGACGTCGCGGTAGGTCCGCCAGACCATCTTCGCCGAGCGCCACTTGTTGCGCGAGACCGAGCCGCCCACCACGCGATAGCGCATCAGGTCTTCGTCCAGGCCCTGCGCGGGAAAGCCGCGCTTCGTGATCTCCAGCCAGAGCGCGAAATCGTCGTAGTACGTCACCGTCATGCGGAACGGCCCCGTGACGCTGCGATCGAGGATGACGGTCGAGGTCGCGATGGCGGTGTTGCCGAGCAGCCGCCGGTAGGTGAGCCGGGCCGGCACGTGGATCCGGCGGCCGATGCGCCCGCCCTGCGCCGCCACCCGCCGGAAGCCGGTGAAGCTGAAAGCCGCCCCGGAACGCTCCATGAAGGCCAGCTGGCGCTCGAGCTTTTCGGGAAGCCAGCAGTCGTCGCTGTCGAGGAACGCCACATAGCGTCCGGTGGCGCGCTCCACCGCCGCCTGGCGCGCGCGCGCCGGCCCGCCGTTTTGCGGCTGCTCGATCAGGCGCACGCGCGCATCGCTCGCCGCGTAGCCCGCGGCAATGGCCCGCGTCCCGTCCGTCGAGCAGTCGTCGACCACGAGCATTTCCCAGTCGGGATACGTCTGCTGAAGGACCGATTCGATCGTCGCGCCGAGATACGCCTGCGCGTTGTAGGCGGGCGTGACGATCGAGACCGTCATGCCACGCGTGGGGCCTTCTTGCGATCCCTGGCTGCGAAGAGCGCCGCCGCGACGACGGCGCCGAGGAATGCGGCAAACAGGCCGACCAGCGCCCCCGGAAGCACCGAGGCGTCGCGGATGACCTGCGTTCCGATCAGGCGCGTTTGTCGCTCCTCCATGAGCTTGATCGCGTCCTCGACGTTGCTGCGCAGGCGCTCGAACTCGCGCAAGTCCTTGTTCATCTGCAGCCGCAGCGACGTCATGAGGAAGTAGCGCAGCGCGTCGCGCCCCGATCCTTGCCGCGACATCGCCTGCAACTCGCGATCGAACTCGCCTTCGGTCTGCCTTACGCGATCGATTTCCGCACCCAGCACCTCGCTTCTCGCTTTCAGCCGCTGGAAGAAGACTTTCTGCTTTTCGCGGTGCTCCACGCTGACGCGCGCGACCAGGTCACGGATGAGACCGATGCCCTCTTCCGCGGAATCGGCGCGGACCGTGAGCTCGAGGTCCTCGGTCTTGGTCGGCACGCGCGCCGCGATGCGGCGTTTGCCCTGTCCGAAATAGCCGCCGGAATTGATCTGCCCCGCAAGCACCAGCGCGGGGACCGCCAGCTCCTCCCGCAATGCGCCATCGCCTTCGACCTGGTAGTTGCGCGCGATCTCCGCATACGCGACGACTTCGACATGGGGCGTCTGCCGCCACAGGACCGCCCAGGCCGCGCTCCCGCAGGCCACGGCGATGATCCCGATCGCGAGATAGTGCTCCCGCAGCGCGCGCATCATGCTCGCGCCGGCGGATGCGCCGCCCTTATGCGTGTCCATAGTCCCTGGATTCCCCTGGTCACCCAATCGTCCGGCTCGAGCGCGCAGGACAGCAGCAGCCCCGCGAGCTTGGCCCAGAACGTCCACCCGAGCAGATAGTTCAGCATCCCGCCCCAGGACGTAATGGCGAAAGCGTACAACACGAGGCCGGCAAAGAGCACGCCAAAAAACCGGCCTTTCGCCAGCGCCGCGAGAAGCTCTCTCACAACGAGAGCCGCCATGGCCGCATAGGCCCCGACCGCGACGACGCCGCCGAAGCCGCCGAACAGCTCGTGGAAGATCTCCGGGAATCCGCCTGCGAATTGCTGTCCTTTTTCGAGAATCCCGATGGCATCGCTCCCGAGCGCCGCATACATCAAATATTGGATGCTGGTATTCGTCGCCGGATGGATCGGATCGACAAAAAGCAGGTTGACCACCCGCGCGAAGTTCCATTGGCCCGCCTCGATGACGCGCTGGTACGTCAGCCACCACACCTCGGCCTGCTGTACGAGCACGCGCCTTTGCAGGCTGACCAGGGGATCTTCGTTGTCCTCGAAACGCACCGAGAAGTAGGAGTGCAGAATCGCGTAGCCGACCATCACGGCGGCGATCAGGGTCAGGGACAGCAGAAGAGGCAGGAACCTGCGAGCGAATGCGATGGTGCTCTTGAGATCGGGCGGCGCAATCAGCGCCCAGGGAATGGCGAACAGGGTGCCGAACTTGAAGAATGCCGAGAAGCGGTTGCCGGCGAGGAACGCGTACACAAAGATCGCGAGCAGCAGGTAGAGGAAGCGCAGGTCCGCGCGCCTGCCCTCACGGCAAGGCAGGACGAAGAAGCAGCCGAGATAGAGGGCAAGCACGTCGCCGAAGCGGAAAAGCAGCTTGTGGAATGGGCCGGCATAGGCGCTCGTGTACACATAGCGCTCGATGCCGGCAAAGAAAGGGATGGGCCCGATGCGCAGCATGTCCGCGTAGAGCAGGGCCACGAAGGCCAGAGTGAGCCTGAAGACGAGATTCGAGAGGAGCGCCGAGCCGGGGACGGCGGGGGGGTGGAGCTCAGGCCGCGGGTACAGCACGATGGCGAACACCACAAGGTAGATCGAGTAATCGAGCGCGAGCAGCACGCTCGCGTGCCCGGGGCCGATGTAGTGAAGGAGCTGGTCCGAAAAGAGCGGCCCGGCGGCATCGATGTAGAGCGAGCTCGCGAGCCTCGAAACCATCTGCACGACGACCCAGAGGAGCGCGAACAGGACATAGGTGCGCGTCTTCACGATCCAGCCGAGGACCACAAGGAAGAAGGCGACGCCCGTCAGGGACGCGGCGACATCAGCCATGCAGCGCCTTGGCGAGAGAGCCGGCGAACACCGCGGCGTTGTTGTCCTGCGCCGAGTACAGCTCGCCCGGCAGCGTGCTCTTCCAGACCGCGGAGAAAAACCGCTCGACCTCTGCGGGCGCGGGAGCCGGCGGATTGGCGAGCGCCTGGCCGATTACGCCGGGCAGCTCGGCGAGTCCGCGCACGCGCGTCACGAGGCCGCTTTCCGTGTAGAACGCGTCGCCCAGGACGAGGACCGGCTTGCCCACGAGCAGCGCCTCGGCGCCCGCCTTGGAGTTGATCGACACCACGAGGTCGCAGCCTGCGAGCACGTCGTAGTTATTCTTCGATGGAGGCAGCAGAACGAGGTTGTCGTATCGCTCGAGAAGCGCGCGCAACCGGCCGGCGTCGAGCGCGCCGACCTGCGCCGGGTGCTCCTTGATGGCGAGCAGGTGCGAAGCCGGCAGCGTGCGGGCGAGGAAATCGACGAGCGCGAGCTGGTCGAGGTACTGCGGCGAGCGCAACGTCAGCGCGACGTCCGCCGGCACGTGCAGCGGGTAATACACGTACGGCCGGCCGCGTGGCGGCTCGGAATAGCGCCGGCGCAGGCGGCTGGAATTCGCGACCATGCGCAGGTGCGCGCTCACGTGCGAGCGAAGGTGCCCGAACTCGTGGCGCTGGCGGCGGCCGTATTTCTCGTAGAGCTTCTCCAGCAGCCGGCGGGCATTGGCGGCGTTGGCGACCTTGCGCAGCGCCATGGTGTAGTGATGGCGGTCCTTCGCCGGGATGACGATCGCCCTCGACGCGCGCGCGAGCTCGAGTTGCCGCAGCGCCTCCGGCTCGGGGGCGCCATCGCGCGCCATGGCGCCAGGCCGCGGCGCCGCGAAGCTGTTGGCGGTGGCGAAGAAGCGGCCGCGGAAAAAGGAAGGCTCGAGAAAAAAGTTGGCGATGCCGCTTTGACGCGCGGCGAGGAACGTGCCGATCACCGACAGGAACCCGCCCAGCTCCTGCACCACCGTCACACGATCGCCGCCCGACTGCAGAGCCTCCAGCGCCCGGCCGGCGGCGAGGCGATGCATGGAGAGCTTGCCCGCCAGCATGCGCGTATCGCGCAAGCCGAAGGTGATGCGCTCGTGGCTGACGGCGAGCGGCAGCGTCCAGCCGAGCACGTCGGCCAGTTCCCGCTCGACCGCCGCGGGATTCGCGCTGCCCGCCGCGCCGAGGTCGAAGGCGTTGAAGGACTTCAGGCCCGCCGCCCGGATCAGGGCATCGCTCGGATCGTCGAACGTCAGGAACGCGGGCTCGAGCCCGAGCGCGCGCAGGCGCTCGCCCACCGGAATCCAGAACACGGTCTGGTAGCGGGCGAGCGTGGTGAGGAGGACGCGATGCGCCACGGAGCGGCGCTAGAGACCGAGAAGCAGGCGCTCTGCCGGCGCGAGCGGCCGCGAGGCGCGGAAGCGCGGCGGGCCCTCCGGATATACGTTCGGCGATGAAATGAACGTGGCCGTGTACATCAGGCGGGCATGGCCGGCGTGCACCCGGCTCCCCATGTGATAGCACCTCGAGGTCTCGCAGACGAAAGCGGACAGGCGCGGCGCGCGCACCTCCGCGACCCCGTCGCGCGGCGCGCGCCGGAAAAATTCCTCGTCCGCGAGATGGCTGCGGCGGGCAAAGCCGACGCGATCGGAGCTCGGTCCCTTGAGGAACGTGAATGGCCCGTCGGCCAGCTCGTTCACATCGGTCAGGTAGGCAAACAGCTTCACGGTGCGCACATCGTCGTAGTCGCGATGCCAGAGCTGCGAGTACGCGAGCGGCTCGTCCGTGGGCAGCGAATAGGTGAGCAGCACATCCATCAGGCGCGGCAGCTCGCCCAGATACTCGGAGAGAAGCGCGATCACGCCCTTTTGCAGCGCGAACCGGACGAAGATGTTGTCGCAATCGAAGGCGCCGTCCTGCACGTCGGCGTCCAGCAGGCGGACCCAGAAGGCCTTGTGCGTCGTGGCCTGCGCGCGCGCAAGCTCCTCCGCCCGCCGCACACGGGCGAGCGATTCGTGCTCAAGCTCGCGCAGCAGCGCCGGCTCGGCGAGCTCGGTGACGAAGGCGTAGCCCTCGCTTGCGAGCTGCGACAGCGGCCGGCTGACGGCTTGGCCTTGCCGATAGGGTGCCGCCGCCTCGCGCCTGGCCGCCTTCTCCCGCAGGTGAAACGCCGACATGGCGCCCTTCACGGCCCAGGCAAGCGGCGTGCGGTTGGCGTGCCAAAGGGCGCGCCGGTACAGGCTTACGGAAGGCGCCTTGCGCGCTGCTGGATCGCTCATGTCGGGTGTCTTTTCACGCGCCCCGCAGCAGGCTGGAGGCGAGCCGGCCGAGAAGAGCACGCGCATTGTCGCCCAAGAAAAGGCCGTATGCAGCGGCCCAGCAGGCAACGAGGAGCGCTCCGAAGATCGCGGCGAGCGCCGGGAGGCTGATCGCGCTGATGGCGAAGGAGGCAGCGAGGCCCAGAGCGGCCGCGGCAAGCGCGACGGCCGCCTGCGGCAGCAGCGCGCTCCAGAGCGGCGCTGGATCGAGCTCCAGCGCGCGCGCGATGAGCCTCAGCTGGAAGGGGAACACCGCCGCCGAGGCCAGCGCAATGCCGAGCACGAAAGACATCGAGCCCAGCGGCTTGACGAGCGCAAATGAAACGGCGTATTGCACGACGATGCCGAGCGTCGAAATGCGGTTCGAGGCCGCGATGTAGTCGGCGCGGACCTGCAGCATGGACTGGCTGAACGTGAGGCAGATATTCAGCACCGGGAACACCAGCATGACCGCGAGCCAGGGCCAGTAGGCCGCGAGCTCGGGGCCGACCCAGACCGACAGGATCGGCCGCGCGAGGCCGCCCGCTGCGAAAAGCACCGGGAAGGTCGCATACGGCACGAGCCAGAAGCTTTTCTCGGCGAGCCGGCCCAGGCGATCGCTCGCACCGCGCCCTTCCAGCCGCGCGGCGACCGGGAGCACGGCGGAAGCGAGCAGGCTCAGCGTGGACTTGAGAAAGCGCGGCAGGCGCGTGACGACCTCGTAGATGCCGACCCCGGCGGGGCCGACCAGCGCGCCGATGACGAGCGGCGGCACGGGCATCTGCAGCGCGCCGAGCACCTTGCCGTGGAACATGAGGAGCGATCGGCGCGTCATTTCCTCGCGGGCCTGCCGCCCCCAGAGTGCCGGGCGCATGCCGACAGCGCGCATTGCGGCGGCGGCGACCGTTCCGAGAACCAGGTACCGCGCCGCGATCGCGCCGAGGAAAGCGTAGGCAACGGCGGCATAGGAGAGCCCCGCCAGCACCGCGGCCACCGACGCGCCTGCGTAAAGAAGCGTCGCGAGGACCTCGACTCCGCGCAGCACGCCGAAGCGCTCGAAGCCCTTGACGACGCCCTCGGCGACGAGCCCCGGGAAAAAAACCACCAGCGCCGCCGCGGTCGCGACGAGGATCGCGGCGAAGCTTTCCCGGTGCGCGGCATCGACATGGAAGAGATCCGCGACGCGCGGCGCGGCCGCCGCAAGCGTGCCGGCGGCGAGGAGGCCGATCGCCGCGGCGAGGGCGAGCAGGAAGCCGATCTCCTGCGAGGCGCGGCTCCAGTCTCCGGAGCCCCGCGCGCGCCCCACGCTCTGCGTCGCCGTTTCCGCCATGCCGAAATCGAGAGCGCCGAGGGCGCCGGTCGGCAGGAGCGTGCGCGAAAGCACTACGAGGCCGAACGCGGCAATGCCATAGCTCGCCACCAGCACCGGGACGAGCGCAAGCGCGATCAGTCCGTTGATGCCGAAGGCGAGCGCGGAGAGCGCTGTATTGCGCGCGAGGCCCGCGAGCATGTCAGCTCTCCCGGCCGATGTAGACGGCTTGGCCGCTCGCAAGGCGCGGCGACGCGACGAGCGAACCGGGAACCGGAGCGGCAACGCACTCCGCAAGCCCGGGCGCGGCGGCGGAAATGCGGCGCAGGATCGCGCTGACCGCGCCGGCGGAGTAAGCCTTCGCCGCCCGGCGGGCGCCGTCGCGCTTGCCCCTCGCCGACCGGCGCAG
>Ga0070741_10013681_pt1 | contig 14249 bp, 12 predicted proteins | sample Coa_R1_4_FD_66440 | JGI IMG/M metagenome (GOLD analysis project Ga0070741, IMG submission 66440) | Surface soil microbial communities from Centralia Pennsylvania, which are recovering from an underground coalmine fire - Coalmine... | ecosystem: Environmental > Terrestrial > Soil > Unclassified ... | reverse complement strand
GATCTCGTCGTCGCGATGCCGGGCGACGTGATTCCTGGTGATGGCGACGTCGTCGAAGGCGTCGCTTCGGTCGACGAGTCAGCCATCACGGGTGAGTCGGCCCCGGTCATTCGCGAATCCGGTGGCGATCGATCGGCGGTCACCGGCGGCACGAAGGTCTTGTCCGACCATCTGGTCATCCGCATCACCGCCAATGCGGGCGAGACGTTCTTAGACCGGATGATCGCCTTGGTCGAAGGCGCCTCGCGTCAAAAGACGCCGAACGAGATCGCGCTCACGATTCTGCTGTCGGGCCTGACGATCGTGTTCCTGCTGGCTGTCGTGACGCTCCAGCCGTTCGCCGTTTACAGCGGCACGCCGATCAGCATCCCGGTGCTGGTCGCGCTGCTGGTGTGCCTGATCCCGACCACCATCGGCGGACTCCTCTCGGCGATCGGCATTGCCGGCATGGATCGCGTCATCCAACAAAATGTCATCGCGATGAGCGGCCGGTCGGTGGAAGCAGCGGGCGACGTGAACACACTGCTGCTGGACAAAACAGGCACGATCACTCTCGGCAACCGCCAGGCGGTCGAATTCGTGCCAATGCACGGCGTGACGATGGAACAACTCGCCGACCGTGCGCAGCTCGCGTCGCTAGCCGATGAGACGCCGGAAGGGCGGAGTATCGTCGTGCTCGCGAAAGAAAAGTTCGGGCTGCGCGGGCGGGAACTGAGCGAGACCGACGTCGAGTTCGTGCCGTTCAGCGCCTCGACGCGCATGAGTGGCGTGAACTTGTGGAACGGCGGGGCCCTGAGAAAAGGCGCGGGCGACACGATTGGGCAGTGGGTTCAGGTCAACTGCGGGAAAATTCCGACCGATCTCGACACCGCCGTGTCGCGGATCGCGCGCGAAGGCGGCACGCCGCTCGTCGTCGCTGAGAAGGAGGGCGACACGGCGCACGTGCTGGGCGTGATTTATCTCAAGGACATTGTGAAGGGCGGTATGCGCGAGCGGTTCGACCGCTTGCGTGCCATGGGTATTCGCACGGTAATGATTACCGGCGACAACCCGCTGACCGCGGCCGCGATCGCGCAGGAAGCCGGTGTGGACGACTTCCTGGCTGAGGCCAAGCCGGAAGACAAAATGGCGCTTATCAAGCGCGAGCAGGCCGGTGGTCGGCTCGTCGCCATGACTGGCGACGGCACGAACGACGCGCCGGCGCTCGCGCAGGCCGATGTCGGCGTGGCGATGAATACCGGTACGCAGGCCGCGAAAGAAGCCGGGAACATGATCGATCTCGATTCGAATCCGACGAAGCTCATCGAGGTCGTCGAGATCGGGAAGCAGCTGCTCATGACGCGTGGCTCGCTGACCACGTTCTCGATCGCCAACGACGTGGCGAAGTACTTCGCGATCATTCCCGCGATGTTCACGGTCACGTTTCCGGTTCTGCAGACGATGAACATCATGCGGTTGCACTCGCCGGAGTCGGCGATTCTGGCCAGCGTGATCTTCAACGCGTTGATCATCATCGCGCTCATCCCATTGGCGTTGCGCGGGGTGCGATATCGTCCGATGGGTGCCGCCGCCATTCTGCGGCGGAACCTCGTCATCTACGGCGTGGGCGGCGTCATCATGCCTTTTGTTTTTATCAAACTCATCGACATGATCTTGGTTGCCACCCATGCTGCATAATCAACTGCGCCCGGCGATTGTGTTGACGTTTGTGCTGATGCTGATCACGGGTTTCATCTATCCTGGCATCGTGACCGCCCTGGCCCAGGTGATATTCCCGAGGCAGGCCAACGGCTCGATGATCGAATCGCACGGTCAGCTGGTCGGCAGTGAGCTGATTGGCCAGGCCTTCTCGTCACCCGCGTATTTCCACCCGCGTCCGTCCGCCGCGGGCTCAGGTTACGTCGGCGACTCCTCGGGCGGCACCAACAAGGGTCCGACGGACCGCGGGCTCGCCGATTCGTTGATCGGCCGAGGCCTCGGCCACGTTCCGGTGGACATGGTAACGTCATCCGCGTCTGGCCTCGACCCGCACATCTCACCCGCGAACGCGGCATTTCAGGTCGAGCGAGTAGCGGGCGAACGCCATCTCTCTTCCGACCAGGTGCGCGCGCTCGTCGCCGCGCACACCGAGAATCGACAGTTCGGGTTTTTCGGTGAGCCCCGAGTCAATGTCCTGCTGCTCAACCTCGCTCTCGACTCCATCGCCAAATGAGAAACACCATTTCCGCGTGCGCCGTCGCATTGGCGCTCGGCGGAGCCGCGTCCGCTCAGCAGCCGACCCCTTTCGGGTTTGCTGATTTCACGTGGGTGAACGGCAACGGCCGCGCCCATGAATCACCGCTCGACACCAAATGGTTCACCCCGGAGATCCGCGTCGACGTCAACTATGTCAGTGACTTTAATCGCCCGAAAGACCACACGCTCGATGGCGCGGCCGAGATGGGCCGCACGAGCGAGTTTCAATTGCAGCAGTTTGGTATTGGTGGGGACTTTCACTATGACAATGTCCGCGCGCGCATCATGACGCAGTTCGGGGCATACTCGACGGAGACACCGCGCGATGACGCGAGCCCATCGAGAGGCCAGTATAATCTCGACAATGCCTACCGATATGTGTCGGAAGCGTACGGCGGATACCACTTCAACGTGATGGATGGACTCAACGTCGACGTTGGCATCTTCGACTCGTACATCGGCCTCTTCAGCTATTACAACGCGGACAACTGGGCGTATCAACCGTCCTACGTGTCCGCCAACACGCCATGGTTCTTCAACGGCATGCGCGTGCAGATGTTCCCGAGCCAGCACCTCAAGGTCGAATTCTGGCTCATCAACGGCTGGCAGTCCTATGGGATGTTCAACAGCCAACCGGGACTCGGCGCGCAGGTCCTCTGGCGCCCGACCGGCAACATCTCGTTCGTATCGAACAACTACTGGGGCTACGATGATCTCGGCGCGCCGTCGCGCTCGCGCGTCCACACGGACAACAGCGTCCTGCTCAAGTACTACGACAACTCGAACAAACCGTGGGACAAGTCGGCGCTGTCGTTCACGTTCGACTTGGGCTGCGAGTTCGGCGATCATGTGAACTGCGCGACGGCCGGACCGGGCCGCCCGCAGCAGTACTTCGTCGGCGCGATGCTGTATGATCGCAACTGGTTCTTTCACGACCATTTTGGCCTCACCGTCGGCGGCGGTGTGATCAACAACCCTGGCCGATATCTCGTGCTGCCGCCGCCGATCAACGGCGCCACCGCGGCGGTCCCGTCCCCCTACTTCACGTTCAACCCCGGCGACCAGTATCACGCCTGGGATGCGTCCATCTCGCTCGACTGGGCGCCGAACGACTATTTCATGTTCCGCATCGAGCCCGATCGCCGCGGCGCGAGCGTGCCGTACTTCGTCGGACGCCAGGGTATCACGCCTCCCGGCGGCAACACCGGCACCCCAGCCACCGCGGTGCCCGGGTGGACGCCCGATCTCGTGAAGGACGAGATGCGCGTCAACTTCGCGGTGTTGGTCAAGTTGTAACTTTACCAGGGCTATGAGCGACTTCCTCACCCTCGTCCGGCAGCGTGAGCGCGGGCGGCTCAAGCTGTACATCGGCTCCGCGGCCGGCGTGGGGAAGACATATCGGATGCTCAACGAAGCCTGCGACCTGAGGCGCCGGGGCGTCGACGTAGTGGTTGGTTTTGTTGAAACTCATCATCGGCCCGATACCATCGCGCAGATTGGTGACCTGGAGGTCATTCCACGAAAGCGCGTGGAATATCGCGGTGTCACGCTGGAAGAAATGGACCTGGACGCGGTCCTCGCGCGACATCCGGAAGTTGCGCTCGTCGATGAGCTCGCGCACACCAATGTACCGGGTGCAAAGAACGCCAAACGCTGGCAAGACGTCATGAGCCTGCTCGACGAAGGCGTCAACGTTATCTCGGCGGTCAACGTCCAGCACCTCGAATCCCTGAACGATGTCGTCGCCGAGACGCTCGGCGTCACCGTGCGAGAAACGATCCCGGATTGGATCATCGCGACCGCGGACCAAGTCGTGAACCTCGATATCTCGGCCGAGGACCTGAGGCAGCGGCTGCAGGAAGGGAAGATTTATCCCAAGGAGAAGGTGCCGGCGGCGCTGGCGAACTTCTTCACGGAAGAGAACCTGACGACGCTCCGGGAGCTCGCGCTCAGAGAAGTGGCCAGCTCCGTGGACCGGACGAGAGAGCAGATTGTTCGAAGAGAAGGTGGCGAGATCACGAAAGAACGCACCGTCGATCGCGTTCTCGTGGCGCTCTCGAGCGACCCGCCGCAATCGGCGGTGCTGCTGCGCAAAGCGAGCCGCATCGCGGGCCGCCTGAATACGGACTGGTACTGCGTGTACGTTCAGACCCCGGACGAAGCCGCCGACCGGATCGACGCCACGGTGCAGCGCCGGCTCGTCGACAACATTCAACGGGCGCAGGCCATGGGCGCCGAGGTCGTGAAGCTCACGGGGACGGACATCGCGAGCACCCTGCTTAAGTTCGCGAGCGAAAAGGGCGTGACGCTCATTCTCACGGGGCAGAGCCGCCGCCCGTGGTGGCAACACCCGTTCAAGGGCTCCGTCGTCTCGGAGCTCGTGAAGAACAAGCTCGGTCTCGACGTGCTGGTCGCCACCAGCGTCGACGAAGAGCCCGACTGATGCGCGTCGCGGCCCGCCTCTTCCTGTCGCCCGCGGGGCTCGCTTATTCGGGCGAATACGGGCGGCAGGCACCACATGTGCTGGTCATCACGGCGTGAAGAAGGCGGTGGAGGGGGCGCCGGCCGGGGTCCCACGGGTCGAGCTCGACAGGATGGAGAGACGGGTCGAGTCAGATGAGCGCGTTCGCGAGTACATGAAGCTCTTGTCGGATGCCACGGCTGACGCCATGAAGCAGCTGGATGAAGCGCGGCTGCCACTGCACATCCTCCTCGACAACAAGTTCGGGGACCTGAACGAGAATCAGGAAGAGATGCTCGGCGCGGCGCGCGCCGCGGTCGAGCAGGCCGACCTGCGTCTCCGCCGCGTGCGCGAGATCGTCGACATCGACGCCGGGCGGGTGGCGCTCCGTAGGGACGCTGTGCGCACGGGAGACCTCATCACGTCATTGCTGCCGGGGCTCAACGCTCAGGGGCAGGAGTCCGGCGTCGAGGTCACGGCTGACCTGGCGCCTGCGTTGCCGCGCGTGACGGCCGACCGCGCGAAGCTGCAGGAGGCCTGCAGGCTCTTGCTCAGCGAACGCGTGCGCGGCTTACCGCCCGGTAGTCGCGTCTCGATCTCGGCCGAGCCATCGGGTAACGTTGTGAAGATCGACGTCAAGCATCCTGGCGGGGCCGAGGGAACGGGAGCCGATACCGCGCTCGCTCGCCGGCTGATTGCCGCGATCGGGGGTACAGTAGAGGATCACGACGGTATGACCACGATCACGCTTCCCAGGAATTGAGTGGTGAATTGCTCCTCTGGAGGATCGCAATCGATGCCGAGGAATTAATGCGCACAACACTCGCATTAGCCATCGTCGCTGTCACGGCACCCGGTATCGTCGAATACCAGATCCCGCGGTCTGGCGCCTTCCCACACGATCCAGCCGTGGGCAAAGATGGCATTGTCTGGTACACCGACCAGATGAACGGCTATATCGGTCGACTAGACCCCGCGACCGGCAAAATCACGGACTATCCCTGCCCGACGCCGAGCTCCGGTCCACACGGGATCACGGTCGCCTCGGATGGCAGCGTGTGGTACACCGCGAACCGTGTCGGCAAGATCGGCCGACTCGACCCGGCGACGGGAAAGATTCAGGAATACGTGCTGCCGAAAGAAGCCGACGACCCGCACACGCTCATCGTCGTGAACGGAAAAGTCTGGTTCACGGTCCAACAAGCCGATCTCTACGGCGTCTTGGACCCGTCCACCGGCAAAGCGACGATCTATCCGGTCCCGGTAAAGAAAGCGTTGCCCTACGGCATCGCCGAGGCGCCCGATGGCCACCTGTGGATCGCGCTCTTCGGCACAAACCAGCTGGGACGTGTGAGTCCATGGTCTGGCGAGATGAACCTGTATCCGCTACCGGAGACCGCTGCTCGCCCACGTCGGATCGTGGTCGACGGCAGCGGCCAGGTCTGGTACACCGACTATGCACAGGGCAAACTCGGCATGTTGGACCCGAAGACCGGCCAGGTGAAAGACTGGCAATCGCCCGACGGAAAGGGCACGGGCCCCTATGGGATCGCGATCGGCTCCGACGGCAAGATCTACTACGACGAGTCGGGGGCGAACCGGATCGTCGTATTCGACCCCAAGACCGCCCAGTCCTCGACGGTCGACATCCCCACCAAAGGCGCTATTGTCCGAAATATGGAAACGGATTCGACCCGCGGCCGCCTCTGGCTGGCCTTGAGCGGCACGAGCCGAATCGGGCGCATCGATTTACGTTGAGGGCCATGTCTTCGGGTATGTATTCGGCTATGTCTTCGGCTATCGCCTCACGGTTTTTGGTTGTCGCCGCCGCGGCCGCCGTCGCGGTCGCCGTCGCCGCCACCTCCGGTTGTCTCGGCACCACGACAACCTTCGCCCCTCCGGCCACGGACACCGTGTGCCAGAGGGGCGCGCTCAAAGCCGGGGACAGCCTCTCGTTCATCTTCGACGCCGCCAACGGCTGCCGCACCGTGGATCTTTATTCGGCTGAGACGACGTTCGCGAACTCGTTCAACGTGGCGCTGCAGTCGGGCACCGGATACCTGATCACGATGGGCACGACGGACTCGAACCCCTTTTTGCGTCCGTCCCTCGAGCTCGTGGACTCGAAGAAGAAGCTCATCGCCTACGATACGTACTACTTCCCCCAGCAAGCCGCGCTCACGTTCGTGGCGGACAGCACGACGAACTGGACGGTGCGCGCCGCGACCGAGGATACGCTGGCCGGTGACCTGGGGCAGTATTTCATCAAGATGCAGCAGTGCCGGGTGCCCGCGCCGCCGCTCATGGCCAACTCAGATGCGATCTTTCTCGCCGACAGCCTGACGAAATCGGACTGTCTGATGCCGAAGTCCGACTTCAATACGGCGGACAGCTCGCGGGTGCACCTGTACTCGTTCCACCTGGATGCCGGGCAGGCCCGCACGATCGCCTACGATGCCGCGAAACCGATGGTTATCCTGATCGGCCCGACGTACGACACGTTCGCATCGCTGGCGGGATCCTTGGGCGCCGACAGCATCGACTCGCGGAGCGGCTCACTGGAATTCGCGGCGGATTCGGCGGCGGATTATACCGTCGTCGTCGGCAGCTTCGCGTACTCGGCGACGAGCGTCCCCTATACCTTCTCGATCACCGCCGAGCATGCGCCGATGATGCAGCGCATGCGGTTGCGAAACGGGGCTACTCGGTCTTCCAAAAATCTATTCCGCCCGCCTGTGGCCCCACGTCGATCGACGCCACTTTCTGTAGTGCGTCGAGGTCGATAACGTCGACCGTGCCGGGTTGTGAGCCGATGCCCTCGTCGGTGACGAACGCGTAGCGATCATCGGGGGCAGTAGCGCGACGTGCACGAGGAGAATTCCCCCGGAAAAAGTCGCTACTGACTACAACCGGGCGCGCGTATGCGCAATAGTCGCCCGTCTTCTGACTGGCAGGACAGAGGAGTGGCGTAGCCACGACATCAAACCGACCTAATACCCTGGTCGTACGAGGATAGAATCGCCGACGCGAATGCGATTCGAGGACAGGTGATTCCACCGCTTCAACGAATCGACCGACACGTGATACTGATTCGCGAGCGTAGCGAGCGCGTCGCCGCGCTTGACGCGATGATACTGAGGCGCGCGCGCCAGCTGCGCGGCCTCCTCCTGCTGCTGGATAGCCCGAGCGGTCGCCGCACGCTGGGCCGTCTGCCACCGTTGCACTCCAGTCATGAGCTGTTCGGCCGCCGCACGATCGCGCGGCAAGATCGTAAAACGCTCGCGGGTGCCAGGCGCGCGCAGCGCGATGCCCTGGATGCCGCTCACGGCTGACCGCGTCTCGCGCAGCACGATCGAGTCGAGCCAGAAGCCATAGAGCTCCGTCGCCGGCGGCTCGCCCTCGGCGGGCGGCGGCGGCAAGAGCGACGGCACGAGTCCGACGAAGATCAGTCGTCGATCCGTGACCGCGAGCATACCCGGCGTGGACTTTGGCGACCACCACACGTGCCGCGACACCGGTACGGTGTACAGCGTGCGTTCTCCCGAGCGCCGTAGCTCGTCTCTCAGATGCTGCGCGACCGCGGGCGGCGGCGCCTCGGGCGGGCGCTCGAGCAGGTAGAGACCGTAGCCAATGACCTCGCGTGCGCCGACAATCGCGAGCAGTGCGAACGCCAGCTTGGCGAGACGGCGTCCGGTCAGTTTCTGAAGCAGCGAGCTAGACGAACTGAGGGCGTGACGAACACTGAGTTGCACAACGAAATTTACCCCGATGTCCCGAGAACGTGTCGCAATGCGCGTAGTGCAGGCCGGCGCGATCGCCGTCGTCCTCGCCGCGCTGCCGTACAAGACATTTGACCTCGATCGCTACTTCGTTCCGAAGGAGCTGGTCCTAGGTCTCGCCGCCACGGCGGCCGCGCTGCTCTTGTTGGCGCATCGGGATGCGCACAAGCCCACGGTCGACCGCGTCGATCTCTTACTGCTGCTGTTCCTAAGCCTCAGCGGGGCTTCAGGTTGGTTTGCGATCAACAGCTGGCTCGCCTGGCGGGCATTCGCCATCAGCTTCTTAGGCGTCCTGCTGTTTTGGACGACCCGTGGCCTGGCACGGGCGGGCCTGGGCCACCACGTCCTCGGCGCCGTCGCCCTGGCGGTCGTTATCGCCGCCGGCACCTCGCTCTTCCAGGCCTACGGCGGCCACTCTGACCTTCTGAGCCTCAATCGTGCCCCCGGCGGCACACTCGGCAACCGAAACTTCGTCGCCCACCTGGCCGCGATCGGACTGCCGGTCCTAGTCCTGATCATCCTCGATACGAAGCGCTTCTTCGCGTTCGTCGCCGGGACGATCGGCCTCTGCGTCGTCGTCTGGGCTCTCATCCTCTCCCGCTCCAGAGCCGCCTGGCTCGCCGCCGGCATCTGTGCCGCTCTGGGCCTGATCGCGGCAATTCGTTCCGGCTACCGCCCAAAGATCGGCCGCGCCCTAGTCCTAGGCAGTGCCGCCGTCGGCGGTATAGTGGCAGCCCTGGTCCTGCCCAACACCCTGCACTGGAAAAGCGGCCACCCATACTTGGAATCGGCCGTCGGCGTCGCCGACTACCGCGACGGCAGCGGCCATGGCCGCATCGTCCAGTACTCGACGACGACGAAAATCGCCCTGGCCCACCCGGCCCTCGGCGTCGGCCCAGGCAACTGGCCCGTCGTCTACCCGAAGTACGCAGCCCCGAGCGACCCGTCGCTCGATAGCGACGACGGCATGACCTCGAATCCGTGGCCCTCGAGCGACTGGGCCGCGTTCTTATCCGAGCGCGGCTTCGCGGCCACGATCTGCCTCGCCCTAGCCTTTATCACGCTCGCCGCGTCGGCCGGCGCCCCCCTGACGCTACTCGCGACAGTACTAGCCGTCTTCACCGTCGGCGCCTTCGACGCCGTCTTGTTGCTGCCCGCCCCAAACCTGATCGTCTGGTGCGCCCTCGGCGCCCTTTCCCCACCCACCACCACCGGCTTCCGCATCCCCATCCCGCGGGCTGTAGTCGCTGTCCTCATCTTCGTCCTGGGCGCCGCCGCCGTCCTCCGCAGCACTCAAGAAGCCGTCGCGATGGGCATCGCAAACGACGAGACCTCGGCTGCCCCTCTCGAAATCGCCGCCCGCGTCGACCCGGGCTCCTACCGCATCCAAGTCCGGGTGGCCGAGGCCGAGGAACACCGCGGCCACTGCGGCGCGACGATCACGCATGCGACGGCAGCGCGCAAACTCTTCCCCTCAGCCCCCGCGCCGCGGCATTTGCTGTCGCGTTGCCGATAGCGAGCGCGGGTATTTACAAGAACGCCTTAGGTTTTGCAGCGTGTAAATATCGCGACTTTACAGACTATTAAAGAAGCGATAATTTAGTAAATATGCCTGACAGCCGCACGGCGCAGCTCGAGAGGCGCGCGCTCACACTCCTGCGCCATGCTCTGCCGGCATCCGTTCAGGTCACCAATAAGTCGACCGCGAACGATGCCGGGGCCGACGCGCATCTCGAGCTACCGGACGGCACGATCGCGTCCGTGCAGATCAAACGGTGGCACGGCCCGGACGTTCCGAAGCGCCGTCCTCCTGCTCGGCAGGGTTCGCCCGCCATCATGTGGGTTGTGCCGCGGGCATCGGCTCACCAACGCCGGCAATGGCGCGATCGCGATGAGAACTTCGTGGATCTGAGCGGCGCGGTCCGTCTCGTCCTTCCAGGGCTGGTCATCGATCGAACCGACCTTTCGCCTGTCACGCCATCCGCATCGGACCGCATCACGACCAGCCGAAATCCGTTCGCCGACCGCGCCTCACTCGTCGTCCGCGCCATGCTCGACACGCCGGGCAAGTCTTGGAGCGCGACCGCGCTCGCCGAAGCAACTGGCGTCTCGCTCCCGACCGTGTCACTCGTCTCTGAAGGACTTCGGCGACTCGGACTCCTGTCATCGGCGGGCGGACGGCGCGGTACGATGATGATCGACAATCCGGCGGCCGTGATTGCGCAATGGTCTCGGCGTTATGACTGGCGGCAGAACGAGAGCATCGCATTCACGGCGCCAATCGGCACTCCAAGTCAGTTCTTGAAGCGCCTCTCTGCAACGTTGAAACCGGTAAAACACCGCTGGGCTCTGACGCTTCAAGCGGGGGCGTTCCTCATTGCCCCACACGCGGAGTGGGACATCGTCCACCTTTACGTCGATGTCGACTCGATGGATCAGATGCTCGAGATCGGATCGATGGGTGGATGGCCGCCCTCTCCGAGTGGCCGTCTCGTGCTGATGCGGCCATGGTACCGCACATCGGTTTGGTACCATAACGATGTCGTGCAACATCTCCCGGTGGTGAGTCGCACGCAGCTCGTGCTCGATCTGTGGCACTATCCCATCCGCGGTCTGGAGCAGGCGGAGTTCCTCATGCACCGTGCGGGATGGGGCGCGTAATGGCTGAGGGTGGCGAGAGGGATCAGGAGCAGGCGTTCAGGCGCGTCCTCTGGTTGCTCCGCGGGTACCTGCCCGATCTCGTCATCATCGGTGGATGGGTGCCGTACCTGTACAAGCGATTCGGTGGCGACCTGTGGAAAGGGCGAGTGCGGCGAGCCCGAGGGACGCCGCGACTCGCATTAGGCGTGGGTCACATCATTGGACGTCGCCTAGTAGGTATTGTTGCACAAAGGCGACCGCGGCGTACTGCTGGTAGTCCTGGTTCTTCTTCTTGGAGAAGCCGTGGCCCTCGTCGAGGCCGACGAGGTACCAGACGGGCGTGCCGTGTTGGCGTACCGCGGCGACGATTTGGTCGGCCTCGGATTTTGGGACGCGCGGGTCGTTGGCGCCCGAGACGACGAATAACGGCTTCGTGATCTTGTCGGCGTGATTGAGCGGGGCCATGGATTCCATGAACGCGCGAACGGTGGAGTCGCGCTCGTCGCCGTACTCGGCGCGACGGAGGTCGCGGCGGTAGCTCTCGGTGTGTTCCAAGAACGTGGCGAGGTTTGACATGCCGACGATGTCGAGGGCGCACGTGATCTTGTCGGCGTAGAGCGTGGCGGTGACGAGGGTCATGTGGCCGCCGTAGCTGCCGCCGGTGACCATGACGTGGTTGGCGTCGAGGTCGGGCTGGGTCGCGATCCAGTCGAAGAGCGTGCCGATGTCATGGTAGGCGTCGATGCGTTTTACGCCGTTGTCGGCGGCGACGAAGGTTTTGCCGTAGCCGGTGGAGCCGCGGATGTTCGGGTAGATCATCGCCACGCCTTGCTCATTGATGAAATAGTTCATCCGCCCCAGGAACGCCGGACGCGACTGACCCTCGGGGCCGCCGTGGATGTTGATGATGACTGGGCGCTTGCCGGTGAACTTGGCCGGTGGCTGATACAGGAAGCCGGAGACGACCAGGCCGTCCGTGCCCTTCCAGTGAATGAGCTTTGGCTCGACGAAGGTCTGCGGGTCGATGCCACCGGTCTCGCTCTCGGTCCAGCGATCGACTTTGCCGCTCGTGACGTCGAGCGAATAGACGTCGGTGGGGGAGCGCGCCGAGCTGACGGTGAATCCCAGGTCGTGGTTGTTGCGATGCCACTGGAGGCCACCGATCAGGCCGATGGGGACGTTGGCCACGCGGTGACCGACACCGGTCTTTGGGTCCATCAAGTGCAGCACACTGATGCCGTCTTCGTTCGTGACGTACGCCATCGTTTTGCCATCGCGCGAGAGCGAGAACTCTTCGACGTCCCATTTCGGATCGCGGCTCACGACGTGCGCGACGCCGGTCGCCACGTCGATCGCGATCAGACGGGCGAACTCGGAGCTCTCGTCGCTCGTGGTGTAAATGACCTTGCCGTCGGGGCTGAACTGGCCGCCGCCGTAGGCGACTTTGCCCGGCGGCGTGAGGCGGCGCTTGGAGCCTGTCGCGAGGTCGACGAGCCAGAGTACGCTCTCGTTGACCGAGTGGTACTCCTCGACGAGCAGCGACTTGTCATCCGGCGACCAATCGCGCGCCGCCCAGCCGCCGCCCTGAACGTCCAGGACTTTGCGGTCGGTCGTGGGATTCGCGGGATCCATCGTCCAGATGTCGGTGTCGGTTCCGTTTCGCCGCGTCGACGTATAGGCGATGCGTGTGCCGTCGGTTGACCACGGGCCGAGGTCGTTCTTGCTCTTGCCATCCGTGAGCAGCGTTGCTTCGCCGGTGACCGGATTGAAGCGATAGAGCTGATTGAACTCGCTGCCGCCGACATCGCGCTCGATGACGAGATAGGCGCCGGTCGCCGGTTGATAGCGCGCGGCTTCCACGCGATCGGGGAAGAAGGTCAGTTGCCGGCGATCGCCGCCCGGGGATCGCACCAGGTGCGTCTGGTTCACATCAGCGAAGCGCGTGCTGATCAGAATTTCTCGGCGCGTCGGGTGCCAATCTTGAAGGCCCGCGCTTCGGAATTCGGTGTAGCGCCCGACCGTTTCGGCGACGCGCATGGAGATCGGCGGGATGCCGTCTACGACGAGGTGTTCGTTTGGGGTGACGTTCGGCCCTTGGGCCAGGGCGACGACGGGTACGAGCAACGACAGACGAGCCAACACCGGGCGGCCTCCGAAGCGGGAGCCGAACAATCTAGCAAGCCGCTACAAAACCCGAAGCTCTCCGTCGCGGATGTCGATCGATCGGGTCGGTACAACGCTGCCCTTATCGTCCAGCAGCTCGAGTTTGAGCGCTTGCATGGCTTGCGCGAAGCGCGGGCCGCTCAGTTGGAAGAGCGGTTGGACCAGGTCGAACCCCGGTCCGGGGCGAAACGTGCCCGAACGCAGGCCGGTGGCCGGGTCACTCGCGGCCAATTCCGCGCGGCCGACGATAATGCCGCGCAGTCGAACGGTGAAGCTCAAGCTTAATTGCTCGCCAATTTTATCGCGATTTCGCCGACGTACGGGCGGAGCTCACGGGCGAGGTGGTTCGACGAGGAGACTTTCTTGTCGCCCATGACCGACCGGTACGGTTTGTTGTCGATCAGGTGGAGCGCATCGAGGCGAATCGCGATCGCGGTATCGCGCGACATCGCGCCGCCGTGCCAGTTCACGACCTGGCCGCCGTAGTCCCATCCGAATCCGTTGAACTCGAACGGCTTCGAGTTGAGCTTCTGCAGCTCGTCGACGGTCGTGCCGAGGGTGACGCCATCGGCGGTGTGCCACACGGACTGCGAGCCGCGGATCATGACGCTCTTCGGGTAACGCAGGTTGACCGTGTCGCTGAGCGCGATCTCGACGCGCCGCAGCGAGTCATCGGGAAAGAGCACGACGGCGATCCCGCCCGCGTCGCGCTTGAGCCGCACGTTGGCCTCACCGTATGCGCGCGCGACATCGGCGAGCGTGCATTTCGAGGTAATCGCGCCGACGCGGCTGCCGGGGATGATCACGAAGTCCGGATTGCTGTCGGGAGTCGGTGACGCGAGAGCGGCCAGGACTACTGCCGCCACGAACGTGTATGCGGCGCTCATGCTAGTTGGACGATCGAGCCGCAAAAGAGTCGCGCGGTGCCGGGACCGCGCGACCCTTTTGATTAGTCGCTACTTAGCCGCCAC
>Ga0070741_10013680_pt1 | contig 14250 bp, 20 predicted proteins | sample Coa_R1_4_FD_66440 | JGI IMG/M metagenome (GOLD analysis project Ga0070741, IMG submission 66440) | Surface soil microbial communities from Centralia Pennsylvania, which are recovering from an underground coalmine fire - Coalmine... | ecosystem: Environmental > Terrestrial > Soil > Unclassified ... | reverse complement strand
AGCGGGCATCCGCTTGTTCGGCATCGCCTGCGGCGGAAAATTGCTTTGGCTTCCGCTAAAGCAATGGTGCTGCCGGAGTGGATTGAACACTCGACCTCCCCCTTACCAAGGGACGCACCACTAGAAAAATCAAAAACTTATCGCGTCAAAATAGTGGAGTAGTGACACGGATTAGAGGCACGTCCGCGCGGCGCGGCGCGGCGAAGGTGATCCAGATGAAAAAGGTCGCAAAACAGAGTTAATAAAATTAACCGTAGAAAAACACTGACAAAGGCCCGGAAGTCCGCCGGGCCTTTTCTCATTCGTTAGAAGAAGCCGCCGGACCATCGTGGTAGCTCGTTATTGACGATGAAAAACGAGCTTGAGAATGACCAAGGTTGAACAGATAGCGACGCGGCTCCGCGCCCTCGACAGGGCGAGCACCGCGAGCACATTGGAAACCGGCGGCCTCTTGATGGAGGCAAAGGCAATGCTCCGGGAAACCGAGACTCGCTTCGGTGATTGGCTCCGCGCGGAAGTCCGATGGAGCCAGCGGACGGCAGAACGCTTCATGCGCGCCCGCAAGTGGTATGACAAACAACTGGCCGCGATTCGACACGCTGTCGATTCGCACTTCGAGCCAACGGCGCTCTACCTGATATCGGCCGCCGATCCCGACACGGTTGCAGCCGTTGTGAAGCTCGGTGGGACACAAGCCCGGATCAGCGCGGCCGATGTTCGCGCAATCATGAAACCGAAGACCAAGCCCGGCCCGAAATTGTCCGACGCGGTTGCGATTATCTGCGGCACAAATGCGAATGAACTTGACGTGTCCGAATTGAAGGCGGGCGAGATTTTAACAGCCATTTCGAAACTTGAGGCCATCTTTGACCGCATTCGCGGAAACGTTGTGAAGCTCCATAAGGTCAACGAATTTTAGACGTGCGGGAGCGCTTGCCATGACCGCGCCAACCCTGCCTTTGCCGCGCGCCGCCGCGTTGCTCGAAGCTCAAGGCGAGTCGGAGCTTGCGGCGGAATTGCTGGCGCTCCATCGCGGCGACAAGTCCGACGACGGCGACACGCTGCACAATCTCACATTGGCCCGCCTTTGGTGCGCGATACAGGATCGCATTTCGGCCGGTGAAGACGAAGGCGACGTTCTCGCGGATGAAGCGGACAAAAACCAAATGTCTGCGGATCGCCTTGACAATTTGTGGGCGGTGCAAGGTTGCCCCGCCGTGCGCGCAATTCTGAAAAGGTGGGGCAGGATTTAATTCTTATTTTCAGAGAAGCTTCTCATGCGTTAGTCGAAAAAGTTTTGTAGGAATTTTGCCAGTGATCTTTTGCAGGGAGTATTGCCATGTTTTCAGAATTGAGAATTGGAACCGGCGACGATGATTTTGCGGAAGCCGAACGCCGCATTGAAGACTTTCCGCCAATCGCTCAAGAGATTTTCGAGAAGTTGACCACGGCCGGGCGCAAGCAAATGGCCGAACGTCGCGCACGGTCGGAGCTTGCCGAAGAGTGCCGGGAACAGCGCGGCGACCTGCTTTTGAACATTCGTCTTGCAGAAGACCAACGCCGCACCGCTTCCGTCTTCTCGCAAGCGGATGAAAAACGACTCCGGAACATGAAAGACAAAGCGGAAAAGCTCCGAGTCAAGGCGGCGGAGCTTAACCGTAAAAACAGCGAAACACCGGAGCGGACGGAAATTGAAAAGGAATTCGGCTCGCAAGTTCAGGCGCTCAACGGAGGCTACGACTCATTCCTTCATGGGATTGTTGCCATTTCGCCGCGCCGCGTCATCCTCGCAAAGCCCGCGACGAATCCGCGTGATCCAAAAAAGATTCACACCGATATTCGTGCGCTACTGACTGACTTCCGCGATGTTCGGAAACTGCCTCCGCCGAAGTCGGAAGCTCTTGAAGCGGTGAAACAAGAGATTCGCCGTCACGGAGACATGGCCAAGTTTAATCTGTCCGGTATCACCAATAGCACGTTCAATCACAACACTGGAAAGTACCAACTAGGAACCGTTGGATTTCCGGAACGCAACCGCTTTTCGCCTGACTTGAGCACTTCGGTTTGCGATCAACTTGGCGTCAGCGTGCTTTGCCGCATGTTTCCGAACGAAATGCTCGCGTTGATCGAATCGGAGCTTGATAATCAATACAAAAATATCACGCCCGGCTTGCCGTTGGCGGAGCGTGCGAAGCGCGAAGCTCAATTGCGCGCCGATTGGATCGAACTAACCCGCGAGCTTGTCGCCGCGCACATAGCGGCGGATTTGCCGATTCCGAACGTCCACCCGCTCGCCGTGCTCCAAGTTGAATTGGGCGAAATGCGTCCGCGTCCGGAGGCAAAGCAGGATTGGACTTGGGAAGGCGGAAACGAAGCCCTTACAGCCGGAACGCCAACGGCTGAAATTCCCTCGCTCGCGGAGCAAGGCGTTTCACCAAAAGCCGGGCTTCGCCGCACCGCGCCGAACATTGGAGAAAAGAAATAATTCCCCTTGCCCGGACGGTTTAGCCTTTCCCCGTTCGGGCAATACGCCGCAGCGGATTTTATCGGGTCCGCAGCGCGCTCCGGCCGCCGCCATTCATGGGTTGGCGACGGCAACCCCGCCGCTCCGGTTGTTGTTGGCATTGTAGCCAGCCGGACGGCGGGGACCAATTTCACAGACATTTTTCGAAACCAAATTCTATTGGGAGTCGCGTCATGAATTACGAGTCATTGCATCGAGCTTTTACCAAATATTGCCGCTCGCATGGCTTCCGCAGCGGTGCGGCGATTGTCAACGCGCACGGCGGAACGCAAGGCGATTTAGAATCCGTTCCGGAGAGCGAATGGATTGCGCTCGCTAAGGAATTGAATTGGCGGCCGGAGCCAATCGAGCATGGGCGCTTAGGTGGCAATACGCGCACCGATTTGCCGGACTCGCTTTCGGTGTCCGATCCGAAATTTGCGAGCTTCTCTAAGAAGGCATGGGACAGGTTCAAGAATCCTCCGAAACGCAACCCGGAGGAGTAACGACCATGCGCGGGCGTGCCGTTTATCTCCGACGTGAGCCGGACATGAGCCGCGACGATCTTTTGCGCGTGCTCGAAGTTTCGGCGGAGCGTTTGACCGTCATGCTTCGTGATCCGACGTTCCCGCGTCCGACGATTTCAGCGGATGGATTGCCGCGTTGGTATTCGTTTGAAGTCGAAGACTGGAAAGCTAATCAAATCTTTCAACGCAAATTCTCCGCGCGGTGCTGACATGGCCGAACGTCAATTTACAGTCTCGTTTTATCAGTCATGGCAACGGAGCGCGCGATTCCTTCGCGACGCTTCGGGCGCGCCGCGCCTCTTCACTACGCGACGCGACGCGCACAACGCCGCGAACGCGCGCAACATTCCCGGCCAGTGGTTCCAAATTGCGGAAGTTTTCGATAGTCCAACCGAATCCTATTTGTGAGGAGTGACTCAAATGCAAATTCAATTTCAGTTTCTGAACAACCCCGACTCTTACGTCGCGGACGTTTTCCCGGATCACGTTCGACTCGCACGCGCGGGCGATACGGATGGCTCGAAGGGCGCAAGCTCAATGAGCCTTGCAACGTTCTACGCAATCGCGGAGCAAGTCGCGGCGGTTGACCCGTCCGGGCCGCTTGGCGAAGTCGATTTCAGCTAACTCGTTAGTTGCTCTTGGAACACTCTTGTTCGAGGATATTGCTATGACAATTTTTCAAAGTCTGATTTGTGCGAAAGAGATTTGCGAGGTTCAAAAGATTTCACGAATCTCGATTCGCAAACATACGATGCGAGCCGATTTCCCTCCGTGCGAGCGGCAAATTGGCCCGGTCAAATTTTATAGCCGTGCGGCGGTTGCGGACTATTTCCGCGCAGTACGCAAGGCAAAGTGATTTGGAAAAGAAACGGCCCCGCGTGGCAACCGCGAGGCCGGAAGTGAAGTGAAGGTAACGCCATGTCTAAGCGAATTCGGCGCAAAGCGCCACTAACGATTGAGACGGCTTCGCACGGCGCTACCGTTCGGCGCGGCTTTAATCAGGTCTTTTTAACTTGGGCCAGCATCCGCGACCTTGAGGCGCTCCGGAAGAGCGGGGAGCTTGGCACGCTCACGCGCGACAGGGACGGCAAGCGGACTTGGAGGGCGCGCTATGAATAAGCCGCTCAAGCCGCCGCGCGTCGTCAACGCGCAAGCCCTCGAAGCCTATGGCCCGGAATTCACGCTCATTCCGTTGCACCGCTATAGCGACACCAAGCCGAACAAGCAAGGCGGGGTTCGCAAAGTCGGCAAAGCGCCGCTCGATTCGAATTGGACGACGCGACCTTACGACTCCGCGCAAGTGCTCGCGCGTTGCATCAACGAGAACCGCAACGTTGGCGTCCGGCTCACCGAAGAGCAACTTGTCATAGACGTTGATCCGCGCAACGGCGGAGCGGAAGGCTTCGCGAAGCTTTGCGAAGATATCGGACTCGATGCAGACGACTTCCCGCGCGTTGAAACGGGAAGCGGCGGGCTTCATGTGCTCATGGCAAAGCCCGCCGGGTTGCAGATTGTTGACACGCTCGAAGCTTGCGCGGGCGTAGAATTCAAATCGAAGGGCCGACAGGTTGTCGCGGCGGGGAGCATCCACCCGGACACGCTCAAGCCTTACAAATGGATTGAGGAGCCAACCTTCGGGCTTCCGGATGCGCCGCAAGCGTTGCTTGATCATATCAAGCGCCCGGAGCGATCAACCGAAGTGAAGGGCGGAGGCCAATACACGCAAGAGAAAATCGCAAGGGCGCTCGAAGCGTTGAACCCTACAGACTTCCGCGACCATAACGAATGGTTGACTCTCATGATGGCTTGCCATCATGCGAGCAACGGAGACGCGCGGCCGGAGTTTATCGAGTGGAGCACGCAAGACCAGCAGTATGCTAACGACGCAGACGTGATCGGCCGCCGTTGGGACTCGCTGCACACTGACAAGCCCGGCGGAATCACTTACCGCACGCTCAACAAGATTCTAGCGGATCACGGCGCGGCAAGTGCGCAAGCGCCCGCCGACGTTGGCGATGACTTCGCGGACGCTCCGCCTATCGTGCCGGATGACGTTGAGGAATCGCCTGACAAGTATAAAACCTCGAAATTGTCGGAGTTGCTCGCGCTACCGAATCCGAAGTGGCTGATTAGTGGAGTTGTTGTCGAGCGCGGCCTTACTGAAATCTATGGCCGCTTCAAATCAGGCAAGACGTTTTGGGGTATTGAAATCGCGTGCTGCATCGCTACCGGGCATGACTTTTTCGGCTCTAAGGTGAAACAAGGCCGCGTGCTTTATGTCATCGCGGAAGGGAGCCGCAAGCTCTTCGCGTATCGCTTGCAAGAGTGGGCGAAAGAGCGCGGCGTTGATATGGCGCTTCTCGAATCCAATATTGACGTTCTATCGGTTGCGGTGCCAATCGACTCCGCGAAAGAAGTCAAAGCGTTCCTCAAAGCCAATCCGGACAAGCGGGCCTTGGTTGTCATAGATACGCTCTTTCGATCAATGCAAGGCGACGTAATGAATCCAAAAGACTTCGCGCGGTTTGTTTCCGGTTGCGACTTCATCCGCCGTCAATTGGATTGCGCGGTGCTCTTCCTGCACCATCAAAAACGCAACAATGCCGACGGGGCATTCGGTAGCGTTGTCGGAGAGGCTTCGGTTGATCTTGCCCTTAAAGTCGCCGCCCCGCGCAAGGGCGCGACGACTCTCCGCATTGGCATATTCCGCGACGGCGACGCGGCACAAGCGCCTTGGGAATGCCGTATCGAGCAACGGCGCATTGATGACCCGGAGCTTACGGAGGGCGACGTTGATAGCGTTGGCGTGCTGGTCTTCGAAGGCCGGGCGAGCAATGACGTATTACGCACGTTCCTACAGGCGATTGCCGACTATGAGCCGCTCACGCTCGAAGACCTGATACGGCAGACAAACCTAGCACGGCGCACGGTACAGCGGCGTTTGAAGGAAGGCCGCGACAAGGGATGGATTGAAAAAGACGGTCTGACTCTCACCCCCGAAGGCGAAAAGGAAGTCTCCGACTTTGACGACTTCGGAGACGAATAGAGTGGCGCATAAGTGGCGCATGAGTGGCGCGCTACTTTTTGGGGGTTGGCGCATAAGTGGCGCGCATGTGGCGCGCATGTGCAGGAAGTCCCCGTATTTATTGACTTTGCGGTGGCGCATAAGTGGCGCGCCATTGGCGCACTTTGCGCACTTCATGCGCCACTCACTCCACCCCCTATAGGGGTGGAGTGGCGCGGCGCGCTGTGAAGAGTTTTATTTTGGAATTGATACGGCAACAGATTGCGGACGCGGCGAAGAGCATACGGAAATATTTTGGCATTGAGGCAATCGGGTCCTTTCACGCCGAAAAAACTATGCGGGCAATTTCGGAGCGCGCGCCATTTTTAAGGTTAGAATATTTTCTGCTGCCACATAACACTAGCGCGCGAAGCTTAAACGTTAGTTGCCGTGTCACGACGTGACACGCGATACTCCTTCTCATGAAAAACGAGTTCATCACGATCCGCTTGAAAGCCGAAGACCGGAAACGGCTCCGCGAGATTGCGGAACAGGAGTCGAACACCGTGAGCGGTGTAATACGGCAATTTCTGAATCGCGGCTTCAAGGAATTCGAAGAGCGCCACGCAACGGAGTTTTGAAAATGGACAACCTCAATATTTCACAGTTTGTCCGCGTCACCGGATGGCCGCCGGGCGATATCAAAAGAATGATTGAGCAAGGCGCGCCGTGCTTTCGCGAAGTCGAAGACGACGAAGACAAAGCGCCGGTTGCGCAGTTGGAAGACACGTCTATGCCGTCGGACTTCATCAACCCGCAAGCTTGCACCAAGCGAGACGTTGCCCGATTCATGAAGGTCCGACTCGCGGACGTTGACCGTTGGGTTAGGGAGGGTTGTCCGCATGAGACGACGGGCAAAGTCCGTGCACCGCTTCTATTCAATATGCCGCAGGTGATTCGTTGGTACTTCAAACACAAAGCCGCTTCGGAGGGCGGCAACGTGAAGGCCGTGGAGCAAATGATTCGGATTTGGGATTTGGAATTGGCGCTCGCGTTCGGCAAAAACGCAGCGGCCAAAATCTTAGGATATGAAGTCAAATGAACGGGGGATTACGATGAATGCGGAGCTTTTAAACCTTTCTTGGCAAGTCCAAGTCTCGCTTGCCAGCGGTTATGTGGCTTACACGGTTGCGTATCTAGGATTCAGGGAACATCACCGTCCCATAGATACGATTCTTCTGACACTTGTTTTTGGATTGTTCGCAACCGCCACGCTTTGGTTTCTTTCAAATCAATCCGCGCTAATTTCCGGCGCGGCGGCATTTTTCGTAGCCTGTATCAGTGCCGTGATCTGGCGAAAATGGGGGGTCAGGTTGAGACAAAAACTATTGCGCGTGCTCAATTTAACTTGGGGAAATGATGACCCATCGGCTTTAGCGACACTGACTCGTAGTACAGACCACTATGTTACTCAGGTTGGTGTCGCTTTGGATGACGGGACTTGGCTCACTTGCGAGGATACGTCGAAATTTTCCGACGCGCCTTTCGGACCCTGCATCATTGGCCCGTCGGGCGATATCGGTTTGTACCTGACACAAGAAGAGAAGCCGAACGGCAAGCGCAAGAAGATCAAGACAGCACGCAACGAATATTACGGCGACCGAATAACTTATATCCCGGCCTCTCGAATTCGGCAGATCACACTACGTCACCGCGCCGCTAATCGTTCTTAGCCGGTGGCGGTGGCGGAGGGCTTTGTCCAGTTTCGGGAGCCGGAGCTTTCGGTTGTACGCTTCCGCCGGGCTTCGGTGTGTAGGTTTTTGTTTCCGTTGTCGGTCTATTCTGATTTCCGTTTGTCATCGAATTAATTCCTTCGTTGCGAGGCGCGACTCAATTTTAGCTTAGAGCGCCACTCTGCGAAATCTCGTTTGGACAAGGCTCCACCAAAATTTGATTCTGAATATTCGTTTTTGATCCGAGGCGCTTAAAAAGAGGAATGATTGTGCGAAATTAGAACCGTGCGTGCGATTCTGAAAAGACCATGCGCGAAATTGATTCCGTGACAAAATTTCGGTGAATTTTAACTGCGATCAAGTGTTTCACTTTCGCTCTGTGCCGACGCGAGCAAGTATCCGCTCACCGAAACAGGGAGTAAGGACCATGATGCTCTTTCAAAGCTTTCTGACTGAATTATTGGTTGCTCGCGGCGCGACGATAGAAGCCGCGAATCAAACGGCTCGCGAAGTTGCTAATGATTGCGCCGACGATCCGTCGTACTTGCGGGCGTTTGCGAGTAGTTTCGAGCAAGAACTCACAGCGCGACACAGCTAAGCAAGTCGCGGAAAGTTTAACGTGGTGTTGGCTTTGAAGGCCATTTGAATCGAAAGCCCGGCGCGAATGCCGGGCTTCATTATTTTATCAGCTTCCCCCCGAATGCCGTCGCGAACGCTTCCGCGTGGCTTCGACCAGCGAAACACCATCGCACGAAGTCTTGGTCGCCGCGCCGCTGGCCGCGTCCCCGGCGTGGCTCAAGGCCGTGCGATGCATGGAAGGCGTACATTTCATCAAGCCGGGCGCGAAAGCCGCCGGGCGGCACCGCCAGTTCAACTATGTGCCGGAATTCGCGCTCATTTTGAGCGGGTGTTCTTTGGCCTTTGTATCTCACGGGATCACCGGGGAAAGCGGGGACGACCGCCGGGCCGGGGCACATATCCCCAACGAATCGGGCCATTGATCTAGGTCCGCGAATCAGATCACTTTAGAACAAATGTAGAACAGCGCGCCAATGCAAAACACATCCCACGCCGTCATGGCGCAAAGAGCCGAGCTTAAGAACAGCTTGGACGACTTCCCGACGCCCCCGTGGGCCACTCGCGCGCTGGTCGAGCATGTCATCACGGCTAAAGCCTCCTTGGCCGCGATGGCGTGTTTAGAGCCTGCGTGTGGACGTGGGCATATGGCGGTAGCGTTGGCCGACCACTTCAAAGAAGTCACATCATATGATGTTTTTGACTATGGTTTTGGGCGCGTCGCTGATTTTGTGAAGACCAAGTACCCTGAAAATTCGTTCGATTGGGTAATAACCAATCCGCCATTCCGGCTTGGTGAGGAATTCATTGTTCGAGCCCTAAAAATCGCGCGGCATGGCGTGGCGATGTTAACGCGAACCGTCTTCATCGAAAGCGTGGGGCGTTACGAGCGCCTTTTCAAATCGATCCCTCCATCGCGTGTTGCCCAGTTCACCGAACGGGTGCCAATGGTGAAGGGCCGTATAGATAAAAAAGCATCGACGGCCACGGGGTATGCTTGGCTCGTTTGGGAAAAGGACCGGCTTGGTAGCTCCGAAATGTTTTGGATTCCGCCCTGTCGGAAGACCTTGGAGCGCGAAGGGGACTACGAGCAAGCGCCGCGAATGCCAAATCCGTCTTCCAAAACCGTCATTCCTTTGCGAAGATCAGAAGGGGGCGACCTGTTTTCGGGGTAACGTATGGGGGCGGTTCTCGATCTGTTGAAGCCAGAGATCGAGAAAACAGTTGTCGGACTCGACGCGAAACGCTTTGAGCCCGATCCAATTGCGGGTCAGCACTTTTCCAAAATCACCAGCGTTATGAGTTCTGCTTATAAGCGGCATGGATTTATTTTAGAACGTGCCATTCTGGAGACGCTAAAACTTTGCCCGCATTTTGAGGTTTGGACCGATCCAATTTTTCAAGTGCCTTCGGCTGTTGATCACATCGTTGCAGGTTCAATCACTGAACCAACGAAACTAATCGGCACTGATTATCCATACTCGGACGGACAGCACACATTGCAAGTTGATGCAATCGTGCTCGACAAGAACAAAGGCACCTTGAATGCTTACGAAGTAAAGCGAGGTTCAGGCTTTCATGATTCCGGAAAGCGTCGCTCAATGCTTCGGGATGCGCTGTGCATTCAAGTGCTGTTGAAATCCTACGGAAAAGCGCGTGGTCACGAGGGAAATAGCGCGCATAGTCATTTCATCTTTTATTACGGGAAATTGTCGATACCTCAACCATTCGGCATCACCGGCGCTGAATTGGACGCGCACTTCGGTTGGCCAATTCGAGAGTCGGTCGAGGAAGTGAACGCATATTTTCAGTCACGCTTGTTTTCGATCTTGGCAGGGGCCAAGTAGCACCGGCCGCACGTGAGTCTCGTTCGCCTTGGTATCTATAGAAACATTATCCGAATAATTCGATGCAAGATGACGAGGAGTGGTTACGAGCTTGGCACCGGCGGGGTATCCCCACCGAGACCGCGAGGGCACTTCGCGCGGGACTTATGAATTACAAATCCGGACTTCAGCATGTTGCCCATGGAAAAGGAAGGCAAACCATTAGCGAACGGTTGAATAGGAAACGGTATGCCGCTGATAAAACGCGTAGAGAAAGGAAAAGACTTCTTGACCGGTGGCCGGTGCGGTTCACTTATGAAATGGTCGCCGTCAAGCATCCAATCGAAGAACCAGTTTTGGACGGACTGAATCCACAGAGATCGACCACATGGAAGCCTGTCTTCGAGCGTCCGCACGCGGCGGCGGAATTGGACCTTAAAAACTTTTCATTCGTTGATGACCCCATCAACGCCATCTCATTGCTGAAGCAAATTGCAGAACTGGAATCCAAAATTTCGGAGGGCCGTCTGAATTTCGATGATCAACCTTGTCTCGACATTGGTCCGTTTTTAGTTTTGCAAGAGATGAACAAGGGGATGCTGCCGATTTTCCTCGGAGGCAGGATTTCTGGTTCGGTTTTGCGTGTCATCGAATTCGTTGGTCTGCGCCACGCTCTTGGAATGAGATTTTCAAGGGCACCGTCGGCGGGTGGTATCTGGCCCCTTCCCTTTAGAAGTCGAACGCCGCAAGGTGCAAGTCCACAGCGCTTACTTCGTCATCAAACCTCAGAGCATGTGGCAACGGAAGTTATCGAACGAATAAATGAATGGTTGGCCGAACAAGCGGAGGTGCAATTAACCGAAGATGGTGAACGTTTAGTCCTTTCAATGACGGGCGAGGTGTTAGACAACGCCGAGCGGCATAGTGACTTGAGTTCAAGGGACGGGTCGTGGTCGGTTGCCGGATTCATGGTCAGGCAGCGGAACGAAACAAGCATCTTTTATAAATGCCATCTCGCACTTTTGAGCACGGGAGCCAGCATTGCAGAAAGTATGGCCACTGCGGGAGACGCTACGAAAGCGCGCATGGACGAATATGTGCGCAGGCACCGAGGCTTTTTAAAAAGCAATTTTACGGATGAAAACCTTCAAACCGTCTTCGCACTACAGGACGGAGTGTCGCGCGTGCATGACGCATTGGCGCAGGGGCGAGGCGGAACCGGCTTTATGGACATTATTGAGTTCTTCGCCGCGCTGAGTGGGACTTCTAAGGCCGACATTCCACCTCCGTCCTTAGCCATAATTTCAGGCTCAACTTGTATTTCGATAAAACCGCCGTATATGGTGGGAGTTCGCAATAATTTGTTCGCAAAAGAAGGCCTTCGCGCGCCGCGCGAACTGTGGTTTAATCCGACTAATAATCCAGATGAAATGCCCGATCCTGCTCACGTGCTGAGCCTACCTGCCCGATTGAAGGGCACGTTGATTACGATGGTATGGACTACCGATCCTGAATATTTGCAAAGCCGAGCTATCGCCAATGCCGAGAATCAATCTAGCTGATACCGTTGGACCGGACGTGAGGGTCCTAATCGGTCAAGACCGAGGCGTCGCGGTTCGCGCGGCAATGCATTTGGATGAACTCGACAATAGCCAGACCTCCGTAGAATTCGTGATCCCCGAAACGTTACGGACGCTGACACCTTCTTTTGTGCAAGGTTTTTTCAGTAACAGCGTTCATAGACTCGGTGAGAGTGGATTCTTTGCACACTACAAATTTGACGCGCGCCCACATATCGTCAGTGATATCCATGCGGGCATAGATCGCATTCTGACGAGCCGCCACCTTGCGGGTGTTGATTGATTGCTGAATGGCTAAATAATTTCGCGACGAACACCGTTCCCTATCTTTTCAGTTATGTTGCTCCGCTTTTTACGAATTGGACACCAGCGAACTGGATTGCTTTCGGAACCGGTGCCGCGTCGTTTGGACTAGGTATTCGGAATAGCCGAAAGGCAGCCAAAGGCGAGCGGCAAAAGAACAAACGAGAAGAGTTTCATCGTCGGGTCGCAACACCAATCGAATTGGCCCTCAGTCAGTTCGGGTCAATAAACGATGACCTGTACGACTTACGCGATGGAAGTTCGTTGGCTGACGCAACCGCCATAGACGCCATTGAGAAACGCTCAAAAAGGGCGCAGCGGAAACTTTCAAAAGAATTGCGTTGGGCAGCTAATTCGAATCTATGTGGCATCGTTGGCTGGGACATTGGGGCGGCTGAATACGACGAACTAATTGAGCACTTGGACGGAATGAGAAATGCTCAAACGTTCGCCGAACAAGCCCAAGAAATAGATGGCGCGCTATCCGCGCTGGATCGGCATGACCGTCTTATTCGAGAAAAAATCCGATCTGAGCTTGCCGAATACACCTGACCGAGCGTCGCCCGTCCACTTGTATTTGGCAAGCACTGGACCTTTAGAATCCGATTTTGTCGATTGCTTCCCGAAGCATCTTAATCGGGTAGCCCCGGCCGTGCTTGTTGCCGTATTTCCGGGAAGTCTTTTTCTTGCCGTCGGCCCAACCGCCAATTGCTTCGCGCAAATCCTCCGGGACGCCCGCACGGCGTAGCCGATTGGCCGCACGGTGGCGGAAACTGTGCATGGGCGCTTTGTCCGGGTCCGTAATGCCAATGTCGCGCATGAACTCGCGTAGTCGCTTACTTGCCGAGTCCTTGCGGCCGGTGAATAGCGGCCCGGTGATCTTTTTGGGCAAGTGCGGCAATAGCGCCTTGGGGAGCGGCACGCGGCGCAATGATTGCGGCGTTTTGGTTCCGATAGTCACATAGCGAATCCCGTCTTCGGTTTTCTCGCTGGCAATCTCGAACGCTTCACCGCGTCTCATTCCGGTGGTTGCCAGCACGCGCAAAAGCAATTGGTCGCTCTTTTCGAGCTTGTGCAGGTTGGCGCGAATCTTCTTCACGTCGTCATCATCAAACGGCGCGCGTTCGTCTTCGTCTTTGCGATCCGGAACGACGGCGGAAAATGGATTGAATTTTAGCTTGCCTTCGTCAATCGCAAGATTGACCGCCGCGACTAAGGGCACCATGCGGCGGCGCAAAGTAGCGCTCTTCGGCGGTTCGTCGGCTTGATCTTCGAGGTAGGCCACAACAGAGCGGCCGTCTTCGCGCGTACACTCGCGCAACGGCTTTCCGACAACGGTGCGAAAAATGCGCCACATTTCGCGAGCTTCACGCGCCCGGTGTTCGGGCTGGTTCGTGTGCTTTATGTACGTCTCCATTATCGCGTCATCTGGTTGGCTCTTGGCGGTGACAAGCGCGGGCCTGTCATCCGGAATTGGCCCTTCACCGATCTTTCCAGCCCATGCGTCGTCAAACGCTTTGAATTCACGTTCCGCGCCAAGGTCCGCGCCGGTCAGGTAGATCGCCGGGCCGCCGTTCGGTTGGGTGCCGATAATCTCGCCCTTTGCGTCAATGATTGTAAGTGTCGTCTCGGTTGCTAGGACGTGGCCACCCTCCGGGATTTTAGGCCAACAATCGTGATTAAAGTCATTGAGGTTGCGCTCCTCCGCCTTGTGCAAGCCGGGAGCCATGATGTGGTCCCAAGGGCCATGCACGACGCGAGCGACGCGCGATTGCCGCCGCTGGTACATGAATGCCTTGTGTTGCTTGATTAGATCGGCGGCCGCGATTTCAGCGGCCTTCAAATCAGTCGTGCCAAGCGAGCGCTCAATGAGCTTTCGGCCGGGCGGTTGAAGTCGGACGTAGTAATTGCCGCCTTCCTTTCGCTGAAAAAGATACCGCATTGACTGACTCCAAACTGATTTTTAGTGGCACTCTTTTCTGACACCAAATTAGAGGCATCTTTAGTGGCACACAATGTTGCCAAAAATCGTTATTTTATTGGGGTTAACATGGTGCTGCCGGTGTGGATTGAACACACGACCTCCCCCTTACCAAGGGGGTGCTCTACCACTGAGCTACGGCAGCGAGAGTGCGAAACGGCCGCAAATACCGCGGCGGAAAACGCGGCGGAAACTGCCACACGGCCTGCGGTGACGC